>Ga0326728_10021352_pt1 | contig 12184 bp, 14 predicted proteins | sample MB3enrmetagenome_FD_207602 | JGI IMG/M metagenome (GOLD analysis project Ga0326728, IMG submission 207602) | Lab enriched peat soil microbial communities from McLean, Ithaca, NY, United States - MB31MN | ecosystem: Environmental > Terrestrial > Soil > Wetlands > Peat | place: USA: New York...
AACCGCGGCATGCGTGACGTCACACGCCGGACCGCGGCAACCAACTTCCCGGTCGTCGCGATCGTCGGGGTGGGAAGGGACGCTTCACCCGGCGCCGTCGCGCGCGCAGCTGGGCGCGCCCTCGCTCACGGTTGCGGAGGTGTGGTCCTCGACTGGCCGCGGCAGCCCGCGCCGAGCTTCGTCGCCGAGGCCGTGACGGCCGCCCGCGCGGTCGTGCGGCGCGACGTCACCGCGTGACGCCCGATTTCAACCCTTGATCGTCGAGGTGATGAGTTTCGCCATCGCCTGGGCGCCGATTCCGCCGATCACCATGTGGACGCCGTCGGATCCGAACCAGTCGGGATTCGCGTCGGCGAGCGCGTTGAAGTTCGCAAGCCGCGCGTTCGCGTATTTCGGCACCTCCTGCTCGAGCACGGCGTTCACCGACTGGGACCAGCTGTAGCTCGGAGGGAGATGCACCGTCACGAAGACGACGAGCGAGGCCTTGGCGAGGACGGCCATCATCGCCTGGAACTGGGAGTCCGTGATCGGTCCATTCGTGCCGAGGTCGATCACGACGGTGGCACCGAGCTTGTCCTCGGCTTTCAGCTGCGCGGCGAGCGCGATGCCAGCGTCCCACTGACGGCTCACATCGGCCTCGATGTCGATGCCCGGGATGTCGGTAGCGAGATCGGGCGCGGCGTCGAGCATGACCGAGTCACCGATCGCCGTGACGTGGCCGGCGACGAAACCCGGCGCCGTCGTCGTGGTCGTCGTGGCGGGCACGGTCGTCGTCGGACCTGGGCCCACGCCCCAGACACAGGCGACGTAGCGGACCTTGTGGCCGTCGACCGTGTGGAGCCGGAACCGCTTGTAGTAGTGCGGGCGGCAGTGCCGGGCGCTCCCGAGCGGATAGGGCGGGTGCGAGGCGGCCGATGCGGCCGGGGCGGGCAGCGCGAGCAAGAGCGCGACGACAGCGACGAGCACCGGCTTTCTCGCTGACGGCATGTGCACGGTCGGGCCCCGCGATCTCGATGGTGTCGCTTCGCGTGCGAGCGTAGTCAAGCCGTCCGGTTCCGACGGGTGCAACGATGCCCCGCCGCTCTTGGCGACGGCCGGCCGCCGGCCGCCCCCTATGGGTCGATCTCGTCGGCGAGCAGCGCGGCGTAGACGTCGGACGCCTTCACCGTCTCGGGGCCGCCGACTGTCGCGACCTTCTTGTCGCCGATCCTCGCGATCGGCTGGACGCCCCGCAGCGTCGAGGCGAGGAAGGCCTCGTCGATGTCGGCCGAAACGAAGCGGGAAAGCGGCACGTCGCGCTCCGCTCCGCCGTGCTTCTCGAGCACGAGGGCACGGGTCACGCCCTCGAGCAGGCCCGAGGACGGCGGGGGCGTGAGAAGCTCCCCGTCGACGACGACGAAGACGTTCGAGCCGGTCCCCTCGCAGAGCATGCCGGCCGTGTTGCCGAAGATGGCCTCGTCGGCACCGGCTGCGTGCGCCCGTTCGAGCGCGAGGGCGTTCTCGGCGTACGACGTCGTCTTCAGCCCGAGAAGCGCGCTGTGCTCGTTGCGGGGCCAGGGGACGACGAGCACCGAGGACGGTTCGTCGAAGGACTCGAACGGATCAGCGGCGACGACGAGCGTCGGCGGGCCGGTCCCCCGTCCCGAACCGAGCGGCCCGGCCCCGGAGGTGACGGTGATCCGGATCCGCCCGAGGGAGAACTCCGCCGTGTCGACGACGGCGGCAATCGCCCGAGCGACGTCGTCCGAGGGGACCGGGGTGATGCCCATTCCGCGCGTCGAGCGCTCCAGGCGGGCGAGGTGCCTTCTCACTGCGAAGGCGTGTCCTTTGTAGAGCAAGATGGTCTCGAAGACCCCGTCACCGACGACGAGTCCGTGATCGAACACTGAAACGGTCGCGTCTTCCTGGGTGAGAAGAGCGCCATTGACGTAGACGAGTGGCATGGCTCCTACACTACGGGGTCCCGCGCTTTAGCGAAAAACGGCCCGTCGAGCGGTGTCAGCTCGGCAAACCGCGCGCGGACGTGCGCCGCGTTCGGCCGCCTCAGATCTCTTCGATCTCCAGGTTCTCCGGGAGCGAGGCGTACTCGGCGGTGTCCGCCGCGAGCTCCTCGCGCACGATCGCGATGTCCTCGCGGTGGGTGATCCCGATACAGCGGGCCCCGGTGTTGACGACGCGCACCCTGACGGTGCCCTGCGCGACGAGATCGCCGATCACCTTGGGAAGGAGGAGCTCGCGTCCGTCGGGCCCGGGATCGAACACCGCGAGTGCGGCGTCGAGACGGTCGAGGATCCCGGCGTGGAACCCCCAGAGGTTCATCGAGACCCGCTCTGAACCGGGCAGGAGCCGCGGTTGCGGCTCGAGCGCCGGCTCGTCGGTGGCGATCGGCACGGCGACGAAGCGTCCATCCTCGAGCAGCGTCACCTGGTGTTCGGAGATCCGGACAAGGAACCCGCCGCCGTCGGCCTCGCACAGGCCACGTTTCACCGTCGCGTCGGTGAGCACGGTGCGCACGAGCTGGTAAGCGACGAGGACGTGGGTGTCGTCCGCGATGCCCCGGCGGAAATGGTCGTGGACGGCCCGCAGCGCCGGCTCGCCATAGATGTCGTCGGCGTTCGCCACCCCGAACGGGCCGCGAATCACGGGTCGTGCCGCGGCGACGGCCTGGGCCGTGCCCGGGATCGGCGGCTGGCAGACGATTTCGACGGAGAGCGAGGCGGGCCACCGGGTCCCAACGTGGTGCTCCATCTCGGCGCGGATCTCCTCGCGCACGACGAGGACGACGCCCTCGAACCCGCAGGATGCGGCGTTTCGCGCCGTATAGTCCATGATGGCCTCGTCGTGGGGCCCGACCGGGGCGAGCTGCTTCAGGCCGCCGTAGCGGGTGCCGTGCCCAGCCGCGAGGATGACGAGCTGCATCGTGGCATCCTAAGTCGTGACCACGCGGCGGTGGTAGGAACCGGACGGGCGTGGACAGGGAGACGTGATGGCGACAACAGGCGAAGACGGCCCGGCGGAAGGCGTTGCGTCTGAATCCGGGTCCGCGCCGGCGGACCCGGCGACTGCCGCGACCGAGATGCCCGCGACCGCGCAACTCCCGCCGAAGGAGCTGGAGGGCCGCCGTGTCGCCCTGGCCGAGCTCATGGAGCTCATGAGGGAGGCCGTCCAGCAAGACGGCGGCGATCTCGTGCTTTCCCACGTCGACTACGAGCAGGGAATCGTCGAGGTGGAGCTGCAGGGGGCCTGCGGGTCCTGCGCGATCTCCTCGATGACGCTGCAATCGGGCGTGGAGCGGATGCTGAAGGAACGCCTCAGTTGGGTGCGCGAGGTGCGGGGCGAGGTCGACGAGTCCGTCGACTACTACGAGAGCGCGTCGCTCGGGCGCGGCGCGTACGTGCCCAAGTACTACTAGGAGCCACCCGGCGGGCGGACCCGTGTGCCGCCCGCTCAGCAGCTGCGCATCAGGTGGTCGTATCCCGCTTCGTCAACCGCTCCGGCGATCCATTCCCAGCGTCCAGGACCCGCTTCCAGCGTGGCATCTGCCAGGCGAGCCAGCCGTCCAGTACCGCTGCCACGAAGAGCAAGGCCCCCCACCAGTACCCGTACGCGCAGAAGATGGCCCCGAGGGCGAGCAGCCAGAGAGCGGCGACGGCGCGCACAGCAGCGACTCCCTTGACGTGCCGCCAACCGAACCTCGGCACGCGGCGTCGGATGAACCGCGGAACGGTCCTTTCCGATGCCGGCATCGACTCGTCTCCCTGATGTCGGGATGCCCGGTTGCGGGGCGCCTCGTCGATCGTCTCGACGCTCGCGCCGATCTGCACAGCGTCTCAGCGCATCAACTGCCGCAGCGACCCGTAGCCGATGGTCACCAGACCGTTCGTTTCGACGAGCCGACCGAGCGTACCCCGGGTCTCGAGCAGGGTGGCGTCGGTGATCCGTGCCTGCCAGTCGACGGCGGAGGCGCGCAGCTCCGGCGTGTCGAGCGCCGGCGCGCCACGCACCTCGGTGACCCCCGGCGGGACGAGGTCGAGATCCGACGCGTCCCCGGTGAACGCCGAAATCGGCAGGACTCGGTCTGAGGCGAGGCCGTCCCGATCGAAGGCGAGCTCGCGGAACGGAAAGCCCACCCGCCGTTCCTCCTCGGGGCCCGGGAGGCGTACCGGGAGACGGAGCTCGTCGGCGAGTTCGAGGCAGACGTCGAAGAACTCCGGGTTCAGCTCCACCCCCCCGAGATGGGCGTCGAGATGGGTCACGTCGAACCCCCAGAGAATCGACCGGTCGATCTGGGCGCGCCACTCGTGCCGCACCTCGTCGAGATCCGCGTGCTCCCAGACGTCCTCGACGGTCCGGGGGAAGCCCCCATCGCCGTCAAGTAGAAACGGGGCGTGGGTGATCGGTCCCCAGCGATAGAGCTCGTGCTCCGCGTTCAAAGTGAGGTGGACCCCGACGTCCTCGCCGCGATAGGCGTGTACGGCACCTCGCGCCCAGGGGCGGGGACCATCAGCGAGGCGGACGTGGCGACGCCCTGGCGCAACGCGCCGCAGATCGCGACGTTCGCCGCGTGCAGGAAGCCGAGATCGTCGCACGTGACGATCAGCGCGCGCGCCTGAGGTGCCAATCCGAGCCGCGCGGCGAGTGAGGGCATCGGTCCGGCAGTGAGCGCGGTCGGTCAGTCGCCGATCCGGCTCTGCAGCGAGGCGTCGCGTGCCCGCACGTCGCGCGCCAGGCGTTGCTGGAACTCGACGACGGCCCCGGCGACGCGTTCGTCGGTGATGCCGATCATGCGCGCGGCGAGCAGTCCGGCATTGCGCGCGCCGTCGATCCCGACGGTCGCCACCGGCACACCGCGGGGCATCTGCACCATCGAAAGCAGCGAATCGAGCCCCGAGAGAGCGGGGAGCGCGATTGGCACGCCGATCACCGGAAGCGACGTGGCCGCGGCGAGCGCACCGGCGAGGTGCGCCGCGCCACCCGCCCCCGCGATGATGACCTGGATGCCGCGGGCACGGCAGTCGCGCGCGTACCCGAGCGCGTCTTCTGGTGTGCGGTGCGCCGAGATGACGCGCATCTCCCACGGGATGCCCAGCTCGTCGAGGGCTTCGGCGGCTTGACGCATCACCGTCTCGTCGGAGCCGCTCCCCATCACGATCGCGACGCTCATCGGTCGTCCACCTTACGGCGAGGAAGGTCGCGTCGTCCGACGACCCCGACGGTGCGGGGCGCGCCGTCGCCGGACGGCGGCCTAGTCGCGGTCGCCGAGGGGAGCGAGCCGCTTCCCGATCAACCCGAGCACCCGCCCGACCGCTATGCCGCCGACGACGTCCGAGGCGTGGTGGATACGGACGTAGACCCTGCTCGTGGCGACGACCACCGCCGTCGCGAAGTACAAGGGCGCGAGCCGCTCGTCACCGTCCGAGAGCAACGTCGCCCCGCAGAAGGCCGCGGTGGCATGACCGGAGGGGAAGCTCGAGGACAGCGGTTGCCGCAATGGAAGGGGGTGATCGTGATCGTTCACCGGGCGACGGCGGCGCACGAACGACTTCATGACGACGTTGACGAGAAACGACTCGACACCAGTCGCGACGATCGCCCGCAACGCCGCCTTCTCGTGGGTGCGACCGCCGCGCCACGCGCGCACGAGCGCGAAGACGACCCAGATCAGCCCGAATTCGCCGAGCGCCGAGGCGGTGTAGAAGACCCGGTCCGCAACGGGGTTCCCGCGGATGTGATCGAACAGCGCGTCGACACGCTCGTCGAAGTCCGCGACGAGCTGGTTTGCCATCGCGGCCCGAGGTTAGTCGGGCCGCTACGCGGTCGCCTCGTTCGTCGCGGGTGCCGCACCCGCAAATGCCGGGCAGAGCGGCTGGAATGCGCACGTCTTGCACAGAGCCGAGGGACTCGGGCGGAAGTCCCCGGACCTGCACGCCCGGCCGATCGCATCCCAGACCGCGAGGGCGCGCTGGCGAACACCGCGCATTCCCTGATCGGTCGGGGACTCGACGAGGACGACCTCGTCGCGCAGGTACATGAGGCGGACCTCTTTCGGGCGGGTGCCGAGCGCCTCCTCGCACAGCATGGCGTAGAAGTACACACCGGCGAGGCTCGTGCGCGAGCGCTCGGGCGGCGGCGCCCGTCCGGTCTTGTAGTCGACAACCGCGAGCTGACCACCGCCGAGATCGTCGAGGCGGTCGATGATCCCGCGCAGCTCCACGCCTTCGAGGGTCGCGTGCAGGTCGAGCTCGAGTCCGACGTCGTGCACCGTCGTCGGGTCCTCGAGGGAGAAATACCGCTCGAGGAGTTCCGTCGCGTCGTCGAGGAGGTGGCGCGAGGCGGCGTCATCGAGCGCCAGCCCGGTGAACTCCTCCGATTCCGAGATCTCGCCCCACGCCGTAGTGAGCGACTCACGCGCCCGCTCCCGGCTCCGTTCGGGGCCCTGGGCGGAGCTGAAGAGAAGCTCGAGCGCTTTGTGCACGAGCGTGCCGCGCACTTGTTGGACCGAGGACGGCTCGGGGAGCCGGTCGATGTGCGCGTAACGGAACGCGAGCGGGCACTGCACGAATCGGGCGAGCTTCGAAGGAGACAGGGTGCTCGGCAGGGAATGGGGCATCGCTGTCTTGAGGCTACGCCCCGGCCGTGTCCACCGCCGACAGGAAAGCCGCGGCCACCGCCGCCGGGTCCTCGCACGGGCCGGAGTGACCGAGTCCGGCGAACTCCTCGACGGCGCCGTTGACCAGCCTCGCGGCGATCGCGTCGGCTGCCGCCGCCGACAGCACGTTCGATGCCGATCCCCGGGCGATCGTCACGGGGCAGCGGATCGCGCCGAGCCGACCGTAGATCTCGAAGTGCCGGGCCGCCTCATAGATGCGCGCCTCGTTCTCGGGTGGGCAGGCGAGTCCGACCGAGCCGTCGGGAAGGTCGACCAGACCGCCCTCGAGGTAACCGGCGAGCGCGTCGGGGTCCCAGTCCCCGAAGTGCGGGTTCTCCCGGAAGCGATCTGCCGCCTCGGACCGGGACGCGAACACCGCCCGGCGGCGACGCGCGACCTCGGCGATATCACCGTCGGGCGGATCGGGCACCTCCGGGGCAAAGACGATCGGCTCGTAACAGAACAGGCGGGCGAAGGTGCCGGGCTTCCCGGCTTCGACACCGAGGATCGCCGTCGCGCCGAGGGAATGGCCTACCGCGACCGGTTGGACGAGTTCGAGTCTGTCCACAGCGGTGCGCACATCGTCGACGAAACCCGCCCAACCGAAATGGGGGGGCGCCGACGACGCGCCATGTCCGCGCAGATCGAGCGCCCAGCACGCAAAGCGCGCCGAGAGGTGCCGTGCGAGAGGGCCGAGACACAGGCCGTTTACGCCGGCACCGTGGACGAGCAGCGCGGATTGTCCTTCGCCACCAAGGTCATAGGCGACGAGCTCGACCCCATCGGTGCTCGCGAGACTCACGGTCGACACGCGGGAACGCTACCGCCGGCGGGTGCGCGACCCGCCCTTCGGGAGGACCATGGTCCCGGGTCGAGTACAACTAGGAGCGTGCAACACCTCCTCACCGAATCGGGCTACGCCGCGCTCATCCTTTTTGCTTTCGCCGAGGCCTGCTGCGTGCCGATCCCGTCGGAGATCACGTTCGGGTTCGCCGGCGTCCTCGCCGCGTCGGGCCGGCTGAATCTCGCGCTCGTGCTCAGCGTGGGCATCGTGGCCGAGCTCGCCGGGTCGTCGACCGCTTTCGGTGTCGGACGGGTCGGAGGCCGGCCGCTCGTCGAACGTCTCGGTCGGTACGTCCTCCTCACCTCGAGGGATCTCGAGCGCGCCGAGCGCTGGTTGTCGGGCAGGGGGGAGTTCGCCGTGACGATCGGCCGCGCCATGCCCGTCGTGCGCGCGTTTGCGTCGATCGTCGCCGGGACGGCCGAGATGCCCCTCTGGCGCTTCGAGATCTTCAACTTCATCGGCACCGTCGTCTACACGAGCGCCTTTGCCGCGGTCGGTTACGAAGTCGGCAACGAGTGGAAGCGCATCGCGCACGACTTCTCGATCGCCGGCTACGTGCTCGCCGCGCTCGTCGTCGTCGCCGTCGTGTCGTTCATCGTTGTGAGAGTCCGCGAGTTTCGCCGCGAACACCGCCTGGCGGGTGTGACTCCCGGAACTTCGAGAGACGACGGGGACGCAGCGGTCCGCTAGGACAGGCTCCAGCACCTACCCGATCGCCGGGCCACGCGCTACCGCGCCTTGAGCTGCGCGGCGCGCTAATCCGTGACGAGTGGAACCTCGAAGCTCATTTCGGTTCCCGATCCGGCAACGGGCGCGATCGTGAACGATCCTCCGAGGAGCTTGGCGCGCTCGGCCATGTTCGTGAGGCCCCTGCTCGCGGGGCTCGACTCGGTCGGCAGACCGATGCCGTCGTCGGCGACCGTGAGCCGGAGCCGGTGGTCCGCGACCTCGAGGCCGACATGGACCTGGCTGGCGTGCGCGTGGCGGGCGACGTTCGTCAGGGCTTCCCGCAGCACCGCGAGCATATGCCCGGTGACGTGTTCGCTCACCTCGGTGTCGATCGGGCCGGAGACCGAGACGGATGGTTCGAAGCCCAGGCTGCGGACGGACTCGGCGCACAGCTCCGCCACACGTGTGCTCGGGCTGCGTCGGCCGACCGGGAGGGGCTCGAGGGCGAAGATCGCGGTCCGGATCTGGCGGATCGTGTCGTCGAGGTCGTCGACCGCGGTGTGGATCACCCGCAACGCCTCCGGGGTCTGAATCATCCGGGTCGTGCTCTGCAGCGACAGGCCGGTCGCGAACAGCCGCTGGATCACGGTGTCGTGGAGGTCGTGCGCGATCCGGGCGCGTTCGGCCGCGACGCCGAGCTCGCCCACTTTGGCGTGCAACCGGGCGTTGTCGATGACGGTCCCGGCGGCCAGCGCGAGGGCCTGCAGGATGTCGCCGTCCTCCTCGGTGAACCTGTCGGAGTTCATCTTCTCGGTGAGGTAGAGGTTGCCGAAGACCTCCCCGTGGACGAGGATCGGCACCCCGATGAAGGAACGCATCGCCGGATGGTGGGCGGGGAAACCTACCGAGGCGGGGTGTTTCGTGAGGTCGGCGAGTCGCAACGGGTGTTCGGTGTCGAAGATCATCCCAAGGATGCCCTCACCGCGCGGCAGGTGGTCGATTCGGTCGACCTCCTCGGGGGTGAACCCGACGTTCACGAACTGGGCGAGGCGTCCGGAACCGGGCTCGATCACGGCGAGCGCTCCGTAGCGGGCGTTGACGAGCTGGCGGGCCTGTTCGACGATGTCGCGGAGCGCGGCATCCAGGTCGAGGTCGGCTTCGAGGACGAGAACGGCCTCGAGCAGCTGCTGTAGGCGTTGCGCGTCGGACACCCGCCGGTACGGCATGGCCCAAGCGTGCCACGCGGACCGCCTGGCCACGAAGCGTCGCAACTTTGTGCGATCTGGCGGGACCTTTGACTCTGACCCCGCTCGGGAGGCCGAGCGCACAGTTACCAGGTGGGAATCCGAATCATTGTCGTCGACGACAATGCCGCGGTCCGACAGAGTATCGGGGAACTCCTTGCCAACGAGGCGGACTTCGAATGCGTCGGCGAGGCCGCGACAGTGGGGGACGCGGAGCTTCTCGTCGAGCACGCGCGCCCGGACGTCGTCGTCCTCGACGTCCGCCTCCCCGACGGCAACGGCGTCGACCTGTGCCGAACGATCCGGTCGCACTACCTGGGCACGGCCTGCGTCATGCTCACCGCCTACACCGATGGCGACGCGCTCGTGGCGGCGCTCCTCGCTGGGGCGGCCGGTTACTTCCTGAAGCAGATCCGTGGTGGCGATCTCGTCTCGTGCATCCGGACTGTCTACGCCGGGAGCCAGTTCCTCGACAGTGCCCTCATGGGCCATTCCGTCGCCTCGCTCGGCACCGGGTCGCAGTACGACCTTGACGCGACGGAGCTCTCGATCGTGCGTGGCGTGCTCGAGGGTCTGTCGAACGCCGAGATCGCCGCGGAGCTCTCTCTTCCCGAGGCGACCGTCGGTACCCGGCGTTCGCTCTGCTTCGACAAGGTGCGGCAGCACAGCGCTCGTTGATCACGGGCGCCCACGCGATGCCTTGTGCGACGCGGCCGCCGAATCCCGGTACTCGTCTGCCATCGGCACTCGGCGCGGTGGCACCCGCGCCGCCTGTGGCAGATGGATCAGGCGACACACAGTCTCAGGAAGAGATTCCTGGTATCGCGACGGTGCATAGTGGCATTTACTACGTCGGCCGAAGCGGCGATTCACCCACCGGAGGAACGACGACCGGCTGCCTCGCCGGAGCGCGCTCAGCCCGAGGTTCCACCCGCCGCACATCGTCGTGCTCGGCCGAGCAAGGGCTCTTCCGGTCAGAGCGGGCGACGGGAATCGAACCCGCATGACCAGCTTGGAAGGCTGGAGCTCTACCATTGAGCTACGCCCGCGCGCTCTCGGAGTGTAGTTGTGTGCGTTTGGTAGGAAAGATCACGTGCCGTGCGGCCGGACATTGGCTCGGCACCCCCTCACGGTGCTGTTAGGGTTTATAAGCCATGTCTGTAGCTCTTGGTCTTGATGTCGGTGGGACGAAGATCCTCGCCGTCGCCGTCAACGGTGATGGCAATGTCATCAACGAATTCCGCGTGAAATCATCGAACTCGCGACGTCGGCTTCTCGATTCCCTCGAGGGCGCGACTGCGACGCTTGTCGAATCGCTCGGACCCCGCTCCGAGGAGCTCGTCGGGATCGGTGTCGGTGTGCCGGGACTGCTCGACGGGTATGGGGTCTTGAACGAGGTCCCGAATCTGCCGGCCGTGTCCGGGACTCCGATGACGGCGGAGCTTTCCCGGCGACTCGGCCACGTATTCGAGCGCCGCGAGCGATTCCGCCTCGTCGTCGACAACGACGGGATGTGCTCCGCTGCCGGTGAGATCGCGTTCGGCGCCGCCCGGGGACTGAGCGACGCGATCGTCGTGACGCTCGGAACCGGGATCGGCGGCGGCATCATCGCCGGTGGCCAGTTGCTGCGCGGCGGACGGGGCTTTGCAGGCGAGATCGGCCACATCGTCGTCGACAACGACGGCCCGCCGTGCGGTTGTGGTCGACGCGGGTGCTGGGAACAGTACGTCTCCGGCTCCGGGCACACCCGCTTGGCGCGCGAGGCGGCGTTGTCGGGCAAGGCGACCCGCATCGTCGAGCTCGCGGGCGGGAACGCCGACGGGATCAAGAGCGAGCACATCTTCGAGGCCGCCCGGGCTGGCGACCTCGAGGCGTGGGGGATCGTCGACACGATCGCGCGCTACCTCGCGCTCGGGATCGCGAATCTGGTCGAGGTCCTCGACCCGCTGGCGGTGATCCTCGGCGGGGGCATCATCCGTGACGGTGACCTGTTCATGCCCCTGACGAAGAAGTACTTCGAGCAAACACGCCGCGGTTCTGGTGAGCGGTCCGTGTTGCTGCGTTCCGCCGAACTCGGTGACCGGTCCGGCGCGATCGGCGCCGCGGCACTCGCCCTCGGTCTCGTCACCTGATCCGACGAGTCGGGGAGGCGGGATTCGAACCCGCGACCTCCTGCTCCCAAAGCAGGCGCGCTAACCAAGCTGCGCTACTCCCCGCCTGACTGATCGTACGGGAGGAAACGCAGGCGCGGATGATCCGCGGTCGCGGACCTGTGACCTCGCGACCTCGACGCCCGCAGTTGTTGCCGCAGTCCGCACGACGTGGCCGGGCGCGACGGGACGCCTCGAGTCCGGATTTTGCGGGACAAAACGACCGGTAGACTCCGGGGTCCATATGCGAACCTCCGTCGAACCCCTGGACAAGAACCGATTCAAGCTCACCGTCGAGGTGGACGACGAGGAGGTGGCCAAGGCCGAGCGTGACACGCTCGCCCGGCTGTCACGCGGGGCGCGCATCCCCGGGTTTCGGCCGGGCCGGGTCCCCCGTCGACTGCTCGAGGCCCGTCTCGGGCCGAAGACGATCCGCGAAGAGGCGCTGCGCGACGTCCTGCCACGCCTGTACGTCGAGGCGGTGAAAGGGACCGAGCTCGACGTGATCGCCACGCCGAAGATCGACATCACCTCCGGAGAGGAGACCGGGCCCGTCGCGTTCGACGCCGTCGTCGAGGTGCGGCCCGAGGTGTCAATCCCGGGCTACGAGGGGCTCGTCGTCACGGTG
>Ga0326728_10021355_pt1 | contig 12183 bp, 12 predicted proteins | sample MB3enrmetagenome_FD_207602 | JGI IMG/M metagenome (GOLD analysis project Ga0326728, IMG submission 207602) | Lab enriched peat soil microbial communities from McLean, Ithaca, NY, United States - MB31MN | ecosystem: Environmental > Terrestrial > Soil > Wetlands > Peat | place: USA: New York...
GCGCTTTTCCGCCGCGGTCAGTTGCGATTCGTCCTGGCCCAGCGCTTTAACCAAAATCTGTTCCATGTCCGGTAATGGCTAGTGAACCATTGGCCCATATCGTCCACCGGATCGGCGAATTGGGAAAGCCTGATTTTGAATGGATGCGCCTGCTAACGGGCATGGCCGGCACGGCCGTTTGATCCTCTTGGGCCGGCGCCAATCGGAGCCAATCGGAGCTTGACTCCTGCGGCTCCTGCGGCAACATGCAAGCCGTACTCGGGTTCCCATTAGTCATGTAGCATTAACTTTATCAAAATTATCAAAAGGACCGTAATGAAAACTCTATGTGTATTGGCCACGACTCTCGCTGCCAGCGGGACGCTTCTGGCCGCTGATTCCACACCCAAAGACGATGTCACCAGCGCCGCCCAAAAACTGGCGGCGACCAATAATTATAGCTGGACGACCACCACGGAAAGTCCGCAGTTCAGCCCCGGCCCAAGCCACGGCAAGACCGAAAAGGGCGGATTCACTTATGTCGATTTTTCCTTTAACGACAACACGATCGAAACCGTCGTCAAGGGCGGCAAAGGCGCCATTAAGACCGAGGACGGCTGGAAATCGCTGGAAGAGGCGCTCAAAGACAATGGCGAGGGCGGGTTTAATCCGCTCCAGTTTATGGCCCGCCGCATGCAGACCTACAAGGCGCCGGCCGCCGAAGCGGAAGACCTGGCCGGAAAAACCAAGGCCCTGGCCAAAACCGATGAGGCCTTCTCCGGCGACCTGACGGAGGACGGCGCGAAAGATCTCCTCAGTTTTCGGGGCCGTCGCAACGGCGGCGAAGGCCCGGCGGTCAGCAACGCCAAAGGCTCTGTAAAGTTCTGGATCAAAGACGGCGTCCTCACCAAATACCAATATAAGGTGCAGGGCACTGTCACCTTCAACGGCGAGGACAGGGACGTCGATCGCACCACCACGGTGGAAATCAAAGACGTCGGCACGACAAAAGTCACCGTGCCGGATGAAGCCAAAAGCAAGATGACCTGACGTCCGGCTCTCACGCCGCGTCCTGTTCATTGCCCGTATAAAGGCCAAACTGCACCAGTTTGGCCTTCATCGTCACGCGGGTGACGCCGAGCCAGCGCGCGGCTTTGGCCTGATTTCCCTGGGCTTCCTGAATGGCGCGCGCGAATAGCTCCCGTTCCGCCGCGTCGATCGCGCGCGCGTGGGCGTCGCCCAGGTCGCCGCGCCGCGCCGACGCCAGCAGGTCGTCCACATATTCGCCAAAGGCGCGGGCCGGGGAAAACGCCGGGAGGCTGGCTTTGTTCAAGGCGGCGCGGACATGCTCGATGGTTAGCGTGTAATTTTGGGCCAGCAGCAATGCTTTGCGCACAACGTTTTCCAACTCGCGCACGTTGCCGGGCCAGGGCTGCGCCTGCAGAACTTCGATCGCCTCGGGGTGGATGGATGGCTCGCTATTGCCCATGGCGGGCCCGTGCTTTTGGAGAAAATAGGCGGCCAGGGCCGGTATGTCCTCCCGGCGCTGGCGCAAGGGCGGCAGCGAAATGACCACCACGTTGAGCCGGTAGTAAAGATCCTCGCGGAACTCCTTTTGCCGCAGGGCCGCCTCCAAGTCGCGGTGGGTGGCGGCGATGACCCGGACGTCAAAAGGAATATCCTCCCTGCCTCCGAGGCGCTGCAAACGATTCTCCTGCAACACGCGCACCAGTTTGACCTGCGTGCCCAGCGTCATGTCGCCGATCTCATCCAGAAAGAGCGTCCCGTGATGGGCCTGCTCAAAACGTCCAATGCGCCGGGATTGCGCGCCGGTGAACGCCCCCTTCTCGTGCCCGAACAGTTCGCTCTCCAGCAGTGTTTCCGGAATGGCCGCGCAGTTGACAGCGATGAACGGCGCGTTGGCCCGATCACTGTGCTGGTAGATGGCCCGCGCGATCAATTCCTTGCCCGCCCCGGTCTCCCCGCGGATGAGCACGTTGACAGGCTTGGAGGCGACGCGCCCGATCTCCTTGTAGATCGCCTGCATGGCGGCGCTCTGCCCGACCAAAGCGTCCTGCCGCCCGGCGCTTTCTCCCAGGCTGACGGGGGCGCACATCAGCCGGTTGCTGTCTGCGGCTTTTCGCACCAGCTCGATAAGCAGCGGAAAATCGAACGGCTTGAGCAAATAATCATACGCTCCGAACTTGGTCGCCTCGATGGCGGTGTCGGTGGTGCCAAAGGCCGTCGTCAGGATGATCGGCAGGCGCGGTTGGGCCGCGTGCAGTTGGCGGACCAAGTCCATCCCGGAGAGGCCGGGCAGGCGCAGATCGGTGATGACCAGGTTGAAGGTGTCGCGCGCGGCGCGCGCCAAACCCTCGTCTCCGCGGTGCTCGACGGACACCTCATGGCCTTCGTCAGCCAGGACACGCGACAAAGTATCGCTGATCCCGGGGTCGTCTTCGATCAGGAGGATTTTCGCGGCGCTGTTCATGCGGCGGCACGGGGCAGAACGATGCCGAAAGTGGTGCCGTGATTGACCTGGGTCTGGTACTGGAGCGCGCCGCCGTGCTTCTGCACGATGCATTCGGCGATGGACAGCCCCAACCCCGTGCCGTTGGGCTTGGTGGTGAAGAACGGGTCAAAAAGCCGCTTCTCCACCTCCGGCGCGATGCCGTGCCCGGTATCGGCCACTTCCAATATCACAACGTCCGACTCCACCCCGCACAGAGCCTTGCGGTCGGAACGCGATCGAAGGGTGATGGCGCCATCGTGGCCGATGCTGTCGGCGGCGTTCTGCACCAGGTTGATGAGCACTTGCTTCATTTGTTCGTCATCGATTTTGACGGGCAGCGGCGCCGATTCTTCGAGCAAAAGCCGAATATTGTTCCGGGCCAGTTCCGGCGCAAGAAAGGACTGGACTTCTTTTAGGGGCTGGTCGGCGGGTTGAACCACCAACTCCGGCTCCGCCGGCCGGGCAAACTGGAGAAACTCGGTGACGATGCGCTCCAGCCGCTGGATTTCCCGTTGCACCAGGGCGGCATCGGAAGCCTCGGTCGAGCCGGGCGGGAATTTCTTTTGTTGGATGAAAACGGCGGCTTTGATGGCGGTAAGCGGGTTGCGAATCTCATGGGCCACGCCGGCGGCCAGCATGCCCAGCGAGACCAGTTTCTCGTGGCGTTCGACCAGCGACTGGCTTTCCACAAGCTTGACGCGCAGCGGCACGACCAGGTCCCGGTAGGCCAGCAGCGCCAGCGCCATGCCCAAGGCAAACAGCAGCGCCAGCAGCGCCAGCATCAAATGCCGCAGTCGGGTGAGCGTCGAATTGGCGGTGGCCAGCACCTGGTTGCGCGATTCGTAATGCGCCCGCGCCAGGGCCTGGCCCAGATCGAAGAGATGCTGCGATTGCCCGCGGAAATTGGCGAACTCCGCCAGCGCGTCCCCGGGTTGGCGCTGCTCCAGGTCCCGCTCATGCGCCTGGCGGGCGGCGGCAAGGTAATCGTCGTAGGCGGATTTGACTTGACGCAAGGATTCCCGTTCCAGGCTGGTGGTCAGTTTGGGCGCCTGTTGCTCCAGCCACTGGTCCAGATCGCGGCTGGCGCTGAGGAATTGCTCCCAGGCGGCCGCGTCGCGCTCCATGACGTAACGCAGCCGGATATTGTTGACTTCGCGCAGGGAATCCTTGAAGTGCTCGGAGATGCCGAAACTCTCCGAATCGACCGTGGCCAGTTGCGCGCGCAGCTCGCGGCCCTCGCGCTCGGACAGCACGACAGCCAGGGCAATGAGCACGCCCATCAGGGCGGCGGCCACGCCCAGGGCCGCCAGGCGGAACTTCACGCTGCGATTCATGGCGAGGCCAGTGTAACCCCGAATCCCGCAACTTTAAAACCCGTAAAAAACAGACAACTTTGATCCTTCAGGAAACCGCCGCCCGGCCCGGCGTCTCCGCCGGCCGGATGTTCAACTCCAGCCGGTCGGTTCCGCGCAAAACAGTGGCTGACGATTCCACGCCGGCTTCGCGCCCCGCCAATCGGTGCTGCAGCTCATCAATGCTCGTCACCGCTTCTCCTTTGAACTCGACGAGGATGTCGCCCTCGCGCAGATCGGCGGCGGCGGCGGGACTGCCCGGTTCGACGCCCAAAATCAAGACGCCGCGGGGCGTTTTGAGCCTGTGGTATCGGGCAATCCGGGGATGAATCGGGGCCGTTTGCCCGATGACGCCAATCCAACTGCGCCGGATGAAACCCTCCTTGATCAGCCAGGCGGCGACAAATTCCGCCGTGTTGCTGGCGATGGCCAGACAGATGCCCTGCGCCGGCAAAATAATGGCGGTGTTGACGCCGATGACCTCGCCCCGGGTATTGACAAGCGGCCCGCCGGAGTTGCCCGGATTCAACGCCGCGTCGGTCTGGATGATGTTGTCAATCAGACGGCCCGATTGCGAGCGCATCGACCGGCCCAGCGCGCTGACGATGCCCGCGGTCACCGTCTGGTGAAAACCAAAGGGGCTGCCAATGGCGATGGCGATCTGCCCCACTCGCAGCTTGCGCGAATCTCCGAATCGCACAAACGCCAGATGCGGCGCGTGGATGCGAATGACGGCCAAATCCGACTCCGGATCGTCCCCGGCCAGTTGCGCCGCGCATTGGCGGCCGTCAGCCAGCGTCACGTCGATACGTCCCGCGCCATGCACCACGTGGCTGTTGGTGACGATGTAGCCATCAGGCGCGATGATAAAACCGGAGCCGCCGCCTTCCTGGGGATGCCCGCCGTTGCGGGAGCCGGCGGCGCGCCCCACGCGGACATTGACCACGGCTTGGCCCGCCTTTTCGACCGCGCCGGCAACGGATTGCGAATAGGCGTCCAGCAACTCGCCGTCTTCGATGGCCGGAGACGGGAGCGGCGGCGTCGCCGGCGCCACGTTCCCCAATCGTCCGCCCTGATATATTCTTCTAATCTTCATCTTTACCGGCCCAATATCGGACAGGTTTCCAAACCTGCAAGCCCCCCGGGGCGGGCGCCAATTGATCGTTGCGAAGGCCGGGCGGGGGGGATATGAATGGGCCGTTGTTTGATGCGCAAAAGATATTGCAGTTGCGGGGTCCTTTGACGCGCATTGCGGATGGGGATCGTAGCGGCATGCGCCTTTGGGCGTTTATTGCCGTGGCGCTGGGAGGAATTATCACCGCCTTTCTGTTGCCTCCGTTGCGACAGCCCCAGTCCTACCATCATTTCGCCGATGGACGCACCTTGGCCCGCATCCCCAACTGTCTCAATGTGATTTCCAGCGCGGGCTTTCTCATCGTGGGCGTCATGGGCCTTCGTTTTCTGGCCAGGCCCAACCACTTTATCGAACCGCGCGAGCGCGTTCCCTACGTTGTCTTTTTTGCCGGCGTTTTGCTGACCTGCTTTGGGTCGGGCTACTACCATGACTCGCCGCGGGACGCGACGCTGGTTTGGGATCGTTTGCCGATGACCCTGGCGTTCATGGCCCTGCTGGCGGCGACGGTGGACGAGCGCATATCCGTCAATGCGGGGTCGCGGTTGCTCTGGCCGTTGACGGCCGCGGGCGCGGCCAGTGTATGGTGGTGGCAATGGACGGGAAACCTCTGGCCTTACATGGCCGCGCAGTATTTTTCGATCCTCCTGATCGCCCTGCTGCTGCTCCTGTTTCGTCCGCGTTACACCAGATCATCCGATTTGCTGCTGGCGGCGGCCTGGTATGTTTTGGCCAAAGTGGCCGAGGGGCTGGACGCCCGGATTTACGCGGCCAACGGATGGATCAGCGGCCACACCCTCAAACATCTCCTCGCCGCCGTGGCGGTATACTGGGTATTGCGGATGCTGCGGCTGCGGTCCCCGCTGGCGGCGATGGCGCGCGTCGCCTCCTCATCCCGTCCGCGGTTGGAGGTCTATTGAATGGAGGCGTCCTGTTCCATTTCAAGGCGACTGGAGCCGCCACGTGTGACTCCCGGGCACCTTCAAAACCCGGCCGACATCTTCCTCGACGCCGCGCCCGGCTTCCAGTAACTTGCACTTATGTCTAAAGCAAAGGGCGCTGACAACGCCGGCACCGATGCAAAGAATTTGCCGTTCGAGGATGCGCTCAAACGGCTCGAAACCATTGTCGAGTCGATGGAAGCGCAGGATTTGCCTTTGGAAACGCTGCTGGCCCGTTACGAGGAAGGCACCCGCCTGGCCCAACTTTGCCAGGCTAAACTGAGCGAGGCGGAAGTCAAAATCCAGCAGTTGGAGAAAAACACCAAAGGCGAATTGAGCCTCAAACCCCTCAGCCCCTCCCAGGAACCCGCATGAGCCGCTATCTCGACATGGTCGATCATCCCTCCCACGTCAAAAAGCTGACGCTCGATCAATTGCAGCAACTGGCCGATGAGATTCGCCACGAATTGATCACCAAGCTGGCCAAAAACGGCGGCCACCTCGGCCCCAACCTCGGCGTGGTCGAAATGACCATCGCCCTCCACTATGTCTTTTCCACCCCCCACGACAGATTCGTCTGGGACGTCAGTCACCAGAGTTACGTCCACAAATTGCTCACCGGACGCAAGGACCGTTTTCACACCATCCGCACGACCGGCGGATTGAACGGGTTCTCATCGCGCCAGGAAAGCCAGCATGATTGCTACGGCGCGGGGCACGCCGGCACGGCTCTTTCCGCCGCCCTGGGCATGTGCGCCGCGCGCGATCAACGCGGGTCCGACGAGAACGTCGTCTGCATTTTCGGAGACGCCGCCCTGACAAACGGCATTTCCTTCGAAGCCCTCAATAATATCGCCCACACCACCAAGCGCTTTATCGGCGTGCTCAACGACAACGAGTGGAGCATCGCCAAAAACGTCGGCGCCATCTCCTCCTATCTCAACAAGCTCATTACCCATCCGCGCTATAACCAACTGCAAAAAGACGTCCAGCGCCTGCTCAAACGCATCCCCAAAGGCAACCTCGCCCTCAAGCTGGGCCACAAGGCCGAGGAGGCCCTCAAGGGCGTCTTTGCCGAGGTCATGCTGGAACAGAACCGCCAGATAATGGATACCGACGGACGCGGCGGCTACGGCAGCAGCCTCATTTTCGAGGAAATGGGCCTGCGCTACCTGGGTCCGATTGACGGCCACGATTTGCCCCTGTTGATTTCCTCTTTGGCCTACGCCAAAGCCAGCGAACTGCCCGTCGTCCTCCATGTCTTGACCACAAAAGGCAAAGGATACGAAGCCGCCTTGAATCAACCGGAAAAATTCCACGGCCTTGGCCCCTACGATCCGGCCACCGGCAACACGCTGCCCGCCAACCCGGGCACGCCGCCCAATTACCAGGATGTCTTCGGCCAGACCATGATCAAACTCTGCCAGAAGGACAACTCCGTCGTTGGCATCACCGCCGCCATGCCGACCGGCACCGGCCTCAAGGCGCTGGAGAAAGTCCTCCCCCACCGCTGCTACGACGTCGGCATCGCCGAGGAGCACGCCGTCATCTTCGCCGCTGGAATGGCTACCATGGGATACCGTCCCGTCTGCGCCATCTACTCCACCTTCTTGCAGCGCGCTTACGACTGCATCGTCCATGACGTTGCCTTGCAGGATTTGCCCGTGATTTTCTGCATGGACCGCGCGGGCCTCTCCGCCAGCGACGGCCCCACCCATCACGGGCTTTTCGACATCGCCTATCTCCGCTGCGTTCCCAACGTCATCGCCATGGCCCCTAGAAACGAGGACGAACTGGCCGACATGATGTTCACCGCCACCCATCAAAATCATCCCGCCTTCATCCGCTATCCGCGCGGCGCCGGCGAAGGGGTCCCCGTCAAGGACCAGCCCGCGCTGCTGGAGGTGGGCAAGGCCGAGGTGACGCGCAATTTCTCCGGCAACGCCGGCCGCAAAGTCGCCCTCTTCGGCCTGGGCAACATGCACCGTCTGGCCGAGCAGGCCGCCGTGCAATTGACTGCCGATGGCTTCGACTGCGCGGTCATCAACCCCCGGTTCACCAAGCCGCTGGACGCGGGAACGACCGCGTTCTTCGCCCGCGCCGCCGAGGCGGTTGTGACCTTGGAGGACCACGTTCTTGCCGGCGGCTACGGCGCGGCCATGATGGAACTGCTGGGCGACGAGCGCATCGCCACGCCGGTCGTGCGCATCGGCTGGCCCGACCAGTTCATCGAGCACGCCACCACCGTCGATCACTTGCGCGAGAAATACGGGCTGACGGTCACCAGAGTCGTGACCGCGCTCAAAGCCGCGCTGGCCGTGGAACTACCCTCCCGCCTGCGCGCGGCGGTGTAAAATGGTTGGCAAGTCATGGCGTCCAAACGCACAACTCAGGCTCAGCGACCGCCAGGCAAATACGCCGTCCGCACACACCAGACCGCCGTGCTGAAGGAAGAAACTGTTTCCAACACGGCACTATCGGGTGCGGTACAGCCTAGTTTGCATGGATTTGATGGATTGAGCCAAACCGAAGAGCCATCGGCTGGGTCTCCAGCGACAGGTCCACTCGACGCTGTTCTCCGGCGATACGGGATTGAGGGCGAGGAAGCTTTTCTTGTCTTAGCCTGCTGGTTTTTGGAGACACAGAAAGCCGCTCGTCGCGGTTTTTCGTTCTTCCCCGTAGAACGGGGGTTTGCCGCATTGAACGTTGTGGCGCACGACAAGCGGCTTCTTTCCATGCTGGATGGGATTGTAGAGAGGGATCCAAATGGCGGCGAATTGCCAACTTGGTATCAGTTCTTCGTTGGACGCCGTTTTCGAGAAGGATCGGGGAAGTTTTTCACGCCACGAGCCATCGCCGCGGCGATGGCCAGTCTTCTTCCGATCCACGCGGGTGCCATTGTGATGGATCCGACCTGCGGCGGGGGAACATTCCTTTGTGAGGCATCTCGTCGATGGGCATCCGTGTCTTGTCACTTGAGAGGCAACGACGTCGATCGGATGCTTGTCGGACTGACTGAGTTGGTTTTGGCGCTCTCGACGCCAGCGGGTCACACCTTGGACTTATCCTGCTTCAACCTGTACGACGCCGATGCCGAATTCGATCATCTGCGCGGCAAGGTCAACGGAATTTTGGCCAATCCCCCCTTTTCCCTCCCTCTGGAACGGGTCGCAAAGCCGGGCAATCTTTTTGAACTCGGCTACCGCAATAGCGATGCCCTTTTTCTGGATATTTGTCTGGACCTGCTCGCTCCCGGCGGCACCTTGGTCTGTCTGCTGCCACACTCGCTGGTAGTCAATTCCGAGTTTGAACAGTTGCGGCGTTCAGTCGGGCGCCATTGGGAGCTTTGCGGCGTTGTTACGCTACCGGAAGGTGTTTTCTACCTCGCTGGTAACACAACGACCCGCGCTGACATCGTTCATCTGCGAAAGAAAGCTGGACATCATCAACAGAACCGCAAAGCTTTTTTTGCAAATGCTCCGACCGTTGGCTTCCCCTTGAATTCTCGAACAAACAGTTATGGTGGAAATTCCTTGGACCTGATCACGCACGACCCACGGGTTTTGGAAGCCGCCGGCGCAACCGGGTGACCACAAGATGAAGAAGAACGGCACATACTTTCTGTCTGTGGTGGAAGCGGATGTTTTGCAGGCAGGCGTGTGGGACCCTTATGCGTATCGCGAGCCGACGCGGAGCGAAACTTTGGAGCATTTCGCATCTGTCCAAAAACTCCCCACCCGCTCCCATCCTGCAAGAGGGTTTTACTATTCGCCAATTGAGTACCGGCATATTCATCGCGGCACCATTCCCGTCTTCACACTCGAGCGGGCGGACAGATCACACGGAGAGCGTGTTCCGGTCGCCGGCGAAGGCTGTCTGTTGTTTGGTACCATGCGCGCGTATCTGGGCAATGTGCTCGTCACTCCGAAAGCATCGTGGCTTGGTGAGACATCGCCGATCTTCTTTCCAGTGAAGTCGGAGTTCGTCCATATTGTTCCAAAAGACAACTTGATTTTCTTTTGGTGGGTTTTCCTCCAATCACCAAGATTTCTCCAGAGCTTGCCCGTCGGTTCCGGAGGCACCCGGCCGAGACTGGATCGCGATCTTTTGCTGCGCACGCCCGTTGAAGTCCCGATCCAATCGGTTCGCGAACGAATCGATAATTGTCTGAGGGGCTGCGCGGAAAGGGCGTGGCACGACTACCTGGAGGCCGAGGCGTTATTGAATGCGACGATAAGGTAATTCATGGCTGACATCACACCTCTCGAACTGGAAGGGTTGCAGCGGCTCTTTCAACCCCTCATCGGCGTTAAAATCAACTGGCTTTCCATTCCCAACCGAGCCCTCGCCGGCTTTGAGCCGAGTCAAATCGCGGTCATTGTCAACACACTTCTTGACGCCATTCTGCCTCAAATCGAGTACTTGGCTACTGACGACGAGAACGCAAAGCGATTGCGTGGCATCGGACTTTCCAAATCGCCCGGCATCATTGGGCAGCGCGAATCATACCCGGACTACGTTCATGCCTCCGGCAAACGCGTCGAATTGAAAGGACTTTTCGTCGATAATCCTGCCTTGGCGATGAAGCGTCCTCCGACGGCCCGCGAGCCAAGTGCGCGGCTAAAGGAAAATGTTACGATGGACGTAATTCACCCGGCGAACGACGCGCTCTTGCTGGCGGCCGTTCAACTAACCGAGGACGATTCAGGGGACTGTTCCCCCACCATTACGGACATTGGGGTGTTCTCGATGATCGAGTGCGTTCGCGCAAGGGACGCGAGGCTGGCTGAAGCCGGGGGGCGTTGGATCGATGACATCCCGAAAGTCGTCAAGAAAACCAGCATGCGCAAATTCACTTCAGGAAAGCGGCTGACAGCCGGGGATTTCGAGAAGGACACCAATTTCGGCAAGTTGAAACGAATCCCCTATCCGCCGCTGCAAGAATTCATGCGAAAGCATGGAACAATCGCATGAATTCTCCGTCCGTCCCGGCACCGGGCCAGACAGTCCGCCTGACCATCGAGGATATCGCCTTCGGGGGCGAGGGCGTCGGCCGCGCGGGCGAGTTTGTCGTCTTTGTCCCCTTTGTCGCGCCCGGGGAAATCGTCGAGGCGGAACTGACTGAAGTCAAGAAGAGGTTCGGACGCGCGCGCCTGCTCCAAATCATCCAGCCGTCGCCCGATCGGGTCGCCCCGCCGTGCCGTTATTTTGGCGATTGCGGCGGCTGCCAGTACCAGCACCTGGATTACGCCGCGCAACTGCGTGTCAAACACAAACAGGTGCGCGACCTCTTCCAGCGCATCGGCGGTTTCGACCCCGCGTTGATCGACCCGGTCATCCCCTGCCCCCAGCCCCTGGGCTACCGCAACCGCCTCATGATCCGCAGCCAGTGGGACAAATTCAAGCAGGCGCTGAACATCGGCTTCATCCGCGCCGACAACCGCCTGGTGGTCGATATAGAGGAATGCATAATCGCCGAGCCGGCCCTCAACGCCCAAATCCAGCAAGTCCGCCGGCACCCTCCGCCCAAGGGCGGCCTCAAAGTCGTGCTGCGCGTCGCCCCGGAAGGCTGGCGGGTGCCGCCCGACTCGTTCTTCCAGAACAACTTCTTTCTCCTCCCAAAGCTGGTCCAGGCCGTCCGCGCCCGGCTGCGGGAAGGCGGCGCGCGCTTTCTCATTGACGCCTATTGCGGTGTCGGTTTTTTTAGCGTCGAACTGGCTGATCTGGTGGAGGAATTCGCCGGGGTGGAAGTCGATACCGCGGCCATTGTTGCCGCGCGGCAAAACGCGCGGGCGCGCGGCCGGGCCAACGGCCAGTTTCTGGCTGGACGCACCGAGGAGTTGCTGCCGCGCATGTTCGGACGGTTTGCGGCCGGGCAGACGAGCGTGATCCTGGACCCTCCGCGCACCGGCTGTCCGCCTGCCTTGGTGCAAGCCTTGCGGGAGCGGCGTCCCCGCCAGGTCCTTTATGTCTCCTGCCACCCGGCCACGCTGGCGCGGGACTTGAACGTTTTGTGCGCCGGCAATGTCTTTGAAGTGACAAGAATTGTTCCGCTGGATATGTTTCCGCAAACTCAGCACGTGGAATGTGTCGCTGACGCCCGACTCCAGGCGCCGCCACCCACTGACGCATAATCCTTGCCAATAGGCCACCCGTTCGATCAAACTGGAATCGTCCATGACAGCAGAACAGAAGATCAACCCCCAACAAACCCGGCCCATTCTATTGCCACCCTGGCTCGTCGTGCTCGGCGCGTTGCTATTATAT
>Ga0326728_10021357_pt1 | contig 12181 bp, 8 predicted proteins | sample MB3enrmetagenome_FD_207602 | JGI IMG/M metagenome (GOLD analysis project Ga0326728, IMG submission 207602) | Lab enriched peat soil microbial communities from McLean, Ithaca, NY, United States - MB31MN | ecosystem: Environmental > Terrestrial > Soil > Wetlands > Peat | place: USA: New York...
CGAATACCTCAACCAGCAGGAAAGCGTGCACCAGTTTCTCGCGGGAGTGCTCTCGCTGGTGGATGCCAGCGTGGACAACTACCAGCAGCGCGGCTTCAAGAATCTCATGGTGTCCTTCGGATGCACGGGCGGCCAGCATCGTTCGGTGTTTCTAGCGGAGCAGTTGGCCAAGCGATTGCGCATCCGAAACGGCCTGGAAGTCGTCGTCCGCCATCTTGAATTGGAAAAGCTGGGCCAATGAAACCACCTACGGTCGCCTCCGAGAAATCCCTTGCGGCCATCTCTAGGAGGCCGGGGTGTCAGAGTCTGGGTGAGTACTGTTTGTTTTCGGGAGGGCACGACTTCAGTCGTGCCGTAAACGGCGCCAAACCAATCCGGCTTCAGCCGCTGAGGCCCGCTTTTGCAGCCCTCTTTGGGAGGCCGGGACTTCTGGGTTTGCGTGAATACCCGCGTTTTTCGTCAGGGCATGGTTTCACAGCTTGCGGGAAAAGTCTTTCTTCCATAGGGGGTCGGAGCTTTAGCTCCGACAGTAAGTGCTTGACTATCACAGGGCTTCAGCCCCTGAGGAAATGCTTGTTGCTGTTTTCCCGCTGCCTTTTCAGCCACGCCCTAAGTTCGGACGAGGGTCACAAATGAAAGCCATGATCCTGGCGGCGGGGCTCGGCACGCGCCTCCGCCCGCTCACCGACACTCGCCCCAAGGCCCTCGTGGAAGTTGCCGGCCGCACCCTCCTCGAAATCACTCTTTCCCGCCTGAGTTCCTTTGGTATCCGCGACGTCATCATTAACGTCCACCACTTCCCGGACATGATTCTCGATTACCTCCAGGCCCACAACAATTTCGGCCTGCACATCGAAATCTCCCGCGAGGAGCAATTGCTCGACACCGGCGGTGGCCTGAAAAAGGCCTCCTGGTTCTTCCTCCAGGATTCCGCGCATTCCGAAGAGCCGTTCCTCCTGCACAACGTGGACGTCATCAGCACCATCGATCTCCACCGCATGGCCAAATTCCACAACGAAAAGCACGCTCTAGCCACGCTAGCAGTTCAGCACCGCATAAGTTCCCGGCAATTGTTGTTTGATGTCGAACTGCGCCTTTGCGGCCGCCGCGCCAGCTTTGATCAAGAGCCCGAATTGGTTCGCGGCTATCGCGCGAATACTCTTCAGGAGGGCGCGGCTTCAGAGCCTGCCAAAAAAATCAATGGTGTCATTCTGAGGGCATCCGACGAGGATGCCCGAAGAACCTCAACTTCAAAAGTTCCTCTCACTTCACCTTTGGAAGCTTCAGGTAAGCAAACGCGAATCGCCTCTCAAAGCCATTGTGCAGATGGTTCTCGGGAGGGCACGGCTTTTCACCCTGAGCCCCGAAGGGCAGCCGTGCCGAACAGCGCAGCAAATTCGAGGGCTTTAGCCCCTGAGGTCCCGCCGCAGGAGCTCGCCTTCACCGGCATCCACATTATTTCCCCTCGCCTCCTTCGCATGATGCAAGAAGAAGGCGTCTTTTCCATCATTGACTCCTACTTGAATTTATCGGCCCGCGGTGAAAACATCCTCGCCTTCCCCGCCGACGATGCCTACTGGCGTGATCTAGGCAAGCCCGCCGACCTCGCCCAAGCTGCCAGAGATAGAGCGCTGGGATAACCCGCGCACAAATGTCCGTCACGATTCCCTGTTTTCCGATTCCTGAAAACTGATTACTGATAACTGATAACGTGCAGCCCTGTCACCTAACCGGCGCACTCTCCCCCGCAAATCCCAGCGCCTTCATCACCGCGTCATGCACTGCAGGCCGCACCGCGGCAATCTTTTGATTCTCGCGCGTGGGGTTGACGCGGTTCGTCAGCAACACCACGAACAATTGCCGGTCCGGATCGATCCAAATCGTTGTGCCGGTAAATCCCGTGTGGCCGTAACTGTGCGCCGAAAAGTAATGCCCGCTCGAACCGCCTTCCGTCGGCACCACCCAGCCCAGCGTGCGCGTATTCTGCGCCAGCGCCTGCGGCACCGTGAACTCCGCAATCGTCGCGCGTTTCAACAGCCGCTTGTGCCCATAAACCCCGCCATTCAGCAGCATCTGGCAAAATGCCGCCAAATCCGGCGCCGTGCTGAACACCCCGGCGTGTCCCGAAACTCCCCCAATCACGTAAGCATTTTCATCGTGGACTTCGCCCTGCACCAACCGGTGGCGCAACTCGTTGTCCACCTCCGTCGGCGCAATCTCCGGCCACAAATCCTTCGGCGGGAGGTACATCGTGTTCTTCATTCCCAACGGGGCGAAAATCAACGAGCGCGCCAGTTCGTCCAGCGGCTTACCCGTCAGCCGCTGGATGATCTCCGCCATCAGGATCATGCCCAGATCCGAATATTCCACCTTCGTTCCGGGCTCATATTCCAGCGGCTCCGCGAAAATCATGCGCAGTGTCTCAGCTTTCCCCTGCGATATGCGCCAGTACTCTTTGAACGGCGGCAGCCCTGAAGTGTGCGTCATCAGATGACGCACCGTCACTTTCTGCCGCCACGCGATTTGCCGCTCGCCCGGCCAATTGGCGAGTTCGCGCAAATCCCGCACGACGATTTTGTTCGGACCCCCGACCTGCGGTCCGTCGATCCATTCCGGAAGATACCGCTCGATAGGAGCGTCGAGATCCAGCGGGGAAGGGAAGTCACCCTCCGCCAGCATCTCGACAAGCGTGGTCGTCGCCACAACCTTCGTCAGCGACGCGATGTCATACATCGTGTCGATCTTTGTCGCTGGCGAATTCGCGTCATAGCTCAGCTTCCCAAACGAGTGCAGCGATACCTTTCCGCGATAGCCCACTGCCATCGTCGCTCCCGGGAACGCCTTGTCCGCGATGGCCTTTTCCACCTCGGCAAACGCCGGTTGCAGTTGCGCCTCTCCGCGCACGTCCATCGCCTGCAACGTCATCGGATTGGCCGCAACTTCAATCCCGAAGCCCGCCTTCAGCTCCACGCCCGGAATGGTCACTGGCAAATGCCCTTGCACCGGGATTTGCCCAAAGAGAGCGCGCGCAATCGAAATCTGCGCCACGTCGCTGATCCCGAACGCGGATAGCCAAGTTTCCGCCTGCGGGAATCGCTCGATCAGATAAGGGCTGCCCATCCCGACCGTGATGACCGGCCTGCCCGCCTTGTAAATCTGATTGATCAGCGGCAATTGGTCTGCCGGCACGTCCACATTGCCCTTGCGATCGCTTACGCGCACAAACAACGCCAGGATGGCCACGTCATATTGATCCGGCGAAGGCAATTTCAGCGTGTCCGCCTTCACAAATGTCGTGTCCGCGCGCAGCGCAATCAGCGAATCGAACCGCAAGCGCAGCTCCCGTTCCAGGTCCTCCCCCGGATAAGGCTCCGGATCCGCGTAAAGCGAAACCAGCAGCGCGCGCAGCGGCTTTGTTCCGTCGAGCGGCAACCGGTGCGGCGTGTCCCGCAGCAGCGTGATCCCGCGATCCGAAATTTCTTGCGCCTCCGCCTGATACGCGGCGCTGCCAAACTTCGCATTCAACGCATCCAGATCCACCAGCCGCTTGCTGTTCAACCCCAGTTTTGCCTTGGCCAGCAGAATGCGCCGCACCGAGCCGTCCAGCCGCTCCTCGGTGATCTGCCCGGACTTGACCGCGGCCAGCAGCGCTTCGTACGCCGCGTCCGGCACCGGCGGCATCAGCAACGCGTCCGCTCCCGCCAGAAACGCGCGCACCGCCGCATCTCCCGGCGCGTAGCGAACCGTGATCCCGCCCATATCCAGGGCGTCCGTCACCACCAGCCCTTCAAATCCCAGTTGCTTGCGCAAAATATCCGTAAGAATTCGCGAAGAAAGCGTCGCCGGCGTATTCGCATCGGGTTCCAGCGCTGGCACCGCGAGGTGCCCGGTCATGATGCTGCCCACGCCTGCCGCAATCGCCGCGCGGAACGGCACAAGTTCCAGATGCTCCAGCCGCTCCCGATCGGCCTTGATCACCGGCAAATCAATGTGCGAATCCCCCGCCGTGTCGCCATGCCCGGGGAAGTGTTTTGCCGTCGCCAGCCCGCCGTTCTCTTGCACCCCGCGAATGAATTCGCTCGCGAATTCCGATACCCGCGCGGGGTCTTCTCCAAACGACCGCGTATTGATGATGGGATTTCCCGGATTATTGTTTACATCCGCGTCCGGCGCGTAAATCCACTGGATGCCCACGGCCCGCGCCTCCAGCGCCGTGATTTTCCCCATGGTGTATGCATCCTTGGGATTTCCGGCGGCCGCCAGCGCCATCGCTGTCGGGAACGATGTTCCTTCATCCAGGCGCATCGCCGTGCCGCGCTCGAAATCCGCGCCAATCAGCAGCGGCAGCTTCGATTTGGATTGCAGTTGATTCGTGAGCACCGCTGTCGGGTACGCCTGGCTCTTCACGATGCCCAGCGGCGATCCGAGCGTGATGTTAATGAATCCCCCGACGTGCAGCTCGTTCACGTCGTGCATCATTTGCGCGTACGCTTCGGAATCCATGGGCGTGAAGCTTCCGTGATACGTCGTGAAGAGAACCTGGCCGACCTTTTCCTCCACGCTCATCTGCAGGAGCGTTGTTTCGACCCATCTCTCCTGTTTGGCCGTGGCCTTCGCGGATTCCGCGATTCGTGAGTCGCTGCGAGCGTTCAGTATCATAAGCAATAGAAACAAAAATGGCAGAAACAATAATCCGGCAGCACGCCTGTTCATGTTTCGATAATCCCCCGGTCGCCTGCCCGCCGCCTCGACTGTATATAGCACGCGCACTCCATGCTCACAATGAAGGTGCGGACGCCGCGTTCCAGAATATCATTGGAAGCTATGGAACCCATCGGCCGTCTGAACTGCCCCCTCCGCCAATTCCGCTGCGCGTTTGCCTTTTCGCTTCTGGCCGGCGTTTTCCTGCCGCACTTCGCTGTTGCGGCTCAGAAGCACGCGAAGCCCCAGCATAGCCACGTTGGCCGGGTTCAAACGGGCCTCGACGTCCTCGAATCCGAGAAATTCGCTTCGCTCCGTGGCAAACACGTCGGCCTCATCACCAATCACACCGGCGTGGATTTTCAGGGACGCTCCACCGTGGAGGTCCTCGCGAAGGCCCCCGGAGTTGAGTTGGTCGCGCTGTTCAGCCCCGAGCACGGCATCGCCGGCCACGCCATTGATAAGGTCTCCTCCTCCAAGGATCCCTCGACCGGGCTCCCCATCTACAGCCTCTATGGCGAGCAACTGCGTCCCACCGACGACATGTTGAAAGATATCGATGCGCTCGTTTTCGACGTGCAGGATGCCGGCGTGCGCTTCTATACCTACACCACCACGATGGCCTACTGCATGGAGGAAGCCGCGAAACACGGCATTGCCTTCTATGTGCTCGACCGCCCCAATCCTCTGAGCGGCGACATCCTCGAAGGCCCCATGCTCGATGCGGACAAAACCAATTTCTTCGCCTATTATCCCATCCCGGTGCGTTACGCGCTCACCATCGGCGAACTCGCGCAGTTCTACAACTCCGAAAATCACATCAACGCCGATCTCCAGGTCATCAGGATGAAAAACTGGCACCGCAATTATTTTTTTGAAAGTACCGGCAGCCGCTGGATTCCCCCCTCGCCCAATCTCCGCACGCTGAAAGGCTCCATCCTCTATCCCGGCCTGGAAATTCTCCAGAGCGCCGGCGTCTCCGTCGGCCGCGGCACGGAATCGCCTTTCGAAGAGTTCGGCGCGCCCTGGATGGATGGCGCCGAAATTGCCGCGGAATTGAACGCCAAGAATCTTCCCGGCCTGCGCTTTTCCAATCAGCCCTTCATTCCCGTCAGCGGTCTGTACGCCGGGCAGCGTTGCGGCGGCGTCGGCGTCAAGATCACCGATCGCGCGGCTGCGCGCTCCATGCGCATGGGCTTGGAAATTGCCGCCCTCCTGCAAAAGAAATATCCGCAGCAGTTCGACTCCTCCAAAATCCTGCAACTCATCGGTAATGACCAGGCCGTGCGCGATCTCCAAGCCGGTGTATCCCCGGAGCAAATCGTCCGTAGCTGGGCTGGGGCACTCGCGGCCTTCGATCAAGTCCGCCGCAAGTATTTGCTGTACCCCTGAACAGCCGCCCCCACCGGTACTTTCGTACAGTTGACAAATGCGCCGTTATATATAAGACTCTTATATGTAAGAGGACACGCCATGATTCGCACCGAACTGAAGCGCGGCACCGCCGAACTCGCCATCCTCAGCGTCCTGGAGCAACAACCCCTCCACGGCTACGAAATCTCCCGCCACATCGAACAGGATTCAGGGGGCGCCCTCCGCTTCACCCTCGCCGCGCTCTACCCCCTCCTCTATCGCATGGAAAATCGCGGCTGGGTGCGTGGCGAGTGGGAGACCAGCGATAATGGCCGCCGTCGCCGCTGCTACAAGTTGCTGCCGCGGGGCCGAAAGATGCTGGCGCCACTCCGCGCCGAGTGGGCTGACCTCTTCCGCGCTATGCGCCGCGTCGCCAAGGTGAACCATGCTTGACTGGCTCGCTTATGTGAACCACCGCCTCAGCCGTTTACCTCTTTCCGAGGCGGAGGCGCTGCAGGTGATGGAAGAGCTCGCCGCGCACCTCGAAGACGACTATCTCTCCCTGCGGGCACAAGGCGTTTCTGAATCGGAGGCTGTTCGTCTTGCGTGTGCTCAAGTTTCCAGTTGGCGGGAACTTCGCCGCGACATTCTCTCGGCAAAATTGGAGGGCTTCATGCAAAACCGTGTCTCGCAGTTGTGGATTCCCGGGCTCGTCACGCTTTTCTCTGCATATGCTCTCTTGGCGCTCATGCAGTTTGCCGGCTTGCGGGCAATGACCTCTCACCCCGGCGAGCCGCGCGGAATCGTTCTTTATCTTCCTTGGATCTTAAGCCTGCCCTTGATCGGAGCTGTTGGCGCGTATCTTTCCCGGCGGGCGCAGGCGACGGGCTGGCGCGTTTATTTCGCGGCCTCCCTTCCCGCCCTGGCTCTTGGAGTGTTTTTCTTGCTGATTCTCCCCTGGTCGTTTGTGGTTGATCCTCAGGTCCCCCTTCACACCAAAGGAACTGCGCTCGCTGCGCTGATGGTCAGTTGGGTGATTCTGCCCGGCTTTGCCCTGTGCCTGGGTGTTGCTTTGCAGAGCCTGCGCAAGATGAGTGTGCCGCGTTCTTAGCTTGACGCGTCAGCGGCTCTCCTCGTCCACCACCGGTAAAACGGCAGCCCTGCAAGAATCAGCAGCAATCCGATCGTCGAGCGGCCCGGCCGATCCAGCCACAAGTTCACCGTCAGCGCCAGCGCCCCGACCACAAACGCTCCGGGCACCCATGGATAGCCCCAGCAGCGGTACGGCCGCTCCATTTCCGGTTCCCTCCGGCGCAACCGGAACAGCGCCACCACCGCCAGCCCATAAAAAATCCAGCCCGCGAAAATGAACAGGTTCGTCAGCTCCTCGAACGTTCCGCTCAGCGCCAGCACGCTTGCCAGCACGCCCTGAAAAAGCAGCGCCCGCGCCGGCGTGCGGTATTTCGAATGTATGCCATCGGCGATCTTAAAGAAAATTCCATCGCGCGCCATAGCATAGGGCACCCGCGCGCCGCTCAGAATCGAGGAATTCATCGATCCCAGCGCGGAAATCAGCATCGCCAAAGTTACCCACGCGGCCGCGCCATGCCCCACAACTCGCGCGACCACATCCGACGCCACGTGCGACGAATTCGCCACGCTTGCAAACGGCAGCACTTTGAAGCAGGCCGCGTTGAATAGCAGATACACCAGTGCCACGCACGATACTCCACCCACCAGCGCCCGCGGAAAATTCCGCGCTGGATCCTTCACTTCCGATCCCACCAGGTTCAGATCTTCCCACCCGTCGTATGCCCACAGCGCCGCTGCCAGCGCTGCCAGAAACGCGCTGAACAATCCAGCACTCGCCGCCGCCGGCCAAATGGGGTCTCCCACATGAGCCGCGCCCGACGGAAGAACAAACGCCACTCCAATCACAATCGCGATGCTCACCAGCTTGATCGCCGTCAGGAAAACCTGCACGCCTCCGCCCAGCCGCACTCCCAGATAATTCACGCCGGTCATCAGCACCAGCCAGAACACCGCCAGCGGTTGCGCCCAGGTAAACACAAAATCGTACGGCTTGATCCACGCCGTCAGCCCCGGAATTGCGATGTGCACAGTGAAAATCGGCGCCGCCACCGCCGGAAGAAAAAAACTCAGGAAGCGCATCATTCCCGCCGCAATCGAGGCCGCCGAAGCCGGCCGCCCCACGATCGAGTGCATCCACCCGAACAAAAATCCCCACACTGGCCCAAATCCGTGCCGCAGATACGCGTACTCGCCCCCAGCCTCCGGAATCGCCGCGCCAAGCTCCGCATAGGACAGCGCGCCAAAAATCGAAAGCACCGCGCCCACGATCCACGCTGCGAACACGATCGAAACCGAGTGGCCTTCCCGCGCCATTTCCGCCGGCTTCAGGAAAATGCCCGTCCCGATCATCGTGCCGACCACAATCGCCGCCGAGGCCCACGGCCCAAGTCCGCGCACCAACTCCAGACGCTTCTCGCTCATTTTCCTCCGCGCAATTTGGAGTGCGGCGGCTTGCCGCCGCTTTTACGGCCGTATCCCCACCCTAAAATTAAAATGCCTTCACGCGCCGTCCCGGTGGCACGGTCACTCCTGCTTGCCCCGATCTTCGAGGCGAGCTTCGAAGAAACTGCACTCTTGGGTTCGCCTTTGTAGCGGCCGCCTTCTGAGGCGGGCGCCTTTTCCGCGCTCACGCTTCCACCCGTCTCTCCGAAATTACCCGGCTCACCGCGGAGCCAACGGCGAACGTAACGCACGCGCCGATCAGCACGTACCACGTGAACGCGATCTTCGTGAACCGAAACACAAGCAGCACCGTTGCCAGTCCGGCAAACATCCCTGCCAGCGAGCCTCTCGAATTCGCCCGCGCATCAAACGTCCCCAGCAAAAACAATCCCAGCAAGCTTCCAAACGGCAGGGAAGCGACCGTCAATCCGGCCTCTAGCACTGGTCCCCATTTCACCAGCCCAAGGACGATCAACACCGCTCCCCACACCAGCGTCATTCTCCGCGAAAGCTTCAAAAAATTGCCTGCATCCGTGGAACTCCCGCGCAGCGCCGCCAAGTCCATCACACTCGAAGCCGCCAGCGAATTCAACGACCCGCTCGCATTGGACATCGCCACCGCCAGAATCGAAGCCAGCAGCAGCCCCGCCAACCCCGTTGGCATCTCACGTATCAGGAACAGCGGGAGGATGCGATCCGCCCGCTCTCCCGCGGCAAGCAGCGGCGTGTGTTGCGCAAATACAAAAAGCGCCACGCCCACCAGAAGAAAAACCGTGAACTGAAACAACACGATGAAGCCGCTCGCCAGCAGCGCGCGCCGGCTGTCCTTCTGATTCCGCGCGGCCAGCAACCTTTGCACGATCGTCTGGTCCGTTCCGTGGCTCGCCATGGTCAGGAACGCTCCCCCAATCACCCCCGACCAAAACGTATACTTCGTCGCCAAATTCCAGGAAAAATCCAGCGCCTGCAGCTTATGCCCGTTCACCGCGGCCACTTGGCTTACTTCCAGCCATCCTCCCGGAATGCGATGCAGCAGCACTCCCAATGTCAGCAAACTCCCCGTCAGGTATAGCAAAAACTGCGCCACGTCCGTCCAGATCACCGCCCTCATCCCGCCTTCAAACGTGTACAGCACCGTCAGCGCAATCACGATGAACACCGCCAGCCGCTCCGATGTTCCCAGCGCCACGCTCACCACCAGCGCAATCGCGGACACGCGCACACCCTCCGCCAGCGTCCGCGTCGCCAGAAAAGTCACCCCGGCAACGGAGCGCATCCGGCTGCCAAAGCGCTTCTCGATCAACGCGTAGGCCGTCAGATACTCCCCGCGAAAATATCCTGGCAGGAAAATGATGCTGATCAGAATCCGCCCGACAATGTAACCGAACACTAACTGCAAAAATGTCATGTTCCCCGCATACGCAATCGCCGGTGTGCCGATGATCGTGAGCGTGGAAGTTTCCGTGGCCACAATTGAAAACGCCAGCGCCCACCACGGCGCGCTGCGCCCTCCCAGGAAATAGTCGCGCGCGTCCTGCTGCCCTCGCCGGAAATGCAATCCCAGGGCCGTAATTCCCAACAGGTACGCAATAACAATGGCCAGATCGAGCGGATGAATGTGCATGAGCACCGCGCCGCGCGGAATTACAGGGAAGTTCCGTGGAGCGAGTCGAGAATAGTGGCTGCCGCTATCACCGTCAAGCTAACCCTCCAACGCTGATCCGAACTCGCCCCAGCTCCTGTCTCGCCGTTCGCTGGTTGTAGGGGCGCAGCACTGCTGCGCCCCATGTCCGCAAAACTCCTACCTGGAGTGCGGCGGCTTGCCGCCGCTTTTGCGCCGTAAGCGATTTCGCAAAAGTGTTTTTCTCGAGCCCCTCCTCGCGTATGCTCTGGCTATGCGCTACGTTCTCGGGTTTGATGGCGGCGGCACAAAAACGGAATGTGTCCTCATGGACGAATCACGCCATGTTCTCGCGCGCAGCCGCAGTGGACCGTCCAACCCCATGCGCGTCGGATTTGGCGGCGCGCTGGCTGCCGTCTGTGAAGCCGCGCGCTGGGCCCTACAGTCCGCCAATATCCCACCGGCGGAAGTCCTCGCTCTTTGCGCGGGTCTTGCCGGAACGGGTCACGCGGATGCCGAAAGAAAAATGAAACGCCTCCTCGAGGAAGAATTCTCCGGCAAAACTGTGGTTGTGTGTACCGATCTTGAGCTCACTCTTGAGGCCACCGGCGAAGGTCCTGCGATTGTCCTGATTGCCGGCACCGGTTCCGCCGCCGTTGGGCGCGATGCGCACGGCCAGATCGCCCGCATTGGCGGCCACGGCCCGCTCCTCGGAGACGAAGGCAGCGCTTACGATGTGGGCCGGCGCGCTGCCATCGCTGCTCTGCACGAGTTCGATCGTACTGGCGCCAACTCCGCGATGGGCCACCTGATTCTCCAGGAACTCAACGCCGCCACTTGGCACGAAGTCCAATCCCTCGCCCACGGCGTCCCCGATGAAGTCTTCCCCAAGATTTTTCCGGTGATCCTGCGGGCCGCGGATCAAGGCGATTCCGCCGCGCGCGCCCTGCTTCAGGCGGCTGCCGGCGACCTCGCCACACTCGTTGCCGCCCTCATCGAGCGCCTGCAACTCAAGGATCAGAAATTCCTGCTGGCCAAGACCGGCGGCATGGTGGGCTGCTCCTTCTTCTTTGATCAGTTGATGGACGAACGCCTCCGCGCTGTTGCTCCTCAGGCGGAATTTGGCGCCATGGCCATCACGCCCGCTGAATCCGCTGCACGCCTCGCTCTCCGCTTCCTGGTGCCCATCGAGGAAAGGAAGTAACGTGCCCGAGTACGAGGCAGAACTTCAACTCGCGCGCACCGCTACCGGTGATGACCTGAGCGCCCTGCTTTATCACCCTGCGCCCCAAGTGCTCGCCGCGCTCCTCGATAATCCCGCCTTGGATGATTCGAAGCTTTGCCTGCTACTTTCCCGCAAGGATCTTCCCACGGAGGTACTCGAAGACATTGGCACGCGCAAGAGTCTCCTGAAAAGCTACTCCGTCAAGCGCGCGCTGCTTTTTCATCCGCGTGCCCCGCGCCTCGCCTGTTTGCGCTTGCTGCGCGACATCTACCTCATGGATCTTGTGCAGTTCGCCCTCTCGCCCGCCTCCTCCGCGGAGCTCAAACGTCTTGCCGAGGCCCAAATCGTTGCGCGCCTCCCGCAATTGCCACTGGGCCAGAAGATTGCTCTCGCTCGCCGCGGACCCACGCACGTTGCCGGCGCACTCGTAGCCGAAGGCCATCCGAATGTCCTGCCTGTCGCCCTCGATAATCCCTTCCTGACGGAGGCCCAGGTGCTCAAGGCCCTGGCGCGCGAGAAAACTTCTCTTCGCGTCGTGCAAGCCATCGCCAGTCACCGCAAATGGTCCCAGACCTACAATGTGCGCCTCGCGCTTGTGCGCAATCCCTCCGCGCCATTGGCAACCGTGCTCGCCTTCTTGCCTCACCTTACCGTATCCGATCTTCGTGTACTCGCGGATCCCGGCATCGTCCCCGAAAACCTGCGCCGCTATCTTCAGGCGGAAGTCCAGCGCCGCATGCGCGTCT
>Ga0326728_10021358_pt1 | contig 12181 bp, 22 predicted proteins | sample MB3enrmetagenome_FD_207602 | JGI IMG/M metagenome (GOLD analysis project Ga0326728, IMG submission 207602) | Lab enriched peat soil microbial communities from McLean, Ithaca, NY, United States - MB31MN | ecosystem: Environmental > Terrestrial > Soil > Wetlands > Peat | place: USA: New York...
GGCATCGGGGCATGAGCAAGGCGCACCAGATAGCATACCTGAAATGGTATTGCTACCTGAAAAACGCCTGATTTTTCAACACTTTTTGACCTTTATGCCCGAAAAAGCCTATATGCAGCCGGACGGGCCTGCCTGCGTCGAAATCCTGCTGGCCGCCATCAATAACCGCTATCGCGATGTTGTAATTGCCAAGCTTCTCTGTAATCGTTGAGAGCATTTCCCGGATATGCGGGTTCTGATGTGTTTGCTCCACCGCGCTGGTATTATCAAGCGCTTTGATGAAGTCCATAAACCCGCCGCTGCCCGCAAGCTCCTCCAGTAGCGGCCCCGCCGGGATTATATTTTCTTTACCATACATGTCCGCCCATTTGGCAAGCGCCGCCAGCTCGACATTTTTAGCGCCCTCCGCCTTCTTGCCTTCAAACGACAGCAACGGAAACACGATAACCTTGCTGGTTTGCGTATCCAGATCTCCCCGGTAATAAACATCCACGGCGGACTTCGGTTGCATTATGGCGCAAGCGCAGGAAAGTAGAGAGTTTCAGGTAATTTGAGAATGGGATTTTGGGGTAGGCGCGCGGCTATTTGTATTGTGAGAATAGGGGTATTTAAGGGGCAAAAGTTAGTTTGAGAATTTTTACCGGAATTACCGGTTTTTTACCAGCCAGTTTGAGAAAATCAGCCCTGCCAAGGCCCTGAAACGGGTTTCCGGCAGGGCTGTTGTATTGGGGAAAAGCAAGGAATGGAAGGAAACGGTAATTTCTGGCAATGCACCCATGGTATTCATTGCACCCTAGGGCTTAGGTGCATGCACCCAAGGGGATATCAGATAGCGGAGAACAGCGGTATTTTTGTAGTTATCCACAACACGGAAGGCATGTTATCCACAGACTAATCAGCGCCAACAAAAGGCAAGCGCGGCGTGTATGCGACAGGCGTATTTTTCGGCTCCGATTGCCGCTCTAATTCCTTATAAATATAACGCAGCGAGACTTCCAAAGTCAGGGCCAATTCCCGCGCGTTTTTACCATCAAAATATTTGCGTATATAGGCTGTCCTCGCCGCATCCAGGCTCTGTGGCGCTATGTACACCTCCATGCCCGGAAACTCACGCAGTAGGGCCATTAACGCGCCAAGGCCGCAGCGTTCATAGATATAGCGCATAGTATCCGGGAGAACCTTCAAAAGCTTGCGGCGGCTCATGCCAGACAGATCAGCGGCACCCACCCCAGCAGGAAGGGATCGCGGCGATACCGATATCGGGATACTGGGCAGGTTATCCAGCAGGGAAATTAAAATATCCATGCCGCAGGATTCATAAATATCCAGCAACGTATCCGGCAGCAATTGAGTGAATTGCTCCGGGTTCAAATTCTTTTGCAAATCTCTTAACCAACGGTGATTCATAACAGCCTCATCAGCGGCGGCATTACCGCCGGACGGGGAATATCCCCGTTTCGGCTTTAGGCATCGGGAATATTTGCAGCGTCTTCCAGCAACGCATCCACCATCTTGTCTATTTCGCTATCGGTAGACTTGATAAAGGGGGCATCCCCGCTGCCCTTTATTTCAACTCCGAGCTTTTTCAGCTCCGCCGCGCTGAGCGTGGCAAGCGATTTTTTAAGTAATTTTTCCTCCGGTTTTATAAGCAATGCTTCTTTTTCCGGGAAAAACTTTTTGATAAGGACAATCACCTTATCCTCATCGTCATACTCAAGCGAGCCCTGCTGTTTCTGTAATCCGAAGCGAACGCCGTGCATCGTAAACGTCCGGGGCGATTCAAAGAGTGTCGGGCTGACTTCTATCGCAGCCTTCAAAGCGTTTTCCTTGTCGGCGGCGGAACCGACGGCCAGTTTAATTCCGCGCAAGTGTTTTTTCTTCAGTTCCGCAAGTTCCGCCTCGTAACTGTGGACGCGCTCTGAAACCTTAGCCCGTGCGTCGGAAAAGTCCTTAACTAAAACTTCAATGTTTGCCAGCGTGTACATGAACCTGTTCTCCTTTTAGTTGTGCTACGGTGATTTTAGCGGCGGCATCTTCTTCCGACATAATGCGCCGCGTGTCGCGTTCCACATAAATCAGGAACACAAAAATTGCAGCAAAGAGGCAGAGAGCGCAATAAGCCAGCCTGCGCCATTCGCGCGCCTCGTTATGAAGATGTTTAGGCGCTTTGTTCATCTGAGCCCACATCCAATCAGGCATGCGCATTTGTGCCTCCGGCCTTCATTGCCTTCAAAGCATTTACGATTTTATGGACTTGCCAGTACTCAACATTTTCAAGTCCATCTATACCGAAGCGCAGGAGGAATGATTTCAGGGCGGCGGCGCGTTCTGCCATGTTACTTGCGCGGGAGACTTCGGCCCACATTCCCTCTATCATGCGGAGTTGCTTCGGCGTAGCCATGCCGCGCCGTCCGGCAAGATTATTGAATTTGCGTTGAGGGCGAACCCATACGCCTAAGCGCTCGGCATTTTTTTGTAATTCCCAAATAAGCTGATCCGCGCCTGCCGACGTGAGCTGCTTGGAGGAGCGCACATGATAGTCGCCAAGCATGGAACGATAGGCCTCGTCCGGCATATTCAGTTTGCTTTTAAGCGCATGTATTCGCTGTATCTGGCTAATAGATATAGGTGCGGTAAGATCAATTGACATGTTGTCCTCCATTGGCTTTAGGACAATTGCGGCAAGTGATATAGAGCCGCATTTTTTCGGGATTACTAAGCATCCTGCTTGCGCGGGTTTTAGCAAAAGCAGCGTGTTCGCGGCAGGCTTGCGGCGATACAACACCAAGCACCGGACAAGCGATCATCGTCGGCTGGCCAGCAAACCATGAAACGATACGTTTGCCTGTAATTTTGGCGGTGCCGTTTATGATTCCAGAGACGCTCCCCGCCGATACTCCGAATTCCCGCGCCGTAGCGCGCACCCCATGCTCAACTGCATAGGCACGGATACGCGCGACCGCTTCATCTTTGGAGCAAGGTGCGCCGTAAGCGTTGAGCAGTTTCTTTGTCATGCCGCCTCCGTGGTTGTCCGGTATCCGCGCAAATCCGCAGGAAGTATCGGACCGGGATTTTTGACGAGGCGAAACTTTGCCTGCGGTCTGCCACGGTGCGGCTGCTTTTCAAAACGTTCCGTAACCACATAACCGCGCCGGGAAAGACATTTCGCAAAGGACATTGCCTGTGATTCTTTTGCCGAACCGATAGTTGCCAGATCGGCCACGCTGAATGCAAGCATGCAGCGCGCGACACGCCACATCCGCTCACGCGGATTGAGTTTCAGCGGATTATTCATGACGCGCTCCCCGCAAGCTGCGCGGCGTTGATTTCCTTGAGGGAATTATTGCGCGCTATATGCTCGGCCTTATAAAGCATCCGGACAGCCTGACGGAAGCGCTTCGCCTGTGAATAAAGATAATCCACGGCATCCGGCGTAAGTTTCACATCGCACAACTGCTCGGAGATAAGTTTCATGTCGCTCCGATCAAGCTCATGGAAGTGAACGATTTCGGCAAAGCGGTCGTAGATGTGTTTATATCTCGCCAACTTCTTTTCTACGCCGTTCATGCCCATAAGCACTATCGGAGTATGCGTAGAGTCGTGCAAGTCCCGCAGTGTCTCTATCATGCGTGGGTCACGGACAAGGAAATCGACTTCGTCGACAAGGACAATCCGACGCGTTTCAGTAAGGTTGGCGCAGCATTGGCGAAACAGATCGGCAGTGCGCCACGCCGGTTGTTCACCAAGTTCGCCCGCTAGTTCCTCCAGCAGCCAACGCGGCGACATTACCGCTTTAGCGCGAATATAGACAGCGTCCGGATGACTGGCCGTAAACCAGATCGCGGATTCTGTCTTGCCGAGTCCCGGCTCACTGTATACCAAGCCGAACCCCGGCACCCGGTCCTGGCGATTTTGCAGACCAAGCATTGCCGTGCTGAACATCCGGACGTTTGACGTAGTGATAAACGCTTTTTTCATTTTCCCCTCTCCTGTATGAGTTAAGCTTCGTTTGCGGCGAAAAGCATCTGATATTCCTGCGATTGTTTATAAGCATCCAGCCAAGCGGTATCGACGGCATCCTTGCAGCCATGTTCCATGTGCCACTGATACCGGTCATAGCCAGTCTTGAACAAAGGCCTGCCGTCGGCGCTTGGCGCTGAAGGAGCCGGTTTCTGCGGCTGGTTAAACGCGCCCTCCGGGATATGCAGTTCCACGGGCTTTTCCGTTTTGGTGGTCGGCGCTGCTAGTTGTGGCTGTTGTTGCATGTGCGGTCTTACAAACGGACTGCCAATGCGGCCAAGTTCAAGTTCCGCGATTGACATAGTGCGCCGCTCAAGGCGCTGATGAGCCGCAAGAATCTTTGCAACTTCAGCTTCACTTTCCGCTCCTGCAAGTCTTGCCATGGGATGCACGGTGCCGACCTTCCCGGCGGTGCAAAGGAATTCTCCGCGCTCGGTATAAACTTTCACCACACCGAGATCGAGCAGACTATAACGGACCAGCGCGCGTTGTTTGAGACCGTACAGCTCGTCGGACCAGTAATCTGCACCGAGGAAGCGTATACCGTGCCTGCCGATATAGCCGACCTTTTCCTGCATCATTAAATCATCAAGCTGCTCCGGATCCACGCCGGGGCCTTTGCCTTCATCAAAAACCTGCTTGCATGATTTGCCTTTGACGTGCGGGCATTCCTGCGAACCGGCGAAATCAAGCCATTGCGCAATCATGTCTATTGCTTCTGTTATCGTCGGAATATAGTTATCGTGGCGCACCTTGTGCCATTTTTCATTGCGCGATGTCCATGCCGGTTTATCCATAATGGATGTTCCGGTGAAACTGGGGACAAGCCTTTCAAACGTATCAGAGAACATATGCCACCATCCCTCGATGACTTTCGCGCGCGCATTATAAGGATGGGCGAAAACCGGACAGATACCCAGGCGTGAGAATAAACCGTCCAGCCCGCATTCATCAAACCTTGTATCACCGAGAAAGAAACGGGAGCGGAAAGCGCGCCCGTTATCCTGATAGCAGACCTTTGGCATTTTGCCGAGGTTAAGAATTGCGCCGCGCAGCGCCGCCGCGATGCATTGAGTGTTTTCCTCGATCATGATGTAATATCCGGCGAGGTAATAGGATTTCCAGTCCAGATAGCCAATCAGGGTTGCGCGGCATGGTTTGCCGGTGAAAGGATTGATGACCTGAAAGTCCAGACGGTGCCCGTCCGAAACAAAAGCGTCCCCGACTTCCAGAAGCGACGGATCGCGGCGGATGAACGGCTCAACTTTATCCCTGAGCGCTTTCTGCCCATCGCGCAGCAGCACCCAGCGGTCCATATGATTGCGTTGAAAATGTTCCGCATACCTCCGAAAGGTAGCTGGGGAATGTTCTATCGGCTGGCCCTGTTTTTCCAGCGCGAATTTTACAATGCGGACCGCACTGCCGATGCTGAGGCGGTTAGGCTGGAGTAGCAATCCCATAAAGATATCACGCTCTATCTGGTTCAAAAGAGGCTGTCCGCCGCGCCCGCGTCCATAATATGCCGGTACGAGGCGCATCCAGTCCTGCGTATCACCGAGCATATACTGCCAGCGGTATAAAGTTTTTGCGGAAACATTGCCAAGAGCAACATGCAGGGTATTGAAAAGATTTCCCGAATTAAACGCTTTAAGAAACTCGGCGTCGGCCTGCGCTGCTTTGCCTTCATGAGTCCGGCGGAAGTCCTGCCAGTGGCGCAGCAGGTCGAAACGTGCAACCGCAATTTTGCGGGCCTCTTCCGGTGTTTCGGTTTTTTGCAATGCAACGGATGGCTTGCTTTCCATCGTTGGCTGTAGCTTTATCCGCAGATCCTCCGGCAAAGCGGCGGGGTCGAAAAGGCGCGCGGGTCTATGATTGATAATTGTCTCTGCCGCCGCTGGCCAGCATTCCCGCCGAACGCGACTTTTAAGTGTGTTCATTGGAAGCTTGGTCAGTTCCGAAATTTGGCGAAGTGTTAGTTCGTTCATAAGCTTATAGCATCTCGTAGAGTTTTGCTGCTGTGGCCGCTATGCCGGGGTTGCCTGCGGCCTGCGCGGCGGTGATGATTGTGTAAAGCGCGTCTTTGCGCGCCATGCCGTCGCGCTCCAGTCGTGCCGCTGCGGCATAGACACCTATTGTTAATACTTCCTTTATAAGCATGGTTACTCTCGTCAGACGGTCAGGCCGTATGTGTAATTTGATAGGCTTCTTTTAGCAGCATTTCATCGCTTGCGTTCAGGCCCAGGAGCCTCCACAAGCGAAGTTCGATACGGATATACCAAACAAGGAGGCAGCATGGCGTTTTCCGCGTATGCAAGATATTGCGACAAGCGCATAACGCAGCTTGAGCGATCCATAAGCAAAGACGATATAGAACGACTGAGAACGGTTTGCAGAAACTTAGGAGAGACTCGGTGGTGGGCATGGTGCATCGCGCATCATAAAAGTGTATTAGCCTATCTTGACGCGACACCAACGGCTCGTCGCAATAATAAAGATTGGCAAGCCGATCCTGACCGATTGCTTTTAATATTCGCGAGCATACAATACGCGATGTGCGGCTTGTCCTTACTTGAACATTGCGAGGGTATATTGAAATCCATCGGCGAGACGCCACGCGATATGATGTCTCTCGCAGTCCAAAGTGGCACCCGCATGATCTATTACCCGCCGCGCCGCTGGCATTTTCCGGGGCCGGATCCGTTTGCGCCCCCCGCGCCTGATAAACCAGACGAGATATCTCCGCAGGCGACCTGAATTCGTACCGATTAGAATCCCTTTTCATATTCCCCTCCCTTTATATAGCCCGGCGCGTTTTGCGTTTGGGCCAAAGCTGCTGCACCGAACGGCCTAATCTGGCGGCGATATCTTCCCTGATTCTGTTTGATATCGGTTTGCCCGCTATTATCTTTCTGACGGAAGTTCCGCTTACGCCGCAAGCGCGGGCAACGTCCACCTGCCGGACACCGCGCATAATCATCATCGCGCGGATTTTCTTTTCACTCGGACTTTGGTATGCTCTGTTCATAGGGTGTTTCTGACCTCCTAGGGATAGTGTAGCGTAGTACGCTACATTTGTCAAGGGATTTAAGTGTATATGACTACATTTGGAACAAATTTGCGGACTCTACGGAACCATTTGGGCATGACCCAAAGTGCTTTCGCTGACAAAATAAATGTCCATCGGATTAGCGTTGCAAACTATGAAAGTGGGACGCTCAAGCCAAGCTTCGAGATGATTTGTAAAATAGCTGCGACATTCGATACAAACATAGGTTGGCTTATGTCTGGTGGTGGAAATATGTTTAACACCGTAGACGACCTTGAAGATGATTTGCGTGAGCTTCTGGAGTTTCTACGAGAACATCCTGATCAAAAAAAGCTTGTTCTCGACGTAATGCGCGTTCAAAAAAAAGCTATCGAGGGCATGGCAAACGCTGCAAAGCCTGTTCGTAAACTGAAACCAAGAACTGCATAGGGGGAAACAAATGCTGATCGTCTGGATTGTCATCGGAACTACCATCTGGGTGGGCGTGGATGCCTCGACATTGATGAAAAATCTTACTCCGTCGGAGCGTATGTCGGTGAACACTTCCGCAAATTCTCCTACGATGTGGGTAATTTGCTGTCTGTTACTATGGATAGTCGCTTTTCCTTGGTATATTGCGGTTCGCAAGAAATATGTCAAGCTGAGTGCAGACAAGGAAGCCGCAACCAATCCTAACGGTCTGCCGCCGCTGCTGAGATAGGTTTTTTTGTGCCCGGCGAAGGGCTATTGCCGATAACCCAAACGGTGGCTATAATATAAGTATGGACATTACACACCAGCAATTTACAGAAGCATTTCACCCCCAGTCAGTATCCGTACTGGGAATGGTGCGAGATGTCGGCGGTGTCATCGGCGGCGGCATAAGAAATTCCATCATGGCTAAATTTGTCGAGGATAATCTTGTGGTGGCGCTGTCGTGTGGCGAAAGTATTATAAATCGGCTCGACGAGTTTGAGGCTGAACATTGCCATACCTGCTCTGAAGACTGCGGCATGATTTTACGTGATGATCTGGCGGCGCTGGTGGACGGTTATACAAAACTGCTGGAACAACACCGACGCTCCGGCATTGCCGAAGCCCTTATTAGCAGGGAAGAGGATTTGCTGGACCGGCTGGACAACAAGCTGGAGAACTACGCTTTTGCCGCTGATTCCGAACTGCGCGACCTTGTGCGCCAAGTATCCGCCAAGTACAATTCTAATGCCAACCTTCAGGCTTGAACGCGGTCCTTCTTTCGAGAAGGATTTGCATACAATCCTCGGTCTGTACCCCAATTCCCAAAAATCAATAGAAACCGCTTTTGAATCTCTTTGCTCCAATCCGACACAAGGTGAACGCTATCCCAGCCTTGGTTTCGCTGGAGTTTATAAATTGCGGTTGCCGCTAAAAGAGTATAACGTCGGAAAGAGCAAAGGCCTGCGCATTATCTATTTCGTGATGGATACAACCTGCATTATCCTGCTGGTTTATGCATACCGTAAAACAGCCTACCGTGGCGAAAACGTCATTATCGCCGAAGTGAAAAAACGGCTAAAGCAAACTCTTAATTCCAAAATTTAGGAAATGAGCCATGGGCCGGGCGGAGAGGGGTTGCCCGGCCCATAGCTTTTTGCTTTGCGTTCCTTATCGCCTCCTCGGCTGATGGGGGACGCCAAATTGTCAAAGACCTTACTTCGGAGCTGTTTGCTCTGAGCACCGACGCGTTATGGGCGGTGCACTCCAAAAATTATTGCGATCCGATGTTTTAGTTTCTGAAACCATGATTCTTTAACCGAATCGAAATACCCATCTGTCCACCACTGTCCACACCGAACGCATAGACGGCCTGGTATGCTTCCAAAAATAAGAACACGCATCGGCTTACGTTTACCACAAAAGCGGCAGCGAGACATTAGTTCCACTCCTTGCGGTAGCCGCGCGCCAGAAGTCCTGGCATTTGCGCTATGAAGCGGCGCAGGACAAACCGCGTTTGCATATAAGACGGCCAGAAGCGCCAGCGCGGCGCGACGATCTGGAACTCCGCCACTATCATGCTTTTGCCTTTGGAACGGCAGGCAGATACTTATTTATGAGGCCGTTCGTTCTGGGCCAGCGAACTGCCGGTTGTCGATAAAAACGCGGGCGGTCGTCCAGCTTTTTGCAGCGGCGCAGTTCGTAGCTGAGAAGGAACAGCGCGTTGGCGGCGCAGTGCGCCATGTGGGACAGGCCGGTCTCCGGGTCGCGCTGCTGGCCACGGAACCATTTTGAGGCGTGGCGCTCAAGCGCGCCGTAAACGCGGCCATACTGAATGCCACGCTCCCAGTTGCGGTCGCCGTACTTGCGCGCGCCGTGCGTTAAGACCTTGCCTACTTCCTCCAGCGCATCCAGCGGCATCAGCTCCAGCCGCACTTTGCCAGCGTCGGCCTTGCGGCCTGGGGTTTGTTTGCGCGCTTTCATACCCTTCTGCCTTTTGCTCCGGAGAGCACAATTGCCCAAGCGAACAAGAGGAACAGCGCTGCGGCGGTTGAGAATGCTGCTGTCATGATTTTTGCTCCCGTCCACCGCCCGGCCAGGCATGGGCGGCGGTTTGATTTGCGGCCCAGTCGAGCCGGGCCTGTGCGATTTTTGCATAGTTCTTTTCCTTTTCTATTCCGACGAATTTGAAGCCTTCCAAAATGGCCGCTTTGCCGGTGCTGCCGCTCCCGGAGAACGGGTCCAGAATAATCCCGCCCGGCGGCGTTACCAGACGGCAAAGGTAACGCATAAGCGCCGTAGGCTTTACCGTCGGATGGATATTTGAGCGCGGGGCAACACCTTTGCTCATGACCCCGTGCATGATTTCGACGTGTTGCTTGTTAAAGTCTTTAAGCCCTTCGTCGCGGTCCTGCGTGCTTGCCTTGGCGCAGTAGAAAAACCGCGCCTGGCTTTTGCCGCTCTTGTCGCTGGGGAAGGCGGCAAACACTTCGTCGCTGCCGTCGTGTATTACGTTCGCGGGCCAGCGCCCGGAAACGGGCCTGCCTCCCGGCTCGTTGCCGGTGAAGCTGCCCTTGTAACCGCTGGAAGGCTTTCCGCTCCAGCCGGTCTTTTCGTCCGACGGTATGCGGCAGGCGTCGATGTTTAGCGCGCCGGTGCCCCAGTGGTGCACGTTCGCCGTCATGGTGCCGGGAAATGGCTTGCGGGCTACGATTATAGGCTCGTAGGCCGGTTTAAGGCCCGTGCCAAAGCCTTCCCATTTACCGTGCAGATTTTGGCTTTTGGGAAAGCCTGTGCCATAAAGCCAGAGCAGGCAGTCCCGGATTTCCCAACCGCCTTTTTCTATGGCGCTGGCGATATGATGAAATGTACGGCTGCCGCCGAAGGCGAGCAGGTGCGCGCCGGGTTTGGCGACGCGCAGGCAATTTGCCCAGGTGTCGGCGTCAAATGCTATGCCCGTCTTGTCCCATGCATGACCGAGAAAACCCAGCTCATAAGGCGGGTCGGTGATGATGGCGTCGTAAGAATTTGCGGGCATGTGTTTCATGGTATTGATACAGTTGTCGTTGATAAGCGTGTTGTGTTTCACTCTGTTGATGTCTTTCCTTTACTTGTGCCGTTGCGGCAGGCCAGCGTTAACTGGCGCGGTGCGTCTGGTTACTGCGGGTGGGTATGGTTGTCCTCCGTTTGCCCGTCTTTACGCCGGGCGATAACTGTTTTTGTGGCATTGGCAATGCGGTCGGATTCTTCCTTGAGCTTCGCCCACGGAGCCCACAGACCGGCTTTGCAGCCGGACGTCATGCAGGCGTAGCCGCGCTGCTTGTGTCCGTGACCGTCATGCCGGACAAACGGCGTCAGCGTTTCGCCGCAGGCGGGACACTTCCGCGCGGCTTTCATTCTTCATCAGCTCCGGTGATGTCGGCTGCCGATACATTTACACGCTGTTCCATCTCTTTCGCAAGGTCTCGCAATAGGCTGGCACTCTCCATGTCATTGCCGTGCAAAAATTCAGCAATAGCCCGATCGCGCACATACTGTGCGCTTTTCCTGATACCGGCTCTCGCGGCAGCTACTATTTGGGGATTGAGTATCGTTTCGTTATTCGACATGACTATCCTCCTTGAGATATGTTTTTGCTGCTTCCACGATCTCCTGCTTGTCGGCGTCGGTAAGCATGAGGAAAGGCCGCGCCGGGATGTGGACGCGGGCGGTTTTGCGACCGGCCTCGCCGCCGAACTGGTGGATGCGGGCATATGTATTGTTGCTGGTGCCGACTACCGCGGACTTATCAGTATAGTAGCCGTGGATGCTGCCAAGAAGCCCGGCTTGTCCGCTGCTACGCTGTAAAATCATGCCGGGCCAGTTGCCAAGGCGCGTGCGCTCCTTTATAGTAGCGTCGGCCAGCGGACGCCATGCTGGGCGGCCTTGCGCGGCGAAATTGTCCGCTACAGCGCCGGACATGATGCCCCGCACATCCTTCATAAATGGCTTCAGGTTTGTTACCTTCTTTCTAAGTTGGCTTAAAGCGGCCTGGACTTTGCGGTCGTCTATGGAAATCCTCAGCATTGCGCGCCTCCTTGCATTTCCGGCATTGCCGGGGTAAAATATGAATGTCGGGCGACAGTAGGAAAATCGGCGCTGCCTACGGCGTTTCCGGCGGCGAAGCGGCGAAGGCCGCACACCACCGGCAGCGATATGAGGGAAAGAGCCGTCCCTCCGTCCCGGCACGATATAGAGCGGGTTCTCTTTGAGAGCCCGCTCATTTTATTGCCCCGTCCAGCAAAATGTATTTCCCTTCCAGCAGATTATGTGTCGGAATATTCGAAGCGGTGCGTACCATGTTTACCGGATCGCGCTGCCCGCGCAGATTATAATTGACTTCCACGACCACCTTGGTGGATTTGTCCCCCGCGTTCTTTACCACATAAATCAGATTTTGCTTTTCGGTGTCGAAAAGTAGCGCCTCGTAGTCGGTAACGACGTGCGGCAAAGCTTTTATTTCGTCCAGCGAAAGCGCCTGCCCGCTTTTCTTTTTGGGGCATAAAGGTCACGAGGTGTTGCTGGTTATACTAGGCAGCTCGACGGTAAATAGTATATTTTAAGGCATTAATGTTAAACCGGTTTAAGATTCGTGGCATAAACCCTAGCATTTCGCGACGAGAT
>Ga0326728_10021359_pt1 | contig 12181 bp, 14 predicted proteins | sample MB3enrmetagenome_FD_207602 | JGI IMG/M metagenome (GOLD analysis project Ga0326728, IMG submission 207602) | Lab enriched peat soil microbial communities from McLean, Ithaca, NY, United States - MB31MN | ecosystem: Environmental > Terrestrial > Soil > Wetlands > Peat | place: USA: New York...
GGACCCCCAACCTCATCGGTAGGGACGCGTTCCACCGCGTCCCTGACATCTTCGCTAATTTGTGGGACGCCGCGGAACGCCTCCCTCCCTGTAAGGTTCAGGCTCATTGCTCCCGTTCCAATTGGCTGACCGCCGTCAGGATCTGCGTCTGCACCGCGCGCGGATCAATGCCTTCGCCGGTGGTTTCAAAAACCCCGCGGAGCCGGGCCTGCTTGTCTGCCACCACAAAGATAGTGCTATGAACGAAGAGGTCCGCCGGCGATTGGCGCTCTTCAGGTGGCTTGGCTATCGCAGTTAGTTTGAGCGAATCAATCGCCAGCTTTGCAATCTCCTGCTTTGCGCCAGTCAGGAACATCCAGCGATTGGTATCGGCCCCGAACCGCTCGGCATAAACTTTCAGGACCGGCGGCGTGTCGAAATCGGCATCGGTCGTGAGCGTAACGAGTTTTGCTTGGCTCGCGGGTGGCAGGGCGTCCTGGAGTTCCCTCATTTGCCGCGTCATCCTCGGGCAAGGCCCGGCGCAGCGAGTGAAGATGATGTCCGCGACCCAGACCTTTCCCCGCAGGTCGCCCAGCGAAATCGCGCGCCCGTTCTGGTTGGTCAGCGCGAAGTCGCCAATTGGACCAATAACGGACAACGGTTTGCCGCGAGCACCTGGGGACTGGAGGTGTTCGATCACTACCCCCAGCAGGAGGATCAGAACGACCAGCACCAACCCGGCCCCGACTATACGCGACCTAATCGTGGGGCTTTCTGGCGCCATTGCGAGTCCCAACTTCCAGGCGGTTGACCGTCAGCACATCAATGATCTGGTGGGTGTTGTTCCGCAGATACACGATGATCTCGCGGCCCGCCGGCTCCAAAGCCACAAAGTCCTCGTGCATGACGGGAAGACGTCCGCCATCGGCCAAATGGATGTAAAACGGACGGAATGGCTGGGCGTGAAGTGCCTGCCTGATCTTCTCGATTTTCATGTAACCTACATACCCCGGGGCCGTTCCAGTGGCAAGCGCTGACGGAAGCCTCGCCCTCCCAACGCGGCTATTCAAAGCTGGTCGAGGCGCCGCGTTTGGAGGCCAGCCACTTGTCAAAAGCAGCCTGGCTCTCGACCACGAGCATGCCCGAGGCCATGGCGGAATGGGAGTTGCCGCACAGTTGGGCGCAGTTGATCTGGTAGCGCCCTTCTTTGACAGGGGTAAACCAGACCGGAATGCGCATGCCAGGTATGGCGTCCTGGGTCACGCGCATGGCAATGACCTTGAACGAGTGAATGACATCCTTGGAGCTGATGTAACAGATCACCGGTTTGTTGACCGGCACGTGCATTTCCCCCAACCCCGGTACCTGCACGTCCTCCTTGGTGCGCGGGTCACTCGGATCGAGGCCGAAGGTATTGGTTGCGTTCACAAACCGCATGTCCTGCCGGCCGAACTCGCCGTCCTTGCCCGCATAGAGGGCATTCCAGTTGAATTGCTGGCCGACGACGTCAACCACCGTGGCCTGCTTCTTGTCGGGGAACTGGTCCACCGCCTTGGCCCAGAGCGGGATAGCCATGCCAACCAGCAGGATCCCCTCGACCAGCGCCACCGCGCCTTCAAGGTAATTCGAGGCGTGGTTCCTGACCCCGTAGTAGTCCGCCCGCGGGCTGCGCCCGCGGCGGAAACGAATCAGCACGTAGGCAAAGTAACCCAGCCACCCCACGAACAGCGCGATCATCAGCCAGTGCATGTAGATGATCAGCGCGTCCACGTGCGGGCCATGCTCCGACGCCACGGGCGGCAATCCTAACAGTCTCTCCATCATAAGATCAGTTCCGTTCAGTTCAGCAGCCGCCCACGGGCGCATCTGCTAGGGTGCGCAGTCCTGCGCGCGCCGCCGATGTAAAGCCGGACCCGCTTTGGCCACTGGGCGCACCCAGTCGCCGAGCCGCGAAAGACCGCGCGCCCGGCCAGCGCGAAGCTCCCGGCGTCGGTGCTCGCAAGGTGCGCCCGCCTTTCGGTCGCAGGATCGGTCGCCGCGACGGTCGCAGCCCGCCTTGCCACGTAAACAAAGAACGCAGCGACGCCCCCAAGCACAAATACCACTACGGTCAGCAGGCTGAAAATGCCCCAGTTCATTCCCGCCGCCATCGGCGCGTCCGATTGCCCGTAACACGCGGCGCAGGCCCGGAGCAAGCTGGGCTGGAAGGCGACCGCGACTGCGAGGCTGGCCAGCCCGAACAGTCCATACCTCCTTCCGGAGTTCGGCGCTACGGCCTTGCCATCCCTTCGCTTACAGCTCATAGGTAACTCACCCGCTTGAGCTTCTTGAGGAAGTAACGCTCGTAGCAAATCAAACCGACGCCCACTGCGAGCGAGCCCAGCCCGAAAACCAGGTCCCACGCGCCGCCCCCCTCCGAAAAGTAGTCCTTTAACCCCCAGGCACCACAGCCAAATGCCAGGGCGGTGGATGCCGTGATAAAAATGAGATGAAACGCCTTCAGGGACATACTCAGTGAGTCACCGTCAGACGCGGAAAGTCCGCATAGGCGGAAATGATCAAGAACATCAGCCCCAGGAAGAAGCAGGCGGTGAACGCCAGGAGCCCGTAGATTAGTTTCCGCTCGGAGATCAGGTGCATGAAGAAGCCGGCCACCAGCGAGGCCTTGCCGCAGGCAATCACCAGCGCCACCGCGATATTGATGGCGTGGTTGCCGAAGGGAATGTAGGACGCGCCGACCGTGACAAGCGTGCCGAAGAGCAGCGCGTAGAAAACGTAAAGGTAGCGCCGCACGTGCAAGGTGAGCCTCTCGCGGTCCTCGTGCGACAGACCGGACGCCTGCCCTGCTATGGGCTGGGCCAAGCTCGCGTGGTTCTGGGCAGTCATAATGTCTTATATCAAGTATAACACAGGAAACAGGAAAATCCAAACCAGGTCCACAAAGTGCCAGAACAGGCCCGAAATCTCGATGCGGTTGGTGAACCGCTCCGGGTCGGTCTCCCACAGCTTGCTGCCCGGCCCCCACAGGAAGCCAATGACGATCGCCCCGCCAATCACGTGCAAGGCGTGCAACCCGGTGAGTGTAAAATAGATCGCCAGGTACGTATTGTGCCAGGGGCCGTAGCTTTCCATGTCCGCGATTTGGTTGCGGGGGATCGTGATTTCCTCATGATGGTGCGGGGCCTTGCGGACTTCCAGGTCATACAGGTCCTTGCGGTCCTGCACGTACCGGCCCGAGATGACCACCGAGTCCGCTTTCGGGTTGTTCGCCACGATGTGGCCATCGGCGATCCGCCCATCTTTAAGGGTGATCTCGTAATGAGTGAACTTGTCGTGGTATTCGTAAGACTTGATGCAGACGAAGGTAAGGGCGAGCAGCATGGTGCAAGCGTGAAAGACCTTGAACTTCCCGAATTGATTCAGCTTGCAGGAGGCCCAGGCCATGACGGTGGTAATGCTCGACGTGATCAGCACGATCGTATTGACTGTCCCAATGGGGACGTTGAGCCAGCCGCGCGGCCAATAACCCTCCGGCGCCCCTACGCGCAAGAGGATGTATGACGAGAACAACGCCCCGAACAGCATGACCTCTGAGGCCAAAAAGATCCAGATGCCCACCTTCGCATTGTAAAGACCGGTGTCCTCGCGAGGTTGAACGACGAATGGGATGTCCATAGCTATTCCGGCTCGTTTTGAGGTGCAAAGTCCCGCGTGTGCCCCGGCACACTGTATTCGTACGGTCCGCGATGCACCTCGGGCGGTTTGGCGAAATTCCCGTGCGGCGGCGGCGTGGGTGTCTGCCATTCCAGCGTGGTGGACTCCCAGGGATTGTCCGAGTCGGCAGGCTTCCCGTTCTTGATGCTCCAGAAAAGATTGATGATAAACGGTATCTGCGCCAGGGCCAGGCCGACCGCGGCCCAGAGGATGTAGGTGTGCAGCCTCATAATGCCCGAACTCAGCCCGCCGATCGTCCCCTCGACTCGCGCCTGCGAATAATTGGCACCGCCGTCGGCCATGCGCCGCAACATCCCGGCCATCCCCTGCGCGAACATCGGCTGGAAGACCAGGTTCATGAAAAGCAGCGAGAGCCAGAAGTGCACCCGGCCCCAGAATTCATTCATCATCCGCCCGGTGATCTTCGGGAACCAGTAATAGACGCCGGCAAAGAGCGCGAAAATTGTGCCCGGGGCGACGATGTAATGGAAATGCGCGATCACGTAATACGTATCGTGCAAGTGAATGTCGCTGTAGCTGAGCCCCAACGGCAGCCCCGTCAGCCCCCCAATGCCGAACATCGGCAGAAACGCCATGACAAAGAGCATCGGAGTGTTGAACCGAATCGAGCCGCCCCATAACGAGATGAACAGGCAGGTCAGCACTATGACCGATGGGATGGAGATAATCATGGTCGTGGTCTGGAAGAACGTGGCGATCCTCACGCCCATCCCGGTCAGATACATGTGGTGCGCCCAGACAATGAACGAAAGGAAGCCAATCGTAAGAACCGAATAAACCAGGGATTTGTAACCGTAGAGCGGCTTGCGCGTGTTATTGGCGATAATCTCGGCGACGATGCCCAGCGCCGGCAGGATCAATACATACACCTCTGGGTGCGCCAGGAACCAGAACAGATGCTGCCACAACAAGGGGCTGCCGCCGCCGCTGACATGTGCGAGAGTCCCCCCAACAGCTAGGCCGGTGGGCAGGAAAAAGCTGGTGTGGGCCACCCGGTCCATGAGTTGCATGATGGCCGCAGCTTCGAGTGGCGGGAAGGCCAGCAGCAGCAGGAAGGCGGTGACGAACTGCGCCCACACAAAAAAAGGCAGCCGCATCCACGTCATCCCCGGCGCACGCAACTGGATGATCGTAGCAATAAAATTGACCGCTCCCAACAGCGACGACGTGATCAGGAACACCATGCCGATGATCCAAAAGGTCGTCCCATCGGTCGGAATCGTAAGCGATACGGGGGGATACATCGTCCAGCCGGTCTGGGCCGGACCACCGGGAATGAAAAAGCTCGTAAACATGATCACCCCGCCAATCACGTAAGCCTGGTAGCTCGCCATGTTGACGCGCGGGAAGGCCATGTCCGCCGCTCCGATCTGCAGCGGGACGACATAATTGCCGAAGGCCGCAAACGCCAGCGGCACGATCGCCATGAAGACCATGATCGTCCCGTGCATCGCGCCGAACGAGTTGTAAAGGTCCGGCGACACAATCCCCTTGGCCGCCATATCGCCGAAAAGCCCCGCCAGCAGCGGGCCGATGACGGGCACCGCCTCGCCCGGGTGGGCGATTTGCCAGCGCATGACCAGCATCAGGCACAACCCGAAGAACAGGAAACACAAGGCGGTGACGCCGTATTGAATGCCGATGACCTTGTGGTCCGTCGAGAAGACATAGGTGCTCCAGAAACCCGCCTCCTCGTGGCGAGCCTCGTGCAGGTCGGGGTATGGGATGGACGGCGCCGGTGGTTGCATATCACTATTTGATCTTGTCCAGGACCGTCACCGCCAGCAGCAGCGGTAGATAGAGCAGTGAAACATAGAATAGGTGCCAGGCGCGTGCAATGGTGCGGTCCCGGGTGAACTGGAAGGCGAACCAGACAAAGGCCAACCCGAGGACCAGCGCACCGGAAAGGTAAATGAACCCGGTCAAATGAAACAGGAACGGACATGCGCTCACCGGCAGCAAGACGAGCGTGCAAACGACAGCCAGCCGGGCCGTGTGGCGGCCTTGCGGATCAATGACCGGCAGCATCTTGAAGCCCGCGCGGGCGTACTCGTCACGGTAAATCCAGGCGATGGCCATGAAGTGCGGCACTTGCCAGCAGGCCTGAATGGCGAACAGCGCCAGCCCGTCGCTGCTCAATTCCCCGCGCGCCGCCGTCCACCCGATCACCGGCGGCAGCGCCCCCGGCACCGCGCCCACCAAGGTGTTCAGCCACGTAACGCGCTTGAGCGGGGTATAGACAAACAGATAGCAGACCAGCGAAGCCGCACCCACCACGCTCGTGGCGAGATTGACTGCCTGCGCCAAATATCCCAGCCCGACGATGGCTGACATGCAGCCGACCGCCAGCACAGTTTGCGGCTTCAACCGCCCGGATGGCAGCGGGCGATCTTGCGTCCGGCGCATCTTGGCATCGTATTCGCGCTCCAGCAATTCGTTCAGGGCCGCCCCGCCCCCAGCCAGTAGCGCCGTGCCCAGCAGCACCTGGCCCATGAGTACGAAGTCCACCGGCCCGCGCGAACCAAGATAGAACCCCACCACCGTCGTCAGCAGCACCAGACTGGTGAGCCGCGCCTTAAACAGGTCGGCATATACGGCCAGCCACCCTTTTTCGACTGGAGCGGCTTCGGTGATAAGTTTTGCCGTTGCTTTCATCGTTATCGGAGACCGGCAGCGCCGGAAGGTTGCGGTTCGAGCATAGGCAGAGACGGCGCCGAAGCGGGGGCAGGTATATCCGTCACGCGACGACCGAACCCCTGCTCGCGATAAGTGATGATGCTAATCATCGCGCCCAGCGCCAATGCCAGCGCGCCGACAAGCACATGGGCGGTCGCAATGTCCGCGGCTTTGTTCGACCATATCGTCGCCGCCCCCAGCAGCACTTGCGTTAGAATCAAGCCCAGCCAGCCCAAGGCCAGGCGGCTCAAAAGATGCCTGCCGCCAAGCCCGCGCCAGGCAGACCACGCGGCGAAGGCGACCGCGCCAAGAATCGCGAGCGCAATAAACCGGTGCGCCATTTGCAGGCCGATCTGAAAGGCGGTGATCTCGTTGACGGAGGTGATCTCCATCCGCTGCGCATTGTAGTGTGCGACGGAAGCGGCATCCATTGCCGGCCACAGCCTGCCGTAAGCGAGCGGGAAGTCGGGAATGGCCAGGCCGGCGTGCTGATGCCGCATTGCCGCACCCAGGGCCAGTTGGCCGAGGATCAGCAGGGTCGTGAGCAGGAACAGAGTTGAGAGTTGATGGTTTATAGCTGAGGGAGTTCGGGCAGGCGGCGCCTGCCACCAGCGGCTGGTGAACAGTGCTATCGCGCACACGAGCACAAAAAACAGTTGCGCCAGCGTGGCGTGAAAAATACCGAGCGCGTCCTTGTATAACACCACTCGTAAACCCCCCAGCACCCCTTGCAGGATGACTGCGACGACGGCGCCCAGCCCGCACCAGCGCAGCCATTTCGGGCTCGGCTCGCAGCGCGGCCAAACCCAGCTTGCCCCGAACAATGCCAGGCCCGTCAGACCGACAACCAATCCATCCGTCCAGGGGCGGGGCACGGCCACTGCCAGGCAGGCGCCGACCACCACCAGGAGCAGCCCGCCCCAGCGCATGACCGGCCGCGCGTTCCGACCGTAGAGCCACAGGGCCAGCACGACCGTCAACAGCCCCACACCCGAGGCCACCAGCCGATGGGTGTGCTCGTAGAAAACCCCTCCCACCCACTGCGACACCGGGAAGAAGAACATGTTATAGCCATTCGTATTCGGCCAGTCCGGCACGGCCATCCCGGCGCCGTGACTGGTCACCAGGCCGCCAGCCCCAAGCAGGCCCAGCGTGGCGACAGCGGTCAGAACGGCGAACCCGTGCCGGCTGGAGCGCCGGCATGATGCCGGCTTTGTGCACTCTGGCGGTCTGAGCCGCCTATCTGCCGACCCTCCGGGTGTGAAGCTGTCAGTCGACGGGGAACTCATAAAGTGAAGCTCCAAGCCCTAAGCCGTATCCATGCAGTTGGGAATGGGGAGCACGCCCGCCCCGGGCGTTGCCATCCGGCGCCCTCGCCGGATGGCTCCCTCGCGTGCAGAATCACCGAACGGTGAGTGCGTTCAGGCGGCCGAAAAGGTGGCCGCCGAGGGAGCCAGCCACGGTGCCCGGGGCGGGCGCGCTCCCCTCTCACAGCATAGATACGGCTAAGGCCGAAGCCCGAAAGAAACCCGAACCCCGAAGTCCCTAACCCAGGTTTGTTGCAACTGGATCTCATTTATTGTGCATGGGCTTGCGGTTCAGGCCAGACTGCCGCCACGGCGCCGAGCGGCCGCGGCTGTCCCTGGTCCTGCAATTCTGGAAGGCCGAATACCATGGGCGCGCCGTCACTTCACCTCGAGCGTGAAGTCCGCCTGGGTCGGCTCGCCTTCCTTGACCTCAATTTCCTTGGTTACCGTGCCCGCCTTGCGATGGGCGGCCTGAAGCGTGTATTTGCCGGGCGGGACATTGGCGATCTTGAACGCGCCGTCCTTGCCGGTCACCGCAAAGTAGGGATGATCGAAAATGCTGACCCACGAGAACATCCACTGGTGGACGTCGCACTTGAACTTGAGGAAATTCTCCGGATGGGAAAAAGTGAAGGTCAGGTCCGGGCCGTTGGGCAGTTGGGCTTGGTTCTTCTCCTTGTTCTCCGAGCCGGGGCCCGGGACGTCGTGCACGTTGTGCAGCACCGGGTCGGAGTTCCGGACGATGATCTTCTGGCCCGTCTGCACGGCGAAGATGGACGGCGTGTATTCGCACCCCTTCTGGTCGAGGACGACCGACGGCGCCGCGGTGCCCGTGGATTTGCCGCTGATCCCTTGCAACGAAACGACCACGTCGGCCAATTCCCCTTTCGCCCCGACCACGTAAAAGTGCGTCGTCGGGACCGTCGTGTGCATCTTGCTGCATGTCGCGTCTTCCATCATCGGGGTGATCTCGATCTCTTTCGGCGGCGTGCCCTTGAGCGTGACGGTCCCGGTGATCTCGCCGGCGAAAGCGGCGGAATGCCCTGCCATCAGCCCGATAACAATAATTAGCGTGGATAATCTCATCACATTTCCCGGTTCCCTATTCAGAAAAACCAAAAGAACGTAGCACAGAGTCTCGGGCGCGCAAGCGACACACCTTTTACCAACTCTTTACATCCGTCTGACAACTCCCCGGAAGGACTGGGGTCTATTGGAGCAAGACCATTCGGTCCCCGGCGCGTGGCCGGGCGATCGCGATGCGAAGAAACATGCTAAACGAAAAACAAACAATGAAGACCAAAGATCTATTGACCATTGCAACCGCGGCCCTCGGAACCGCAGCCCTCACCGTGGCCGCGTTTTGGGTCCGCCCCCTGGATGCCGGCAATGACGCCGACGCCCCGCCGCCCCAACTCGCCAAGTCCCTCCTGATCTCGCACGGAGTTGAGCTGGCGCTCGCGCCCGCCGGCGGCCGCACTTTCAAGGCCGGCGACCAGCCGGAGTTTGCGCTCACCGCCATCAACACCACAAGCCAACCGGCCAGCGCCTCGGTTTGCGTCACCATGACCGCCTCCGCGCCCGCCGACCTGTTGTCACGCGTCATCCGCCTGCCGTCGGTGCTCTGGCGGCAAGAGCAGATCGTCTCGCTCCAACCCAACGAGACGAAAGTCTATGCGCTATGCGCCAAAACCAACCTGCCGCCCAAAAGTGTCATTGTCGTCTCGCTCCGCGACCTCGAACAGACCTCGTCTCGCCCGCCGGCGGGGATTGTAGCTCTCAGCTTCTCCACCGCCGTTGATGCCCCGCTGCCCGTAGTTGCTTCAACCCGGTAACGCAGCCTCCGCTCAGTTCAGCGCCGGCTAGGCCTAATTGCCCCTCATGCATCACGCATCACGCATCACGTTTCACGTTTCACGTTTCACGTTTCCCGCCTCCCCCTCCACCATGCTCCGCTGGCAAACACTCCTTGGCGTCATCATCGGCCTGCTCGCTGCCAGCGCCATCCTTGCCCTCACTGGCAGCCCCGAACCAAGACCGTTCCCCTCCGGACCAATTCTCTCGGAATGCGACGGCCACCTGCGCGAACTGGTGCTCCAGTACGAACCCGCCGCCAAACCCATCGTCGCGCCCGTCTATCGCGACTTCCTGGGCGCCCTCGATCGAGACGTGACCGTTCATCTCGTCTGCCCTGATCTTTCGGCGTTCGACGATCTCGTCGCCGCCGTCGGCCCGGTCCCGTGCAGCGTCACGCCCATCCTCACCGGTCACCCCATGACCGCCTGGTCGCGCGACCGCTGGGTGGCCCTCACCCCTGCCGCAACTGGAGGCGCCACCACCCTCTGGAGCCCGCGCGGCGAGGCGGGTGAGGAAATCTGGCCCGCGCGCGCCGGGGACGAGCGGATCGGCAGAGACATCGCCGCCGCCCTCACCCCGTTCGTCCACGCGCGGCGCAGCGGCCTTTACTTCGACGGCGGTGACTTCCTGGCCGACCGCGAGACCGTTTTCGTCATGCCGCGAGTCTTGCAGCGCAACCTCCAGCAAACCGTGCGCAGCCGCGCGGAGTTCGTGGGCCTGCTTTCCCGCGAACTCAAGCGCCACGTCATCCTGCTCGATGAAGCGCCCGACCACCACGCCGGGATGTTCATGGCCTCCGTCGGCGGCAAGACCATGCTCGTCGGCGACCCCAGCCTCGCGCGGGAACTGATCGCCGCCCAAATGGCTCAACCTGGCCCCGCGGCGACAAACGAATTTATGAACCTGCCCGGCGGGCCGGATTTCACCCCCCCAACGCAACACCTCTTCGATTCCGTCGCTGCCCAGTGCGCTGAGGCCGGCTACCGAATCGTCCGCATCCCGGTGGTCCCCGCGCAGGACGGGCGCACCTACCTCACCTATGTCAACGTTCTCATGGACCAGCAAGGCAGCCGGCGCTTGGTCTATCTTCCTTTCTATCGCGGCGTCGAGCGTCTCAATGCCGCCGCCCGCTCAGTGTGGAAAGGCCTCGGCTACGAAATCCGCCCCGTGGACTGCACGACCGCCTACGAGCATTTCGGCTGCCTCCATTGCCTCGTCAACGTCCTGACCCGTTCCTGACCCTCCAGCCGCCCGGCGCGGTCACCTCGGGAGGGCGAGCGTCCCCGCGAGCCCTGCCTCCCCGAGATTCCCGGTAACTAACAACCCCCGGCTTTCGTCTTGAACCTCGGAACGATTGCGCGTACCAATGGCACCCATTCAGCGCCCGAGCGCACAGATGACGAGCTTTATGAACATGACGAAACAGACCTTGTTGACTTTGGCCGCCGTGGCTGCCGCGTTAACCCTTCAATCACCAGCCCCAGCCGCCGACATCAACAGCCCCACCCCGCCCGCTCCCGGCGAACGCCTCGCCGCCCTGCGCGAGCGGATGCAGGAGACCGCCCGCGAGCTCAAACTAACCCCCGACCAGATAGAAAAACTCCAAACCATCGTTCGCGAGCACATGAACGAGCTTCGCGAGTTGCGCCAGGACAACACCCTCTCCCCGGAGGAAAAGCGGCAGAAGCTCATGGCGGCCCGCGAGGAGATTATTGCCGACGTCAAAAAGGTGCTCACCCCCGAGCAATTCGAGAAGTGGAAGGCCAGGCAAGGGCAATTACTCGGCGGTCCCGCTGGACCTCTCGCGCGCCTCCACGAGACCCTCAACGACCTGAACCTGACCGACCGGCAGAAGGAGCAGCTCACGCCTCTCTACCTCGAACAGATTGAAAAGCTCCGCGAACTCCAGCAGGACTCCAGCCTCTCGATGGCCGAGAAACTGGCCAAGCTCAAGGCCATGCACCAGGAAGCGGCCCCCAAGCTCAAGCAGGTCCTCGACGCCGACCAGTACGCGAAGTGGGAAAAGGGCGTCACCCAATGGCTGGACCAGTTGAAGCAACGCCTCCAGGAACAAAAGCAGAACTAGATTCCTCCAGCTTCAAGTCTGGTTGTATCGAGGCCCAGACTTGCCGCGCGAACGACAGCCTGGGCCGTTACCATTTGCCATCTGCTTTTGGCGATTGGCAATGGGCTATTCCGTCTAAGGCTGCCTCGCTGGCCCTCATCTCCCCCGCTCCTCCAACCGCTAGCCTAACCCGGCGCCTCGCTTGAAACCGCTCCTCCTCATAACTTATTCTGGCACAGCATCTTAACCAGTATCTCGGACGCCTCACAGCATCTGGATGAATCTACCAGCACCAACCCCGCAGCACCACCCAAGTAGGTGGCTAGCAGTGCAATAGTTCCTTGATAGTTCCCTGATAACTCCCTAATAACTCCCTAATAGATCCATAATAGTTCCATAATAGCTCCCTGATAGCTCCATAATAGACCCATAATGATTGCCTAATAGAGATACTAGGCTCGCTCGCCTGATACTCCAGCTTGAGTAAGTTGGCTACCCTGGGAGTACCCGGCGCAGTGCGCCCGCCACGAATTTCCTGAGCTCCTCTGTCAGCATCGAGCCG
>Ga0326728_10021364_pt1 | contig 12179 bp, 8 predicted proteins | sample MB3enrmetagenome_FD_207602 | JGI IMG/M metagenome (GOLD analysis project Ga0326728, IMG submission 207602) | Lab enriched peat soil microbial communities from McLean, Ithaca, NY, United States - MB31MN | ecosystem: Environmental > Terrestrial > Soil > Wetlands > Peat | place: USA: New York...
CGGAATGTGAATCTGGGGCGACTGGTTGCTGCACCCGGCCACGAACGCCGATGCCCCGATTAAAAGGATGATGGCTCGTTTCACTTCAGCCTCCTCGTGCTTTTGTGATGACGCGACAGGATAACACTCGGGCTGCGGTGATGGGCAGTGTTGGCGGCGGTGCGACAAGCTCAGGGCAGGCTCTCCACCCCACGGACCAAGACCTAACCTCACCCCCAGCGAGCAAGGACCGCTCGCCGGGAGCTCCGGTGTCCGCGGGGCCCCCGGCTCTGGGGGATCCAGCGCCTATGCGGGAGTTCGGGACTGTGGCGCACGGTTTCACAGTTTCTGTGTCGATGCGCGGATTTGGCTGTAAGTGAATGATTATGGATGAGTTCCAAGCCGCACAGTTTCACAGCCCGTGTTTTGCGTTTTCTATAGGGGGTGGCGCGGAGCCCCGCCAGGGAACAGGGAACAGGGAACAGGAATCAGGAAAGCTCGGAACCTAGAGGGCAGGGGGAGGGGGTGGGTGAGGCAGGAGTAGGGGGGGGGAGGGGGTGGGGCAGGGGGTAGGGAGTAGGGGGGGAGGGGAGTGAAACCGGGAGTGGGGAGTAGCCCGTAGGGGGGAGGGGGAGGGGGGGGGTGAGTAGCCAGTAGGGAGTAGGGAGCAGGGGGGGGAGGGGGGGACGTTAGAAAGTAGGGCAATAAATACGTTGGCTAACCCAAAGCACACTTAATTAAATGATCTTTGGCATAGAAGATGTGCTTGAGGGATACTGGGAATGCGCCGGTAGCTCAAATGGATAGAGCATTCCCTTCGTATGGAATAGGTTGCAGGTTCGAATCCTGTCCGGCGTGCTCGATGGTGCCATTGCATCTTTCCTCGTTTCGGTGGTAGTCTGATTCCACCATACGAAGGGTTTGTTTCTATCCTTGGGTGAAACCCAGGAATAGAACCCAGACCGAGAAGGGTCAGATGCGTTGAAAACATCTGGCCCTTTCTTATTTTTCCGGTTCGGGTTCTTTGGTTTCGGTGGCCTCGGGGAGCATTAGGGATATAGCGCCATTCTCCAAGCCATCAGACAGCGCCAAGGCCTCCTGCAAGAGAGGCTCATCCGGACTCCAAAGCAAGGGCGGAGGTGCGATCTGGACAATCTCCTCGGGCCATCTAATATCGAGGGATTCATGGGATTGCTTCGTCAGGTCTGGATCGTATGCCAGCAAAACTTCGCATCCCGCGCGCTCTGCGCTGGCAAGATGTATCGCGTCATTTGGTCGCAGGGCGGGGATGTCTAGGCTTCGTTGATGCGTTCTGCAAAGCTCATTTGCACGTTCCCCTATGGCCCGATCAACTTCTATTAACTGAATATATGCCTCTCTAAAATACGGTCGCAGGTCTGCATTTTGCTGCTCTGTCAATCCTATAGATTTTTTGTTCTTGAACACTTCCGCAATCGTTAAGCTAGAGGTGAAGATTTGAAATAATCCTCTTTTCGCTGCCTCTAATATCGAACCAACAACCTTTTCGCAATCATGGTTGCCTTTTTGAGTCTCGCCCTTTATGAAAGCGATAAAGACGGACGATTCGATGTACGGCTTGCGGTAAATGGTCAACCTCGTACACTCCTAATGAATTCTTCTGTGGAAAGGTCGCCGGTAAAATCGGGATCAGAACCTCCGAGCGATCGGAAAGGAAGAACCTTTAAATCTTCTCCGAAAATCTCCAAATCTTCGGGTTTGTAAAGCATGACTTGACGCGGCTCAGATCGTGCATTTCTGGACACAAGTCCGCTGACCCGGACACGCTTTCCGAGGGATTCTTTGACCTTTCCCATAATGGACAATCCACTGATGCTGCACGTTACCGCCTTGCCGAATAGAGATTCATACACCACAAACAAGGGCTTTCTTCGATTGTGAATAGAAATAGCTTCCAGAGTTCCTTCGACAGAGCCTAGGGCTTTGTACGATTCAGGAATAAGCTCTTTCAAGTGCCTCACAGACTTTTCAGTGATTTCAATAGTCGCCTCATCCTCAAGAACTTCTGCAACAATCGCGTGCGCACTACTATATCCGATTACCCGAGTCATCTCGGCTGCACGATCCATTCCATAAGAAGTGAAGTATTCAGGGCTGCGGCCTTCTTTTTCGAGCGTTCCAAAACCATGCACAAACGATCCCGCAACTTGCATTGATACATCTTTAAGAATCTTCCGCTTCAGTGAGCGCACCTTAGAATAAACCTCGATCCGCAACGCCCCATTGAGTGCCAGATCATTCATAAGCCATTCAATGTTCCCAGCCCTTCGGTGAGAGAATCTAGGATCGAGGTCACTCAAAATAGCGAGGGAATTGTTCGCAACGTCGAGAAAAGAGCGATAGGGAACAGATTTAGGATTGCCAGCGATGTCGATACGAAGCGTAGTCATAGCGTCCGCACTCCTGATACACTAGGATCGGAACGTTTGGTAGTGGCGTCGGAAGCGCCAATCCCACACGGCAGGAAAATCGCAGTCAAATCCGCCAGAGCAAGCGGTTCAAACAAGTTTCCACCCGTTGACGCGGGCTACCAATAGAGTACAGGCAGTGGGCAATTGTAAGCGATGGGGGTAACGTTACGCAATGAAGAATGAACCTTCGTCATCACCTAAATCAGCCTTGGGAGCGTTTTCAGAGGCTTTGTCGAAGATCGTCTCCATGCCTCGCGCTGAAATTCAGAAACGTATAAAGACCGTTCCAGAAGTCCCCGTTTCGCGGCATAAGCGATACAAGTACGTCCCCGCAAAGCCCCAGTCGAACCCCTAGAATGACCCCTCCACCTTGCCGGTGAGATCATCCCAAGTTAACCGCTTTCCCGCGATCTGCGATAAGGCTATAGCGAAACGATCTGCATTCGTATAGGGCTTGTCCTTCGTTGCGCGGTGCTCATACCGGAAAGCCTGTTCATCGATGTACCGAAACAGGTGAAACGGTTCGACGCTGATGTACGTGCCGTGCAATCCTCGTTTGAGCAAAGACCAAAAGTTTTCGATCCCTTGCGTGTGGACCATACCGCGAACGTATTCGTTTGCGTGGTTGATGATTTCGTGTTGCAGGCCGGTTCCCTCGTATGGTTTCCATTCGTCGGTCATCAGCGTGGAACCATCGGCGATGTGCTTGGCCGCGAGATAGTGAAGCACTTGCCGAGTACGATCCGCTACAACTTCGGCCCTTACCCGTCCGTTGCGTTCGAGCATCCCAACCACAAGGGTCTTTGCCATTGTGCCGATAGGACGGCCACTGAAACCCGTTCCCTTGGGCCTATTGCTCCTGTGCATGTTCTTCAATTTGCCGCCGTAAAAAGTCTCATCCATTTCGACGATCTGGCCAGTTCCCCCGATTTGACCCTCTTCGGGCGATTGCAGCGCCGAGCGGAGGCGGTGTAGTAAGTGCCATGCGGACTTCTGAGCGATTCCCAGTTCCCGCGCGATCTCGTGGCTGCTCACGCCGTTTTTGCAGTTGCAGAGCATCCACAGGGCCACAAGCCATTTATCGAGCGATAGCGGGGAATCCTCAAACAGACTGTCAACCTTGACGCTGAATTGCTTCCGGCAGGCGTAGCACTTCCAACGCTTTTGGGTTGCCAGCCAGTAGTGTTTGCGCTCGCCTTCTTCTACTCCGCACTTGGGACAGACCGGCTTGCCGTTCGGCCAGCGCAGCGCCGCAACGGTGTCAATGCAAACCTGCTCATCGGAGTAATAGCGAACCGCTTCGGTCAATGTTTTTGGGATGTACATTGCGATACCTTCACTAACCCAAGTGTGCCACAAGTCGGTGGGTTAGTCAAGGTATTTATTGCCGAAAGTAGTTATCAGCCAGCAGGGAGCATGAAGACTGGAAGCGCGGACGGATTGCCTTGCCCTGGAGGCAGCTCATAGAACGATTGTGCGCCGGAAGGGGGAAATTATCGGCAAATCAGTGAGGGAAAAGTTTTGGGGGCGGGATGGTGGGGTGGTTGGGTGTGGGATGGGCATTTATGGGGGTGATCCCGTGGCTGGGAGGGGTTCGTGCTATCCCGGGTCTCAAAAGCGAGACCTGGGGCGCCTGGCCTGGGGCGCCGGCCATGGACTTATCGGCGGCCCTATAATTCCACTATTAGTTTTATTCCACGGCCAGCATAGTGCCGCTATTCTCGTCTGCCCCTGCAAATAGAGCTGTACGAGGGGGCTCGAGCCGTTAGAAATCGGCACACCAACACGTATTGCAGGAGGCTTCGATGTCGCCCAAACTAAGCGCCCTATGCGCACAAATCGCGAAGAAGATCGAAGAGCGGTCAGCGGAGGAGAACCTCCCCGTATGCCATGCCTGGGCTCGCGTTGCAGCGGAGCTCCTTGGATATAAGGAGGAGGACGTCGAGTTCTTTGACAACAATGACGGCGGCTGCGATTTCTATTGGGCCGGCGACAACGTTTACCAGGTGTTCCAGTGCAAGATGCACGAGTTAGCCGAGTCGGGTGACGTGGATATCGACGGCTCGTTCGGCCCCGAGGGGATCGACGACCTAGCTCGCGCATGCGAGTTTCTGCTGGAAGGTGGGGCCACAAGCCCTAACATCGACCCTCGCGTACCGAGGCTGAAGGCAAGTATTGCAAGCGATCTCTCGCTAATGCCCGAGGACGCTGCCGGAGCTGGCCGGGAACGTGCGGTTTCCGTCGTCTTTAACTTGGTCATTCTGGGAAATAGGCTGACGCCAACTGCGGTTGCGGCGGCTACGAATTTCCGAAAACGGCTTCAAAGGCTCAACAAAGGTTGTAGCGGTCTCCACGCACACCTCGAGTTGATAGACCTTGAGCAGCTTGGAACCGAGTATTACTCTCCGGATTCTCTAGCTCGTGCGTCTGTCGAACCCATTCCGCTCTCAGTCGCAATAAAACAGCTTAAGTTGAAGGAACCCAGCGAGGCCGAAATAAGGACCAACGATTTCGTCACTTTTTACTGCGCCGCGGTGGATCTTGTGCAAGCTGCGCAAAAATCGGGCGCCGCATTGTTCGACGCCAATGTACGCTATGAACTTAAAAAGAGCCAGGTCAACGAGGAAATCAAGCGTTCCGCGTCCCACCCGAGAACGGCGCGCATATTCCATCTTTACAACAACGGGGTCACTATCGCTGCGGAGGGATGGAGCTATAAGAAGAATGGGTGCGTGGTAGAGATCAGGGAGCCGTCCGTCATCAACGGGTGCCAGACCGTCCGCAGCCTAATGTCCGCGAGGAAGGAGCTTGAGGACGCGAAGGAGGAGGACGCGTACGCCTTGGAGGCTTTTGACCAGACATGCTCCGTCCTTGTCCGTCTTATTCGAAAAGGTGGTGTCTCAATTGAAGAGGTCGTGCGCGCGGCGAACACGCAAAACGCAATGGAACCACGTAACCTTCTCGGGAACCGGTCCGAGCAACGGCAGATCGAACGGGACATACAGACTTGGGGCTGGTTCTACGAGCGAAAGGATGGGGCGCTGGATGCTCTAAAGGAGATGAAACGGAGCAGCCTTGGAACGCCGATCAATCAATTCAAGCCAAAGGGAGGGAGGGTCCGTGCCTGCGATAACCGCGACGTGGCGAGGGCATGGCTCTCTTTCATAGGCAGGAGCGATGACGGAAAGAACAGAAGTAATCGACATTTCTTAGACAAGTCGGATGAGGGGCTTTATCGCGACATATTCCTCAGGACGCCCAAGCAACACCACGACGTAGCTATGCTCGACGGGCTCGAGGCGGACGGTGGTTTGGAGGGTCGGCCGCCCGCGGCTTGGATGCTGCTCGGTCAACACCTATTGGAGATCGTTAAGCGGACGCTGCCTCAGGCATCGAAGCTGCGGGCCGAGGCGCGCCGCAAGCTGACCGAAAAGGGCATACAGCCGACGATCAAGGCGGTCAACGAGGCCATGCTCAACGACGACAGGGTTCGTTTGCAGTTCGCCTTGTCCATGCTTGATCATGTCGTGCTGGGACTCACCGGCTTCGTTTATGCGAGGGCCCTGAGGGAGCAGTTTCTTGCCGCCGGACCCGTGAAGAGGGCGCTGAACATCGGGATAGTTGGCGAGTACCACTCCACAGGCAGGGTTCCCGACTCTCTAACGCAGGGAGGGGTGCTCGAGCTCTCCTCCGATGAGCTTCAAGCGGATCCTGCGCTATTGGCGATTAGACTGGCGGTTCGAGGTGTCGAGGCTACTCTGGCAAAACCTGAGTACAGTGATTCTTTTAAATCCTCGGAGCGTAAGAGCCGGTACCTCCAGTCTGAAGCACTGCTGAAGCAGTATTGCCGCTCTGTGGACGGCTACAACAAATACTTCGACTCGCCCGGCCACTTCGAGGAATGGTGGCAAGGCGGCTCCGTCTACAAAGCGATCGGGAAGACGCTTAGCTAGTTGCGGCGTGCCCCGAAGGCAAATCCTCGCGATAACCGCGGGCGCAGCGGTTGCCTCAAAGCTGCTCGAGTCCGCCGCTCGTACTTGTTCGTTGTCGTCGCGGCTTCGCCGCGGACTTAATTTCTCGAAAAATGGTGGGCGGGTTGATAAAAGCAGGGAACAGGGAATAGGGAACAGGGAACAGGGAATAGGGAGTAGAAAAGCGGGTTCCCATTCGACTGCGATTGTGCGGAATGCAAAAGCAATAGCAACCGCAGGTCCTTCGACTCATTTTGGCGCAAAACGCGCCAAAATTCGCTCAGGATGACACGACAGTGGGTGGCGGGTAGTGAGTAGCGGTCAGGGGGGCAGCGGTTAGCTGAGAACTGTTCTCCGATCACTGACCCCTGTCGCGCGGGCTGCGCAAATACGGCGCGCTCAGATGCCCGACGCGGGATGCGCGAGGATCAGGCTTTCTGGATTGCCAGTCCCGTGCGCTCTGCAATCAGGCGAGCAACGTGCTTGGGACGGAAAAACGTGTACGACGAGAATCTGGCTTGGGTTCCGTCTTTGCCTTGCACGTAGTATTGTTGCGCGTTGCCCACGCGTTTGTGCCAGATGGCTGCGATCTGATCCCAGGCAAGAAAGAGATCGGCGGGTTGCTTCTTTGTGCCCAGATTGAAGATCGCACCCCTGCTATCCATCGTGACCCTATGATCGGCCATGGCGCGGGAGAGTTTCCAGAGCCACGGGCAACTAAATCCGAGAGCAAATGCGCCGAAACCCCAGCACAAAGCGTTATACAGATTGCCGCCGCTGGCGCCGCCGTCCGAAGAAAGAACGGAAAACACCATGAGCACCATGCAGACCGCAAAAAAAGCGGCGATGACGCTGCAGATCATGGTCGCGGCAATGAGGAGCCGGCTGTTTTGTACCACCACCGGCGTGGCGCGATGCATTGCGATCTGGGAAGCGATGTCCGCACCCGGCCCTGGAGCCGGAAACCCTGTTGTACTCATGACGCAACCTCCCAAGTGAACATTTGGCCGGGTATCGGCAGACGTGCCATGATACACCCGCTTCGAGGTTCTCGGTATCCCGCGTCTCAAAATCGAGACGTGGGGCGAGCTCAGGGCAGGCTCAAGGGCACCCAGGAGTTGTAGTTTGCGCGCAGGTGGTTATTCGTCCTCTTCCTCCACGGGCCGCTTGGCGTTGGCGAGGATTTTTTCGGCGACCAGTTGGGGCACGATGTCGTAGTGGTCAACTTCCATGCGGTAGCTGCCTTTGCCTTGCGTCATGGAGGTGAGCAGAGTGCCGTAGGTGAGCATCTCGGCCATGGGGACTTCGGCGTTGATGACCGTGGTGCGGCCCTTGCTCTCCATCCCCTGCACGCGGCCACGGCGGCCGTTGAGGTCGCCCATGAGGGTGCCGGCAAACTCATCGGGGGCCTCGATGGCGACCTTCATGATGGGCTCGAGCAGACAGGGCTTGGCCTGTTCCATGGCCTTCCTGAAGCCAATTCGCCCGGCGGTCTTGAAGCTGAGCTCGTTGGAGTCGACGTCGTGATACGAGCCGTCGAAGAGGGTGACTTTGAAGTCGACGACAGGGTAGCCGGCGAGGTAGCCGCGCGCGGCCGACTCGACGATGCCTTTTTCGACTGCCGGGATGAAGTTGCGGGGAATGGCTCCGCCAAAGATGTCGTTGACAAACTCGAAGCCGCCGCCGCGGGGCAGGGGTTCCATGCGGATTTTGCAATCGCCGAACTGGCCGTGGCCGCCGGACTGCTTCTTGTGGCGGCCCTGCGCCTCGGCCTTGCCGCGGATGGTTTCGCGGTAGGGGACCTTGGGCGCCTTGAGGGTGACTTCGGCGTGATAGCGCTTCTTAAGGCGGCTGACGATGGCCTCGATGTGCGGCTGGCCGGCGCCGGCGATCAGGAACTCATTGGTCTGCGGGTCGCGGAAGAAACGGATAAGAAGATCCTCTTCCATGAGCTTGTGGATGGCGGGAGCGAGCTTGTCCTCGTCGGCGCGCGACTTGGGCTCGATGGCGTAGGTCATGGCGGGCTCGGGCGGGACGGGTAGCGCGACCTGGAAGTCGGCGCCCTTGACGCCCAGCGTGTCGCCGGTGAGCGTCTCGCGCAGCTTGGCCACTGCGCCCAGGTCGCCCGCGTGCAGCTCGGGCACTTCGACGGCCTTGCGGCCCTGCATGATGCTCAGGTGCGAGAGGCGCTCCGACGAACGGCGCGCGTAGTTTTCCAGTGTGGCGTCGTTTTTGACCACGCCGCCGATGACTTTGAAGAAGGTGATTCTTCCCGCGAATGGATCGGCCATGGTCTTGAAGACCACGGCGGCGACGGGCTCGGCGTCGTCGATCTTGCGCGTGGGCGCGGCTGCGTCAGTTTCGGATGGGGCGCCGGCGATGGGCGCGCGCTCGGTGGGCGCGGGCGTGTAGGCCTTCAGAAAATCGAGGAGATGATCGAGGGCCATGTTGGCCAGGCCGCTCGAGAAGAGCACCGGGAAGATGCGGTCTTCGCGGATGGCCTCGTGGAGCGCGGCGACGAGGTGCTCCGGAGCGAGCGTGCCCTTGTCGAAGTACTCCTCCATCAGCTCGTCTTTGCCTTCGGCGATGAGCTCGACGAGAGCTTCGTGGCGGGTCTTGGCGTCGGCCACAAGGGAGGCGGGAATCTCCGCGGAGACTTTGCCGCGGCCATCGCCGCCGGGGGTGTAAGTGTAGGCCTCCATGGTGACCAGATCGACCACGCCGTGAAAACCGCTGGCGTCGGAGATGGGCAACTGGACGGGAACACAGTTGCGGCCCCAGCGCTCGGTCAGATCGTCGAGCAGGGCGTTCAGGCCGCCTTCGCCGCCGGCTTTGGGATTGTCCATCTGGTTGACGAGGACGATGCGCGGCACGCCGGCTTCTTCAGCAAAGCGCCAGACGCGCTCGGTGATGGGCTCGACGCCGGATTGGGCGTTGACGACCACGATGGCGGATTCGACGGGAAAGAGCGCGGCGCGGGCTTCGTGGGTGAACATGTGGAAGCCGGGCGTGTCGACGAAGTTGATTTTCGTGCCCTGCCACTCCGCATAGGCGACAGCGTTCTGCATGGTAATGCCGCGGGCCACTTCCTCTTCGTCGTAGGCGGTCACGGCCGTGCCGTCGGCGACGCGACCCTGGGTGGGAGTCATTTTGGCGGCATGCAACAGAGCGGCGATGAGGGTGGTTTTGCCGCTTTGTGCATGCCCCACTACAGCTACGTTGCGGATCTCACTTCCCTGGTAGGTTTTCATGTGGTTCTCCTTGATAAGTCAGGTAGGATTGCGGTATTTCCGCGGGACTTTGAGGATGGAAAGGGGCGGAACAGGGATTTGGGAGCAGCGCCGGTGGGCGCGTCCGAGGGGCCGAGTTGCCGGGATCGGGCTCCCGGTCTGCCTTCTTCCTCATCCATGTACAGCTCTCAGGCGGAGGTCACAGCCGGAGGTCTCAGGCGGCGCGGGGCGGACAAATAAGGAGGGATTTCCGCCGGGCGACCAGTCAAAAACCGGATGCTATCACACGCGGAGTATGAACGTCCTGTGACATGAGGCACAAAGACAGGGAACAAGGGACCGAGGGAACAAGGGAACAAGAGGGCTGGGAACGAGGGAGCGGAGTCCACACTGGCCGGTGGAATCCGCCAATCTCGATCAGGTGTGGTCGTACCGTGCGATAATTCCGGGCAATGGACAAACCTGAGCAGTCGCGTCTTGATGACCCGCAGATTGTCGATGCGCGCTCCGCAAAAGAACGGGACCTTGTTTCATGGTTCCCCGACCATATTGCAGGCCAGAAGATGGTCAATTGGAATTTGGCGCAACCACTTCTAGTCGGCCAGTTCCAAAACACGTTAGAACACGCCACCGATGAAAGGCCGCTGCAGGCGTTTTTCGAAAAACACCCGGAGGTTTTACTGACCGGCGTGGTGCGTCCTCATAATGGTTGGGTCATTCCAAGACCGAAGTTCGCGCCGCCTAACCACGACCCATTGGTCCCAGATTTCGTGATCTGCGAGTGGAGCTCTGTTGGCCCCGATTGGTATATAGTCGAGCTCGAAAATCCAAGGAAGGGACCGCTCAAGAGCAATGGCGATATCTCCCAAATCTGCAATCACGCCGCGAACCAAATCAACACCTATCGACGCTTCATTGAGGAGCACGGACATTTTCTGAGGGGCCATGGATGGCCGAAGCTGCATCGAGAAGCAGAGGGGATCATCGTAATCGGAAGAAGAAATGATCCACTCAGGGCAAAATTCCCCGATTCCTTGCAAGAGTTCAAACGGCAACGTATCGACGTTGTTTCATATGATCGTCTATTAGAGAAATTTCGAGCCTTCCAAGCAGCGCTGTCAACGCAACGACGGGTTCCGCCAATGAAGTAGGTAAGGAGTAACCGATGCGATCAACTCTCGCTCTCTTGGTCCTGCTCTTCGTAGCAATTTCTGCATCTGCACAGCCCCAACAGACAGACAGCGGGCTGATGAGCGACGCTGACTTTAGGGCGTTCCTGGCTCACCTTGACGCTGCAATTCCCAAGTGGGAGGCGGAATTCAATAGTATCGACGTCGAGAAGAACGCGCAGATCTCCTACGTGGCTGGCAAGGCGATCATGGACCGTCGTGGCTTGTGCCTCATGGAAATTGGAAGCATTCGGACGTATGTTGCCAAGCTACATGGAAGGCGGACGGTCTCAGGAGAATTGGCGCTCTCGGGCTTCCTGCAATCGCTATTTGATCTGGCAGAGGAGGAGTCAAGCATGGAAGACATCGCAGGCGTTGTACTTTCCCATTTTGATAAATATGCGCAAGAGCTTGGCTCGCTTGAGGCGCGTGCAAGCAGTGATGTTTTCGCGCCAGTTGAACTGCTGGAGAAGGAAACCTGTCCATGACATTCGCCAGCTATGAAAACGGCCCAGCTGCCGACGCACCGGGGCCTGTTTTTCTTGTTCCCTTGTTCCCTCGGTCCCTTGGTCCCTGCCTTATTCCCACCGCCGCATGATCAGCGTGGCGTTGATGCCGCCGAAGCCGAAGGAGTTGGAGAGGCCGATGTCGAAGGAGTGCGCGATGGCCTTGTTGGCTACGTAGTCCAGGCGGCATTCGGGGTCGGGGTTGTCGAGGTTGATGGTGGGCGGAAGCATCTGGTTGACCAGCGCCAGCACGGTGATGCCGGCTTCGAGGCCGCCCGCGCCGCCCAGCAGGTGGCCGGTCATCGATTTGGTGCCGCTGATCTTGAGCGTGTGGCTGAGGGCGTGCTCGCCGAAGACCTTCTCGATCGCAAGTGATTCGTTGCCGTCGCCGGCCGGAGTGGCCGTGGCGTGGGCGTTGATGTAACCCACCTCGCGCGGCTCAATGCCCGCGTCCTTGAGCGCTGCCCTCATGCTGCGCTGCGCGCCTGCGCCTTCCGGCGCGATGCCTGTCATGTGATAGGCGTCGGCGCTCATGCCGTAGCCAATCACTTCGGCGAGAATCTTTGCGCCGCGCGCCTTGGCGAACTCCAATTCCTCGAGAATCAGGATGCCGGCGCCCTCGCCGATGACGAAGCCGTCGCGGTCCTTGTCGAAGGGACGGCTGGCGCGGGTGGGCTCGTCGTTGCGCGTAGAGAGCGCGCGCATGGCGGCGAATCCGCCCACGGACATGGGCGTGACCGCGGCCTCTGCGCCGCCGGCGATCATTACGTCCGCGTCGCCGTGCAGGATCATGCGCACCGAGTCGCCGATGGCGTTGGCGCTGGTGGCGCAGGCCGTGGCGGTGGCGGAGATGGGGCCGCGCGCGCCGTAGCGA
>Ga0326728_10021365_pt1 | contig 12179 bp, 10 predicted proteins | sample MB3enrmetagenome_FD_207602 | JGI IMG/M metagenome (GOLD analysis project Ga0326728, IMG submission 207602) | Lab enriched peat soil microbial communities from McLean, Ithaca, NY, United States - MB31MN | ecosystem: Environmental > Terrestrial > Soil > Wetlands > Peat | place: USA: New York...
GTTAAGACAACACCCCATCAAGGGAGGATACTCCTTGTGGAGGACAACATCACGAACCAGCTTGTGGCAATGAACATTCTCAAGAAGCTCGGATACCGCGCGGACGTGGCTGCGAACGGCGGGGAGGCGCTTACAGCCGTGCGGACCATGCCGTACGATCTGATCCTCATGGACTGCCAGATGCCTGAGATGGACGGGTTCGAAGCGACAAGGCGCATCCGGTCGGGAGATGCCGGCCTCGATCACCGGCGCATCCCGATCATCGCCATGACCGCCAGGGCCATGCAGGGTGACCGCGAGAAGTGTCTCGATACGGGCATGGACGACTACCTCCCGAAACCGATCGATTCTGCCGCATTGTCCAGGGCGATCGACCGCTGGCTGCCGCTGCGAAGCGACGGTCCCGGAGATGGCGAAAGAAAGCCCAGGAAGGCGGCAACCGGCCCGATCTTCGACAGGGCCGGCCTTAACGACCGGCTCATGGGCAGCGAGGAGCTGATCCGGGAGGTGCTCTCCGTCTTTCTCGACGATATTCCGCGCAGAATAGAGGCATTAAGGCTGCACATCAGCGAAGGGGACGCGGCCGCCGCAGGGGATCAAGCGCACGCAATCAAAGGGGCCGCGGCGAACGTCGGGGGGGAAGCCCTGCGAGAGATCGCCTTCGAGGTAGAGAAGGCCGGCCGGGCAAAGGATACGCAAAAACTCAAGGCAATAATGCCGGCGTTGGAGAAAGGCTTCGAGGACCTGAAATCAATCATCACATCAAACGCCCAATTAGGCCCTGATGTCATGTAAAGAAAAGGCTTAGGGTAGACATGCAAGTTAAGGCCGGGGTCCTTATTTCCTGTACACCCCGTATTCCTTGGCCGCATCCATCATGGCCCGCAGATTCTCCGGCCTTGCTTCCGTGAGGTCCGCCGTTCCGGAGGTGAGTATATAGCCGCCGCCGGGCGCGCAAGTCTCGATCAGCCTGCGGCAGGCATCCTTCACCTCCTGCGGTGTGCCGGCCACGAGGAGCGAGCTGGGCACGTTGCCGGAGATGCAGCACTTTGCGCCGAGGATCTTCTTAGCTGCCGCCATGTCCGTCCTGTCGAACATCCACTGAACCGCCCCCTTCGGGAACTCGTTGACGCGCTCCAGGCGGGTATTGAAAGCCCCTTCGGCGAAGAGGGTTACCAGTATGCCTTCGTTGACGCACGCATCGATCACCTTCTTCAGGGGGGGCCAGTAGAATGTGTCGAACTGCTTCTCGTTCATCCATCCGTCGGCGCCTTTGTGGAGCGGAAAAACAGCCGTAAGGCCCTTCGTGGCATTCAGGGTGCCCACGACGTTCCGGATGCTCATGTCAGCCACCACGTCCATGGCCTCGAGGACCTTGTCCGGGCGCCGGTACATGTCCATCATGATGCCCTTGGTGCCCCTCAAAGTGTCGCCCAGATAGTCGAAAGGGGCCTTGCAGAAAGTCATGGTCGACTGGGGCGGAAACCCGAGGGACATGCCCCGTATGCTAAACTCGCCCAGGAACTTCATCCATTCTGCGAGGTCTCTGCCCGCGTCGATGAGGGCCTGGTGGGCAGTCTGCATCTCCGGGCTCGCGTACGGCAAGAAATAGAAGGTCGGCAGCTCGATGACGTTTATCAGGGGAGAAAGGGAGGCCAGGGGTGCGAGGGCCCCGAAGGCCCGGGGTATGTAAGTCCTCGTGAGGAAGCCGGAGAAGTCGCTTATCAGGTCGTCGTATTCGTCCGCAAACATATACTCGCCTTCGACATACTGATACCCGTTGCCGCCATCCGGCATGCCGTGGCCGGGCCACGTATAGAGCCTGTAGTCGAGGCGCTCGTAGAACTTGGCGGGAAGAACCATTGCCGGGCTCACCAGGTGATCACACTGAAACTCCTCGTTAAACCTCAGCCAAGCCTCGGCTGCCTTGTTATGGTCGTGCATGACAATGCGGTAGTCCAGACCGTACAAGTAGGCAGGAAGGGCTCCGACGGGCAGGGAGACAGGCACTCTGTCCGGCTCCTGCACCTTGTAGACGTCGACCAAGCGCCGCACCCGCGCCAGATATGCCTTTTCCGCCTCAGGACCGGCGAACGGCACAATAGGAGTAGAGAACCATTGGAGCCTCTGCTCGAGTCTCTCCGCAGGCGAGAGTTGCGCCCATCGATCATCCATGGCGTACGACCTCCTTTGAACATCTTCCATTGTTAGGTTCTCGAGATGCGCCCTAAAAAGGGCGAAAAGCCTTATACCTTAGCCGAATGTGTTCGATAATGTCAATCTTTTCGCGGCCCCCTTCATGTGACGAAGAAAGACTCACCGAAGAAAGAATGCTTGCGTCGGCTCCGGCAAACGCACATCATACTGATAAGGAGGGAAAGGCATCCGAGGGGAACGCCTTGTTGCGGCCGCACGTTTGTGTGGGGTTTCTTGTCTCGTCTTCCTGGGCTTGTCTTTCGCCGCATCAGCGGCAGGATTAAGCTCCCAGGAGATCATCCGCAACATGGAAACGGCGTATGGAAAGGTGGAGGACTACAGGGTGCGGGTGGAGGTGACGACATTCGCCGATGACGGGTCTGCGAGCATCGAGCGGTTCCTTTACAGCTTCAAGAAGCCCGACAGGATCCGCCTCGACTTCGAGGAGCCCCATCACGGCCTGACTTTGATCTACCCCGATGAGAAGGGAAAGGTATTCGTCCGGCCTTCCGGCCTGGCGCACCTCTTTTCGTTCCACCTCTCCCCGAAAAGCCGTCTTCTGGCTGTCTCTCCCGGCCAGCGGATCGATCAGACGGATATGGGCCAACTCATCCGCAACATAGCGCACAGCCTTACCGATCGCCGGCTCGGTCCGGCGGCCGTCACCGAGGAAGGAAGTATCATCCGCATCCGCGTGCTCGCAGCCGATCATTTCGTCGCGGGTGTGGCGACGCTCTACCGGTTCCTCATCGATGGGAGGACGTGGCTGCCGAAGGGCGTCGAGGAGGCGACACCCGCCGGAAAGAAGAGGCGGACCGTGGCCTTCCTGGATCTTAGGACAAATGTGGGCATTCCGGACGAGTTCTTCCGGACCGACGGCGCGAGAGGCGATGCGGGTGGGTAAGCCGAAAGAGAGCGATCACGCCACAAGAGCATCGGAGTGGTTCGTCCCCTCCTTCGGGCCCTCGTTCTTCAGGTCACTCGTCGGCCTTCTTTTCCTGCCGTATACGGGGATGGTGCTCGCCTTTCTGGCCATCGGCGCTGCCCTGGCGCCTCGGATCCACTGGGGCCGCCTCCTGGCGATAGAGGCGATCTATTTCCTCGCCCTCGCCGTAGGCGCTCACGCCCTGGACGCCCTTGGAAGCTCACAAGAGCGGCCTTGGGGCGAGGTTTTTGACAAGGGGCATTTACGAATCATCGCGCTTACCTCCATCGGGGCAGCCTACGCCATCGCAATCTATTACATGATCCGGTATGTTCCCCTCCTTTGGCCGATGGCCCTTTGCGAAGGCTTCTTTGTCTTTGCCTATAATCTTGAATGGTTCCAGGGCAGGTTCCATTCCGATAACTGGTTTGCCTTTTCCTGGGGCTTCCTGCCCGGTCTTGCCGGGTATATCATGCAGACGAACGCCGTTTCCGTCGAGGCCTTCGTATGTGCATGCGCCATGGCCCTTTTCAGCATCGTCGAGATAAGGGCGTCGCGGCCGTACAAGACCCTCAAGAAGCTCGGCAGCGGCCTGACAGAAGACCAGCTGCATCTTATGATTAGATACGAATCGATCCTCAAGGGGATAAGCCTGGGGACCATCCTCCTCGCAGGGGGCTTGCTCATCGGCCGCGCGGCCCGATGAGCTAAAAGTGAGTGGGCCTTTAGGCCTCTTTTAGGACCGCAAAGAAGAGAACGGCGACGGATGGAAGAAGGGCGACAGATGTCTGAAAGGAATTTCCGGACGCGTCTCCAGAGGTACAGGGCTGTCCTGGACGATGCCCTGGAGGCCGAACTGAAAAGCATATTCGGCGGCCCCTGCAGCGAAGGGACGTCTCTTCTCGTATCCCTGCTCTCGGAGGGCAAGAAGATCAGGGGATGTCTGACGTGCGTGATCGGTGAGGCCCTGGGAGCCTCCCTCGATTCGTTGGTTCCGAGGGCAATCGCCATCGAGATGATCCAGGCCGCCTCGCTCGTTCACGATGACTTCATCGACCAGGACAGGGTGAGGCACGGCGGGCCCGCAATATGGACCGTGGAAGGGCCCCGGAAGGCCGTCCTTGTGGGGGATGTCATCTTCTCCGCCGCCATCGCCATGATGAGCGAGACGAGCCGGGAGGACGGCTTGGCCGCCGCCCGCGCCATTGCCAATGTCTCCGCAGGGGCGCTCCACGAGCCCCTCGCCGCGTGCGATCTTGCGGCCCTCATGGCCGAAGGGTCGGGACGCAACGGTCTCTACGAGAGAATAATCCACCTCAAGACCGGCGTTCTCTTCGGGGCCGCATGCGAGCTTGGCGCAATCGCGGCTTCCGCCCCTATGGAGGTCAGGGACGCGGCCCGCCGGTATGGGCTCCTATTGGGCGAGGCCTATCAGATAGCGGATGACCTCAAGGAAGTGAAGGCACACGTGTCGCAGGGCTCTGCAAGGCCGGAGCAGGTTGTGGCGATAGCCCCGGCCCTGCTCCATTTCGCCGAAGGCTCGGGCCCCCGCGTACTCCGGTTCCTCGAAAAGGGGGGCTTGGAAGGAGGCGACGCCCTGCTCGATCTCATGATCGCCGTGCAGGGACCCATGGAAGAAGAGATCGGATCGCGGCTCCGCTCGGCCGCCTCCGAGATAGAGGGGTGCTTCCCTGCCGATGCCGCGGGTCAATTGGCGCGCGAAGCGCCGTGGGGCGCGATAAGCCTGTTCAACGAGTCGTGAATGACGGGCCCTATCCCCTTTTTGAAGCGACAATACTGTCGCAGGGATAAGGAAAGGTTCGACATTAATGACCGGAGCGGTCGACATCGCATCCCTCGTATTTTTTGCCTTCCGCCCCTTCTTTCTTTCACGGTCTCCCTAAAATGGCAGCGCTGTCCGCGCAGATATTGGGGTAGATCCCGGGAGGGCCTCCAAGGAGGCATCGTTGGTATGCTTCTTGCTTCTCCGTCTTTAGTTCCCTATCCCATGGCCGAAAGTCCGCCATGTCCGGTCCTGGAATATGGGAGCTGCCGGAAAAGCGCGTCAACGGCCGGTCCCCACGCCGGGCCAGGGGCCTTAATTGACGTGCGTGACCCTATCTCGCTATGGGGAATCACTATTGGTACGGTGGAGGCGCATCATGAGAAGCTCGAACAACCGGATCAAGAATGTGGGATCGATGATTGGCAGGATCCTCGTAGTCCTCGCCCTTGTCTTAGTGATAGGCGCCATGTGCGCCACGCCGCCCGCCTCTGCAGGAGAGCACTGGGGGCACCACGGCCACTGGCGGCACCACGGGTACTGGCGGCCCTACGGGTACTACTATCGCTACCCGTACCGGCCATATGGGTATTACTACTATCCGAGCCCCGTCTATGGGCCGCCGATAGCCTATGCCCCGTACCCTCCGCCGGGCCTCAGCTTCGTCTTCCCGATCCGAATTCGCTAGGCGAAAAGGGCACGACGAGTCACGTTCAAAAGGCGCGCACGCTCACACCGGATTCTTCATGGCGGCGTTTCTTATGGCGTTCCGCAGAATTCATTCCCGTTACCGGCCGGCTCCACCTTTTCCTTCGCTACGCTAGGCTTTCGCTTTAGGAAAAGATTGCGCCGGCGCAATCGTTGCTTTATTCTACGGAACGCTCTATCCGTTCGTTCCTGATAATCCGCCCCTCCATCCTTGCAGCCTTTTACGACAGTGCGTACAATTAAAGTAGATAGGGTCGAAGGAGGGACTTCCTTAGCGGACCATCCCCCTTCGGTACTGTCCAACGAGGCTGCACGAGGAGAGAACCGTGAATTGGAAGCGTGCTCTTGTTGTCGCGATTGTGCTGGTCCTGGTCCTGGTTTCGGTCGCCTGGATAATCATCGCTACGTATGACTACAACAAGTTGAAACCGCAGATCGCGGGCGCCTTCAAAGAGGCCACGGGCCGGAACCTCACATTGAGCGGAAACCTTGATCTCAAGATCGGGCTCCAACCCAGCCTCGTGGTGAACGGCGCGGCCGTGCAGAACGCGTCCTGGGGGTCGCGGCCGGAGATGGCCGAGATCAAGAGCTTCGAGGTTCAGCTCTCCCTTCTTCCTTTGGTGTTTCGCCATATTGACGTAAAACGGGTCATCCTGGTAAGCCCCGACATCCTCATAGAGACAAAGCCTACCGGTGAATCGAACCTCGATTTCCTCGAGAAGGTCGGCGCCGGGAAAGGGAAAGAAGAAAAACCCAGCACGCAAAAGGTGGAGTTCACCGTCAATGAGATGAGCATCAAAGATGGTCGTCTCACCTACAGAGACGGGAAGACCGGTAAAGTGTACACCCTGGTGCTGGCCAGCCTCGATGCGTCTGCCGGCGCGTCAGACAGCCCCCTGAAGATCAAACTCAACGGCTCATACAACGGCAAGCCTTTCGAAGTCACGGGCAACCTCGTACCCCTTGCGAGCTTCACAGACGCGACGAGGCCGTGGCCGCTCAAGCTGAGCGTGAGCGCCGGGGGGGCGACTATCGGTCTTGACGGCACTATCAAGGACGTGGCAAACGCCCGGGGCCTGGACATAAAGGTAGCGGTAAGCAGCAAAGACGCGGCGGGGATCGGAGGTTTTCTCGGTGAGCCCCTGCCCGTACAGGGTCCCATCGCAATGTCGTGCCGCGTCACCGATCCCGGGCCGAAAACCTATGCGATCGCCAACCTCAACATGGCCGCGGCCGGAAACGACCTCGAAGGCTCCCTCGTGCTGGACCTCTCCAAGCCGCGGCTGGCCCTGACTGCCGACCTCCAGTCAAAAAAGATCGACCTCAGGCCTTTCGCCGGAAAGGAAGGAAAGGAGAAGCCCTCACCCAAGAAAGATGGGTCAAGCGGCAGGATCTTCCCTGATACGCCTCTTCCCTTAAGTCCTCTCCAGTTGGTTAATGCCACGGTGAGTCTCAGGGCTGCCGAAGTCTTCACACCCCAGATCGCCCTTCATGACCTCGACGCAAAGGTGACGCTCGTGGACGGCCGCCTTTCAGTGGCACCCCTGACCGCACTCATCGGCGGAGGAAAGCTCGAAGTCCGTCTTGACCTGAAACCCCAGGGCAAAGCGGCCCAAATGGCCACGGTAGTGACGGTGAAGCAGCTGGACGCCGGCGCCATGCTCAGGGAGCTCAAAAAAAGCGAAATGCTTGAAGGTCGCCTGGATGCCCGCGTCGATGTGACCGGCAGCGGCGGATCGGTCGCGGGGCTCATGGCGGGCCTCAACGGCATGACCTACGTGACAATGGGCGAGGGAAAAATCAACAACAAGTATCTGGGACTTCTCGGCTCCGATATCGCATCGAGTATCCTCGGCATGGTTAACCCCCTCAAGAAGGAGTCGCCCTCCACAGCGGTAACCTGCATGGTGTGCGGGTTCAAGATCAAGAGCGGGATCGCTGAGACGACTGCCTTCGTGTTGAACACCGAATCCATGAGCGTTGTCGGTGACGGGACGATCAACCTCCGCACAGAAGGGCTGGATTTGAACATGAAGCCCATCCCGAAGGAGGGGGTCGGTACCGGTATTACGGGGAAGCTCAGCCTCAGCCTGGGTGAGCTGTCGAGGCCCTTCAAGCTTTCCGGCACCCTTGCCCACCCGTCCCTGGGAATCGACGTGAAGCAAACGGCGATAACCGCGGGCAAGGCCCTGGGCGGTTTCATGCTGCTCGGCCCGGTCGGTCTCGGCAGCGCCCTGGTGGGATCGAGTTCAGGCGAGAAACAGCTCTGTCCCCTCGCCGTCAAAGCCGCCGAGCAAGGGGTCAAGCTGAGCCTCTCTGAAAAGGGGCAAGGCCAGGGTGTCGTAGGGAATGCGACACAAGAGCTCGAGAAGGGCGTCGGCGCAGTGACCAAGGGCCTGAAAGGCATCTTCGGCAAGTGAGGTTGCGAAGGGGCGTCCGTCGCCCGTTTAGTCCTGCGGCTTTCCTCCTTCCCCGTCCTCTTGAGCTTAGGTCAACAGCCATGTTCAGAGGTTTCGCCCAGCCGGCCCCAAAAACCCACCCATAGCGGCCACCCTTTTTTATGCTTCACGTTTTTCTTGACATTCCCGTCGTACAAGGTATGATCGTGGAGACAGTTTGAAAAGCCACGCAAACTGTGAAGGGGAGCGCTCGGGATGCGCATCGACGTCGAAGAAGCGCAAGCTCGACGCAAAATGGCCAAGAAAAGGAGGGGTAAAATGGGAAAAAAGGCATTGGTTCTAGGAGTGTGCATCGGAATAGTCCTCGCGGGAGTAGGTCTGCTCCTTACGGCCACGCCGGGGGCAGCGCAGCAGGCAAAGACGATAAGAATAGGCGTCCTCTGCGCTCAGTCGGGCTGGTTTTCCGCCATCGAGACCACCGACGTGGCGGACCTCATGAACATGCAGAAGATGATCAACCAGAAGGGCGGGCTGACGATCAAGGGGCAGAAATACGATGTCGAGCTAGCGATCGAAGACATCAAGAGCACCTTTGACGGCTGCACGGCCGCAGCTAATAGAGTCGTCTTCGACAAGAAGGTCAAGTTCGTCCTCGGACCCGGTGGCTTCTTCGGACCGGCCGCAGCACCCGTGTTGAACCCCAACAAGGTTATGTATGTCCTGGGCTACGCCACCACACAGCCGGGCGCGCTCGGAGCGGATTACCCGTACGGGTTTCTCGGCAATGATGCGAGCGTGGGATACGCGATCGTGGCCATGAAAGCCATGAAGAAGGAGTTCCCGAACGCCAAGAAGATTGCCCTCGTGATGCCTGATGACGGGGCAGCGCCGTACCTCGTGCCGGCGATAAAGAGGGTGCACGCGCAGTATGGAGTAACCATGGTCGGGGATGTTGTCCTCTACCCTAATGAAATGCAGGATTTCAGTCCGATTGCGGCCAAGCTCGACGCGATCAAGGACGCCGATGTCATAGAGCACGCCATGGGTATCCCGAGCCAGGTGGGCGGCATTGTCAAAGCCTTGCGGGAATTGGGCAACAAGAAACCGTACCTTGGCCCTCCGGGGGTGAATGCCACGGATGTCGCCACCATCGCGGGAGCGTCAAATGCGACGAACATGACCTGCACCGCCATGACACCCCTCGACCCGAGCAATCCGCCCCTCATGAATCAGCTGCTCAAGATGAGGACGAATGACCCAAAGACGAGATTCATGGCTGACCTTCCCAACCTGTTGTACATTCTCACGAACGTGATGAAGGCGGCCGACAGCTTTGACCCCGATGTGGTAAAGGCGAAGTGGGAATCGTTAGAGTACGTCGACACCTTAAATGGGAAAGGATATATTGGTGGGGACCTCACCTACGGGATCAAACGCCATGCGATTGGCTACCCCTTCCCCTACCAGAGAGTCCAGGACGGCAAAGCCGTGTCGAGCCAATGGGCAGAAATAGGGGTCATTCCCTAGCGGTTTTTAGTCTCATACCCCTGGCCCGACCGAATGGTTTCCCGGTGGGGCCAGGGACGCGAATAAGAGGGTACGGAGATGGGGCAGGCGCTCGCTGCGACGACGAATGTGCTGATACTGTCGTCCATGTACATACTGGTGGCACTGGGTTTTGCTCTTCTGTTCAGCATGCTGGGTTTACTCAACTTCGCCCACGGAGCCATATATACCATCGGTGGTTACATCGGCTATCAATTCGCGGTGAGAATGGGGCTAAACCCATGGATGTCTCTGTGTCTGGCAACCGTGATAGTGGCAGCCTTTGGCGCGTTCCTGGAAAAGTTCTGTTTCCGCCCCTTCGTGGGAGACTTCAACCGCATCGTGATGGTCTCCGTCGCCATCACGACGATCCTCCAGACGTTGGTCAATATCTGGGAGGCGGGAGAGGTACTGACACTCCCGCCCTTCGTCGTGGGGGTGTTCAAATTCGGACGTTTTGCAGTGAGCTATCACAGGATGGTGACCTTCGCTGTCGGTGCATCACTGCTGGGAATAGCGTCCTGGTTTGTGAGCAAGACCAGGTGGGGACAACAGATGCAGGCCATTTCGCAAAACATGGAAGCAGCCTCTTTACAGGGCATTAACGTCCATCGCATCTCCAATCTTGCCTTTGCCCTAGGCTGTGGGCTGGCAACGATAGCAGGATGCCTGATGGGCGCCTATCTGCAGCTAAGCCCTTTTATGGGGGACACCATGTTTACAAAGGTACTCATCCTGGTGATCCTCGCCGGAGTGGGCAGCATTGGCGGGATCTTCGTTACGGGACTGCTCCTGGGCGGCCTGGATGTCATACTGCCTCTGATGATGCGGGGCTCTTTCAGCGACGCAGTCGCTGTGGTGATAGTCGTCGTTCTCCTCCTGTTCAAACCCAAGGGCTTTTTTGGGCACGAAGCATGATGCCGATCGGGGAAGAATCAGGCGTGAAAACATTACGGATGATACGGATTGGAAGGGATCATGAATAATGACGCGGTATCTCAACCTATGTCGGCAGGGGCTCCATCGGACCGGGGAAGACGGGCCAAGCTCTGCGCTGTCGGGGCATCCATAGTCGCCCTGGGCCTGTTGCCGGTGTTCGTCAGTTCATCCTACACCTTGCACATCTTCATCCTGACGTTCATCTACGTTATCGTCGCGGTCAGTCTGCGCACCATCACGACTTCGGGCCAGTTCCCTCTTGCCCAGGGGGCTTTCATGGGAGTTGGGGCCTATGCCGCCGGCATGGCGTCCAGATGGCTGGGCTGGTCTTGCTGGCTCACGATTCCGTCGGCAGCCTTGTTCACGGCAGCCCTGGGGATTCTTATCGGGTATCCTTTTTCCAGATTGAGGACGCTCTACTATGCCATGGGGAGCCTTTTCTTTGGGCTGGGGGTAGTGCAGATCATCTATGCCTTGGGAGATTGGACCGGCGGTTACTCGGGTTTCGCCGGCGTCCATCCTATATTCACGGGCTCTAAGGTGCCCTATTACTACCTCTGCCTCGGGTTGGCCGTGGTCTGCTCGGCAGCGTTGTACAGATTCGAATTCTCCAGAATCGGTCAGAACCTAAAGGCTATCCACCAGTCGCACGAGGTTGCTTCCAGCGTGGGCATCAACGAAGCCTGGTACAGGGTCATGGTCGTGGGTGTGGGCTGTTTCTTTGCCGGCCTGGCCGGCGCCTGTTACGCTCATTACAATCTCGTCATCTCTGCCGCCAGCTTTAACCTGGGTGCGACCCTGGGACTCTTCATGGGTGTGCTCGTGGGCGGCATAGGGAGCTTCGCCGGACCCATCATCGGGACCTTTATTCTAACCCTATTTCCTGAGTTTCTCCGCGATCTCAAGACCTACTCTCCCCTTGTGTCCGCTGCCATTCTGTTGATTGCCGTCTACCTGTTCCCTCAAGGTCTGGTCGGCCTGCCTCGCATCGTGTGGTCGTGGTATGTGGAGCGTGGAAAGCGGGAAAAGGTTGTCCAGGCTTAGTGGATCGTCATGCCTCCTTCTACCGGCAGGGTGTGTCCCAGCACGAAAGAGGCCTCGTCGGAACAGAGCCAGAGCACCGCTGCGGCTATCTCCTCTGCCTCTGCCATGCGGCCTATGGGGTGCTCGGCAAGAGCACCCTTGATAAACTCCTCGGACGAGGAATCGGTGAGACCGGCGTTGACGATGCCCGGGGCCACCGCATTGACCCTGATGCCCTTTGTCGCCACCTCCAGCGCAGCGGTTTTCGTCAGGCCCATGATGCCATGCTTCGTTGCCACATATCCCGCCATTCCCGGCGAGCCGATGAAGCTCGCGACGGACGCGATGTTCACTATTGAACCGGATCCCTGTTTCAGCATCTGCTGCAGCTCGTACTTGAGACACTGAAAGACGCCCGTCAGGTTGACCGCTACTATCCGGTCCCACCTTTCTCTGGGGAAATCGACGATGGGCACCTGGCCGCTCCCGATGCCGGCATTGTTACAAGCAAAATCCAATGTGCCGTAGCGTTCTGCTGCGAAGGCCACGAGGTTTCTCACGTCCTCCTCGCTCGTGACGTCTGCCCGGCGGGAAGTCCCTGTCCCGCCGAATGCCTCGATGCGCCGGATTGTCTCTTCGGCGCCCGGGAGGTTGATGTCTG
>Ga0326728_10021366_pt1 | contig 12179 bp, 14 predicted proteins | sample MB3enrmetagenome_FD_207602 | JGI IMG/M metagenome (GOLD analysis project Ga0326728, IMG submission 207602) | Lab enriched peat soil microbial communities from McLean, Ithaca, NY, United States - MB31MN | ecosystem: Environmental > Terrestrial > Soil > Wetlands > Peat | place: USA: New York...
AATCCGAGCTCCTATGACCAATTGCACAGCCTCAATCAGGTTCTCTCGGACCTCGCTCAAAGTAGCGCCCTGAGTATTGGCGCCTGGCAATTCTTCAACAAAGCCGATATAGCCTTCAGCCACTTTCCTATAAACGGCATTCACGGTGATCGCAGTCATAACCGCCTCCTAAACAGGTCTTATAAGCACCTTAAGTCTACCCCTGCTTTCTATCTGATTCAACTGCCTTTCACACCTGCTGCCTGAGCAAATTCCCTGGCCCGCGCCACCAGCCTTGCCGCAGCGCCAGGGCAGCTGGCCAGGTGCAGGTGCGCGTAAGTGGCGATGCCATTGGGCAAGAGCCAGCCTTCTGGGCGGTCGGGCTTGCCCTCTTGCTTGATGAGCCAGCCGGCTTTAGCTTCTGGCCCCAGCCATTCCAAGGTGCTGTGATGGAATTCATGGCCCCGCGCCGTGACAGCCGCGCCCAAGGGCAAGGTGTCAGCCAGCGCCTGCACCTGGCAGTAGCCAAAGTGCGAGAGCTTGCTGCCCATCTTCACCCGGGCGTTCAAGGCGCCTGCCATGGGCCAGGCCTGGCCCTGCAAGTCCACCAGCTCGCGGGCCAAGAGCATCAAGCCCCCGCATTCAGCCCAGCAGGGCATGCCCGCGCTGATCGCTGAGCGCAGCTCAGCCAGCAGGCAGGTGTTGCCAGAAAGCGCTTGACCGAACATCTCAGGAAAGCCGCCACCAAGCAACAGGCCTTGGCAGCCTTGCGGCAAGCGCGCGTCGTGCAAGGGGCTAAAGAAGACCAACTCCGCGCCAGCGGCCTGCAGAAGCCGCAGGTTCTCAGGGTAATAGAAGTGAAAGGCTTCATCCTTGGCCACGCCTAGGCGCACGCGCGGCAAGGCCGGGGGAGCTGAGGCAGGCGCAAGATTTTCTGGCAAGGCCCTGGCCTGGGCTTTGGCAGCAGCCATGATGGCGCTAAAGCGCAGGGTCTCAGCCATCTTGGGCAGCTGGCCCTGCAAAGCCTTCAGCCAGTCCCCTGCCTCGCTCATGGCCGTGAGCCCCAAGTGCCGCTCAGGCAAGCGCAGGCTGGGCAGGTCTGGCAGCCAGCCAAAGCTAGCTAGGCCTGTCAGGTCCAAGATGGCCTTGGCCAGCAGGTCAGCATGCTGCTGGCCAGAGCAGAAGTTTAGCACCACGCCCAAGAAGCGCAGCCTGGGCTCAACAGCTTTCAGGCCCAGCACCGTGGCAGCCAAGGTGGGGCCAGCCTTGCGGGCATTCAGGACAAGCAGGACAGGCGCATCCAGGCAGAGCCCCAGGCTGGCCGCGCTGTGGCTGCCAAAGCCGGCGTTGCGCTTGCCGTCATACAAGCCCATGGCGCTCTCTATCACAGCCAGGCCAGCGCCAGCGCTGGCGCGCTCAAAGACCTGCTGACAGCCAGGCTCGCCCATCATCCACGAGTCTAGGTTGTCCGCCTCGCGGTCCGCGGCCAGGCCCAGGTACTGGCTGTCTATGAAATCTGGGCCAGCCTTGAACGCAGCAGGGGCAAGGCCCTGCTCTTTGGCCCAGGCGCAGAGGGCCAGGCTGAGCAGGGTCTTGCCCGAGGACGAGGCAGGCGCAGCGATGATGAGGCGTGCGATGGCCAACTAGCGCACCAGGCCAGCCAGCAGCAGCAGGGCCGTGGCCAGCTCAGCCATCTCGCTGGCATAGCCGCAGACATCGCCGGTCAGGCCTGCCAGGCGCTTGATGGGCGCTTGCGCCATCCACCAGCCAAAGGCGATGCCCAGGGCCATGGCCAGGGGCGCCAGCCCAATGGAGAGCCAGTCCGTGGCCACCACCTGGGCAAAGGCCCAGTGGCTCAGGCCCCAGCCCAGGCCCAGGCCCAGCAGGATCAGGCTGCCAAAGCTCAGCACCAGGCCCAGCCAAGCCTCCTCATCCGTGCTCTGGCTGACAAAAGGGGAGCCCAGGCTGTTCTTTTTGCCCGCGTAATCCTGCGTGGTGCAGAGCAGGGTCTGGGTGAGCCGGCCTGCCACCAGGGGCAGGGGCAAGTACCACACCAGGCCATTGGGCAGGCTGTCCAAGAACACGAACTTGGCCAGCAAGGCCAGCACCAGGCCCACCACGCCAAAGGCCCCGCTGGCATGGTCGTGCATCACGGCCAGCATCTGCTTGCCGCTCTTGCCCGATGCCAGGCCGTCCAGGGTGTCGGCCAAGCCGTCCAAGTGCAGGCTGCCGCCCATCCAGGCCCACAGCACCAGCAGCAGCAGGGCCGCGGCCTCGTCATGCAGGCGGGTGGCGTCGAACATCATGGCCCAGTGCAGCAGCATCAGCACCAGGCCCATCAGCAGGCCCACCAGCGGGAACCAGCCCACGGCCTTGCCCAGGTCCTTGGGGCTGGGAGCCTTGCCCGCCTGCAAGGGCAGGCGGGTGAGGAACTGCAGAGCCAGCTTGAGCGCGCGCATCTTAGGCCTCCTTGTTCTCAAAAGCGTCCTTGCCGGTCTTGTCATTGCTCACGCCGGCGCTGTCAAAGGTTGCCATCTCTGCCACGATCTTGCAAGCCGCATCCACGATCATGAAAGCCATGGCCGCGCCCGTGCCTTCGCCCAGGCGCAGGTCCAGCTGCAGCAGGGGCTTCAAGCCCAGGAACTCGTGGATGCGGCGGTGGCCTATCTCCACGCTCTGGTGCCCAGCCAGCAAATAGCTCTTGCAGGCCGGGTCTATGCGATAGGCCACCAGGGCGGCCGCGCCGCTGATAAAGCCATCCAGCATCACGGGCATGCGGCGCTTGCTGGCCTCCAAGATGACGCCGGCCAGCACGCCTATCTCAAAGCCGCCCAGCTTCACCAGGATGTCCATGCCGTCCTTGGCATCGGCCTTGTTGAGCGCGAGCGCGCCTTGGATGAGCTCCACCTTCTTCTTCCAGGCCTCCACATCCAGGCCCGTGCCGCGACCGGTCACCTCTTCCACGGGCAGCTCCATCACCACGGCCGCGATGGCCGAGCTGGGCGTGGTGTTGCCTATGCCCATCTCGCCCAGGCCCACCATTTTCACACCGAGCTTGGCCAGGTCTGCCACCACCTCGGCGCCCGCGGCCAAACAGGCCTTGGCCTGCTCAAAGGTCATGGCCGGGCCGGCGCTCAAGTCCGCGCTGCCCTGGCCGCCGCCCTGCTTGCGGTCATAGAAGCCCGGGGCCGGGTCAAAGGAGCCGCCCGCCACCCCGGCATCCACCACCACCACCTTGGCGCCGGCCTGGCGCGCCAGCACGTTCACCCCGGCCCCGCCGGCCATGAAGTTGAGCACCATCTGGCGCGTCACCTCGCTGGGGTAGAGGCTGACGCCCTTGCGGGCCACGCCATGGTCCGCGGCGGCCAGCACAATGGCCTTGCTGCCAAAATCCAGCTGAGTGCTGCCGGTGATGCCGGCCAGGGCCACGGCCAGCTCTTCCAAGCGGCCCAGGCTGCCCAGGGGCTTGGTCTTGGCGTCCAAGATGGCCTGCATGCGCTTGGCAGAGGCCTGGTCAAAAGCAGGGATGGGCTGGGTCATGGGAATCTCCTTGTGTTGGGGGTGAGATCCGGGAATGGCGTCCTGGCGCGCTTAGAACTCTATGCCCTTGCGGGCCGCTATCTTCTTCTCGTAAGGGTGCTTGTGAGGCAGCATCTCAGTCACGTAATCCGCCCTTTCCATCAGCTCTGGCGGCGCGCCGCGGCCCGTGCAGACCAGCTCCACATGGCCGGGCTTTGAATCCAAGAAGCTGGCAAAGCCCTGCCAGCTCACGGCCTTGTCGCGCAGGGCTATGTTCACCTCATCCAGCACCACCAGGTCCCACAGGCCCTGCTGCCATTCCGCCTGCACCTGGGCCAGGGCCTGCTGGATCTGGCGGGCCAGCAGAGCCTTGTCTGCCTTGCGGTCAAAGAAGGGGTGGCGCTGCTCCAAGCGGCGGAAGCTGATGCGGCCCGGGCCTTCTGGCGCTGGCCCGTGCCAGGCGCATTCCCCCGAGGGCGAGCTGGCCGGCTTGTAGAGCTGCAGCACCAGCACGCTCAGGCCCTGGCCCGCGGCGCGAAAGGCCAGGCCCAGGCTGGCCGTGGTCTTGCCCTTGCCCTTGCCGGTGTAGACGTGGATCAGGCCTTGGCCCAGGGTCATCAGAGCCTCCCCAACAGGGCCAGCAAGCCCAGGCCCAGGCCAAACCCCAGACCAGCCGTGGCCAGCATGAGCCTCACAGCCTGGCGCAGGGCCTGGGCGCTGAAGGGCTGGCGGGCCTGGCCCAGATAGGGCTTTGGCGAAGCCACGCCCTGGTAATAGTTGAGCCCGCCCAGGCGCAAGCCCAGGGCGCCGGCAAAGGCAGCCTCAGGCCAGCCGCTGTTGGGCGAAGGCTGCGACATGGCATCCGCCCGAGCGCAGGCCCAGGCCTGGCGCAGGCTTAAGCCCAGCAAAGGCGCGGCCAGGCCTATGAGCAGGGCGCTCAAACGGGCTGGCAGCCAGTTGAGCAGGTCGTCAAGACGGGCTGAGAGCATGCCAAAGCGCTCGTAAGTGGGGTTCCGGTAGCCCACCATGCTGTCCAGGGTGCTGACAGCCTTGTAGGCCAGGCACAGGGGCGCGCCGCCCAGCAGGGCAAAGAACAGGGGCGCCACCACGGCATCGCAGCAGCTCTCTGCCACGGATTCCACGGCCGCCCTCAGCACCCCTTCCTCATCCAGGTTCTGGGTGTCGCGGCCCACCATCTTGGCCACGGCCATCCTGCCAGCTGCCAGGTCTTTAGCCTCGCAAGCCCGGGCCACGGCTAGGGCATGGCTAGCCAGGTCGCGCGCTGAAAAGCAGGTGTAGAGGATGCCGGCTGAGGCCAGCAGGCCCAGCCAAGGGCTCAGCCAGCCAGCAGCCCGGCAAAGGCCAAAGCTAGCCGCCCAGATGGCCAAGGGAAGGCCTAAAGCCAGCACCCCGCCTGCCAGGCCAGGCCAGCGGATAAGTTGGCGGAGCCTGGGCTCCAGCCAGGCGATGAGCCGGCCTATCAGGCGGATGGGGTGCCAGGACCAGCCGGGCGGGTCGCCCAGCAAGGCGTCCAAGAGAGCTGCCAAGCCCAGGCTCATCATGCCAAGAGCCTCTTCAAGTCCAGGTGCTGGCGCAGGTGACCAGCCCAACGGTCCAGTTGAGCCTCTTGGTCCAAGCTGGGGATGTTGCGCCCTTCAAAACTCAGCTTGCTGCCCCGGCCACGGGCAATGCGATCCAACAGGCTAAGGGTGAAGCGCGGGTTGTCCAAGATGCCATGCAGATAGGTGCCCAGCACCCTGCCATCAGGGTCCATGGAGCCCAGCACGGCCTGGTCTTTGCTGCGCCTCAGCCAGACCCTATCTGGGCTAAAGACCTTGCTGCAGCCCTGGTGGATCTCATAGCCTTTGACCTTGAAATGCCTTTTAAAGATTGAGGCCTCTGCAAAGCCTTCACGCAACTCTTTAACCTTGCCAAAGCGCGTGTTGAGCTGCAGCAGGCCCAAGCCTTCGCCCCGGCAAGGCTTGCCTTCAATGCCTAGGCTGTCATCCAAAACCGTGCCCAGCATCTGGTAGCCGCCGCAGATGCCGAGGATATAGGTACCTTTAAAAGCAAAATCTCGGATGCGTTCCGCCTCACCGCTGGATTGCAAGTCCCACAGGTCTTGCAGGCTGGCTTTGCTGCCAGGCAGGATGATGAGATCTGGGTCTTTAAACGGGCTCTTGGACCCGGGTTTGCGCAGCGCCAAAGCCACGTCTTCCAGGCCTTGCAAGGCCTTGATGTCGTTAAAGTTAGATATTCGCCTGTTTAGGATAACCTCTATTTTCAAAGAGTTTTTATCAGCCATTAAAGTCTTTACGCAAGACAAGCTCAAGCTGTCTTCTTCATCCAAAACCAGGCCTTCCAAGTAAGGCAGAATCCCCAGGCAAGGGATGCGCCTGGCCTTGAGCCAGGCAATGCCAGAGTCCAAGAGCCGGCTGTCGCCGCGGAACTTGTTGAACACCACACCCCTGAAGCGGCGGCGCAACCAGGCCGGCACCAAGGCCAAGGTGCCCACCACTGCGGCAAAGGAGCCGCCCCGCTCTATGTCCACCACCAGCACCCAGGGCGCCTGGCTGAAGCGGGCAGCCTCCAGATTGGCCAGGTCGCGGTCCGCCAAGTTGACCTCAGCCGGCGAGCCAGCCCCCTCCATGACAATGGCCTGGTGGGCCTGGGCCAGGCGGCCATAAGCCTGCTTGGCCACCTGGGCTGCCTGCGGCCAAAAGCGGTAGTACTGCCGGGCGCTCAAGGTGGCGGCTACCTGGCCCAGCAGGATGACTTGGCTAGCCTGGTTGGAGACCGGCTTGAGCAGCACCGGGTTCATGTCCCGGCTGGCTAGCAGGCGGGCTGCCTGGGCCTGCAGGGCCTGGGCCCGGCCTATCTCCCCGCCGTCCGGGGTCACGGCGCTGTTGAGAGCCATGTTCTGGGCCTTGTAAGGCGCCACGTCCACGCCCTGGTCGCTAAGGATGCGGCACAGCCCGGCCACCAGCAAAGACTTGCCCACATGCGAGCCTGTGCCGAGGATGAGCAGGGGCTTGGCGCTCATTCCAGCACCTGCTCGGCCAAAGCCAAGGCCAGGGCCTGGTTGTCCTGGCCCGTGCCAGGGTTCAGGCGCAAAAAGCCGGCGCCCCAGGCGCCAAAGCTCTCGCAAGGCCGCACCAAGATGCCCTGGTCTGAGAGGCGCTGGGCCAAGGCCTGGGCTGGCAGGCCCTTGGGCAGGCTCAAGAGGAAATAGCCGGTCTGGGAGGCCACAGCTTTAAAGCCCATGTCCTGCAGGGGCGCCAGATGAGCCAAAAGGCTGGCCTTGGCCTGGGCCCGGGCCTTGTGCCTGGGCTTGAGGCTCTGCAAGGCCAGCCAGGGGCCCAGGGCCTGGGCCAGGCTGTCCACGTCCCAGGGGTCTTGGTGCTGAGCCAGGCGCAGGATGAGCGCAGGGTGCCCAGCGGCCAGCCCCAAGCGCAGGCCTGGCAGGCCCAGGCCCTTGGTGAGGGATCGCAGCACCAAAAGCCCTGGCCTGGCGCTGGCCTGGCGCAAGAGGCTGGGCAAGGGCTTCAGGGCCTGGGCTTCCAGGCTCTCGTCCAGCACCAGCACGGAATCTTTGGCCGCGCAGGCCTGCCACAAGGCTTTGAGATCAGCCAGGCTCAGCACCAAGCCGGCCGGGCTGGAAGGATTGGCCAGCCACAGGCTGCCCTGGCGCGGGATGGCCTGGATCAGGCTGGCCAGGCCAGGCCTGAGCCCGGGCCTGGGGCCTGGCAGGCGCTTGACCTTATGCCCGGCCAGCACCCGGCCATAGCCAGGGAAGCAGGGGTCTTCCAGCAGCACCGGGCCAGGCAGGGCCAAGCTGGCCAGGCGCAGGGCCTGGCTGGAGCCATGCGTGGCCAGCAAGCTCTCAGGCGCCAGGCCAAAGGCTTGCGCCAGCTCCTGGGACAAGCCTCGGCTGTAAGGCTGGGGATAGGCTTGCAAGCGCGCCAGGACCCGCCTTGCCCGCGCCTCAAAGCCTGGCAGGCTGTTGCAGACCGTGGTGGAAAAGTCCAGCAGGCCCTGCCTGGGCAGGCCCTGGCTGTTGTAGATGTCGCCGCCATGCATCATCGAGTCGCCTTCCCCTTCTCTTTCTTCAGGGCCAGCGCCAGGCCAGCTTGCACGCTAAAGACCTCATCCGCCTGCTGGGCCAAGATCTGGTTGGCCAGGCCATTGCGGTCTGCAAAGGCCCGGCTGGCAGGGTGGCCAGCCACCCCGCCCAAGCCCACCTCATCAGCCACCACCACGGTCAGCCCGGCCTGGCAACGGCAGGCCTTGGCAAAGACCTCGATATCGTCCAAAAAGGCCTCTTGCGGCCTTTTTAGGGCCAAAGACGTGTACATTCCCATCCCGTCCAAGAAAATGGCCTTATAAGGGCTCCTGGCGGCCTTTTTCATGCATTCCAGCAGGGTATCCCAGGCTTCCCAGGTCTCCCAATGCTTGGGCCGCCGGGCCTGGTGCAGCTTTAGGCGCTGGGCCAGGCTCTTGTCCCCTGCCCGGGGCCGGGCCGTGGCCAGATAGGCCACCTTGCCGGCGCCGGCAAAGGCCTGCACCCTGGCCTCGGCCAGGGCCGACTTGCCGCTGCGCACCCCGCCCAAGTAGAGCACCAGCTGGCCGCGCTTCATGCCTCCACCTCCAGGTGCGCCATGTCGTTGTAGCATTCCACCCAGCGCACTCTGCCCTGGCTCATGATGCAGCTGAGGCTGGTGTTGCCGGGCCGGCCGAAGAGGAAGTACTTGCGCCAGGGCACGCCGGATGCCACGCAGGCCGCCAGGCGCACCGGGCCGCCGTGGGTCACCACCAGCACGGTGCGGCCGGCCTGCTCCTGCTCCAGCCGGCGCAGCATGCGGCGCATGCGGGCCGTGAACGCGGCCATGCTCTCGCCCTGGGGCGGCTGGCTGCTCATGAAGGGGTCGCGCGGCCGCTGGCTGGGATTGGGGCCCAGGCTGGCCAGGATGTCCTCGATGCGCTGGCCCTCCCAGGCGCCAAAGCTGCGCTCGCGGGCCAAAGGCAGGGGCAATAGCTTCATGCCGCGCCGGCCCTTGAGCACGGCCTGGGCGGTCTGCTCACAGCGCAAGATGTCTGAGGTGTAGATGGCGTCGAAGCGGATGTGCTTGAGGCGGCTGGCTGCCAGGCGCGCCTGGCGCTGGCCCAGGGCGTTCAGATGCGTGCCCTTCCAGCCCTGGATGCGGCGCTCCACGTTCCAGTCGGTCTCGCCGTGGCGCAAGAGCCACATCACCGTGGGCTTTAGGCGGGCGCGCTCAGTGTGCGCGGCAAAGGCGGGCTTTTTGACATTGGAAAGCATTGTTCTCCAAAAACAAAACCGCCCGTGGTTCACACGGGCGGTTGGAAGGCGCAGCAAAGGGGCGCATCCCTTCCCCTTGCGACACGAAGGCAGAAGAGCGTTCACAACGTCGCAGGCAGGTCTCCTGGCTCACCCCTCGCGGGGATCACAGTGGCGTGTCCGCGCCCGACTCTCACGGGCTTCCCTATTCTCGGGGGGGCTTGCGCCTTCCCCGCACCTGGACGTGGCAGATTGTGGAAAAACCTTAACCCAGGCCAAGGCCAGGGGCAAGCAGAAACTAAAAAGTGGCCATTTCAGGGGTAGCGCTGCCGCGGCGCGGCAAATCCGCCGCGCAAACAGGCGTGCTCCAAGCTGTTTTTCCCTTGATATTGCTGGCAGGCAAACTTGGCAAGCTCTATGCAACACTAGAAGCCAGGAGCTGAGAAAGACGCTCAAGCCCCACCATCCATCTTCCCACCATTTAGGAGGTCGCCATGAAAAAGACCATCATCGCCGCTGCCCTCGCCGCTTTCCTGGGCGGTTCCATCCTGGCCCTGGCTGCCGAGCCGGCTGCCAGCGCAGTGAGCGGCACCAGCACCGTGTCGCAGAAGGCCGAGAAGAAGCAGGTCAAGAAGGCGCGCAAGGGCAGCAAGAAGCTCCACGCCAAGAAGGCGGTCAAGGCTGTCAAGGCCGCGCCCGCTGCCACCAGCCCGGCGGCCAAGTAAGCTCAGAGCCGCAAAAAGAAAGAGCCTCCTGCAAGGGAGGCTCTTTCTTTTTATGAGCAGGGCTAAGCGCTACTTCTTGGCCGGGACAGGAGCCGGGGCCGGGGCCTGCTGGCCGTTCATCATCTGGCAGTTGGGGGGCATGCCCATGCCAGGGCCCATGCTGCACTGGCCGCGCCAGCCGCCCATGCCGCAGCAATGGTGGCAGTGGCTGATGATGAGCATCACCGCCAGGATGGCGGCGACGATCCAGCCCCACTTGCCGCAGCAGTGGCCATGCCCGTGGCCGCCCTTGCAGCAGCCGCCATGGATGGCGTTGCGGCGGGCTTCCATGCGCAGGGTCTCTTCTTCGATGATGTTCTGCTTCTGCTCTTCGCTGAGTGCCATTGTGTGGCTCCTTTGATTAAAGAAAGGCTCAAGCGCCCCATTGCGCCGGGCCGGTTCAAACCCTATGAGATTGATCCATCAAGGCGCGGATCTTGTCTGTTTCCAGCCCAGGGCCGATGAAGGTGAGGCCCGGCTTCAGGCTCGGCTCTTTGGGCCAGGCATGGAGCCTTAGCAGGGGCCCGGCCTTCTGCACCAGCACTGGGCTGCCATCTGCCAGCTCAAGATAGCCCTTCACCCGCTCCACTTCCAAGGGCAGGGCCCGCAGCACAGCCTCCAAGCTAAGACGCTCGGGCGCTGCCTTGGGTTCCCATTCTAGGCTGTAATAGCCGGCAAAGCTAGGATGCTCTTTGTCATGCCCAGGCTCAGCCGCCAGCAGCAAAGGCCGCGCCAGCTCCTGCTGCCAGGCCCCGGCATCCAGAGCGCCTTCCACGGCCCAAGCCAGCCTGGCCTTGGGGTTCAGGCCCTTGAGCCTGGCAGCCAGGGCATCGCGGGCAGGCTCAGGCAACAGGTCGGCCTTGTTGGCCAAGATCAGGCTGGCCCAGCGGGCCTGGCGCTCCAGCAGAGGCTCGCGCGCGGCCAGCGCTGGAAAGCGGCTGGCATCCACCACGGTGATGGCGGCGGCCAGGCTGGCGCGGCCGCGGATGAGGGGGTGCAGCAGGGTGTCAAGGGTGTCGGCCGGGTCTGCCAGGCCGCTGGATTCTATGAGCACCCAGCTCGGCAGGGGCCCGCGCTCAGGGGACAGCAGGCGCAGCAGGCCGTCAAAGAGCTCCTGCTTGCCCGAGCAGCACAAGCAGCCAGCCAGCAGCTTGAGCACATCCTGGCTGTAAGCGCTCAGGATGGCGGCGTCCCAGTTGACCGCGCCTATCTCATTCACCACCAGGGCTGCCCGCTCCCCCGCGGGCATGAGCCGGGAGAGGAAGTGGCGGGCAAAGCTGGTCTTGCCCGAGCCTAGAAAGCCTGAGACAAGGATGAGGCGGCAGGGGCTCAATTGTCGCCCTTGACCGCCTTTTTCACGCCGTCCTTGGTCTTCTTCAGGGCGTTCTTGGTCCCTTCCTTGGTCACCTTCCAGGCCTTCTTGCTGCCGGCCTTGGCGTCCTGCCAGGCCTGCTTGCTGCCCTTCTTCACATTCTTGCCCGTGTCCTTGACCGCGGCCTTGGTGTCCTTGCCCGCCTGCTTCAGGTCTTCCTTCACCGAGCCGTCCGCCATCGCGGACAGGGCCAGGCCCAGGCAGAACAGGCCAGCCAGCAGCAGCTTGCATCGCTTCTTCATGCATCCTCCTTGCGCTTGGGGCGAGAGTTCCCTGCCACAAGGTTACCCGATGGCCGGGGCTGGCGCAAGGGCCTCCGCGATTCAATAGACCTCAAACAGGATCTTGAGCCTCGTCTTCGAGTCCACCGGGTGATGCTCCTGCTCCGCCGGCGCAAAGCGCCATTTTCGCACCGTGCTGAGGGCGATGGCGTCCAATTCCTCGCTGCCGCTGGAACCCAAGAGCCTGGGCTCGGCCTGGCCTTGGGCGCTCACCAGGAATTCGATCACCACGCTGGCCTTCAGCTCCCGGTCCCGCAGATAGGGCGGTATGACGGGCGCAGGCGCATAGAGTGCCACGGCGCCGTGGGTCGCGCCCAATGCCGGGCCGGCTTGGGTCTGATTCTTGTCTTCCAGCTTCTGGCCGGGCTTGGCCTTCTTGCCCCTCCCTGCTACCTTGCTCAAAACCTCCTCTGGCGCAGCGGCGGCAGCATCTCGGCTCACGAGGTGCGCCTCCTCTGGCAGTGACATGACCTGGGCTTCGATGTAATCGGCGGCCTCGACGGCTCGGCCAAGATGGCTGAGCCAGCGCGACTGGGACAATCCGAGCAGGGCCAAGGCGGCTGCCTCTAGGATCAGGGCAAACAAGGCCGCCGACCTGAAGGCGCGGGCTTCCATGCTTTGCTGAGTGTCCGGCAGGTTCAGGGCGCTCATCGCTCGGCCTTGGTCGCCAGCGCGAACTTCCGCACCCCGATCTGCTTGGCCTTGTCCATCACCCGGACGACCAGGCCATACCCCGCGCCTTCATCCGCGTTCACCACCACCGCATCCTGAGGGGCGTCCCGCATGGCATAGGCCAGTTGCTTGCCCAGGGTCTCCAGCGTCACAGGGCTCTTGTTCACCAGGATCCCCCCGTCTTTGCGGACGGTGAGGATGACGCTCTGCTTGAGGGCCTGCGGGCTGGAAGAGGTCTTGGGCAAGGCCACAGGGATGCTGTTGATGCGCGTCATGGCCAGGGAGGTGACCATGAA
>Ga0326728_10021367_pt1 | contig 12178 bp, 10 predicted proteins | sample MB3enrmetagenome_FD_207602 | JGI IMG/M metagenome (GOLD analysis project Ga0326728, IMG submission 207602) | Lab enriched peat soil microbial communities from McLean, Ithaca, NY, United States - MB31MN | ecosystem: Environmental > Terrestrial > Soil > Wetlands > Peat | place: USA: New York...
TAAGATTTTCAAATCTAAATCTCTCTAGTTTTTCCGTACAAAAATAATCTTATGGCACTAAAGTTATTGACTCTTGAGAACCTGCAACTCTCCAATCTTGTGAGGATATACTGATCATGAAGTGCAGCTGGAGTGATCACCGTAAATACATATATATTTATAAAACATATGCATCAGTGTAACCTAAAAATCTTCTTTTGTAATGAAAAAATGGTGAACAGTAGTTTTTATAGAACCTTCAGTACACTGCTAACTTTGGCAGTGTTGAAAATTTGCTGTAAATTGGAAGTCGTATTTTGCATATGGAATCTAATTAGGTTTTTCTAATATGAGATTCTCTTTTTTAATCTTTAAAATTTGATTTTGATGAAGTAATTTTCACGAATGAATTTAATTAAAATCGATAGCTAAGGAAGTCAGTGGATTTTACTATGCTTTTTAATACTTTTTTTGCATTTACTGGGGCATGAAATCATGGTTGGGTTTGATAGTGCATATATTTTGGAGCTAGACTTTTTTGTCCTCTAAAGTATTTGCGCCACATCGTAACTATCAAAAGTTTTAACGATTTATTTAGAGCATCATTTGTATTAAATTAAATCACTTTTATATCAAAACCCTTATTTTTAATTCCGCTAACACTTTGTGGATAGATATTAACAGTCATTTGAAATCAGTATTTATTTAGGACTATTAAGAATATTTTTACAGTCCCAGCAGAAGTATCAAATTTCCATCGATTCCTTCTGTCTGAATATGCTAAATATTAAAATAGCTTGCGTTATTGGTATCTTATAGAGGATCATTGCAAAAAAGGTAACTTTCACAAAGTGCATACATAAGTATATCTTCAGAATATTTTCCAGCTATAGTTTTAACAATGTTAGTAATTCTCTGAAATCTCTTCTCGCGATTACCTCAGAAACTCCTGTATTACACTAATACCATAACTTTCATCTTCGGCCTTCCTCAATGAAAAGTACAAACATATCAAACCTGAAATTTTTCTCATCTAAGCCCTTTGGTCCTCGTTTAGCAATAGAACCTTAGTTTGACAGTACAAAACAGACGAAGTAATTAAAATTATTTGGAATAATATATATCCAATAACCGATATAAGGGGCACGTCCAAGAAGAAAGTGAGGAAAGAATAAACCCTATCGAAGCTCCACCACAATTAAGTTTACCTATTAATTCGTTTAAAAAGATATATTTAGTCAGGAAAATGTGATATCATGGCATATAAAATACTAAAAAAGGAAGAAGTAGCCCCGTCGATACACAGAATGGTTATAGAAGCACCTGACGTGGCAAAGGCTACAAAAGCCGGACAATTTATAATTCTCAGACTTAATGAATTTGGGGAAAGGATTCCACTCACTATTTTCGATTTTGAGAAAAAAAAAGGAACAGTATCCGTAATTTTCCAGGAGATGGGGAAGACCACAAAGCAGCTTGCTAAGCTTTCAGCAGGCGAGTCACTTGAAGATTTTGTTGGCCCCCTAGGTACTCCTGCTGATATAAGGAATCTCGGTAATGTTATTCTTGTAGGTGGAGGAGTAGGCGTTGCCCCTATTTACCCCCTGGCGAAAGCTTATACAAAGGCAGGTAACCGGGTAATTTCAATTATAGGTGCTCGGAACAAGGATCTTCTCATCCTTGAAGATCAAATGAGGAAAGTAAGCTCCAAACTATTTATTGCAACTGATGATGGATCAAAAGGGCATCACGGATTTGTAACTGACATTATGAAAAAGATCCTTGACAGTGGCGAAAAGATTGCAAGGGTTGTAATCATCGGACCGCCAATCATGATGAAAGTAGGAACTGAGGTAGCTTCTCCATACGACGTTGAAATCCTGGTTAGCCTTAACTCCATTATGGTGGACGGAACAGGAATGTGTGGGGGCTGCAGGGTCACAATAGACAGAAAAACGAAATTTACCTGCGTTGACGGACCTGAATTCAACGCCCGGAAGGTTGACTTTGTAGAGCTCATTAACAGGCTTGCAACGTATCGCGGTGAAGAGATAAAAGCTGCCGAAAAGTATGAAGAGGAGTGTAGGTGTGGATTGCACTGAAAGAAGGAGATTGAAGGAGATAAAAAATGCAAAAAATAAATGAAGAAAAAACAGGAAATGAACAAAAAGAAAGAACTCCTATGCCCGAACAGCCTGCCGACGAGCGTAGAAAGAACTTCAATGAAGTAACTCTCGGATACACAAAAGAAGATGCCCTTGTCGAAGCTTCACGATGCATCGCCTGCAAAGAGCCTAAATGTGTCGAAGGCTGCCCTGTAAATGTAGATATCCCAGGATTTATCAAACTGATCTGCAAGGAAGATTTTGAAGGAGCAATTGAAAAAATTAAAGATACAAACGCTCTTCCTGCTATCTGTGGCCGCGTCTGCCCCCAGGAAACCCAGTGCGAAGCATTCTGCATGCTCGGAAAGAAAGGACAGCCTGTGGCAATCGGAAGGCTCGAACGTTTCTGCGCCGATTCTGATAACAAGAAAGGGGAGAAGGTTCCGGAGGTCACGAAATCCACAGAAAAAAGAGTAGCTGTTGTCGGATCAGGGCCTGCAGGCCTTACTACCGCAGCAGATCTTGCAAAAATGGGGCACAGGGTCACAATTTTTGAGTCCCTTCATAAAGCCGGGGGAGTCCTGATTTACGGCATACCGGAGTTCAGGTTGCCAAAAAAAATCGTGCAGCAGGAAATCGAGTATATCATGCAGCTAGGGGTTGAATTCAAGCCAAATTATATAATAGGCCGGATCAAGACCTTAGATGAACTCTGCGATGAATTTGATGCTGTTTTTTTAGGCACTGGCGCAGGCCTCCCTAACTTTATGGGGATTCCGGGCGAAAACTTTAGCGGGGTATATTCAGCAAATGAATTTTTGACCCGCGTAAACCTCATGAAAGCCTATGATCCTGCATATGATACAATGATAAGGCGCGGAAAGCAGGTGATAGTCGTTGGAGGTGGAAATGTAGCAATGGATGCAGCACGTTCTGCTCTCCGACTGGGTGCCGACGAGGTAAGCATAATCTACCGACGCGGAGAAGACGAGATGCCGGCGCGTAGGGAGGAAATCGAGCACGCTAAACAAGAAGGAATTATATTCAGGCTTCTTACAAACCCTGTCCGCATCCTTGGCGATGAGAAGTTCAATGTCAAAGCCGTCGAATGCATTAAAATGGAACTTAGAGAACCTGATAAGTTAGGCAGAAGAAGCTCTGTACCTGTGGAAGGCTCGGAATTCACAATCCCTGCTGACGTTGTAGTCATTGCCATAGGCACATCCCCGAATCCCATTATCTTTAAAGGCTCAGAAGGTCTTGAGCAAAACCAAAAGGGTACTGTAGTTGCAGATGAGGAAACCGGAGCAACCTCTAAATGTGGAGTCTTTGCAGGGGGAGATGTGATCACAGGTGCAGCAACCGTTATCAGCGCAATGGGTGCAGGTAAAAAAGCTGCAAAGGCAATTGGCGAGTATTTCAACGAAAAGTGAAATCAGATAAACTAAACTGAAATCAGATTAATCTGATTTCCGCTCATAATTTTAATATCTGTTTAATCGTTAATTGTCTACTCTTTGAGTCAGGTTCAACACTTACAATTCAACTGTATACAAGTAAGGATTTCAGATATCGTTTTTTGGTCGTGTACAAAGTTGTTGAAAAGGAACTCTGAAAGTTAAAAATTCTTTTAAATTTCAGGGGTGATTAGTTATTCTATCAACCGTTGTTTGAGTTATTTGGAATCATTTATTGTTTTTAAATTAAATTTTTGGTCGGGTCGATGAGCTATTGAAAATCATAACCATAAAACACCCTCTACGTTTTCGCAAAAGTGGGGGAAGGCGCCCGTCTGTTATAATTTATGAGATCTGGACCACGTAATGTTAATACTAATTAGTTTAAGTTAGTACTATATATTCAAAAAATATAACAAATTAAATCGAGTTATAATTTATAGGTATTCCCGTACCTTGCAGTTGATTTCCCGGCGGGCTGTAGGCCTCTGATCATCTGCAGCCAACAAAATCAACTTTTTTGACAATTAAGATCAGCCGGATCACCTAAGCTAATAAAATAAAGTAGAAGAAATCTCATCTATTTCTTCAACTTTATATTTTCACATAAATATCAAAGATTCCTCATTGAGTAAAATTTATACTTGAATTTTGAAATAATCTTCGATCTACATTTAAAATAAACATGGCCATTACCCAATTATAGTCTTGAAGCACAAAATTAAGGACAATAGACTTTTTGATTAAATTTACATTTTAGACAATTAATAGTTTAATATGTATTGATTTCCCAGTTCAACTACATAAGTCCTAAATATTATTATATCTCTAATTACGATGTAAATTTAAGTTGCTGTGGTCAGATTTTACAATTCCCGAAATTGTTTCTAAGAAAACGGGATTGTTTTTCCCAGAATTTCAAAACCTAGAAACTTTATGAGAGATTAAGATGGAACTCGACGAAGTCATAATCACACTGGCAATTTTTGATGAGTATTCTAAAACCTTCCTTGACTAAATAAATCTCGATGTGGCACTTGTAGGAGGCGGGCCTGCAAATCTTGTGGCTGCAAAGTATCTAGCAGAGGAGGGGGTAAAAGTCGCCATTTATGAAAAGAAGGTATCTCTCGGAGGCGGCATGTGGGCTGTTGGTATGATGTTCCCACGCATAGTTGTGCAAGAAGAGGCTCGCTGCATCCTGGACGACTTTGGGATTAGGTATAAGGAATATCAGCCAGGGTATTATGTGGCAAACTCAGTTGAATCAGCTGGGAAGCTAATTGCGGGTGCAACTTCAGCAGGGGCTGAGATCTTTAACCTTGTGAATTTTGAAGACGTTATTATTCGGGAAAGTGATCAAATTACTGGCATAGTGATCAATTGGAGACCTGTTGCAGAACAGCGCCTGCATGTAGACCCTCTCATGATCAGCACAAAACTCGTAATAGACGGAACTGGGCACGATGTAGCTGTCTGCAACACGATTCTACGAAAAATACCGAACGTAAAAATCGGGAAATTAGGGGTGCTTGGGGAGAAACCCATGTGGTCAGAGGTTGGCGAGCGCCTTACTGTTGATGCAACGCAGGAGATCTACCCGGGTCTGATTGTTGCGGGAATGGCGGCGAATGCAGCAACCCGCGCTCCAAGAATGGGGCCTACCTTTGAGGGATGCTCCTCTCAGGCAAAAATGCTGCAAAGCTTGCTCTTGATAGGCTCAAATGTCTTTAAAAACTTTAATACTAACATCATAAAGCAAATAAAAGATTTGCCAGAAGGACGCTCAGTCCACCGGAAACCCCTTTGCTATTGAGCCAACGGATAAGCGGGGTAAAGATCAAGGCAGCAAAAACAGAAAAAAGAATGGTGGTGAGGATAGGAGCAAGCTCCCGAATCCCAAGCGTCAGGATTACATCAAAAGTACTGTATACTAAAATCCTACCTGGTACAGAATTGCTATTAATGTTCATGAATTGCAACTCCTCTAAGTATCAATCAGTTATTGCACAGTGATTGAGGTCTTTTCTTTTGATCCATACCTTTCCGCCTACTGTGACAGCTTTTGAACTTTTTGCCACTCCCACAGGGGCAGGGATCATTGCGTCTGGCATTAGCTAAAGCTTCTTCCATAGTCAGAATCCTCATAACTTCCGAAGCAGGGAGACCACGACGTATCAACTCTGCAAGGATCTGCATCGGGAAATTAATGTGATGAAAAAAAGTTTTCCAACCATCACATAGATAATTCATACCCGGTTTTCCAGCAGAAGTGGTCAAGAAACGGTTCTTGGGACATTCCCCTCTGCAGGCAAATATCACGTCGCATTCACGGCATACCTTCGGGAGGGAATCAAGTTTATCCTGTCCAAACTTATACTGCCTTTCCGAACCTGCAAGCTCGGTTATTTCTTTTTCCATGATATTGCCTAGAAGGTAGTCTGGCTCAACAAAATGGTCGCATGAGTAGAGGTCACCATTGTGCTCCAGAGCAAGCCCCATGCCGCAAGTTTCTTCAAAAACACACATTCCTGAGGGCATTCTAAGCCATCTGCGTGCAGAAGCCTCAAAAGTTTGCACGAATATTTTTCCCACATCATTTCTCACCCACTCGTCGAAAATGAGGCTCAAGAAATTGCCAAACTGTTCAGGCAGTACTGAACGATTTGAAACCCGATCTCCTTTTTGATAAAGTGGATTTCCTTCCTCATTAATTCGCTCTACAACTGGAATAAACTGAATCCAGTCTGTCCTTACTTCATCCCGCATAAAGCGATAGACTTCAAGTGGGTAATCAGCATTGATCCGATTAACTGTGGTCAGGACGTTATATTCAACACCATGTTTTTGCAACAGGCGAAGCCCTCGCATAACTCTGTCGAAGGTCCCCTCTCCCTTTTTATCTACCCGGTAGGAGTCATGCAGTTCACACGGGCCATCGATGCTGATCCCGATGAGAAAATTATTTTCCTTGAAGAATCGGCACCATTTGTCATCAAGGAGTGTGCCGTTGGTTTGAATCGTGTTTTCGAAAGTCATTCCAGGCTTTCTGTATTTTTCCTGTAGTTCAATGGCACGCCGATAAAATTCAATACCCATAAGCGTGGGTTCACCTCCCTGCCAGGCAACTGTTACCCGCTGGGAACGGTGAGCTGCGATAAGCTGCCGGATATAGTTATCAAGCACTTCGTCTGACATACGAAACGTGCTGTAGGGATAAAGCAGTTCCTTGTCAAGAAAATAGCAGTAGGAGCATTCAAGGTTGCAAATTGGTCCTACTGGTTTTGCTAGTACGTGAATGCGGGTAGGTTGATAGTCTTGTGCCATTTTAACTTCCTTTACTAGGATTGATGTTCAACCCTATTCTTCAGATCTTTGCAATAATAGCCTGACAGATAGGCAACATTGAGATGTTAAACTACCCTGCTATATATTTTATTTCATGCCATATATACGCCAGTTTGAACGTCCTCATTTTCTGTCAGCTCGCTAGTGTCATCCACGATCAAGCCGTCGGTTTACCGTTGAACTCACAGTGAGGCTGAAGGTCAAGTTCAACGGTATCCCTGGAAAGAGAGTCAATTCGGTCTGCAGATCCTGATAGCACGACTCTGCGTGTCAAGATTGCATCCCTAGTACCCTTGACCATGACGACGTACAGCGCGCTGAACTGGAATAATAAATCTCAATGAGTTCTGACACCTACGATGATTTCAGTGAACATTTGCACGTCGTAGTGCATGTGAGTTACCATTTCAATGTGCTGCTCGCCTGCTTGAAAATGTAGCCTGCTGCATAATGGACTGGTAGTCAATGATAGTAGTCACGTCGCATACAACGCATTAATCTATAGGCCTTGTTCACGATCCACATGTGCTTTGTGATATTCAGGACTGTTCCCCATCTCCAGAAAGACTTTGCGCGAAGGATACTCAACAAGCACAATGCATCCCATGTTTTATCGCCCACAAGCAATTCGGCCGCCTTACCGGCATAGACTATGTGTGCCCCACATGCTTAAAGTATCCTCGAGACGCTTCTAGCGTAGCGATCGTATGCCTATGCTCCTTCTTCACCCTTGAACTTCAGCAGGTTCAGCATAACAATGTGCCCTCATCAGTATTCGATGACAGGCACACAATGCTTCATCATTTGGTACAATTGATCTCATATAAGACTTCTATATATAAGGGGTGAAAATGACCCAAAAAAAAATATGGGTCTTTGACATACCCTTTTAATCTGGTTGTTTGAATCAATTCCGTTCGCTTTTTCGACACATATCGGTTCTCATGATTTACCTGGGAGCGCTCTGGAAGGAGTTTGCGGCAACTTGCCATCCAATGCCCTGACCAACAAATTTTTCAGGCTACATTAAGCCGTTTTTCTCAACAAAGTGCTGACCAAGCAAACGGAAAACAAATCGCTTTCTGACGCATAACTATTCGCCTTGTCCAGTGAGTAAGTCGCTGGAGAGGTTTCATTTCTAGCAAATAAAATTTCGTACATATGGAAAAATGATCGTTGGTGCAATTCCGAAAGCTCTTGGTTTTTCGATGGGCCACCTAATTTACTGCTTAAAACATGGTGTGGTATTTTCTTCTCCGCTCCCGTGTGAGGATACAGGCCAACTCGTCCCAGAGCCGTCGATGTGTAAGAGCCAGGCATCGACCCGCTTGATGGAGCCCACTTTAGTGAGCCCTGCGGCCTGGAACTTATTTTCCTCTTCCGCTTCCTGCGCCAGGCCATGTTTGCTGGCTTCTCCTTGGATTGTGATTCTCCAAAGAGTCCTTACGATGCTACTGTACTATTATTATCTTTATGCTTTACGCCTTAAGCGTGATCTTCAAGCAGATGTTTAAATGAGTACAGATAACATGGAAAACGTTAGAAGACGAAATATATGATAGACTAGGTTGACAATTGACATGATTAGAAGTGGATATATTAACACTCATATTTTAATTCGAAAAAAATAAGCTTTTCGTTTACTAATTTTCTCAAAAGCGTATGTATATATGCACTACATCCAAATGCTTTCTTATAAAAGTAGTTTTCATAATTGATTTGAAATCAAAATATTACAAAAAGAAGAAGAGGCAATAATGAGAACCTAAAAGTATATCATCATCACTCCAAAAATTAGGGCACTAACTCTTTTTAATGATACCTGGAGAGAACATCTATCAACATGAAGTTAATAATAATACAAAATTATTTGTGTAGTCCATGAGATAATCAACAAGATGCTTTAAATCTTATTTTTAACTACCTAACTCATTCTGCTAACCTACTGTGCAGTTCCTGTTTAACCTACTGTGCAGTTCCTGTTTATAATGGCGAAGAAAAAGGATATAAGGTCAATGGTTATGCTGATAAAACTTCAGTCTTCATTTTTTCCATTGATGCAGAACCTTTATTATAAAAATTATGCAATGAGCAAATATAAATTGTTTAATATATCCTCAAAGTTCATTTGAGTTCCGAATGCAATCTACACCTATATGCAATAAAGTAAAAGAGGAGCAAATTGTTGTTCCAAAATTATATCATATGAATAGCAATTGAAAACATTTGTTAAATAAGGGGTCACGTCGCGAAACGGAAAAAATAGTACGCTAAGATATTAAATCGGCCGACACTGGCCTGAATTTGCCGAATTCGACTTTTCTGTAGATTCTGATCGATTCAGCATAATTTCACTTCACCATAAAAAGAGGATTTAGAGTCAATATTTTGACTGACAAAATTTCTGTTTCTATTTACTGATGCATAGGTTTAAAGTGAATAACTGTATTTTTACGGAGAAGGGCGCCGAGAAGGCGCTGGCGAAGGCCAACCCTGATAAGTAATTTAGATCAGCCAGCTACTACCCAACCAGCTGCCGCATAATCGTGTCATATTGATAGAAATAATTTAAAATTATAGTTTTCAATATTATCCCTCTTAATTTTATATGTCAATTTGTATTTATAATATTATAAAGATACAATTATCAGATACTTTGTATCAAATTGAATAAAAAAATTTAAAATTAAAGATTTAATGGCTTTATGACAAAATAAATTCAAAAAATACTAGCTGTTTTGTTGTTAGTGGTTATAGCAACATTGACAGCTTCGGCAGTAGTGGCAGCTGCAGAGCTAGCAAGATTAAAGATAAAAGTAAACGGACGTAAATTTTCCATACATCTCTAGAATTTTTAACTTTTTTTGTATAGATAAAAGCAAACAGATAAAAAAAGTGATGAACTTTTTTTGATTAATAATGCTCATTACAGTGCTGCCTTGAGACATCAACCAATCCTATCCTACGGAGATAACGAAATACAGTAACGGTATCATGGGTTACAGAACGCCAAATATTGACAGGATAGCTAATGAAGGCATAAGGTTTACAGACTCTTACGGGGAGCAGAGTTGCACTGCCGGCAGATCATCTTTTATTACCGGACAGAGCCCATTCCGAACCGGGCTGACAAAGGTAGGTCTGCCCGGTGCTAAGCTAGGAATCAAGGCAGAGGATCCAACTATAGCCGAACTTCTGAAACCTCTTGGCTATGCTACTGGGCATTTTGGGAAAAATCACCTTGGAGACCTGGGCGAGCACCTGCCCACAAACCATGGCTTTGATGAGTTTTTTGGCAACCTTTATCATCTGAATGATGAGGAGGAACCGGAAAATCGTGACTATCCACCGGAGAAAGATTTTCCAAATTTCCGAAAAAACTATGGTCCCAGGGGTGTAATCCACAGCTATGCAGACGGCCGCATTGAGGACACAGGTCCGTTAACCAAGAAACGAATGGAAACCATAGATATGGAGTTTATGGGAAAGGCCATTGATTTTATAAAACGTCAGCACGAAGGCGCCAAACCATTCTTCGTCTGGTTCAATACCACTCGGATGCATCTCAGGAGTCATATCCCAGATCGGATAAAGGGACTATCGGGACGCTGGCAGTCGGAATACCATGATGCTATGATTGAGCACGATCAGCAGATAGGTATGTTGCTGAATTTGCTGGACGAATTTGGCATTGCAGAAGACACCATCGTTATCCACAGCACAGATAATGGCCCACACATGAACTCCTGGCCTGACGGGGGTATGACGCCGTTCCGCAACGAAAAGAATTCATGTTGGGAGGGAGCTTTCCGCATTCCGAAGGTAGTGCGCTGGCCCTGGAAGATTCCGGCAGGCACGATTTCTAACGAGATGGTAAGTCTACTTGACTGGCTTCCTACTTTGCTTGCAGCAGCAGGAGAGCCGGATATTAAAGAAAAACTTAAGACGGGCCACAACGCAGGTGACAAGACTTTCAAGGTGCATCTAGATGGATACAATCTGCTTCCATACCTACTCGGGAAAGAGAAAAAATCTCCACGTTTCGAGTTTTTTTACTTTTCCGATGATGGAGATCTTGTTGCTGTGCGGTATGTAACTGGAAGCTTGTCTTTATGGAGCAGCGTGTAATAGGTACGCTACAGATTTGGGCTGAACCTTTTGTCCATCTACGCATACCAAAAATATTTAACCTACGCACAGATCCCTATGAACGAGCAGATCAGACTTCCAATACCTACTACGACTGGTTGCTCGATCACGCCTTCCTGCTGGTGCCAGCCCAGAGCATCGTAGGCGGTTTTTTAGCAACGTTTAAAGAATTTCCTCCACGCCAGAAATCTGCAAGTTTCACCCTTGACAGAGTAATGGAGAAGCTCTTGCAGGGAATCGGGAGTACCTAACATTGGGATATCGACCTGGAAAAGAATAATCAGATTTTAGATGATAAGATCTCTAATCTGGTCCAAAATATAGTGATTTTTGCATTTTCTGGCTTGAACTACTGAATTTGCAGAAAGAATGAATTCTTCAATAAAACTTAATATTCGGCATCTAAAGACATCAATAATAATAATAATAATAGTATGTTAAAAGGAGATTGAGTAATGGCAACTTTAACAGTTCTTAAGTTTGACACCGCTGATGGTGCAGAAAATGAACTTGAAGTGATTGAGGACTTGAGTAAGCAACAAATGATTAAACTACACGATGCAGCTATAGTCACATGGCCTGAAGGAAAAAATAAACCAAAAAAAAGCATTTGACTAGTTTAACAGGTGCAGGTGCACTGAGCGGCGCTTTTTGGGGTCTACTATTTGGGATTCTCTTCTTTATTCCTTTATTTGGCCTGGTTGTCGGTGCCACTATAGGTGCATTTGCTGGTTCCATGACCCACATGGGTATCAATGAAGATTTCATAAAGTCTTTTCGCAACAAAGTGACTGAAGGCACATCAGCTCTCTTTCTTATGACTAGCGATGCAGTTGAGGATAGGGTAGTAGAAGCTATGAAACAGTCCAAATTTGAAATAATTGCTACCAACCTATCAAAGGAAGAAGAAAGAAAACTGCGTGCAGCCTTTGCTGAAAAATAAACTTCGCCGAAAAAAAATCAGGTTTTATCAGAGAGTAAACTCTCTGTAAGCAACTTTATTTTTTCAAAGTTGTCAATCAGGCAATAAATTCCTTTCCTAAAATATCAACTAACGATTAGAGGAAAAGATTTGTCATTGAAAGAATACAAACCAGGAACCACTTTTTCAGGCGTAATCGGCCGCACAGAAGATAAGTCGGA
>Ga0326728_10021370_pt1 | contig 12176 bp, 14 predicted proteins | sample MB3enrmetagenome_FD_207602 | JGI IMG/M metagenome (GOLD analysis project Ga0326728, IMG submission 207602) | Lab enriched peat soil microbial communities from McLean, Ithaca, NY, United States - MB31MN | ecosystem: Environmental > Terrestrial > Soil > Wetlands > Peat | place: USA: New York...
GGCCATGGCAGTTGCTCACGATCCCATCGCATTCGCCGAACAGCTCCAGCTATGCGGATACTCCACCAATCCTGAATACGCCAAGGTGCTGACGGCGCTGATGCGGCGATACGACCTGAGTCGTTTCAACAGCAGGCAGGAAATAAGCGACAAGCAACAAGCCGCAAGCGACAAGCCGGGAGAAAAAGCATGAACACCCAGCGCAGAGACGCCGAGCCGCAGAGCGAGCGTTGGGCGATTGAGCTCTTGCGCGATCCGGAGTTCGGGAAGGCGATGTTCGCGGGTCTGGCTCTCTCCTTTGCAGTGACGTGGCTGATCCTTACGGCCGGCAGTCTGGCGCTGCACAGGTAGAACTCTTCCCACCCACGCGCGGCGGACCGCGAGGGTGGGGCACCCAGGCTGGCTGAATGCTGAGGGCTGAAATGAATACCAAACACGCTTTCATTATCGCTACGGCCCTGATGGCCGCCATCGTTGGCGGGATGACGCTGCACGCCTACCTGTCCTCAAGCCGGGCGGGGGCGGCCTACGCGGCAATCAAGAAAGAGGTGACGGGCCAGGTGGCAGCGCTGCAGCAGCAGATCGCCGCGAACGACAAACAGGCTGCCGATCGCGGCGCGGCGATCGATGCCCAACTGGCCGCGGCAAAGAGCGTGAGCCAGCAACTGGCTTTGATTCGGCAGTGGTCGGGGCTCCCAGCCGGTTCTCAGTTCTCAGTTCCCAGTTCTCAGCCAGGAAAACCCGCAGCGGTCCCGACTACCCCACCGCCGGCCACCGAGAACCGAGAACCGAGAACTGAGAACTTGCCTAACGCACCCAGCGCAGCCTTGACCGCTCCGGAGATCTCCGCGATCACGCAGCAGCTTGCCGCTGGCCAGAAATGCGCTTCCGATCTGGCGGCGTGCAAGTCCGATCTCACGGACACGGAGAACCAGAAGCAACTGCTGGCCAAACGCGCTACCGCGGCAGAGCAGGCTTTGAAGGGCGGCGGCTTCTGGAAACGATTCAAGTCGAACGCCAAATGGTACGCGATCGGCGCGGGGTCGGGCGCCTTGCTGGTGGGTCTGGCGAAGAAATAACCCACCCTAGCCAACACCCGGCTAGGGTGGGGCACCCTCGGGAAACGGGAGACGGGAAACGGAGGACGGGGTTTATGAAGTTCGGCGAATTCTTAACCAGCGCGCTTTCGGAGTCCTCGCAGACGGGACGCGGCTGCGTCTCGGCGGGACGGGTATTCACGCTGCTCATCCTGATCTTCGTTCTGGGCTGGGACAGCAGCTATGTCGTGGAAGCCTGGCGGTGGAATCACGCACTGCTGGCGCTGCGGTCGGCGCCGGCCGGTCTGGCGCCGGTCCCGCTGCTGCCGGATGGGGCCACGTTGCTGGCCCAGATCGGATTCATGACCGTGTTCTACACGGTCAACAAGACGGCCGGCGCGTATACCGACACAAACGTTGTCATCCGGACCCTGAGCGAAGCGAAGGGAAGGGAGCCTATCCCACCCACGCCAAACCCAGGCGAGGGTGGGGCACCCAGGGAAAGAGTTTTGTAGTCGGACTCACCCACCCAAGCCAAAAGAAGGCTTGGGCGGGGCACCCAGGACGAAGGAGGTAAAGGCTAATGAAGGAACTGATTGCATTTCTGGTGATCGCGGGGGTGCTCATCCTGGTGGCCGTTGCGGTGCTCGGCAAGAAAAAGGTCGAGGCCGACATCGCCGCCGAGAAGAGCGAGCTGAAGAACGCGGCGAAGACTGCCGAAGCCGACGTTACGTCGGAGGTGAAGAAACTCTAGCCGCAGAAGCCAGTAACAAGTAACAGGTAACAAGTCGCAAGTCGAAAGGGCTTTCCTACTTGGTACCTGTTACTTGCAACTTGTTACTTTTCGCAACTGAGAACTGAGAACTAAACCATGCAGTCAATTCAAGCCGAATCAAGACCGGGCATTAACGGACGCTCCTGGAGGGTGGCGGTGAAAGCGGCAGGGAGCTTCGGCCTGGGGGCAGCGGCCACGCTGCTGGTGAAGAGCGCGGGTTCGGCGGAAGCGTTGCTGGCACACTTCATGCAGTTTGGGCCGCTGTTTCTGCTGTGCCTGGGCGGCATGGTGATGATGAATTCCTGGGGCTCGCGGATGCTGGAGCACGCCGCCAAGACGGCGGCCGCGCAACAGTCGCTGGCCGACGCCGTGCAGCAGATCGCCCGCCGCGACGACCAAGCCAGCCGCGAGCGCGAACTGCAACTCAACGACATCAGCTTTCTGCTGCGGCAAGTCCATCAGCAGGTGGGGCAGATCCGGAATGAGCAACTGTCCCGCTCGGCGGGATTGGCGGGACCGGCCAGGCAAGGGGGTGATTGAAGGTGCAGCCCAACATGAATAAAGAAGCGCAGCTCAGCGGCATCCTGCTGCGGCTCCTCTATGTAAACCACAACACGCAAGGGCCGCACACCAACAGCACCGTGCTGCGGGCGGTCCTGCAGCGCGAAGGCTACGACTTTACCGGCGACGAGGTGCTGACGGCGCTGCAAGTGCTGCGCGATCGCGAATACGTGCGCTACCAGCAGCGGCGGGACTTCGCCGCCGGCCGCGTCTTTCTGTTCGAAATTGAGATCACGGCCAAGGGACGGGATGTTTTTTCCGGCCTGGTTCGGGACCCCGCAGTGGATATCAGATAGCCGTCGGCTGTCGGTCGTCGGTCGCCGGCCAGAAGTGAGTTTCCAGTTTCCTCCCGCTCTGCGGGACAGTTTCCGGCGGGCCGCGTTGGAAGCGGGTGCGCTACGGGGGGGAAACGGGAAACCGGCAACGGGAAACGTTCCTTTAGAGCTTCGGAAACATGAGACGCAGACTTAGAACCGGAGAAAAAAGAAAGTCGCTGCGGCCTATGCTGGTCGATCGCTTGCCGGTAGAGATGCAGGACCGCATCCGAGCAGAGCGGGTTGGCGGAAAGACGTGGCGAGAAATCGCGCGGGAATCGTCAACCTGGAAGGAGTGGGAAAAGGTTCCCGAAGGGGTACGGCGCCTGTTTGCCGTCTCTTCAATCCAAGTGCGTACCCCTTCCACTTGCTTCAGGCGGAAGGACAATTCAAAAAGGGATAACGCGGTTAATGGGAAGGACGGTTCCCCTTCGCAGGGCTCAGGGCAGGCCCTTTCGGGTGCGGTCAGGGAAGGCGCAACGACCTATCGGATTCCACTTAGCAATCTGCGGCGCTGGTACGACCTGCGGGTGGAGCAGGTCTTACGCGAGCAACAGGAGCGCTTCGCCGCGGCGCACGCCATAGCGGACAGGTGCGCCGCCAGCGGTTTTCAGAATCTGACGGCCAGCGTGAAGCATGCGCTAGGGGAATTTGTTTTCGCAGTCCTGGAGGCGGGGAAAGATTCCGACAAGATCACGGCCGCGCTTACCGACCTGGGCCACCTACTGGCGAAATTCGATCGCAACGATCTGAAGCGTGAGGAAGTGAGGCAGGAGAAACAGAAGATCCAGTTGCTGGCGCGCAAGCTGGACTTGATGCGCGGCAACGTGAAGGGCTTGAAGGAAGCGGTAGCGAAGAAGGAAGTCACACCCGAGCAGTTGCAGCAGAAGTTGGACGAGATCTATGGCCTCGGAGCGTAAAAACGCAGCGCGGGTCCCGCAGAGGGCGGGACCGGCGGGTCCCGCAGGCGCGACAACTGCGCCTGGGGAACGCGAAGAGTCTGCAGCTCTGCAGCCCGCGGCTCTCCCACCCCAACAAGCCAAAGGCCGGCTTGCTGGGGACCCCGGTCTGGAGAGCCGCGCTACGGACGCCGGCGCTACGGCCGCGCGCGTCAATCTCTATCCTTACCAGAAAGCCTGGATCACCGACGAATCGCGCTTCAAGTTCTTCGTGAAAGGCCGGCAGACCGGGCTCAGCTTCGGAACTTCTTTCCGCCACGTTCGCAAGCGGGTGAAGACGAAGGCCACCACGGTCTGGGTGAGCGCTTCGCAGCGGCAATCGAAGGAAGCGATCGAGTACGTCCAGCTCCACTCGCGCGCCGTCCGGCAGATCTTCGATTATGAGCAGATCGAATTCCCCGGCACCGACGACAAGGCCGAGCAGGTGACCTTCCGCCACAACGGCGCCCGCATCGTGGCGCTGCCGGCGAATCCCGACACCATGCGCGGCTACTCGGGCGATGTGGTGCTCGACGAGTTCGCTTTCCATCGCGATCCCTACAAGATCTGGCGCGCGGCCATGGCGATCGCTTCGCGCGGCTACCAGGTGGAAGTGATCTCCACGCCCAACGGCCAGCGGGGCAAGTACTGGGATGTGGCGCGCGAATGCGGGGTGCCGGCAGACGGCATGGTGGAGCGCGCGCAGTGGACGCACGGCGTCTGGTCGGTTCATCACTTGACGATCCAGGAAGCGGTGAAGCAAGGCTGCCCGATCGACATCGAGGCCATGCACGCGGCCGCCGGCGACGAAGACACCTGGCTGCAGGAGTACGGCTGCGTCTTCCTGGCCGACGCTGAGAACTACATCCCGATGGAGCTCATCATCGCGGCGGAAAGCGACGGCGCTTCTCTGGAATTGCCGCTCGGCTTCATTCCTCTCGGTGAACTCTATCTCGGCTGGGATATCGGCCGCAAAAAAGACCGCACCGTCGTATGGCTGCTGGAGCGGCTGGGAGACGTGCTGTGGACCCGCACCGTAATCGTGCTGGTGCGCACTCCGTTCCGCGAGCAGTTCGAGTTGATCGATTCGCTCATCTGCCCCAGATCGCCAAAAGCGGGCGATCCGGGGACCCCGTGGCCGGGCGTTCACCGGGCCTGCGGTGACGCGACCGGCATCGGCGCGCAGATCGGCGAGGACCTGGTGCGCAAGTACGGCGCCAAGGTTGAGGCCGTGGAATTCAACATCGCGAACAAAGAGGCGATGGCCACGGCGACCAAGCGGCGCTTCGAAGACCGCACGGTGCGCATCCCGGCGGCGAATCATATCCGTTTCGCCTGCAACGCGGTGAAACGCTTCACGTCGCCGACCGGGCATTTCCGCTTCGACGCGGAACGCACCGAGCAAGGCCACGCCGACGAATTCTGGGCCCTGGCGCTGGCCTGCGCCGCGGCAGAACATGCCGCAGGCGGGATTGTTGATTTCTGGAAGCAAGAGGCAAAAACCTACCACAGAGACACAGAGACACAGAGAAAAGCATTGGGGATTGGGGATTTCGGATTGGGGAATTTAGAAGCGGCTACAGCCAGCCGTATCGGAACGTACGACGGCTCCAGAAATCCCGAATCCTCAATCTCAAATCCCTAATTTTCTCTGTGTCTCTGCGTCTCTGCGCTGGGTGTTAAAGGTTAAATGGACACTGATATCCAACCCGGAATGATTGCTCGCGTCGCGGGGCTGGTGCGCGAGAAGCTGGAGCAGTGGTTTCCGCCGTTGCGGCCTTTGCCCCAGGTGGCGCCGCCCGGCACGCCGCCGCGGCGCTTCGACTATGAAGTCGGCGTCAACATCCAGATCCAGCCGAAGATCTCGCTGCACTGGCAATTGCGCGAGCTGGCCGACAACTACGACCTGCTGCGGCTGGTGATCGAGACCTTTAAAGACCACATGGCCAAGGTTCCCTGGGTGATCCGGCCGGCCGCGCCTTCCCACGCTGGCCAAAACCGGGCGAGAGTGGGGCACCCAAAGGATCCACGGATCGAGAAGCTCACGGCGCTATTCAATTGTCCGGATGGCGAGCAGCCCTGGGACCTGTGGCTGCGCGCGCTGCTGGAAGACCTGCTGGTGATCGACGCGCCCGCGATCGAGCCCATTTTGACGCGCGGCGGCGAGCTGGTGCGGCTGGATCTGATCGACGGCGCCACCATCGCGCCCAAGATTGCCTATGACGGGCGCATTCCCAAACCGCCCGAGGTGGCGTACCAGCAGATTGTGAAGGGAGCGCCCACGGTGGAGTTCACCGCGGACGAACTGATTTACTATCCGCGCAACCGGCGCACCCACAAGATCTACGGCTTCTCGCCGGTGGAACAGATCCAGGTGCTGGTCAACCTGGCGCTGCGCCGGGAGATGTGGCTGCTGAATTTCTTTACCGAAGGCAGCGTCCCGGAAGCCTATATTTCCGTGCCGGAAACCTGGACGCCCAGCCAGATCAAAGAGGCACAGGATGCGTTCGATGGCTACCTGGCCGGCAATCTGAAGAACCGCCGCAAGATGATCCTCGGCCCCGGCCGCAGCTCGGGGAACGCCATCCAGATGCTGAAGGCGGACGCGATTGGCGGCGACGCCATCCTGGACGAGCTGATCGTGCGCCTGATCTGCTTTGCCTTCGACATCAGCCCGCAGGCGCTGGTGAAGATGATGAACCGCGCCACGGCGCAGACAGCGAAAGCGCAGGCCGCCGAAGAAGGCATGCTGCCGCTGATGATGTACTTGACCGGCCTGTTCAACATGATCCTGCGGAAATACTGCCAAGCGCCGGATCTGGAGTTCGCCTGGCGGGATGAAAAGGAAGAAGACACCGGCGCGCAGGCGGAGATCCTCAAGACCTACATTTCCCTGGGCGTCATGACGGTAAATGAAGGACGAGACGTGCTGGGGCTGGAGCCGGTGGAGGGCGGGAATGTGGCGCTTGTTTATAGCGCACAGGGTCCGGTGGCGCTGACACAGGCAGGCCAGCAACAAGCCACAATCCCGCAAAGCGGGACGCAAGCCGGAGAAAACCCCCACCTTAGCGCGGGGGACCGCGCGAAGGTGGGGCACCCAGAAACCGCCGCGACAGCGCGTTGGGCCTCGGAGAAAAATCCCCACCCAACGAAAAGCGCGTTGGGTGGGGCACCCTTCGATCGGGAAACGGTCGGCAAGGATGGTGACGCGGCGCCGGGATCTTACGAGGCAGTAGCTACTGGGGAGCAGCGTATCGCCGAACGCCGGATCCGGGAACTGCTGACGGCGTTCTTTGCAGAGCAGGCGTCGAAGCTGGTGGAGGCGTATCCCCCCGCGGATGCAGAGCAGTTGAGCTGGGACGATGGTGCTTGGGCGGCGCTTGCGCCAGAAATTTCTCTCCACCTGAGAACCGGATTCGAGCAGGCGGCGCGACAGGCTCTCGACTCCCTCCCCATCAGCAAGGACGATTCACCGGAAATCAGCGAGGACGAGCCACTTGACATAAACAAAGACGACCTTTGGAAGAAGGTGCAGCCGCGGGCGGCAGAGTTTGCCAACCAGCGCGCTGCCGAGGTTATCGCTCAGGTCGCTGACACCACGCGCAACACAGTCGCGGTGCTGGTAAAGAAGTCGCTGGCAGAAGAGCTCACTCCCCAGCAGTTCAAGGATGTGGTCGAGCAATATTGGCTGTTTTCTCCTGAGCGCGCGGGACTCATTGCGGAAACGGAGCTGATAGGGTCGCACACCCAAGGCACGCTCGCCGCCTGGACCCAATCCGGTTTAGTCCCAGGCTACAAATGGGTCTGTGATGGGCGCCCTTGCGTGACGTGCGCAGCCAACGGCGCGTCCCGCCCGGTGGAAATAGGCGAACGGTTTCCAAGCGGTCACAGCGGCCCGCCGGTACACCCCAGATGTCAATGCGCGTTGTCGCCAGTGCTGATTGCCCCAAGAGGACCGAAAAGCCGCCACCGACTCAGACAGGAAGCGTTGGAGGCCGAGAACAATTTCTTGTTTCCAGATTCCAGCAGCGAAGACGACGCCAACAGCGAAGGGGTGAGCGCCGAAGGCGCGACGCAAAAGCAGCCGCGGAGTCCAGAGCCGCGGACGGAACCCTGGTAGGCCCAACCCAAGGGATTCGGTCCCGCAAAGCGGGACGGCACGAGGTGCGCGATGGCATTTCTGAAATTCGTTCCCATCATGAAGGTCGACGTGGCGAGGCGGGAGGTTTATGGCGTCGTCACCTCCGAGACGCCGGACAAGGACGGCGAGATCTGCGATTACGCCTCCACCGTTCCACATTACCAAGCCTGGTCGGCGGAGTTCGAGAAGGCGACGGAAGGCAAGTCCAAGGGCAACGTGCGGGAGATGCATACCCATTCGGCGGTGGGCAAGGTGGCGGAGCTGGTCTGCGACGATGCGGCCAAGACCATTGCGGTGCGCGCGCGGATCGTCGACGACGAAGCCTGGAGGAAGTGCCAGGAGGGCGTCTACACCGGCTTTTCCCATGGCGGCGAATATATCGGCGAACTCAAGCCGGAAGGCGCATTCAAGCGCTACACGGCGCGGCCAACGGAGATTTCGCTGGTCGATAACCCGTGCAATCCGGATGCGCACTTCGAGTATGTGAAGGCGGATGGGTCGATCGAGATGCGGAAATTCTTAACACCTACCACAGAGACACAGAGACACAGAGAAACCCTTGAAAAACGGGAAGTCTCCGACAAGGAGCGTGAGCGGCTGGCGGAGGAAGGCCATGCCATGGCTGATGGTTCCTACCCCATCGCCAATGTCGAAGACTTGAAGAATGCGATTCAGGCCTACGGCCGGGCGAAAGATCCGGAGGCGGTGAAGCGGCACATCATCCGCCGCGCGAAGGAACTGGGGCATACCGATTTACTGCCGGCCGACTGGTCACCCCAGCAAGCGAAAACCGCGCTTGCCGGGGGCCCCGACCGGCCCGGCTCAACTAAGAAGGAGGACGCTGTGGATCCTGCCGATCTCACCAAGGCCGGCGCGAAGCACTCCAAGGAAACTCTGGAGACGCTGCGCCAGATGCAGAAGTCCCACGAGGGCCACCACCAGGTGCAGATGCAGCACCATGAAGCCTGGCTGGCCCATCACACCGAAATGGAGAAATGCTTCGGGAAATTGTTTGGGGATGGGGACGGCAAAGACGGCGACGGTCCCGCTGGGCGGGACGAGAAGGCTGCCAAGGCCGAACTCGTCAAAGTGAGCGGCGAGCGCGACGCGCTGAAGGCCGAACTCCAGAAGGCTGAAAGCACGCTGAAGGAAGTAAACGAAAAGCTGGCGAAGCTGTTGGCCGAACCGCGGCCGGCTAAAGCGGCTAAGAACACCGTCGCGGTAAGCAAAGACGAAGATGCGGCCGGAGGCGCGGCGATCCCGCTGGGCGGGACCAAAGGCAAACCTGGCCCGACTGGGGACAAGGATGTTTTGAAGGCGTGTCTGGCACAACCTGTTTAGTTCTCAGTTCCCGGTTCTCAGTTCTCAGCTGAGAACCGGCTCTGAGAACTGGGAACTGAGAACAGAGAACTGAGAACTGGAAGGAGCGACACATGTTAGGGAACCTGACGCAGCAGACCATGGAGCTGCTGAGAAAGCTCCAGAGCGACCCGGTTCTGGAGAAATCCTACGATACCTTCGGCATCAGCAGCGCGACGGCTATCGTCAACTACAACCTCGAACCCTATGCCAAGACGCTGTATCCGGTGATCACGCCCATCCGCAACAAGGTGCCGCGCTTCACCGACGCGAACGGCGGCAACGCGATCCACTGGAAGATCATCACCGCGATCAACCCCAGCCGTACTTTCCCGGGCACCACGGAAGGAATTCGCGGCGCGCTGATCGACCAGACGACGGACGATCGCCTGGCCAGCTTTGTGCGCTTCTCGCTGGAAAACTCCATCACCGAGGAAGCGATCATGCAGGCCCAGGGCTTCGACAACGCCCTGGCCATCATCGCGGATAACCTGCTGCGCTCGATGTTCATTTGCGAGGAAGAGTGGATGCTGGTGGGCAACGCCACCGGCCTGCCGCAACCTGCCGCGCCCACGGGGACGCCTACCACGGGCGGCAGCATGGCCGCCAGCTCGTCCAACTACTGCAAAGTGGTTGCCCTCACCTACGATGGCTGGAAACGCGCCTCGCTCGCTAACGGCCTGACCACCACCTTCACCAAGAGCTCTCCGGCCAACGAGCAGCAGACGGTGAATGGCGGCGTCAGCAAGGTGAGCGCGGCTTCGGCGGCGGTTACCACAACCAGCACCAACAACGCCATCACCTGGTTCGTGACGGCGGTTCCGGCCGCCTTCGGCTATGCCTGGTTTGTGGGCACCTCCAGCGCCGCCGGCGGTTGCACCCTGGCGGCTATCACCAACACCAACACCTGGACCCAGACCTCCAACACCACCGGCGGCACGCAGGTGGACAACGGCGCGGGCTACAACGGGGGCGCGGCCCTCGGCACGGGCAACAATTACAGCGCCAACGGCGTGGTCTTCGATGGCCTGGTCAGCCAGGCGATCAACACCCAGATCCTCTCGCCCAGCGGGTCCACCACCGCCACCGGCTACTACCTGTCGCTCGATGGCGGCAGCCTCACGGCGGATAACTACGGCAACGTGGTCCAGATCGACACCGCGCTGAAATGGTTCTACGACACCTACAAAGTGACGCCCACCGGCATGTGGGTGAACACCACGGGGGCGAAGACGATCACCCAACTGGTGCTCTCCGGCAGCAGCGGTCCGATGTACCACATCAACATCAACGGCGACAGCAAGGGCATCGCCACCATGCCGGGCGGTACCCTGGTGCCCGTCTACAACAACAAATTCGCTCCCTACGGGGCGGAGCCGCTGCCGATCAACGTTCACCCGAACATGCCTCCGGGCAAGATCTTCTTCGATTGCGACAAGATCCCCTACCCGCTGGCCAATATCCCCGGGTGCTACCGCATGCACATGCTGCGCGATTACTGGCAGCGCTTGTGGCCGCAGACCACGGAGACGCGCTTCACCTCGGTGAACATGTACGGCGTGCTCCAGGTCTACGTGCCCTTTGCCATGGGGTTGATCGACAACATCGGAAACGCATAACAGAAACAGGTCGTTGGTCGTTGGCCTTTGGTCTTTGGCCAACGACCGACGACCGACGACCAACGACCAACGACCATGTCTTACGATCTTTGCCTACTGGCTGACCTGAAAACCCGGCTGAAGATTCCGCCGACGAACACCAACGCCGACGTGGAGTTGCAGGCGTTGATCGATCAGTGCTCTACGGATTTTCACAACGCCGCGAACCGGGTGAACCTGTTCACCCAGACCTACACCGAACAGCGCGATGGCCAGGGCGGGCGCAAGATGGTTCTGCTGAACACGCCCATTCAGAGCGTGACCAGCCTCACCATCAGCAACTTCGTGGTCCGGCAAAGTCCGGACGGCGTGCAGCCGGGCTTCGTTTTCGACAGCACGACGCTGAAGCTGGTGCACCACGTCTTTATCCCAGGCTACGGCAACGTCCTTATTAATTACTCAGCTGGGTTCGGCCCGCAGAGCGGCTTGACCCTGGGCGATCCGGCATTTCCCGATGATATCGAGCTGGCGGTTCTGGACTGGTGCGAGCGCCGGTACCGGATCCGGCAGAACTCCGGGATGACCTCCAAGCACTTGGCCACCGGCGAAAGTGTGACCTTCGATAAAGAGGACATGCCGGAGAACACCGCCAGGGTGATCGAGCGGTACAAACGGCGGGTGCCGATTATGTAGAGGCAGCCGTTGGCTCTTGGTCCCTTCGCTTCAGCTCAGGGCAGGCTCTGGCCAAAGACCAAAGACCAGCGACCAACGACGTTGATGATTTCGATTGTTCACAACGCGGATGAGGTGGCGGCGCAGCTTGACGCGCGGTGCGAGCGCTTGCGCCAGGAACTGCAGGCGGGTGTGCAGCGCGCGATGATCGCGCTGGCGCGCGGTGGCAAGCCGAGGTTCTTCCATGCCGCCAGGGGCGCGAGAAAGGGCGGGGTCCGCGATGCGGTATTCAGCAAGCGTCGCCGCGCTTTCGATCTACCGCTGCGGCCGTTTGTGCGCACTGCGGTGAACGAGCAGCGGGAAATGATTCTGGACGAGCTGAAGGCATCGGTAGCGAGGGCGCTTAGATGACATCCCCACCCAAGCCAACACCGGGCTTGAGTGGGGCACCCAGGCGAGGGCGCTTAGATGACATTCCCACCCAAGCCAACACCGGGCTTGAGTGGGGCACCCAGGCGAGGGCGCTTAGATGACATTCCCACCCAAGCCAACACCGGGCTTGAGTGGGGCACCCGTGCGAGGGCGCTTAGATGACATTCCCACCGAAGCCAACACCGGGCTTGAGTGGGGCACCCAGGCGAGGGCGCTTAGATGACATTCCCACCGAAGCCAACACCGGGCTTGAGTGGGGCACCCAGGCGAGGGCGCTTAGATGACATTCCCACCCAAGCCAACACCGGGCTTGAGTGGGGCGCCCAGGCGAGGGCGCTTAGATGACATT
>Ga0326728_10021372_pt1 | contig 12176 bp, 10 predicted proteins | sample MB3enrmetagenome_FD_207602 | JGI IMG/M metagenome (GOLD analysis project Ga0326728, IMG submission 207602) | Lab enriched peat soil microbial communities from McLean, Ithaca, NY, United States - MB31MN | ecosystem: Environmental > Terrestrial > Soil > Wetlands > Peat | place: USA: New York...
AAAGACTTTCAGGATAGAGCGACGGTTCATGGGATTTACCTCCTTTGCCGCGGCCGAAAGGGGCAGCGCGCGGACGGGATTCGTGGGAAGTCTACAGGAAATGGGGATAGAAAAGGCAAGCAAGAAGAGCGAAACCCGGTTGATCGGACCGCCTTTATGAATGGCGAACGCCGCCCGCGCACCAAGCCTGGGCATGGTGCGCGGGCGGTTAGCTTGATTCATGTTGGGTGGGCCAGCCTGATCAGCGCCCGAAATGCTTGGCGTTCTTCTCGGCGTAGCTGGCCCACTTTTCCGGCAGGTCGTCAATCGGGAAGATGGCCGAAACGGGGCAGACCGGCACGCAGGCGCCACAATCTATGCACTCAGCCGGATCGATGAACAACTGATCGCTTTCGGCGTGTCCGCCTTCGTCCTTTTTGGGGTGGATGCAATCGACTGGACAGGCGTCTACGCACGCGGTGTCCTTTGTGCCGATACAGGGTTCTGCGATTACATATGCCATTTGCGGAATTCTCCAGGCAATTTCGTGCTTCCGACCGTGATAGTAGCACAGCCGGGGCGGTCGGCGGCTGGATAGCGACTAGGGACTAGGGACTAGGGACTAGGGACTGGGGATCCGGGGTATTTTGGATCAATTCTCGGTTTATGGCGCGGACCTGCCGCGGCCGGTTACATTTTCATCCGCCGTGCGCCCCTTCAGGCGTTAAAATCGCATCGATTCCCGCTCGGATTTTCCAGCCGTTGCGAATCCCGAGGCAAGACCATGAACGAGCATCCCGTCGAAGCATCCGCCGCTGCGCAGCCGGCCCTCACCCAGTGGCAGCGCGTCGCAAGCACATTCTCATCTCCTTCCAAAACCTTTGACGACATCCGCCGCGGCAACCGCAGCTGGTGGCTGCCGCTCATCCTCATGGCCATCGCGGGCTATCTCTTCTTTGCGGTCATTGACCAGAAGATTGGCATCCGGCAGGCCGTGGACAACCAGATCCGGATGAGCCCCAAAGCGGAGGAGCGCCTGGCGCAGCTGACTCCTGAGCAGCGTGAAAATGCTGAGACATTATCGGAAAAGATTACGGAAGGCGTTTTCTATGCCGCCCCGGTCATCGGCATCCTCGAAATCGCCGTGATCAGCCTGGTCATGCTGGGCACGATGAATTTCGTCTTTGGCGGCAAAGCTAGCTTTGGCGGCATCTTTGCCGTGTACTATTATGCGTTTCTTCCCAAGATTATCCAGGCCCTGCTGGGCATCATCGTCATCTTCGCCGGCATGGCGCCGGAATCCTTCAACCTCAAGAATTTCGCGCCCACCAATCTGGGCGCCTTTCTCGATCCCGCGGATACCAACAAGGGCCTTTATGCGCTGGCGAGCTCGGTCGATCTCATCACCATCTGGGTGCTGGTGTTGTTGAGCATCGGCCTGGCCACTGTCGCCGGTGTCAAGCGCCGCTCCGGCTACATCGCAGTCTTTGGCTGGTGGGCGATTGTCATTCTCATCAGCGCCGCCTACGCCGCGGCCTTCGGCTGAGGCCGCTGACAAAACCGGCCCCGGTCAGCATGGGCCGGCTCCCCGCTTTTGCGCCGGGCTCGCTCGTTGCGTGCTCAGGGAGCTGCAGAGGTTCCCGGCCTGAAAATCTCTGAAAACCGGTGATGATTTTCCGTGTTTGCGCGGGCAAGCTGCGCCGCCGCCCCGGATAGCTCCAAAAAATATATCGTGTTACGATATTGTAAGGAGGCGAATCCCCAGATGGTTCGCGCCGCTCATGCTTCTGAAACCCACCCTGACCGTCCGCAGAAGCGGTCGGTTAGAATTGGGCACCCCAATCAGGGCAGGGAGGTTTCAGCCGCTGTTTACCGCCAGCTTGCCGAATTCCGCTACCGCATCCGCCGTTTTCTGCACTTCAGCCAGGAAACCGCCCGGTCGAAGGGCATCGAGCCGCAGCAGCACCAGCTCATGCTGGCCATCAAGGGCCTGCCTGCAGGCGCCCGGCCCAACCTCAGAACGCTTTCCGAACGGCTTTGCCTTCGCCATCACAGCACAGTGGAGCTGATCGACAGGCTGGAGAAGCGGGGCGCTGTCATCCGCAGGCCGAGCAATCGCGACGGGCGCGAAGTGCTGGTGGAACTTACCGCGCATGGGGAAGAATTGCTTGGCCAGCTTTCCGCTTTGATCCGGCAGGAATTGATGATTACGGGTCCGGCTCTTCTGGAGTCGGTTCAGGGACTGATGCCCCGGCCGCCGAGGCCGGGAAAGAAGCGCCATGCCTAAACCCCGCCGCGCCATGCCACAGCACACAATTTTGGACGAACTGGGCGACTTCACAACCACTTTCCGCGTAATTCCGATCGCACTAATGGCCGTGGGGATCGGCGCCATCGGAGCGTTCGTCGCCTGGTTTCTCCTCAGGCTTATCGGTCTATTTACCAATCTTGCCTATTACCACCGTTTCAACGCGTCGTTTGTTTCACCGGCTGGCAATCATCTGGGCATCTACGCGGTCCTGGTGCCCGTCGTCGGTTCGCTGATTGTGGGCTTCATGGCGCGCTACGGGTCAGAGCAGATTCGCGGGCACGGGATACCGGAGGCCATCGAAGCGATCCTAATGGACGGCAGCAGGGTCAAGCCCAGACTGGCCATCCTGAAGCCGCTTTCGGCGGCCATCTCCATTGGGACGGGCGGCCCGTTCGGCGCCGAAGGGCCGATCATCATGACCGGCGGGGCGTTCGGATCGATGATCGCCCAGTTTTTCCATTTCACCAGCATGGAGCGTAGGACGCTGCTGGTGGCGGGCGCGGCGGCCGGCATGTCGGCGACCTTCGCGGCCCCGCTCGCGTCAGTGTTGATCGCCGTGGAGTTGCTGCTGTTTGAGTGGAAGCCGCGCAGCGCCATTCCTGTTGCTCTAGCCAGCGCCACGGCCTGCGCGGTCCGGCGCTATATTCTCGGTCTCGGCCCTCTGTTTCCGGTAGCTCAGCACCCGGTCTTCATCGGCCCCCGAGGGCTGGCGGGCTGCGTTGTTGCCGGACTTGCCGCAGGGGCGCTATCGGCGCTGCTCACGCTCGCTGTCTACGCCGCAGAAGATCTATTCAAGAAGCTGCCTATCCACTGGATGTGGTGGCCGGCGATCGGCGGCGTCTTTGTGGGACTGGGAGGCCTGATCTTTCCGCAGGCCCTGGGTGTCGGATACGACACGATCGCCATGTTGCTCAAGGGCAACGTTCCGCTGGGCATCTTTGCCGGAGTTCTTCTGGTCAAATCCGCGATCTGGGCGATCTCGCTCGGCTCAGGCACCTCGGGCGGCGTGCTCGCTCCGCTGCTGATGATGGGCGCAGCCCTGGGCGGAGTCGAGAGCATCTTTCTGCCCAACTGCGGGCCGGGATTCTGGCCGCTGGTGAGCATGGGCGCCATTCTGGGCGGCACCATGCGCTCGCCTTTCACCGGCATTGTCTTTGCCATCGAACTGACGCATGACGTCAACCTTCTTCTGCCGTTGCTGGTGGCCTGTTTTCTGGCGCACGCATTCACCGTGCTCGCCCTCAAGCGGTCGATCCTGACGGAGAAGATCGCGCGGCGAGGCTATCATCTGAGCCGCGAATACGCTCTCGATCCGCTGGAGATTCTCTTTGTCCGGGAGGTAATGCGCACGGACGTGGTGGCGCTGCCGGGCGCGGAAACGCTGAAGCAGGTGGAGGAGAAGTTTCACAGCGGCCTCCTGGAAGGCCATTCGCTCTTTCCCGTGGTCGATGAAAACAGGGGGCTGGCGGGAGTGGTCACGCGCAAAGAGATCCTGAAGCGATTGGCGCAGGTCAGGCGCGATGGCGCCGCGCCCGTGCGGATTTCCGAGATCGCGCTTGAAAAGCCGGTAGTGGCATTCGCCGGCGAGCCGCTGCGCATGGTGGTGCAGCGCATGGCTGAGTCGGGCGTGACGCGGCTTCCCGTGGTGGAGTCGCGAAACGTCCGGCGGCTTGTGGGTATGATCTCGCTCAGCGATCTGCTGCGCGCCAGGGCCCAGAACCTGGAGGAGGAGCGCGCGCGCGACACGGTATTGCGCATTCGCTTTCCGTTTCTGCGCCATCCCAAATCCGGCGACGACAGCTCGACGAGCAAGCCGCCTGCAAGCGCCAACGGCGCGACGGGCGAAGCGCGCGCCGGCGAGGCCAGGCGGCGAGCTGCAAGTTAGATGCGCAACCCCGGGCCAATTGGGTTCCCTCTGAAAACATCCAGTACCGCAGGTAGTTAAGGCTTTGCCCAGGAGCGCCATGGCACTTCAAGGTATTTATAAGAATCCTTCTATACTGGAACTTGCTCGGTTGATTGCGCTTGAGGGCGCCTCCCCACATTGGACTACTGGATAGGAATCCAGGGACTCGTTTCCCGCTTTTTCGCATGGCTGGCCCGCCGCCTGCCGAACGAGCGCCAACGGCTGCTGGCGATCACTATCGTGGCCGGGGGCATCTGCGGTCTTGCGGCGGTTGCGTTTCACATCAGTGTCGCGCATCTTTACGGGCTGCTGATCGACCGCGCAACTTCCGCGAAGGGCCATTCCTGGATTTTCTGGACGATCCTCACGCCGGCGCTGGGCGGGCTGGCGGCCGGGCTGGGACTTGCCTACTGGGTTCCCGCAGCAGCAGGCAGCGGCATTCCTCAAGTCAAGGCGGCTTATGCCTTCCGCCACGGCTCCGTCTCGATCAAGGAAGCATTTGGAAAATTTGTGCTCTGCGCTCTGCAACTCGGGGCTGGCGCTTCCCTGGGAGTGGAAGGCCCCACGGTGCAAATCTGCTCAGGCGTGAGCAGCTTTTTGGCGGGGTTGGCAAAGCTGAGCCCGGTGAACCGCCGCCGCATGACCTCCGTGGGCATGGCGGCCGGCATCGCCGCTGCGTTTAATGCGCCCATTGCGGCGGTCACCTTCACGCTGGAAGAGCTGATTGGCACACTTGACCAGACGATGCTCACCGGCGTGATTGTCGCCGCGGCGCTGGCCGCCGTGGTCGAGCACAGCATCCTCGGCTCCAACCCGATCTTTCATGTGCCGCATCTGGAGATCTACACGCTGAGCAAGGCGTCTTCGCTGGTATGGTACGCGCTGCTTGGTCTGTTGGCAGCCGTCGTTTCGGTGGCATTTACCGATTCTCTGCTGTGGCTGCGCGCCTGGTTCCGGCGAATCAAATTCGTCCCTAAGTGGGTTCACCCAGCTTTCGGAGGCGCGGCCGCGGGCGGATTTGCGGTAGTGGCGATTCTCTTCTTTCACCTCAACGGCATCGCCGGCGATCCTTACAAGACGCTCACCCAGGCTCTGCTCGGCGCGCTTCCCGTCACCGCCATGGGAGCCCTGTGCCTGCTGAAGCTGGCCGCCACCGTCACCTCGTATTCGAGCGGCGGATCGGGTGGCATCTTTGCCCCGGCGCTCTACATGGGCGGCATGCTGGGCGGCGCGGTGGGCTATCTCGACGTGATCGTCTTTCACCACCCTGCCGATACTATCGGCGCCTTTGCCGTGGTTGGCATGGGCGCGGTCTTCGCCGGCATCGTCCGCGCGCCGATGACCTCCGTGCTGATCATTTTTGAGATGACCGGGGGCTATGGGCTTGTGCTGCCGCTGATGATCGCCAACATGAGCGCCTTTGCCCTGGCCCGCCACTGGCGCCATACGCCGATCTATGAGGCTCTGCTCGAACAGGATGGAATTTTCCTTGAGAAGAAGAGTAGACCACAGGGTCTGTCGCCGGCGACGGCCGAGCACGCCGGGGAGGCAGAGCGGCCGAGTCAGGTAAGCGAGCGCGCAGGTCTTTCCTAGGTTGAAATGGAAGCTGTCAGCCGGGCGCCCGGAGTGCGCATTCGGCGATCTTCTGCTTTCGTCTGCTATCTTCAAGGTTGCGGAGCGCATGCGCTCATTCAAGGCTCCGCCGCAGCAACAGGAGCCACTTTTCATGGCCGATTCCGCACTCCGTCCTCCCGCTGCCACCTCAGAATCTCTTGGATTCTTCCACCCCTCGAGGCGCCCTTACCGCTTCACCATTTTGATGTTCATCAGCCTGCTGGTTCTGGGGAGCTATTTTGCCTACGACAGCATCGGCGCGCTGGCGCCAACGCTGATCGATGCACTGCATCTCGATCGCACCACGATCGGGAATCTCTATACGGCCTACTCGGTGGCTGCCATTCTCATCGTTTTCTTCGGCGGCATGCTTTACGACAAGCTCGGCCCGCGCCGCGCGAGTCTCTTGTTCTGCACTCTGGTCTTCGTAGGCGCCGCGATCGTGGCTATGGCGCATTCCACGTGGGAGCTGTTCGCCGGACGGTTGATCTTCGGCGCCGGCTCCGAGACCCTTATCGTCGTGCAGAGCGCCATTATCAGCCGCTGGTTCAAGGGCAAGGAGATGGCCCTGGCCTTCGGCATTGCGCTTACCATCAGCCGCGTCGGGACTCTCTTCAGCTTCAACACCGAGGAACTCATCGCCCAGTATTCCGGAAGCTACCGGGTGGCTCTGTGGGCCGCGGCCGGCTTCTGCCTGTTCTCGCTGGCGTGCAACCTCGTTTACTGGGTAATGGACCTCCATGGCGAGAAGGTGCTCGGACTGCCCAGGCCGGACGGAAGCGATAAGATCGTTTTTTCCGACGTGAAGAAGTTCACGTCCTCGTTCTGGTTTGTGACCTTTCTTTGCGTGACTTTCTACAGCGCCATCTTTCCCTTCACGGCACTGGCCACGGACATGTTCCACGACAAGTGGGGCATTCCGCTGACGAGTTCAGGCTCGGGCGGGTTCGTGGCGCAGGTCTTCGACAACTTCGTTCACATGTTCTCGACGGCGCCGGGAGTGACCAGCATTATCATTTTCGCCTCGATGATCTTCGCGCCCTTCGCCGGCAACCTGGTGGACCGCATCGGCAAGCGAGCCTCGCTGATGGTGGTAGGTTCGCTGCTGCTGATTCCCGCCCACCTGGTCATGGGCATTACCCACTGGAATCCCATCCCCAGCATGATCGTGCTTGGCGCGGCCTTTGTGCTGGTGCCCGCCGCCATGTGGCCTTCGGTTCCGCTTGTGGTTGAGGAGAAGCGCGTCGGCACGGCCTTCGGCCTGATGACGGCGATTCAGAACCTGGGCTTGGGGCTGTTCCCCTTCGTGAACGGCAAACTCCGCGACGTCACCGGAACCTATACCGCAACCCAGATCATGTTCGCGGCCCTCGGCGTGGCGGGGCTGGTCTTTGCGTTTCTGCTGCTGGGGTCGGACAAGCGGCACGGCGGCGTGCTGGAGCGGGGGAAGCGGCAGGCGTAGAAGGCTGCGCGGGCCAGGAGGCCCGCGCGACAGCCGACCAGGAGGTCGGCGGTACCAAATAGACCCGCCACACTCATGTGAGAGCCGCGTCATTAGAGGGCCCGCCGGTTCAAGAAGCCGCGGGAACGTAGGGAAAGGACTTCGACGGTTTCGAGGTCACCGACTCTTTGCCGATCCCGAGGCTAATGGGCGTGTTCGCCGCGGTCGAGAACATGACATTGGGCGCGTTGTCGGTCAGCGAACGGCCATTCCACTCCGTGAAGCCGAGCGATGCCTGTGTGCCGACCGTGTAAGGCATAATGTTGGGGAACAGGCGGTGCGCGATCTTCTCTCCATATCCTTGCGGGTCTTCGGCGGTTCCATATGCGGCAACCACGGCTGCCATCTTCTTGGCAAGAGCATCTCCCCAGGTTGCGAAGTCGTCGGCCGGACGCCCGCCATTGAGACGATTGCCGAGATCTTCGTTGTACTGCGTGAAAAGCGGCCAAATCATCGGAAGACCAAAGCGGTTGATCGGACGCCACCCCCCGGCATCCGTAGCAAGCGAGGCCACCGCCCACACGCCGATCTTCCGGTTTTCGCCCGCCCCGGCGAGCAACTCGCTATCCGGCAGTTCCAACACAATCGCATACACGGTCTGACCGGCAAAGAAGTTCGTTGCCTTACTCGGATCCCAGCCGGCCAGGTTCACAACCGTGCCGTCCTGGAACGCATGACCCACCGCGTGCAGTACAGTTGGCTCAATCCAGAATGGGTCGCCAGCGTGGCCGGCCCAGGCGCGCACACCCGAGGGTGTGGTAACCGGTTCATCTGTTGCCCCCTGAGCGATGACCGTACCGGCTGCGTGCGGATCGACGGCTTCTGCTCCGCGAATGCGCCGTAAGGTATAGCGCTGCTTCCCTTGTTCGTCGCGCTCATCGAACGTGAGTCGATAGGTCACCTCTTCAACAGCATCGCCGTTGAGATCGACCTTGAATTCGTACATACCCTCAGGATGGTAGCCGGGAATTTTGGCCTGCCCTAGAGAGTGACAGACATTGAGAACGAACACAGTGCCGACCTCGCCGCGGAATACATACATATCGGTGATGTCAAGGCGAACGTCCTGCCGGGCGATAGGTGAGTCGAGATGGTGAGACATAGATTCTCCTTTTGCGCTCGCGGGATTGGATGAAGTTAGCGAACTTGATCGTGGCTCGCCTTGGATCGACAGAACCGAGGCGGCTAGGGGTAGGTTCGCTCCGATTGCGACTATCGCGCCGCCGATCAGAACCCGCCGACGCGATAGGTCCGGACCCGCGCTTGCATTTCTTTCAGAAGCATCCAAAACATCCAGTTTTTCGGTTGATCGCATGTGCCTATGTGACCTCCTCGTATGACTTGATGCTGTCTTATGTGGGGACCGTAGCCGAGTGCTGCCGACCATGGGGAAGGGGCTGGTTGAACGGGCAGCCGGAGCAAGAAACCGTGGCCGGTTTCCCTTCCATTGGTTTTTGATGGTCTCGACAACGGGCAAGTTGCCTGGAAAGGCGCCAGGAAGGAAGCTGCGAGAACTCTTCGGGCAAACGCTTACCCAGGGTTTCACTCTGGGCTGATCTCATATCCTCCCTCCGAGAGGAACGGGACGGCGTCCACGCAGCCAGTGGCCCCTCGCGGGCCCGGAGGGCCGAGCGACGCTGACCAGGAGGCCGGCGCTACCAAACAGGTTCCTACCGCGGCTCCATGTTGAAATTCGTGGTTCCCACCCTAGCGGCAAAAACAAAAACGCCGTGAGGGTTGGGCACCCAGAGTTTGGTAGTTGGTTCGGCGAGGGTGGACACCCAGACTCGTACAAAAACCAAGCGGTCAGAGACTTACCGCGGTTCCATGTTGTAAAGGAAGTACGCCCGCAGCTCGAGATAGGGACCGTGAAAGTCTTTGGGCAGGGGCGGGTAGTTCGAACCGGTGAGCGCGCCCCACGCCGCACGGTCCAGCGCCGTATCGCCCGAGCGGCCCTCCAGGGTCATTTCCGTCACCTGGCCGTTGGGCAGCACCTTGAAGCGGATCGCCACCATGCCGGATTTCGAAATCGGCGCATACACCTCGTCGGGCATCAGCGGGTACCAGGTGCGCTCGGTCTCGTAGTGCCAGCGCTGTATCCATGAGGTGAAGTCCACTCCCTGCGTGTCGGAGAGAACATCCAAGCCGCCGGTCGTGGCGCCGGGATGCAGCCCGCCCGTCGTGCGGTTTCCGCTGCTCGCACCCTGGCCCTTCATCGCGTTCTTCATAGCTTCGCGCAAACTGTCGGCGGGGTTGGCGGAGTTCATCGCGAAGTTCGGCTTTTCGGCCGGCTTCGGCGCCTCGACAGGTGCCTGCGGGTTGGCCGGAATCGGCGCCGGCGCGGGCGCCTGCTGCTGCTCCTCTTTCGGAGCGGGCTCGGGCAGCTTGGCCGGCGGGGATTCGCGGTTCAGATCCTCCAGCGTCTTCTTGTCAATGAGCTGCTTCTCTTTTGGCAGGGGCTTGGGCTTGGGTTTCTGGATCTCGCGCAGCGCGTCGGGAGGCAGGTCGAGGTAGGTCAGGTCCTGGCGCTGCTTGATGACGTCAAAGGGGTCGATGACCTTGGGAACCTTGAAGACGTAGGTTGGAATCCAGGTGACGGCCGACAGCAGAATGATGTGGAGCAGGATTGCCAGCCAGATGCCTTCCCGCAGCCTTGACCAGCGACGCTCATCCTCGAGCTCGCTGATCATTTGCATCAGTTCGTGCGTGTCGTAATCGACCCAGCGTGAGCCGCGCACCACCGTGGACTCGCCGCTCTCGGAAGAGGGGACGTCCTCGCGCTCCCGGTCGTACTGCGAAATCGTGTCGAGCCCGAGGATCGAACCCGGGATGGCGGTTTCCGGCGCAGGGTTCTCATGGCCAGTTGCCTGGGGCTCGTTCACGTCAACCGGAGTTTCGCTGGTGGGCATTCGTATTCGGGGAGCCAGCGGAAAGGCTTCCGGCTCCGATTCGTGTCCCTTCTATTTTCTCAGACTTCGCGCAGAAACGCCTGCACCCCGGGCGCCACCATCCGGCCCGTACAATGATATCTGTTCATAAGACGAAGATGCGGGCGGAAGGAATTGCCGAGTGAAGTCGTTTTTTGCGCGTTTGCTGGCTAAATGGAAGCTGGTTCTGCTGCCCGCGGTTTTGAAGATGGGCGTCTGGGGCGTGGGCGCCGTCGCCGTACTTGACTCCTCCAGCATCCCGGTCCCCATGGACGCGATCCTGGCCCTCTATATCTGGAACGACAGGCGTCACTTCTGGCTCTATTGCCTGCTGGCCGCTGTTGGGTCGGCGATCGGCGGGCTGCTGCCTTATGCCCTGGGCCGCGCGGGCGGCGAACTGTTCCTGCTCAAACGCGTGAACCGCGAGAAGTTCGAGAAGATCCGCGCCCGCTTCGAGCGCCAGGAGTTCCTGGCCGTGATGATCCCCTCCATGTTGCCCCCGCCCGCCCCCTGGAAGGTCTTCATCTTTGCTTCCGGCGTCTTTGAGATGCGCGTCGCGCCCTTTATGGCGGCGGTGGTCTGCGGCAGGATGCTGCGCTGGCTCATCCTCTCGATTCTTGTAATCAAACTCGGCCCGGGCGCCGTAGAACTGGTGGCGCGCCACGCCCTGGTCACAGTTCTCTTGGTTCTGGCGCTGGCGATTGCGGGGTTTGCCGTGTGGTGGATGAGAAAACGGCGCACAGGACGGCTGATGGAAGACTGAGCCGCAGAAGCAGCGCAGTCACACTTCTCCCCGCTGCACTGTTGATCAGAAGTGCGAACGGAACTTTACTTGTTCGTCGCTGCGACCTTAGCAGGAACCAGGCTCATCTGCCGGACGAGCGCCGGCAGGCCGAAGGCCGCAGCCAGCACAATCGAGGTCGCCACGAGATCATTGCGGTAGAAGGGAATGGCTGCCACATAGCAGGTCCAGAGGCCGGCCAGCGTGTGCGGATAGCCATTAAAGCCGCTCGCCCACACGCCGTAGTTGGAGACGACAAAGAACGAGGTGGGACCCAGCAGCGCTCCCGCCGCCACGCGCGCGAAGCTTGTGCGCGAATGCAGCAGAATCCAGCCCAGAGCCATCGCCGCCGCATACCACGCCCATGTGGTCGCGTAGGCAGCCCAATGGAAGCTGTAGTGATAGACAGCAGTGGTCAGGAAGCAATCGGCCGCGATCAGCGCCGCCAGGGGAGCAAGCATCTCGCGCCAGGACCGCCGGGCTCCAAAGTAAATCAGGCCGCCGGTTACGGCGGTAAAGTTCAACCACGCTGCATGGGGCAGCACGCGGCTCAGCACAGCAATCAGCACCAGCAGATAGGCAACCATCGGTAGCAATTTCCCTTCCTGATTCATTTGTGGAGGCTTCACCCCAGCTTTGCGCAGAGGCGATTCTCTATTCTCAGCTCCAGCGCGCGCTGCGGTCAACCGGGATCTTTCCACTGGCTCAACAGAACTTTCCATTGTGCAAAAACTCTAACGTTCTACTCTCGTGCCCATCTTTTCGCCCGCATCCTCGGAACTATCTACGATGTAGACCCAGCCCCCGAGCGGCGAACGTTGCTGCCGGCTCCTGGAAGACAGAAGTGAGTAGGCGAAACGCAGGTCGGTGAACTCAACCGTCGTCCAGTTCCGGCCTGGAGGAAGCTTCGGCGGGTCCATGCCCGTCACAGGCACCGGGCCAAGGTCGCGCACGACGGCCCAGGCTCCCCAATCGAGAAAAACGCGGCCCAGCTTCGTCCGCTTCGCGGCCTCCACGGCTGGCGTCGCGGCTGGCTTGTAGATCACATCCTGCCCAGGGTCGCTCTCGATTGATCCGGTATGAGTATCGAACTCGGCCGTCTGGTAGAAGTCTCGCGTCTCGAGGATTGCGTGCCAGCGGAAGAGATTTACCGGGTA
>Ga0326728_10021374_pt1 | contig 12174 bp, 10 predicted proteins | sample MB3enrmetagenome_FD_207602 | JGI IMG/M metagenome (GOLD analysis project Ga0326728, IMG submission 207602) | Lab enriched peat soil microbial communities from McLean, Ithaca, NY, United States - MB31MN | ecosystem: Environmental > Terrestrial > Soil > Wetlands > Peat | place: USA: New York...
AACCAGACACAGATCAGCAGCAGCAGGAACGTCAGGTGCACGCGCACTTCGACGCCGGCAACATTTCCCACCAATACCGACCAGTTCCGCATGAACAATCTCATCTGCTTGATTCTAGAGTTTTGGGTGACCCAGGGGCAAGGTTTCAAGGATTCAAGGTATTGGATGTTCAACGTGAAACGAAAAACGAGAAACGGGGAACGGGTTTAGGGCCGGCGACGGCCGTGGGCCGATGGCCGACGGCGCGGGTGCGCTGGGGCTGGTGGCGCGGTCACTTCATCGGCAGTGACAAAAACCGGATCAATGTCGGTGGGGATCGCCTGTAGCCGTTGCAACGCCCGCTGCACGTTGGGCCGCACGACTCCCAGCCGATCCAGCAATAGCCGGGCGCCGGTGTAATCGCCGGTAGCCTCCAGGGTAAGCAGTTCGCGCGTCAGGCCGCGCACCGCCAATTTCATCTTGGGAACATCGACGGCAAACGTTCCGTCCGGTTGTTCGACGAAGGCCCCATGATCCAGGAAATAGTTGAATTGCACCGCCATGCCCTTGCCGTGGGCGTCCTCCAGGCCGAATCGCAGCGAGCGGAAAGACGACGCCAGATAGGTGATATAGAGCTGGCGCTGGGCAGCTTCATCGGCGGGAAGCACGGCTCCCAGATCCATATCCTCCGCATGGTCCATCATGTACTGCAAAGCGAACAGCCCGGTAACGTCGGCTTTGGCCTCTTCAACGGCGCTGTACGCGTCCCGCAGCTCCAGGCGAACGTTCGTGGCGCGGCCCTGGACCGTGATCTGGTGCGGCCCCAGTCCGTGCATCAGTTCATGCGCCAGCATGTGCGTGAAAAACATCTCGAAACTGAGGTCGGGCTGCTCCAGACCGCTCAACATGCGGGTGGCAATCGGCACCAGGACGCTGCGAAACTTGGCCGCCTGCACGTTCTTCAGCATGACCCGTTTGGAACCCTTTTCCTTGATCACGCGGTCGTCGTTCGGCAGGTTGTACGCGGCGGTCTGGACGCCGTGCGCGGCGTCGCCAGTACACAGAATTTCATTCACCACGCGGATGGGCGCGGCGGCGCCCAGTTTGGGGTTGCGATACTCCGGCGCTTCCGGCAGATGATTTTCGATCTCCTGAAGGTGTTCGGTAAACGCCTCCAGTTTGGCGGTTTCCCGCCTGTCCTGCAGGTTCACGTAAGCTTCAAACGCCGCTTTGTAGCCGAACCATTCGTCATCATAGGTTTCATAAGGCCCGATGGTGATATCCAGGGGCGCATCCATGTCCATCCAGGCCAAATCGCTCGCATAGTAGTCATTGGAGAGGAAAGCTTCGGCGCGGCCATTCAGAAACCGCTTCAAGCTGGCATTATCGGTGAGGGTGGCGGCTTCGCGCAGCAGTTGCGCGGCGCGCGCCAGATCGGCTCCGTAGGCTTCGCTGTAGGGAACGACGATCAGCTTTCCATCGGCGGTGCGGCGATTCACAATGGTAAAGAATCCGGTCGCTTCTTCTTTCTGCTTCGGCGGCAGGGTGGCCACCCAACTTTCGAACTCGGCCTTGGTCATGTCCGGAGGATAGAAATTCGCGCCGGGAAGTTTGCGCGGCGGCACTCCGGGAAGAAAAGCCTGATTGTCCTTGAGCTCGTCCCAGGGACTTTTATTGATCCAGAAATATCGCAGGCGGGCGCGTCCCAGTTCGGTCGTGTCCTTCTTCAACTGCTGGTAGAGCGCGCGATCGCCGTTCCAATACTGGTCCATGAAGACGTCATTGAGGACGCGGGCCGCCGCGATGAGTTTGGGGAGGGCCTGGCGGTCGCCGGTCGAAAGCGCGCCAATGTCCACGGTCAGCCGCGTAGAGGCAAAGCGGGCGGCCATCTGGTCCAACTGGGCGGCATCCGGGAACGCCGATGCCCCGGCCGGTGGCGCGGCAGCATCGGCCTTGGCCGGAGCAACGACGCCGCGATGCGGCTTGGTCTGCGCCGCGGCCACAGCGGTCAACAGCCCCGCCATCAGCAGGAAGCAAGCGAGTCGATCCATGGTGTTGGTACCGGACAGCCCCATTATTCACCACAGAGGACACAGAGGCCACAGAGGAAAACCTAGAAGATGAGCAACTGGTTAACAGGGTACTGGATTTGCAGCAATTGTCCCGTCAGGGCAGATGCCACATGCGGATAGACGCCTGCGAACTCCCCGGCTGTTTTCCTCTGTGTCCTCTGTGGTGAAAAAGCCGGAATCAAGCCTTCTCCAGCACCGCCGCAAAGAATCCATCGCAGGGATGCGCGCCGGGAACGGTGCGGAGGAACCTGCCGGAGAGCAGGCTCTCGACCTCGGGCCAGGCGAGTTCGCTTTCCCGCTGCAAACGCTCCAGTTCGTCACGGCAGTCCAGAAGCCGAACCGCGCCGTTCGCCTGCGTTAAGACGCGCTCGATGACGGCTTCGTTTTCTTCCGGTTCCAGTGAACAGCTGGAATAGATCAGCCGCCCTCCGGGCAGAAGATGATGAAGGGCTGCGCTGAGAATTGCCGCCTGCGATTCCTGCAAGCCGCTCAAATCTTCGGGTTTCAGCCGCCACTTGATTTCGGGATTGCGCGCCAGCGTGCCCGTGCCGGAGCAGGGCACGTCCACCAAAATGCGATCGAATCCGCCGTTCACCGGCAACGCGCGCGCATCGGCCACGACGATGCGGACGTGGGCAACGCTCACCAGACGGCGCATCAGTTCGGCGCGGTGCTCATGCAGCTCGACGGCAATGATTTCGCTTTGCGGATTGCGGTCGGCGATGGCAAGGGTTTTGCCTCCGGGCGCGGCGCAACAATCCAGGATGCGCGCCCCAGTTCCCACCAGGGCGGCGACCAGTTGCGAAGCTTCGTCTTGAATCGCGATCCGGCCTTCGTGGCAGGCGAAGGTGTGGGAAGGGTCGCCGGAGAGAACCCGGCGAGCGCCTCGCAGCAGCGCGCCGGGCGCCAGTTCGATGCCGATCTTCCGCAGTTCCTCTTCCGCCGCCGCATCGCGCAGGCGCAAAGCAGCCGTGGGAAGACATTGGTTGTGCCGGCAGATGGCTTCCGCCTTTCCGGCGCCATAATTTTGTATCCAACGCTCGACCAGCCACAGCGGATGGGCGAAGCCGGAAGCCAGCGATTCCCCGGTAATCGGAGCAGCATTCACGCTGGGAGGCATAAGATTCCCCTGGCGCCGCTGCTCGCGCACTTCGTTGCTGGTCTTCGGAATCTTTCGCAGCACCGCGTTGGTCAGCGGCGCGGCCGAGGTCTTGCGCGACAGCTTTACCAGATCGACGCTTTCGTTGATGGCGGCCCGGGCGGGAACGCGATGGAGAAACTCCAGTTGATACACCCCGATGCGCAGCGCGGTCAGGACCTCGAGATCCAGCTTGCGGAGGGGCGTGAACGAAAACTGCGCGATTTGGCTGTCCAAACGCGACCGCCAGCGCAGGACACCCATGACCAGTTCCATGCATAGGCCGCAGTCCGCGGCCGAAAGCGCAGCCGTCCGATCGGAGTGCAGCAATTCCGAGGCGTAGGCCTGCTGGGTTTCCACGCGGAGCAGGATGTCGAAAGCGGTTTGGCGAGCGGGAGAAATCACTTTTTCACCACGGAGGCACAGAGACACCGAGTAAGTCTAAAACCTGCACTGTTTTTCTGATTTGCCATTATCTCCGTGCCTCTGTGTCTCCGTGGTGGATTGGGGTTGCCGCTCGGCAGCGATCTTTCTTTTGCGGCAAAATCACTATGCTATGTCCCGCGGCTTCGGTTGGTATCCATTTACGAAATCACGGGCGCTCATTCGCTTCTTGCCTTCCATCTGAACCGCGAATACTTCCAGAGCCGTGCCTTGGCCGCAGCCAACATAGAGGTGTACGCCGCTCACATGCAATTGCCCCGAGGCCAAGGATTCCGCACAGCCCTGCGCGGGGCGCACGCTCCACAAATGTAAAGTCTTTCCGCGAAAGCGCGTATAGGCGCCGGGCCAGGGAGTGAACCCGCGCAGGCGATTCCAGATTTCAATGGCGCTGCGACTGAAATCGATCCGCCCATCTTCTTTTTTCAGGGTCGGCGCCAGGGTGGCCGCGTTGGAATCCTGCGGCCGGGGCGCGATGGCGCCCGCCTTGAGTCCACGCAGGGTTTCCGCCAGCACCGGCGCGCCGAATGCGGCCAAGCGCGGCGCCAGGGTCTCCGCCGTGTCCTCCGGCTCGATGGGCAGCTCGCGCGCCAGCAGGATGTCGCCGGTATCCAGGCCGGTGTCGATACGCATGGTAGTCACGCCGGTAACGGCTTCGCCCCGGGCAATCGCCCACTGGATGGGCGCGGCGCCACGATACTTGGGAAGCAAGGAAGCGTGCAGATTGATATTGCCCAGTGGCGGCAAGTCGAGCATCCATGGCGGAAGGATGCGGCCATAGGCGACCACAACCATGGCCTCGGGACGAATACTCTCAAGTTGTGCCTGGAAATCGCGGTTGTTCCTGATCTGCTCCGGCTGCGTCACCGGAATCCCCTGCTGTAAGGCAAACTGTTTGACCGGCGGCGCCGTCAGGGCCAGACCGCGGCCGGCCGGCCGGTCGGGCTGGCACACCACCAGTCGCACATTGAATTCTCCGCCCTCGACCAGGGCGGCCAGGCTGGGCACGGCGAATTGTGGGGTGCCGCAGAAGACAATTTCCATGTTATTGAGAGGGCGAAAAGCAGCTGGCAGTTAGTAGCTAGTAGTTAGGGGCCCCTAGCTACCAACTACCAGCTACTAACTACCATTCGCCTTCCTTCATCAGCTTGCGTACTTTCCGCTTGATCAGGTCGCGTTTGAGCGCGCTGATGTGATTGATGTAGAGCTTGCCTTCGAGATGGTCGGTTTCGTGCAAAAAGGCGCGGGCCAGCAGGTCTTCGCCGGTTTTCTCGAACCACTTGCCGGTAACGTCCTGGGCGCGAACGGTAACGCGCGCCGGACGCGTGACCTTCTCGCGGAATTCGGGGAGGGAGAGGCAGCCTTCCGCTTGCGTAACCTTGCCTTCGACGTGGATGATCGAGGGATTCACCAGCACCAGCTTCTGGCTGGGATCTTCCTTGAACGTTACGTCGATGACCGCCAGGCGCCTGGAGAGCCCAATCTGGTTGGCCGCCAAGCCGACGCCGTGCGCCTCGTACATGGACACAAACATATCCTCTACGAGTTTCCGCAGCTCCTCGTCAAACACGGTCACGGGCTCTGTCGGTGTCTCCAGAACCGGATCTCCGAATTTAACAATCGGGTAGATCATCGCGCTTCAATACTGTTTCAACTGTCCGCAATAGCCGGTGAAATTGCGCTGCAGCTCGCCCAGGCTGTCGCCGCCAAACTTTTCCAGCACCGCTCCCGCCACCGTCAAGGCCACCATGGCTTCGCCCACGACGCCCGCGGCCGGTACCACGCACACGTCGGAACGTTCATAAGCGGCCTTGACCGGCTGGCGCGTGGCGAAATCCACCGACCCCAGCGGCCGCCGCAGCGTGGCAATGGGCTTCAAATATCCGCGGACGACGATGTCCTGACCGTTCGACATGCCGCCTTCCACGCCTCCAGCGCGGTTGCTGCCGCGGGTAAAACCGGTAAATCGCGGGGCCTTGTGCGGCGTCACCGCCGGAACCCCCTCCGCCTGCCAGCCGATTTCGTCATGCACCTGCGATCCCGGCAGAAAAGCCGCGGCCACGCCATCGCCAATTTCAACCGCCTTCACCGCCTGCAGCGACATCACGGCCGCGGCCAGCCTGGTATCCAGGCGCTCGTCCCAGTTGGCCATGGTTCCCACGCCGGGCGGCACGTTGTGGACGACAACTTCAAACACGCCCCCCAGGGAATCGCCGGTACGCAATACCGCATCGACTTCCGCCTTCATCCGCTGCTCGGTTTCCGCATCGGCACAGTTCAGCAGGATCTCGTCACTCGCCTGCAGGCGCCAAATCTGTTCCCACGCTACCGGCTTTTCCAGGCGCGCGGCGCCGACGGCAATGACATGACTTGCCACCTCGATGCCTAGCTGTTTTAGCAATAACTTGGCCAAGGCCCCGGCGGCGACGCGGGCGGCAGTCTCGCGTGCCGAAGAACGCTCCAACACATAGCGCGCTTCCGGAAAATTGTATTTCAAGGCGCCCGCCAGGTCGGCGTGGCCGGGACGCGGAGACGTAACCGGCTTATGCTTCAACGGATCGCCGCTCTCCACCGGCAACGATTCCTGCCAGTTTTGCCAGTCCCGGTTGGCCAGAAGGATGGAAACCGGCGAACCGATCGTCTGGCCATGGTGTACGCCGGATATAAAATGGGCACGATCGCGCTCGATTTTCTGGCGTCCGCCGCGGCCATAACCCTGCTGGCGCCGCCATAATTCGCGGTCGACAAAGTCCTGGTCCACAGGGAGGCCGGCGGGCAGACCGGAAATCAGCGCCACCAAAGCTTCACCATGGGACTCCCCGGCAGTGAAGAAACGCATCATATAAAGGTTAGATTGTACCTGAACGCTAGCCATCGAGACCCGGTAAAAGGGAGAGGTTGAACACGCGATGTTGCCTATTAAGCCACGGTCTCGTGCTCTGATCGCCGAGATCTCGCAAGTGCTGGAGCCTAATCTCCCGCAGATTACCGAGGCCTGGCGGCGCCGGGTTCAGGAAGAGTTCGCCTTCAGCGATGAGCGCGTATTGACGGCACTGGAGCGGCTGAGCATTGCCTCCGGCAGCAAGTTTTTTGCCGCTGGCGATTTTGCCGGGTTTTTTGAGAACCTGCATTACTACGGCACGCGGTTGGCCAAGTTGCAGGTGGACACGCGCGCCGTAGCCCGCTCGCTGGAACTTGAGCACGACATCTACGAGCCGCATCTGGCGCAGTTGGATGCGGAAAAGCGGGTGGAAGCGCGGGCGGCTTTGGAAATGCTGTCCTCACAGGCGTTCATCACCGTCTCGGGCGCGTATTTCGATACTCAGAGCAAGGAATCAGCGGCACTGCTGGCGGCTTTGGACGCCGAGTTGCTAGCGGATAATCTCGAAGCCCTGTTGCAACGGGTGCTGGAAATTACGACTTCGACCTTTAACGCCACGCTGGGCCTGCTACTGCTGCGGGATTCCGACGGCGACATACTCCGGGCCAAAGCGAGCTTCGGATGGGACGGACCCAGAGGCATGGAGGAAGAATTACGGATCAACATGGGCCAGGGTTTTTTGGGCACTATCGCTCAAACCGGCGAGCCGGCCTTGCTCCCCGACCTGGATCGCTGTGGCGGGGAGCTGAGTCCCATCCTGCGCAACCAGGCACGCGCGCTGTGGGGAATGCCGCTGAAACACGCCGAACAGACCATCGGAGTGCTGCTGATCGGTTTTGTCCGCCCGTACGAATGGCTGCCCACCGAGCGCGAACTGTTGCGCGCCATCGCCGACCGTTCCGCCCTGGCCATCGACCGGGCCCGGATGACCGATGCGCTACGCGAGCGCGAGGCGCGCATCGCCGAGCTTTCCGGGCATTTGTTGCAGGCGCAGGAAGAGGAGCGGAAACGCATCAGCCGCGAGCTGCACGACGAGACCGGGCAGGCTTTGATGGTCATCCGCCTGTATCTGGGCATGCTGGAAGGTACGTTGACCGGGCGCACGGCCAAAAGCAAAGTGCGGGAAACCGTTACCGTGGTGGACCGGACCATCGAGGGCTTGCGGCGCATTATTGCCCGTCTGGCGCCGCTGGTCCTGCAGGAACTTGGCCTGGTGGCCGCCATTCGCAAGGAGGCGAAGGACCTGGCCAAGAGCACCGGCATCAAGGCGCGGGTATACATCGACGAAAAGGTGGGCCGCCTCGCGGATGATACGGAAACCGCGATCTACCGCGTGGTCCAGGAAGCGCTTCACAACGTTGCCCGGCATTCGCAAGCCAAATCCGTGAATGTGCAAATGGCGCGCGAGGGCAATGAGGTCTTGTTGCTGGTGGAAGACGATGGCGCCGGCATCAGCAAGCCGGGCCTGAGTCGCGAGCGGCCGACTTTCGGGCTGGAAGGCATGAGGGAACGGATCGGCATGCTGGGCGGCCGGATGAAGATCATTTCCGCAAAAGGCAAGGGTACGCAATTACAGATCCGGGTGCCAGCGGAGCGCAACGGGCTGGAGACACCGCTCCCCATCACGCGCGTGAAGGTCGCATCCAAGGCGGAGCCGGCTGAGGGAGAACCCTGGCTGGCCCCACTGAAAAAAGCTTCCGGGGGCCCCAGTTCCAGGCAGTGAGAATCCGGGCAACCGCCCAATAGGTGGTAAGCATATGCCAAAAATCAAGTGTCTCTTGGTTGACGACCATACGTTGTTTCGGCAGGGCGTACGCAGATTGCTGGAGATGGAAAGTGATTTCGAAGTGATCGGCGAATCGCCGGATGCGGGAGATGCCGTGGAGAAAGCGCGCGATCTGCGCCCGGACATTGTACTGATGGACATCGGCATGCCCGGACTGTCTTCGTTCGAGGCGGCCCGGCACATTCGCAAGAACCGGCCCGAAACCAAGGTATTGTTTCTGACCATGTACGAAGACGAGGATTATCTGGTGCAGTGTCTCGAGGTCGGCGCCGCCGGCTATGTACTGAAAGACACTCCGGCGCCGCAATTGGTGACCGCGGTCCGCGACGTGTACAAAGGCGGGAAATATCTCAGCGCCCAGGTGCTCAGCAAACTGGTGGAAGATTTCCGGACGCGCGTGCACGACGCCAAGATGCGGCCGCGCATTTCCACGCTCACGCCGCGCGAGCGCGAGATTCTGAAACTGCTGGCCGAAGGCAACTCGGTAAAGGAGATCGCGGTACTGCTGGCGTTGAGCGTCAAGACCGTCGAGGCGCATAAGTTCAACCTCATGCGCAAACTCGACATTCACAACAAAGCGCAGCTGGTGACGTACGCCATTCAGAAGAAGATCATCAAGATACCGGTGAATCAGTGAGGCCGTTTCACGTTTTTCGTTTCACGTTTCACGTTTTGCGACGCATTCGAGGTGAGCGATAGCCAGCGTGGGACGTCGAACTCATGACGTTCGGAGTCAGCCAATTGTTCCGCGTATCACGACAGCTTAGTCAACGTGAAACGTAAAACGAGAAACGGGAAACGGTTCTACGTTTTTTCCCCTTCCAGCGCGTGGTGGCGCACGTCGGCGCCGCGAACCCAGAAGATGACGTCTTCGGCGATGTTGGTGGCATGATCGGCCACTCGTTCCAGATTGCGGGCAATGATGATGGTATCCAGGGCCTGGCGGATCAGGGCGGGAGATTCGTGCATGGTCTTGTCCATGGCTAGAAAGATCTCCTGATTCATGCGGTCCACCACGTCGTCGGTTTCCAGCACCTGCTGCGCCAGTTCGGCATTGCCCGAGATAAAGGCCTCCAGTGACTGCCGGATCATCTGCGCCGAGGTTGCCGCCATCTCCGGAATATCGGCCGCCAGTTCCACGCGCGGCAGCGCAATCAGCTCCATCACCCGCTGGGCAATGTTCACCGCCTGGTCCCCAATGCGCTCCAGATCGGCGTTGCTCTTGATGATGGCCAGAATAAACCGCAGGTCCACCGCCATGGGCTGCTGCATGGCGAGCAGGTCGAGCGCCAGATGATCGATCTCGCGTTCCGCCAGATTGATCATGACTTCGTTCTCGAATACCTTGCTGCACAGTTCGGGCACGCGCTCGCGATACGCGCGGACCGCCGTCTCGATGGATTCCTCGGCCATGCCCGCCATGGCCAGTAATTTGCCCTTCAGGTCGTCCAAACTCTGTTGAAACCGGGTACGAATCATCCAAACCTTCCCGTCACATAATCTTCGGTCCGCTTATCCACCGGGGTGGTAAAGATCTTCTCGGTCGCATCATATTCGATCAGCTTTCCCATCAGGAAGAAACCGGTGGAATCGGCGACTCGGGCCGCTTGCTGCATATTGTGAGTGACGATCACGATGGTGTATTGCGTTTTGAGTTGAAAGATCAACTCTTCGATCTTGGCGGTGGAAATCGGGTCCAAAGCGGAAGCCGGCTCATCCATGAGCAGGACCTCCGGCTGCACCGCCAGCGCCCGGGCGATGCAGAGCCGCTGCTGCTGGCCCCCCGACAGGCTGGCGCCGGATTGCTTTTTGAGCTGGTCTTTCACCTCGTCCCACAGCGCCGCCATGCGCAGGGCGTGCTCCACGACCTCGTCCAGTTCCCGGCGGTTGTAATGCCCATTCAGCTTCAGTCCGGCAGCCACATTGTCATAGATGGACATGGCCGGAAAAGGGTTGGGCTTCTGGAATACCATGCCGACCCGCCGGCGCACTTCGACCGGCGAAGTGCCGTTGTGGTAAATGTCCAGCGAGCCGATGACCACAGATCCTTCGACCCCGGCGGCGGGAATGGTTTCGTGCATGCGATTCAAACAGCGCACGAACGTGGATTTTCCGCAGCCGGACGGTCCGATGATCGCCGTCACATGATTGGCCGGAATCTCCATGGTGATGTCGTAAAGCGCCTGGGTCCGCCCGAACCAGGCGTTCAGTGTCCGCACACTGATACTCATGCCCATGAGATTAGCTCGTTCCTTTCATCACTCCGCGATTCGCAACCAGCCTCACAATCGCCACCGTGCCCACAATTGTAACAATCAATACCAGTGCTCCCGCCCACGCCTGCTGGTGCCATTCATCATAGGGAGAAATCGCGTAGGTATAAATCTGCAGCGGCAACGCCGCCGTCGGCTGATTCAGATTCCAGTTCCAGAATTGATTGCCGAAGGCAGTAAACAACAAGGGCGCGGTCTCTCCGGCCACGCGCGCAAAGGCCAGCATAATGCCGGTGATCACGCCGGGCAACGCGGTGCGCAAACTGACGGACAGCACCGTGCGCCACTCCGCCACCCCCAATCCCAGGGCCGCTTCCCGAATCGAGCGCGGCACCATCAATAGCATTTCCTCGGTGGCCCGCGTCACCGTCGGAATCATCATGACCCCCAGGGCCAGGCCGCCGGCCAGCGCCGAGAAATGCTTCTGCTGCAATACGACCAGCGCATATACGGCCATCCCCATCACGATGGAGGGAACGCCATTCAGCACGTCCGCGATGAAGCGCACCAGCAACGCCGTCTTGCCGCGACCGTACTCCGCCAGGTAGATTCCCGCTCCAATGCCCAAGGGCACGCCGATCAGGCAGGAGATCCCCAGGATCAACGCCGAACCGGCCATCGCGTTGCCGATGCCTCCGCCCGTCTCTCCCACCGGTTTGGGCGCGTTGGTCAGGAAAGACCAACTGAGAGCACCGGCGCCGCGAGCCACGAGATAGACAAAGATGGCCAGCAGCGGCACGATCACCAGGACCGCCGCGAAGACGGCTCCGGCGGTGGCCAGGCGATCGACCACCGCGCGCTTCCATCCGAAAAGTTTGCTCCGGGCGTTATTGGGCATGAGTGCTCGCCGGCATTCCTCGCGTAACGCTCCACACCAGCAGCCGCGCCAACGCGTTTACCACCAGTGTCAGGAGCAGCAGCGCCAAACCAATCTCCACCAAAGCGCTCAAATACAGGTCGCCCGTAGCTTCGGTAAATTCGTTGGCAATCACGCTGGCCATCGTGTAACCGGGAGCAAACAACGACTTGGCAATTTCCGGCCGGTTGCCGATCACCATGGTGACCGCCATGGTTTCGCCCAGAGCGCGGCCCAAACCAAGGATGATCGCGCCCATGATCCCGGCACGCGCGTTGCGCAGCACCCCGATACGAATCATTTCCCAGCGGGTGGCGCCCAGCGCCAATGCCGCCTCCCGCTGCTGCCGCGGCACCGCCGTCAGCACTTCGCGGGTGATGGAGGAAATAATCGGGATCACCATGATGGATAAAATCACGCCCGCCGCCAGCATGCCTATTCCGTACGGCGCTCCCGTAAAGAGTCCCGTCCAGCCCATGGTGGTTGCCAGCCAGGGCTCCACATAATTCCGGAGCAATGGGACCAGAACAAAGATGGCCCATAAGCCATAGATTACGCTCGGAATAGCCGCCAACAGGTCCGAGGTGAACGCCAGGATTCCGCGCAGCCAGCAGGGGCACATTTCCGTGATGTACACGGCCAGCCCCAGCGCCAGGGGAACGGAAATGGCCAACGCAACCAGCGACGAAACCAGAGTTCCGTAAATGAACGGTAAGGCCCCAAAATCACCCGCCACCGGGTCCCACGC
>Ga0326728_10021375_pt1 | contig 12173 bp, 11 predicted proteins | sample MB3enrmetagenome_FD_207602 | JGI IMG/M metagenome (GOLD analysis project Ga0326728, IMG submission 207602) | Lab enriched peat soil microbial communities from McLean, Ithaca, NY, United States - MB31MN | ecosystem: Environmental > Terrestrial > Soil > Wetlands > Peat | place: USA: New York...
AATCTCCTTTTCCGATTCCGAGCTGAATAACCTGTAATGAACCACTCCCCTTATACGGTCAAGCTGAGATGGTGTCTGTGCCTTCCGGAACACCGGTTCGTGCAATAGCGCTCACCTCGGCAGAACCACATCGGCGAGCGCTGGCGGGCGCGAAAGGCCGCAGACCTAGAGGTGCGGTTGTGGCTAAGTACTCCGCCTCATAAGTACGCTAACGTATTCCGGCCGGCGTTTCAGTAACGTTAACAACACGACATCGTGGCGTCACAGAATACGCTCTAGGGCAAACGATGCCGGTCTCCAGCTTAAGCATTCTTTCCCAGTCCGCGACCATACGCCCGCTTGACCGGTCCAGCGTGCGACAGGCCAATGGGAAACAAGTTTTCCTCTCTACTTCCATGATGACGTTACAAGATCAAGTGGAGAGGAGCGCAGATCCAGACATCCCAGAACCCCGTCAGGACAACCATGCGCCCAGCGTCGGCGGAAAGAAATACCAGGAGGTCTAGATTCGGGAACGGAACCGTCAGGGGTTGTAACCTCCGGAAGTGCAGATCTCAGTGCGGATCTCTAGTTATCAACGATCGGACCAAAATTTCTCCTGCGACATTTACTCTGGGTCTGCCGTCCGCAAAGGTCAACCTACGGCGGTCTCCGTCAGGCACTGGTGTGCCACGGCACATTGACGACGTTAATCCGCTGGTTACCTTGGGCCAGCAAGAGCGCCCTTAGCCATTCAGCGCGTTGATTGTGCAGGAAGTAGTGATACCAATGTCGCTCCACCAACTCTGGGATCAAGACGGCGAGTTGCCGGTCAGGGTTGCTTCGCTCGAGTTCCAGAATATAGTCCAATATCGGGGTGATCACGAAGCGATAGGGCGACTGCAGCACAACCAGGCGAGGCGCAACCAGACCCGCTCGTTTCGCCGGCCCCTCCACGTAGCGGTCCCATGTTTGACGAAAGTTCCCGCTCTCCTTTTCACAATCGATGTGCAGAGCTTCTACCTCGGAAGATAGATTGAGGGCAAACCGCAGCCCTTTCTGAGCGATCCTGTTCCAAGAGAGAATCGGGACCACTAACAGCGGTGCCCGCAAGTTGCTCAAATCCAGAGGCGCAGGGTTCGCGACCTCTGCCTCAACGCGACGATAGTGCCTTCGGATGGCAATCATCACAATCATTATGGCGGGAATAAGCAACACCGTTACCCAGGCTCCTTCGGCGAACTTTGCGACGGTTACCACCATGACGGTGGTTGCGGTGGCCACAGATCCCAGTCCGTTGACGAAGATGCTGCGCCCTGATCCTTCGCCTCCGGTTCGTCTCCAGTGAGCTACCATGCCGGCTTGGGAGAGCGTGAACGCCAGGAAAGCACCCACGGCAAACAGCGGAATCAACCGATCCGTGACCCCGCCAAACAAGATCAGCAGCGAGGCACACAGCACCGCGAGCACCCAGATCCCTTGCGAATACACCAGACGCCTTCCGCGCGAGGCGAAGCCCTGGGGAAGATACCCGTCCTCAGCGACGGCGCGGCAGAGTCGCGGAAAGTCCGCAAAGGCGGTGTTGGCCGAGAGCGCCAGCACGAGCAGGATTGAGCCCATCGTGATGTAGTAGAAGACGCCCTGCCCTGCCACAGCGGCGGTGAGCTGTGAAAGCACACTCTGATAGCCTGCCTTTCCGGGGTCGGTGGCGCCGATGTGGTAGGCACGAACCAGGTAGGCGATTCCCGCCAGCAGCACAATGAGAATCGCAATGATGGCCGTCAGGGCTCGCTGTGCGGATTTCACAAGCGGCTCCCGGAAAGCCGTGACGCCGTTGCTGATCGCCTCTACGCCGGTCATTGCGGTACAGCCGCTGGAAAAAGCCTTGAGCAAGAGCCAAGTGTTAACCGCGGCCGTTGGCAGGGGCAACGGCGGCGGAGCAACGACGGGTAAGGGATGACCGCCGGCGGTGAGCGTCTTGACTAGTCCCAGCATTAAGGTGACGAGCAAGCTTCCTATAAATAGATAGGTCGGAAAAATAAACACTGCGCCCGTCTCGCGAACACCGCGCAGGTTGACCATCGTGATGATGAGCAAGATTCCGAGACAGATCAGCAGGGTGTGGGGCTCGAGCGACGGCACTGCAGAGACGAGCGCCCCAACACCGGCCGAGATCCCTACAGCAGCCGTCAGAACGTAGTCGATCATGAGGGCAGCGGCCGCAAGCAGCCCGGAGAAGTCTCCCAGGTTCTGGCGAGCCACCGTGTAGGAGCCGCCGCCGGTCGGGTAAGCTTCAATGGTTTGGCGATAGGAGAAATAGACGATCACCAGCAGGATGATGATGCTGGCCGTGATCGGTACAATGTAAGTAATTCCCGCTGCGGCCAGCGGGATAAGCAGCGTGAGTGCCGCCTCCGGCCCGTACGCAGCGGAGCTGAGTGCGTCCAATCCAAAGACGGAGAGGCCTCCCACCGGCCCCAGCTTCTCTCCCATTTCCTCTGAAGAACGTAGTGGCTTCCCGAAAAGTAGATCGTTCAGTTTCATTGCTCATCCTCTAAGGCCGAAGGCACCGTGATGTCATGAAGAAGATCTTGCCATAGATTGCCGGAGGACTCCCTGGAAACGATCAGGTAAGCGAAGCTGTACCGCCAAGGATGAGTTGGGCCATTTATGGACGGTCTGTTGAGAACAGCCCTTGCGTCCGATCATGATTTGCGGACGATAAGCGGGGGGCCGACTCCTATGGATTTCCTGCCGTAGAGATCAAGCGCGTTGTGTTCCCGGTATTTCGCCCACGTCCTTTGAAGTCCCTATCGGGGAAGTTACCGTCCTGCCTGCGATCGCTTGGTTGTATAGTCGCGAAACCATAGACGTGGCGCTCAAGGTCGCCTGGAATACGTGCGCGAACTTCTGAAACTGCGTACTAAGCCTGACCGCCTATGACCTGGGCAACCTATGGCGACGGTTTGGACTTGTCCCCATTTTTGAGACAAACAGTTAAGGCTCAAAATTCAGCGAATGGTATAAAAGTGCCATTGAAGGGAGGATGGAGCCATGGGTTTGTCTCGACGGCAGTTTACCAAGGAGTTCAAGCTGGCAGCGATCCAGCGGTTGGAGATGGGGGCGTCGCGGGCGGAGGTGGCGCGAGCGTTTGAAGTGAACCCCAGCGTGCTGCATCGCTGGCAGCGGGAGGTTCGCCAAGGGCCTGGCAATGCGTTTCCGGGCCTGGGGAAACGGCGCTGGGAGGAGGGCCAGGTCGCGCAACTGGAGCGCAAGATTGGCCAGCAGGCGCTGGAGATTGATTTTTTGAAGGGGTGCTTGCAGCGTATCGACGCGCAGCGGAAACTGCAGGCACTGGCGGGAAAGCCGCTGTCTACCAGCAGATCCAGAGGCAAAGGGAGAGAGGCATAGCCTTGACGGTGGAACGGATGTGCACCCTGGCGGGAGTCAGCCGGTCGGGATTTTATCGCTTTCCCCGCGACCCGGCGGGGCCGGATCGGGACATGAAACTCCGCGATGCCATCCAGCGGATCGCGCTGGAGTTTCCCAGCTACGGCTGGCCGCGGACGACGGCGGAGCTCCGGCGGCGCGGCTGGGCGGTGAATCACAAACGCGTCTACCGTCTGATGCGCCAGGACAATCTGCTGTGCCTGCGGCGGCGGAAGTTCGTCGTGACCACCGACTCCGGGCACGGCTTGCCGGTGTATCCCAACTTGGCCCGCACCCTGACGCTGAGCGGCCTCGATCAGCTTTGGGTGGCCGATATCACTTACATCCGGCTGGAGCTGGAGTTTGTTTATTTGGCGGTGATTCTGGATGCGTTTTCACGGCGCGAGATCGGCTGGGCGCTGGACCGTAGCCTGGAAGCCGCGCTCACCCTTCAGGCTTTGCACATGGCGTTGGCGAGGCGGCGATCCCGTAGTCCGGGGCTGGTGCATCACTCCGATCGCGGGGTGCAATACGCCAGCACCGATTACACGCAATTGCTCAAAGACCACGGCATCCGCATCAGCATGTCGCGGAAAGGCAATCCCTGGGACAACGCCGCGTGCGAATCGTTCATGAAAACCCTGAAGTACGAAGAGGTCTACCGCACCGAGTATCGCGATCTGGCCGAGGCCCAGGCCAGCATCGGGGTGTTCCTCGAAAAGGTCTACAACCAAAAACGCCTGCACGCGGCGCTCGGTTACTTGCCGCCGGCGGAGTTCGAGCGCGATTGGTACGCCCAAACCAAAAAGGAGGCCGCTGCGCGGCAGCTTCCCTTATGAGTTTTCTCAGGCATGAGGAAATCTATCATTTCGATGAGGGCTCGATCCTCACAGACCACGCCCTCGCTCATCGAAACGATGAGTTTCCGGCTGGCTATTCCTGGGCCGGTTGCGCTCCCGCAGAGCCTGCCGCCGCTTCACCAGCCGGCCCCCATCTTGCAAGAAAGGGCTTTGGCATTACAATGCAATTCCAGCGAACGGTAAGCAGTGCCTTAACTGTCTGTCTCACCCCAGGGGACAACCCCAGTTGGTGCTGCCGAAGAAGATCGAGAAGTGGTCGTTGACGAGTTTGCAGCAGCGACTTGTAAGAACGGGCGGTCGAGTGGTCAAGCCCGCTCGCTACGACTGGCTACTGTTGGCAGAGAGCCATCTGAATCGGTGGAGGTTTGGAAGCATGGTGCGGCGGCGAGGGAGAATTAAACTGGCCAAGGTGGAAAGGGCCGGGAGGTGTCCGACAAATTGCATAAATATGGAACAATTTTAATCTTCCCGTGCCCGGAACAGACAGGGCCTGCCCCTTTCCCGCCTGCCGGAGTCCCTCGACCTGCAAACGATAAATAAGCAGCCCAATGGAGACGGCACCGAGAATAACGGCTCCCAATCGGGAAGGCAAACAAGATGACACCATCCTGTAACTGATGTTCCTTTGAGGCAAAGGTCTCCCGAACGTACTATCCAGCCATACCCCCCATCCGGCGGGCATGTCCAAGTACCGATTTTAATATTTTTGCAACGAGAGTCTGTCTACTGGCCTCCCTGGAGTTCCTGCAGAATCTTGGGATTGGGCTCATCCATAGCCAGCAGGTTGTGGCAAGTGTTGCAATCCTGCGGGATGACCTGGCCGTCCTTCGACTTGTGGTCGCCATCGTGGCAACGGAAGCAACCCGGAAAATCCGTGTGCCCCAAGTTGTTGGCATATGTCCCCCAGGTGACGTGCATGGCGGGGAAGACATTTCCATCGTAAATGTACACCAGAGCCTTGGCGGCTTGCTCGATCTCGGAGCGTTGGCTGTTGTAAATGGCGAAATAGTTCTTGCGGTAATACGCCCGCAGGTTTTCGGGGATTTCCGTCTCAGCCTCCAGCCGGCCGGCATAACTCCGCTTCAGCAGGTCGATAGAAACCTTGTGTGCAAAAGGCAGAGACGGGCTGATGCGGCCCGCCGTCATCTCCGTATCCACGGCCTCTTCGGGGAGGTGGAAGGTGTGGCTCGGACGGTCGTGGCAGTCCATGCAGTCCATCAGGCGTCGTTCACCCCGCGCCAGCAGTTCGGGTTTGGGTGGAGTGGCGGTGGAGGCAAATTGCGTGAAGGAACCATCGGGATTCCGGTGATCTATCCAAGGGATAACCTGTCGCTTGTCGTCGGACGCAATGTAAGTGATGCGTCCCAAATGCCACCCATGAATGCCGGTATACTTCAGCGCCGGACTCAGCCCTCCGATATGCATCAGGAGAACGGTCTTGGTGGAGGAGTTCTTCTCATTATCCCCGAACTTCGTTTTGACGATGAGCTTGTCACCGGTGAACCTGGCCGGCCAATGGCATTGGTCGCAAGTTTGGGAGGCCGGACGCAGGTTGTGTATGGGCTCAGGGATAGGTCGCGGATAGAGGTTGAATGTCACGGCCAGCAACTGGTAGCTGCCCGAAATTTTCGAGCGCACAAACCACGGCGCGCCGGGGCCGATGTGACATTCCACGCAAGCCACGCGGGCATGAGGAGAACGCAGGTAAGCCGTGTATTCCGGAAGCATGACGGTGTGGCACGTGGTCCCGCAAAATTTCACCGAATCCATATAGACCACTCCCCGGTAACTGGCAAACGCGAAGAGAGGCACGTTAATAGCGGTCATCGTCAGCACAAACATTGCCGTGCGGCGAAATTCCACGCGGGAAAAGGAAACCAGAGGGTATTCATCGGGAAGAATTCCCATGCGTTGCCGCCGGCGGAACTCCAGGTAGATGCCGAAGGGAATTATGAGCAGCCCCAGGACAAAAAAGCCGGGCAGAATCAGGAAAACGATAATGCCCATATAGGGGTTGAAGGAGTAACCGAGAAGCAGAGAAGCATAACTAAGGATCAAAGTGATGGCCGACGTAGTCGTCAGCACCACTCCAATTCGGCTGATCCAGTTGTGGCTGAGGTATACGGCGGGACGAATCAACCGCCGAAGTTTTTCCACCCATCCGTGTTTCTGATCCTTTGGATCCTTACCGTTTTGATCTCCCCTGCCTGTCTCCGCCATGAAACGAGTCTCCTTACCTGTAAGATGCTTCCTCCCAAGAGGTTGGTGCCCCTGAAATCATTCCCGCTTCGATTGACAGATATTGGTGCGTAAACAAGAGAATAAAATCGCAAAGTGTTCCTTTTTGTACAGACGCGTGTTTTGTTTTGCACAGACACACTTTTCCCCAGTGCTTAAGATTTGGATCACGCGCTGATCCGAAGCTCGGATAAAAGAAATGGCGCCTGCGAAAGTTGCGAGCAGTTCGTTTACGGCCGTCGCAGTGATCTGCGCTGATGATTTACGCCTTGGCGAACCGAGCCGAGTTCTGGAATCGACCAATTGGCAGCGCGTTTCCGTTAGTGAGTTCAAACTCGGAAGGAGATAAGCAAATGTTGAAACGTATTCTGATCGTTACAATGCTAGCTCTGCTTGTAACTCTAACTGCTGTCGCCTCGGACCGCGAGGATGATGTTAATCGCACCCACAAAGCTGCCCAGGTCTTCCAGGAGATCATGAACACTCCGGATCAGGGCATCCCTTCGGATCTCCTGAAATCGGCGAAATGTATTGCCATCATTCCAGGGGACGTGAAGTTCGCTTTTGTATTCGGCGGGAACTATGGCCGGGGACTGGCAACCTGTCGCACCGGGCATGGCTGGAGCGCTCCCATGTTTGTGGCTATTGAGGGCGGGAGTGTGGGTTATCAGATCGGGGGCTCTTCCACCGACATCGTGATGCTCTTTATGAACGATCACGCCCTGCAAAGCCTGCTCAGCGACAAATTCAAGCTCGGAGCCGACGCCTCTGTAGCCGCCGGGCCGGTGGGCCGACGTGCCGCTGCCGGTACCGATCTTAAGCTGAGTGCGGAGATTCTGTCTTATTCGCGTGCCAAAGGCGTTTTCGCTGGGGCGAGTCTGGACGGCACCGTCGTGCAAGCCGACAAGAGTGGCGACAAAGCGATGTATGGCGAGAATGTAAACCGCCATGAAATTCTTAACGGCAAAGTTACAGTTCCTGCATCGGCGCGACCGCTGCTGCACGAAATTGACGTATCCGCCCGGTGAAAACCTAAGGAGGAGCGTCGCCAGTGTCGGCGGTCCTGTCCGAGTTGACGGAATGAAGGATTAAAGATGTTAACGGGGAGAATCCGCAGACGCCGCCGCGGGCGGAACTCTCGGTAGATGTCGGCGGGCATGAAAAGAGGCCAAGGGCAACAAAACCGCGCAGAATCAGGAAAAGTATCATGCCCATACGGAGAATACTTGGTATGGGAGGAGTACGATGCATAAATCCTGCGTAACATTTTTGCTTTTCAGCCTGCTCTTGACTATTCCCCTATGGGGGCAGGAAGTATTCGTCAGGGGCGACAATCAAGCCGCAATGCAAGTGAGAACCGATTTTGAAAAGTACACTCACTACCGGCTCAGCGGCGACGCTATCAAATCGATCCTACTGGTGAACGAAATATCGTGGAGCCCGGACTTTCTGAGCCCTGCGACTGTTGCGATCCAAATGGAGTTGATATCGTCACGGGGTGACCTCCTTTGGAGCAAAACGGAGCCGATTGGTTCGCGCCCGAAGGAGGCGGTGATTCAGGATCTCCTGAAGGATCTCGCGCTGGCCAAGCCCAGCCTCAACGGAACCAAAGCGAAACCAGCCGAGGCCGGAGAGCGAAATTGAACTGGCAAATAATCCTCGAATCTATTGATGGCCCTTGCTGAGTTCGCCTTTGCTAATTCGGCCGCTCAGGTGTGCCAGGAATATTGGGTACACGGTGAACATCCCCATCAATGGCCTCGGACAATGCAATGTTGTGTTGATCCAGAAGGGTTCCCGTCGCTAGTTCATACTGGATCAACGTCCTGGCATAGATGGCGCGGGCTATCACCACATGGCTTTGGGCCGCAGCGAGATTCCGTTGTGCCGTGATGACGTCTTCCACCGTGGCCAAAGCCAAGGTGAACTTCTGGTGCTGCATTTCGTGCACCTGGCGCGCGAGCGTCACCAGTTTCAGTGCGGCGTCGAGTCGGTCCCGAGCCTGCTGCACCGCGCTTACCGCCTTGCTGACATCCCAAACAGCATAGTCCTTCGCATTCTGGAGCTTCGTTTGCAACTGCCGTTGTTCCAGCAATGCCCGTGCGGCGTCGGCCTGAGCGATCCGGTTGCGAATGGGGAGGTTGAGCCTCACGCCGTAGGATAAGTTGGGGAAGTCGTTTTGGAAGATATTCCCGAAGGTGGGGCGCAGCGCCCCATCCAACCCCGAGAGGTAATAGGAGGCATAGACATCAAGCGACGGCAACAGCGAATTGCGTGTCGCTTGGATCGCGATCTGCTGATTGCGCAGGCTTAAATCGGCCTGCTCGATCTCCGGCCGATGGCTGGCAGCTTCCCGTAGGGCCTCGGCCAAGGCGGGCACATCATCGGGATGGGGATCAGGCAGCCGGTCGGAGGGGACAACCTCCACCGTCGCCAACTCCTCATTGAAACTCTTGGATATTTTGGCCTTCAAGGATTGGGCGTGCTCGGAGAAGGTGTTTTGCGCTTCCAGCAAGTCTTGCTGCCGCAAAGCGACTTCCTCCTGGCTCCGCAGCACATCGTATTGGGCCACGGGCCCGCTCTTCCCTCCGGTTTGGTTGTTTTCCAGGAGCTTCTGCGAATGCTCCAGTCCTTCTTGTGCCACGAGAATCATTTCCTGGTCGGACAGCAGGTCGTAGTAAGTGGTCATCACCGCCGCTACCTCGTTGATCACGTTTTGGCGGAAGATACTCATGGAAAATTTCACATCATTGCGAGCGATACGAATAAATCTAGAGTTGGCACGAGTGCCAAAGCCTCTTAACAGGTGCTGGTTAAAGCCCACCGAAAGGCCGGAGACAAACTCCGGATTGAAAATGGCGGTAGGGGTGTTTGAGGATAGGCGCGTACTGCCCTCGGACACCGAAAGGCTTGTACCGGTCAGGAAACCCTGGCTGTACCCCACTGAAACCGCCGCCTCGTGCGTGATGTCAACCGGCACACCGCTTACCACCGTGTAGTTCAGGGGCGTGAGGGCATTGCTCCAGCCATAGGAGGCGTAAAGATTCGGATCACAGCAGGGCGATGGACCCACGCTGTTAATACCGCCTCCCAAAATGCCTCCTGCACTAGAGCCGCTGCCGACTGCGCCACTGCCCACACCTCCGCCCAGACTGCCGGAAAAAAAAGTGCTGGACTGACGTGAGCCCGCCACACCACGTGTCGCGCCGCCCCCCTTCGCGCGCAGCAGGTCCGTCTGGGCAATGGGCAGGTCGTACCGCGCCACGGCGATCTCCATGTTGTTCTCCAAGGCCAGCGCGATGGCGTCATCAAGTGTCAAATTCAGTTTGCCGTCGACAATCAGGTTTTGAAGCCGTCGCGAGGTGTCCAGTCGCGGCCCGGGACAAAGGGAGCGATGTAGGGAGAAAAAACATCGGGAAAGCTGTGGCTTTTCGTGTAGTCGAACTGGGTCGCTTCACCACGCACCGGCGTTCCTCGGTCTTCCTGACAAGCGGCGGGACCGGGGAAAAACCATACCAGGAAAGCAACTGTCGCTAGCAACCGCCATAATTGCGTCCTTGTCATCATGCTCACTCCTCTCGTCGCCCCAGTCACGATCCTGAATTAGGGTGACATTTTTGAGGCCAGCTCATCGAGCGATTAGCGGATGCCGCCGGAAACATTGTGCGACTTCGTGGACGTTGAGCACCTTGCACGGGTTCGGCTGTGTTCGGCGTTCTGTTACGCCAATGTTACTTCTCCAGACGTGTATCGTCCCCCGCTTCGCTGGGATCGCCCGCCCAACGGATGGTCACGCCCGGGCAGGGGGCCAAGGATTCTGAAAAGACTTCCTGTCTGAGAATCGTTCCCACACAAGGCCGAGCACACTCCACCTCCCTTCAACGGAGGACAAGAAGTTAGTCCGGGGGCGTAATTGGCGTGGCTGTGCTGCGTCCGTAATCGGAGCAGAGGAAGCCCTTGTGAGAAAAATTCGGCGCGATTGGAGCGGCGGATGCAGGGCCACTTGAAGGTTAATGTCGAGCCGCCCGATTAGCTGGCGCTTTTGAGCTAAAAATTCTTGCTGAAGTAGTGCGCCACTTGGTGACCGGCTTGCTCCGTGTAGTAAACGGTAACCTTGGCGGATTTCTGCGCGTCTTCAGAAATGTCATTGCCCGCATCTTCCGCGGCGTGCTCGGTTAGGCGGAATTCATGCTCGGTTCCGTCTTCTGCCTTGATGGTGAAGGTTTTTGCGTTCCGATCAAGGTGGGTGAGAGTTCCCTCGGTACTCTTCAGGCCACCCTCACCAATGTGGTCGATCTCCAGGGCGGTCTCTTCGCTTCCCTTGACAGCATAGTGCACAACCACTTCACTGCCTTCCTTTAACCCGTGGAAGACGTCCGCGCCCGCCACCTCAGCGCCGTGGACCGCAGTCCGCCCCACAAAGCGAAACGTGTGTTCAGTACCATCTACCGCCTTCACGACGATGGTTTTGGCCGTGCGGTCGATCTTCTCAATTCTGCCCTTGACGGCAGTTACAGCGAAGGCAGTGGAACAGAACAGCAGGCACAGGATACCGAGAATCAGCGACTTGCTCATGTTTTTCCCTCCTTGAATTCTTAGCCTTGGGTGGCCATTCCCCTTGGGACCGCGACCAGTTGCCGTTCTTCTCCCACCGATACCACCCGTCCCGGCGATGTTCCCAAGCCTGCCCGTTGCGGTCGGCGTATAAGTCGCGCGACTGTTCCAGCCGTGCGAGGAGAACGCCGCCAGTCAGGCCGAGCACCAGAAGCGCTTACATTCTTTCCGTCTTTTCTTCCACTGTCTGTGCTGTCTTGCTCATTGCGCTGGTCAAAATGAGTCAGTCGCGGCGCAGGACAAAGTGGTTCAATCTTTAAGGAGAGAAACTGATTTTGGTCTGGCAACAGGCGTTGCCGATGGTCAGGCGGAGGTCGAGAAAGATCGGGGTTGGCGTAGAGCTGTCCGGCTATGGACCGTGGAACTTGGCTTAAGCGGCAATCGGTGGAAGGCTTTATAGGATTTAGGCGTGATTTACGTGAGCTTAAAAGTATTGGCTCACCGCCGCCACCGGTTCAGCGAGCAATCGACGGGTGACTTGCCAGTGGGACTGCATGGGCGAGGCTTCGCGCCTATCAAGGAACGTTCCGCCCTCACATGCTCAGAACCGGAATCGACACCGCGCAAATGATACCGTAGCCGTGGGTCCGCAGGTGACCGCCATAAGGGTAGAATCCGGTAACCAGCAAATCCGACTTCGTCTGCTTGGCAGCCTGCTGGCTCAGCACCTTGGGCACGTCCCCACTGCCGATGAGTACATCTGCCTTGATGCCGGTTTCTTGCTGGAGCTTGGCCATCTGGGGGGAAGCGTTGCTGACGAGATCCTCTTTCGTCTGTCCTCATCGCCCTCCTGGGCAAAAGACAGACGTTAGCAATTTCGGTCAGGTGAAATCATGCAAGCTTGCCGAAACCTCACCCTCTTTCCACCTTTGATCGACGTAGCTGCCGCCGGGCCCCCACAACTCCACCCCGGCAGTAACGTTTGTGCGCGTCAGACGAGCAGCAAATCGGGCGGCCATTTGGGCGGCCCACGAAACGGTTATGTCAGCACGGGGGCCGAACTTGACCGTGCACAGGACGTTGAGTCGCGCAAAATGCGCTTCAAAAACGCGG
>Ga0326728_10021376_pt1 | contig 12172 bp, 12 predicted proteins | sample MB3enrmetagenome_FD_207602 | JGI IMG/M metagenome (GOLD analysis project Ga0326728, IMG submission 207602) | Lab enriched peat soil microbial communities from McLean, Ithaca, NY, United States - MB31MN | ecosystem: Environmental > Terrestrial > Soil > Wetlands > Peat | place: USA: New York...
CGCGGAGGGCCTCGTACAGACGCGGGTCGGAGGAGTCGGCGGTGCAGACGAGGTAGCCCAGCCGGTCGTCGCCGAAGCGCAGGGGTTCGCAGACGTAGGCGCCGGGCGAAGCGGGCAGGCCTCCGGGCACGAGCTCGGAAGTGCGGAAGCGCATGCCGTAGGGGGCGAGGATGCGCGTGCCCCGGCAGTCCGCCGCGAGGAAGAGCTTGGACCACTCCGGCGCCGCGGCGTTGGACGCGAAGAGAGACAGCCAGCAGCCCGAGATGCCCAGCTCACGGGCGCCTCGCGCTATCTGGCCGAGGATGTCCTCCATGCGGAAGGATGAGACGAGCGAGGCCTCGATATCGCCTAACGCAGTGACACGCCTGTCCGCGGCGTAACGCTGAGAGGCGAGGAAGCGACGCTCTCCCTCGGCCACGAGCGCAAGGGCTTCCTCGCGAAGCTCGGAGTCAAAGGGTCCGCAGCCCAGCTTTCCCGGATTGCGTCCCTCGCGTATCTCGCGGTTGATCTCGGCCGAGAGAGCGGCGAGGGGATCGATCCCCGTCTGGCCATCGGCAGGCCTCGCCTCGGGGATTTCGGCTTCCTCCTCAGACTCCGGGTAGTAGCGGCAACCGCAGGACTCGCGCACGACGAAGGAGACCGGGGGCTCGTCCTCCCCCTCCTGGCCCACGAGGCCGAGCTTGGCTGCTATCCGGTTCACGGCCAGGCGCCCGAGCTCGGCGGTGGGCTGCCGCACGGTGGTCAGCGGCGGGACCGAGAAACGGCTGTCCTCCGTGTCGTCGAAGCCCGTGACCGAGACTTCGCGCGGCACGTCGATACCCGCTCGGGCGAGGGCGCGCATTGCGCCGACTGCCATGCGATCGTTCGCCGCGACGATGGCGTCAATCCGCCTGCCCGAGCGCAGAAAAAGCTCGACCTTCGCTTGCGCGTCCTCGTCGGTGAAGTCGCTGTAGAGGAGGTCGACCATGCCCTGCGATGGCGCGAGTTCGGAGAGGGCGCGCAGGAACTCCGCCTTGCGCGCCTCAGCCTCGAGGTGCCCGCGCGGGCCGGCAAGGAAGAGGAAGCGCTGGCGGCCGTGCACGTGGACGAGGTGCAGAGCTATCGAGCTCATGCCTCCCGAGGCGTCGACCCGGACCGAAGGGATGCCGGGGAACTCGGTGCCGATGGTGACGACCCCCGAGCGGCCGAAGCGGTCGATGAAGGCGAGTTGCTCCTCGGCCGAGAGATAGGTACCGATGACGTTGGCGAGGATGACGAGGCCAGCCATCCTTGAGTGCTCAGCGAGGTCGAAAGCGATGTTGTCGAGCGCCTCGTAGCCGATGGGACTGCCCAGGCGCTGACCGCCAAAGAAGACTAAGTCGGCGCCGACGCGCTCGGCCTCGCTCGCCGCGCCGCGCCAGACCGCGTTCTGGTACGCCTCGTCGAAGCGCCCGGCGAGAAAGCCGACGATCGGCCTGGCCTTGGCCTTCATGCACTGCTCGGATTCCATCGGCGCTTAGAATAGCGCCTTGAGGCGGGCTCCGCCTATTCCTTCACCGCGCCGGCGATAGTGCCCTTGATGATCCACCTGTGGCCGATTATGTAGAGAATGACCGTGGGTGCGGCGGAGATGATCGCGGCCGACGCATATTTCGGCATACGCTCCGCGCCGTAAGCGCTCAAGAACGACGCTACTCTAAGCTGCATCGTGAATTTCTCCTGGCTCGATAATAGGACGAGGGATAGGAGATAGTCGCTCCACGCTCCGATGAACACCAAGAGGAGGGCGAGCACCGTGGCGGGATTGGCGAGGGGGAGCATGATGCGGAAGAAGGTCATCGAATGCCCCGCGCCGTCGATGCGCGCGGCTTCGGCGAGCTCGTTAGGAAGTCCCTTGAAAAAGGACCGGTAGATGAGCGTCCAGAAAGGAATGCCGAAGGCGGCCATCGGCAGGAAGAGGCCGTAGAGCGTGTCATTGAACTTTATCGCGACTTCCATCTTGTAGAGGGGGATAAGAACCATCTGAGCAGGCACGAAGTAGCCGACCATGATAACGTAAAATGCCAGCTCTGTGAACTTGCTCCGATAGCGCGCGGTGATGTAGCCCGCGAGGGCCGAAGGCGGAATTGTCGCGACGATCGCGCCGACACTCACGATCAGGGTGTTGAAGAGCCCCTGGTCGATGCGTACAGCCTTCCAGGCCTCGATGAAGTTGTTCCAATTGACTTGCTTCGGAAGTGCCCAAGGGTGATAGGAGAATTCGAGCTGTGTCTTGAACACGAAGAGGAAGGGCAGGACCAGCGGCACGATGACGACGGCCGCGAGCAGCACGAGTAAGCAGGTCGTGACGATCTCCGACGTTCCATGCCTCACCCTGATCGCCGTTCTGCCGCGCTTGACGGCTGCCTTATTCTCGGTCTGGCTCATAAGCTTTCACCACCCTTCTCCCGCCCGAGAGAGAATTGCGCGATCGTGAAGCCCAGCGAGAGGAGGGAAATCACCACCCCGATCGCCGCAGCCAAGCCGTAGTTCCAGTTTATGAAACCATGACGGTACAGGGTGATACCGAGGGTCACGGTCGCGTTCCCCGGCCCTCCTGTGGTCAGAATATACGGTAAATCGAATAGCTTGAGGCTGCCGACCGTGCAGAGCACGGCCAATATCTGGAAGGGATACTTAAGGTCGGGAATGACGATCCTACTGGCATAGTGCCAGCCCGTCGCTCCGTCGAGCTCGGCGGCCTCGCGTATCTCGTTCGGGATTTGCTCGATTCTTGCCATAAGATAGATGATCGGGAAGCCCGTGTATGCCCAGGTAGCCAGGGCGAAGACCGACCAGAAGGCGAGGTTGGGATCGCCCAGCCAGTCGATGGCGCCCAGCCATTTCCAGCCCAGGGTATTCGCGAGGCTCGAGATGACGCCCGACTTGGGCGCGTATATGAACCTACCTATCATTGCCGTGATGGCCGAAGGCAGGACATTGGACAGGTAGTAGATGGATCGCAGAGGTCCCGTCAGCTTGTTTCTATAATAGGTCAGAGCGAACGCGATCAGAAAGGCGAGGGGAAGCTGGATGATCACGCTAAAGAACGCCCACTGGAAGACGTGCAGAAGGCCAGCGAGGAATTCTTCGTTGTTGAAGAGTTTAATGTAGTTGTCGAAGCCGACATATGTCTCCGGGCCCATGCCCGTGGACTTGGTCATAGCAATGCGGAAAGTTTCCTCGATCGGGTAATAGAGGAAGATGGCCAGAAACAGGAATGCGGGCAGGAGACAGAGAAAGACAAAAGGACCTCTCCTCCTGTCTCGGATGCGTTTCCTTCCCTTCGAATCGCTCACGTACCTGCCTCCCCGGGAAAGTATAGTTTGGCCCGCTCCTTACTTAAGGCAGCGGGCCATCGATCTATAGCGAGTGCCTTATTTCTTGATTCCGCCCATGTTTTCCACGCAGAGCGCTTCGAACTTCGAGAGCTCCTTCTTCACATCCGTGTCGGGGAGGAAGAAGGTTTGGATCGTGTCGTTGAGGGGAGAGGTGACGGAGGGCGGAAGGTCCTGGTCCCACCAGAAGGTGACGGTCTTGGCGCCGCCGAAGACGGCGGAAGCCTGAGCGGTGATGGAGTTTTTCGCCTTAACGCCGGGAACCGAGCAGATGCGGCCGGGATCGGCGGCACAAGCCTCGGGGCTCATCGCATACTTGAGGAATTTGACGACCGCGTCCTTTTTATCGGCGCCGGTCTTGCTGGCTGCATAGCCGATGTCGGTCATACCCATAAGGTCCGTAACCTTGCCGATGCCTCCCTTGGCAAGAGCCGAGAAGGCATAGAACCCGATTTTCTGGTCCGTCATATCGGCGCTGGCGAAGTTGGCGCACATCCACGAGCCAGTGACCATCATCGCGGCCTTGCCCGTAAACATGAGCTGCTGGGCATCGCCATAGCCTTCGCCGAGCGGAGTCGCGCCGAAGTACCCGGCCTTGACCCATTTCTGGTAGAGTTGAGCTGCCTTTACGAAGGCGTCGGAATCGTAAGCGAGCTTCCGGGTGGAAGCCTTCGCCGAGGCATCGCCGCCGTAGCGATTAGTCAGGTACATGTAGAGGGCGAGAGCCGGCCACTTGTCTTTCGCTCCACAGGCGAAGGGCTGGATGCCCTTGGCCTTGAGCGTATCGCAGACTTTCTCGAAGCCTTCGACCGTCGCGGGGACCTTGAGGCCATTGGCCTGGAAGATTCCCTCATTGACGAAGAGACCGGCGACGGCGAAGAAGGGCGCTACGCCGTAGATCTTGCCTTTCCACGTTACTGCGCTGGCCGCTGCAGCGGATCCCGGAACGTCCTTGAGCTCTTTGGTGAGGTCGAGAAGCATGCCGGCATCGGCGTAGCCGCCCATCACCGAGCCGCCCCAGGTCTGGAACACATCGGGAAGGCCGGATCCGGAAGCCATCGTGACTTTGAGCTTATCCTTGAATCCATCGTTTCCGAGACCGACATAGTCGAGCTGGATATCGGGATACTTGGCCTGGAAGCCAGCGACAAGGGCCTTGGCGTAGGCGTGATCCGGGCTGTCGTCGGGGATGTCCCCGGCCCATACGGTGAGCTTGACCTTGTCGGCGAACATGGACGAGGCCGAGAAGAGGCCGAGGGCGAGAATCGACAACACAAATAGGCTGCGTTTCTTCATGCAATCCTCCTTTGGTGATTGGCGCGGCGCGATTTTGCGGGCGCCTTCGATGGACTCTAGGATAACCCCGCCCTGCGAGTCGCCAAATAGGATAAACGCCACATTCCGAGCTAGGACCTTTTACCTATGGATGATGGTCCAGAACGCCTGCTTAGGCGCGAGCTCTTGATCGAACAAAAGCGGCGCGTTCGTCCGCCCCGCGACGGGGAAGTTATTGAGCCAGCTCTGGTCGTCGGACAGGCCCCAGAGCATCACCATGTCGAGGTTCCCTTTTGCAGCTTCTTCTTTAAAAAGCGAGAAAAGCTCTCCGTAACGGTCGGCCTGTTTCCGCAGCAGTGCGTCGTCGATCGGCTTCGCGGCCTCCGATCCGCTGTACATCGACACGTCCAGCTCGGTCACCTGAACCTTTATGCCGAGGGACGCGAAGCGTTCGATGGCTTGGCGTACAGACTCCACGCTCGGCGAATAGAGCGAGACGTGCATCTGCAAGCCGATGGCGCCGACAGGAACGCCTCGCGAAAGCATGCCATGCACGAGGTCGTACATCGCCTCTCGCTTCACGGGGGAACTCTCGAGGTTGTAGTCGTTGATGACGAGCAGGGCTTCGGGATCCGCCTCGTGCGCGTACTCGAAGGCCCGGTCTATATACTCTGGCCCCAGTATCTCGTACCACTTGGAGTGCTCTGCTCCCGTCCTGAGCCCCGAGCTGTCCGAAAGCGCTTCGTTGACCACGTCCCAGGCGCGCACTTTGCCTCGGAAATGGGCGACAACGGTCTGAATATGGACTTTCATACGCTCCAAGAGGAGGTCGCGCGACGCATCCTTCGACGGCTGATCGGGGTCCGAGAAGAACCAGAGCGGCGTCTGCTGGTGCCATACGAGGGTGTGGCCGCGTAGCGCCATGCCGTGCTTCCGAGCGAAGAGGGCGAGCTTGTCCGCGTCCTTGAACCTGAATGTTCCCTCGCTCGGCTGCAGCGCCTCGGGCTTCATGCAGTTCTCGGCGACCACAGCGCTGAACTGCGACGCGATCAGGGTCGAGCGCGGATTGATAGCGTCCAGGAAGCTGGGCTGGACCGCGACTCCTATCGCGAAGAGGTGGTCGAACGCTTTCTTGAGGCTCGGCAGGGCCTCCTGCGCCCCGAGTGCATAGACGGCCGCGGCTAGCATCGCGGCGGCGAGGACGGTGACTTTCATCCTATCGTTCCTTTCGCAGCGGCCTCTGCGGTGCCAGCCGCGCGAATAGTAAACGACGGGGAAGGCGCGGCCGCCATCGGCCGAACTACCTAAAAAGCAATACCTCATTGCGCCGGCGGACCGATAATTGAGGCTGTCCCATAACTCAGGAAGTTATGGGACAGCTTCCAAAATGTCGCAATTTCGCAGATTTTCGAGGCCTAATTTGTATAAAAACCTCGAAAACCGAGAAATTGCAGAGGCTTTCTGATGACTAACCGAGTTATCAGACAGCCTGAATTCAGTATTATTGCTCTATTGGGGGAAAACATGAGCATCCTACCGCAGATAGAGAAAAGGCGCGCCCTTAGGGCGATCGATCCTCGACCCATAGGAAAGGAGGTCCTAGTCCGCCTAGCCCAGGCTGCCCATCTAGCGCCCTCCTGCGCGAACAGCCAGAGCTGGCGCATAGTGACCGTCGTCGAGCCTGCTCGGCTCGAGGCTTTGAAGGCCACGCTCTCGGGCGGTAACTATTGGGCTAAGAAAGCGCCTGCGATCGCCGCCTTCGTCACGAGCATCGACTGGGACGCCCGACTCGACGGCGGGAGGGACTACGCACCCTTCGACCTCGGCATGGCCGCAATGAATTACCAGCTCCAGGCGGTAGAAGAGGGCCTGTATGCCCATCCCATCGCGGGTTTCGACCCCGCGGCGGCCAAGCTCGCCCTCGGCATACCCGAGACGGCGATACTCGAGACGCTCGTCATCCTCGGCTATCCGGGCGACTCCTCGGGCCTTTCCGAGAAACACCTCGCGGGCGAGAGCTCCCCTCGCGACCGCAAAAGCCTCGACGAGGTCTCGGCCTTCGATGCATGGAACGAGAAGCTCGCGCCGAAGCCGAAGGGCTAATGTAGTGAGGAGGAGGGAGGGGCCCACGCCCTCCCGCTGATTGGCGCATTCGCATTGGCCGTTCTATACTGAAACCAAGTATGGCACCCAGAAAAGACAAGCGCGTCGAATACCTTATCAAGCCAAATCTCTTTGGGACAAACGGCTGGCTCGCCCTTCGCGATGATCTTCTGCTTCGAGGAGGAGGGCCGGCGGAAGCGGCGCGGGGCCTCGCGCGGCGATTTTCCGCCATAGAGGTGTGGTTTTCGGACCTCGACGATTTCGACTCGCGCTCGCCGGCCAAGCTGGTCGCCATCAAAGCTTTAGGCACCCGCCACCTCGATCCTGCCTACCTCAAGTGGGCTTTCGGCACCATGGTCTCTTTTCTGCGCGATGGCAGGTGGCGTACCGAGATCAGCGGCTGGACGCGTTATTACGAGACCTTCCTCAAGCAGGACCGTACGGACGACTGGCTCAAGCAAGAGGCATTCGAGTCCCTTGAGGCCTTCTTCACGCCGCTGAAAATCGTCTCTCTCCTCTATCCGGGCGTGCGGGAATTCTACTCGAGCTTCGGCGCCCGGAAGTATCTGGTTACACGGAATATCGAGCGCATCGCCTACCGTTACTCCAAGGTTTTGCCCTATACCGAATACTACTACGAGGTCTGCGACAAGGCCGCTGTAGTGGAGGCTTTCATGGCGCTGTATCCGGAGGTTAGGCGCTATGGCTCGGGCGGCGATTCGCCCGAAGATGCCGCGGTGGCCGAATTACTGGATTACTACTGGCGGAAGGGAAGGATCGAGAAACCCCTCTGTCTCTTCAGGGCGCGTTCGCCGCGCGCCCTCAATCCCTCGTTCAATATCTACGTAGGCAAGAACCGGACGGGGCTCGCCCGGATTCTTTCGTCATAGTCACGCAAGGATGGCTGGTCGGTTGCACTAAAAATGGGGGACAATCCCCGGACGCCTCTGTTATACTGTACGCTATGAGCACTGATATTCGATGGTTGCAGCGCCTGGATTCCTATCGCCGCGCTTTGGCGACGCTAGTCGACGCGGTCGACATCAGCCAGCAGCGTGCGCTTTCCAACCTCGAGAAGCAGGGCTTGATCCAGTCCTTCGAGTTTACGCACGAGATTGCCTGGAACCTCATGAAGGATTGGCTCGCCTGGCAGGGCAAGCCCGATATCGGTGGCTCCCGCGATGCCAGCCGTGAGGCATTTGCATCCGGGCTTATTCAGGATGGAGAAGCCTGGATGGAGATGATTAAAAGCCGCAATCAGTCTTCCCATACCTATAACGAGTCCGTCGCGAACCATATAGCAGTCCTGATATGCGGCCAATACTTGACAGCCTTTCTTGCCTTCCGTGATGAGATGGAAAAAAGAGCGATCGGTTTATGAATTGCGACCTTCCGCCTAAGGCTATCGAAGGCATACTCCGACTTTGCCGGAGCAATCCAGCGGTGCGGCGCGTGATCCTCTACGGCTCGCGCGCTAAGGGCTGTGCTCGGTATAATTCGGACATAGATCTGACGCTCGACGCGCCGGACTTGTCCTTTCGAGATCTCCTCGCTATCGAAGGTCAGCTTGATGACCTTCTTTTACCGTGGAAGATCGACCTGTCGCTTCTGCACCAGATTGAGAATCCCGCGTTGCGCGATCATATTGAGCGCATAGGCATTGAACTATCATGAGCATGCGGTTTTAGTGGTCATCGATCTTGATTCGGAAGAGGGTCGCATACCCCGTCAGCTCGCTGCGGCAGCTCTGCAATATACTATGGGGTATGCGATCCCTTATACAATCAATTTCATTGCCGTACGAACGATACCTCGGAGCTCCGGGGTTCGTTCATTTTTTTGCTTCAGAAACTCCCTCGAGCAGCTCGAGGTACTCCTCCATCTCTTCCTTTATCTGTGCCTTCAGCGCCGTGAGTTCCTTGTCGTTCCATACCCCCGAGAAATAACGGTACCATCCGGCGACGAGCTGCCCGATGGTCTCGTAGGAGTAGTAGGCCTTGTCGAACTCCTCTCGGGACAGGCTCCCGCGATTGTCGCGCAGAGCTTGGGTTTTCTGGCTCAAAAAGGCGATCTGTCCTTTGAGAAGCGATTTGAAGACGACGCGATAGCCCCGCCTTTGGCCCATGTTGAAGCAGGAGGCTCCGAAAAGGAGGAGGACAAAGGCCAGGCTAATGTAAAATACATTCATCGTGTGGCTCCGATTTTCACTTCCAGCTGTCCGGCAGGTCCGTCTCCTCGATCGAGGAGAGCATCTCCGCGGTGAGGTTGGCGTTGGGCGCAAGCCTGTCGGCCTGCCGCTCGAGAGCCTTCTCGAAGAGGTTGCGCGCGAAGCGGCCGTTGCCGAAGCTGTTGTCGCGGCCGTCGTAGGCAGCCTTGAGGAAGACGCGGAGCTTGCCCAGGGCGCCGTCGGTGAGCTTCATGCCCGTGTCCTCGACGAACTTGAGGAATATTGCCTCGAGCTCAGAAGGCGAGAAGTCGTCGAAGACGAAGCGCCTGCCGAAGCGGCTCGCGAGGCCGGGGTTCGATTCCAGAAAGCGCTCCATCTCGGCGGGGTAGCCCGCGACTATGACGACGAGCCTATCGCGGTAGTCCTCCATGCGCTTTAAAAGCGTGTCGACGGCCTCCGCGCCGAAGTCGTTGCCGCCGCCCTCAGGCGCGAGGGTGTAGGCCTCGTCGATGAATAGCAGGCCGTCGAGCGCCCTGGCGACCACCTCGTCTACTTTGCTTGCTGTCTGGCCGACGAAGCCCGCAACGAGGCCGGCGCGATCGGTCTCGACGAGGTGTCCTTTCGCGAGGAAGCCCTGTGCCGCAAATATCTCGCCCATGAGGCGCGCGACCGTGGTCTTGCCCGTGCCGGGCCTGCCCGTGAACACCGAGTGCAGCGCGATGCGCGGCACTTTCATGCCGAGTTCCTCGCGCTTTTGGTACACTCTCATGAGGTTCGACAGGCTCTTCACCTGCTCTTTGATGGGCGACATGCCGGTGAGGGCATCGAGCTTGGCGATGGCGGAGGCAAGTCTCGCTGCCGCATCGGGTTTTTCTTCGCTCGCCTGGGCAGTGGCGCCCGGTCCCGCGTTAGGCGAAGGCGTTGCGATCGGGCTGCGCGGCTCGGGGTTCAGTATCTGGTGCGATATGGACTTGAGGAAGTAGGGGTCGCCCCAATCGAGGCCGCCCGCGGTGACATAGAGGTTTGCCCACTGGACGAAGGCTTCGGCCGCGCGGTGAAAGCGGCCGGCGCCTTGCGACGCGCCTTGGGCCTCGTCTCGGATTTTTAGCGCCGCGAGCCCGCTGCCCCACGATGCCGCGCGCTTACCCGCCACGGTTCTTTCGATCTCGGGAGCCCACTGGAGTAGCTTCTCTCGCGCCTGAGCGCCGATAGTATCGTCGCGGAAGAACTCCTTCATGCCATCGGGCCCCGGTCCTTCCTTGGGGAGAAAGGCGAGAAGGCTCAAAGAGGCGAAGACGCGCTGCTCGTCGCGGGCCATGCCCACACGGTCGTAGCAGGCGGCGGCCAGTCCCCAGGCGTCGGGCAAGAGGATGTCGAGATCGGCGATGACTGCCTCCATGAAGCGGCGCGCGAAGGGCACGAGGGGCATCGCCTCAGAGCCGCCCTTCACGCCATCGCTCGTGGAACCTGCGTCTCGCCTCTCCGGCTCGGGAGCGCATATTTTCCAAGCCTCGCCGCGAGACGACCAGGTCGAGCCTTCTGCGAGAGGAGCCTTAGGCCCGCCAGAGTCGAGGCCGCGCAGGGACCAGACGCGAAGCGGAGAGGGCCGGGGAGGCACGAAGGCGAGGATTTCGTCCGTGAGCACGAGGAGGCCGTTATTCCCGTCGCCTAAGCTTCCCCAGGCAAGGTCGACGAGAGCTGCGCTGTCGTCGACCGCCAATTCCTCGAGCCTCGAGAGAGCCTTGGCCGAGCTCGCTCCAAAATCCTTCGGGCCGAGCTCGCTTATTTTCCTTCTCCAATTAGCCAGCGTCATGGCTTTGATACTATCTACGCTCGGGGCGATGGGCAAGACCGAGGGTCGCCGCTATCACCCTCGAGACGAGGTAGTGGATCTTTGCGAAGCTGACGGAGGCGGCATTGCTGACCGCGACCGAGCGAACAAGTTGGATCACGGAGGAATCGGTCTTGCCGTGGAGAAGCTTCATTAACATGAGCCAATTTCATAAGTCGGTTACTTATGAAATTGGCTTTGCAGTTTCTCGCGGCTCTTGATGTTTGTATGCGCCGCTACGAAATCTGCATAAAATTAAGGTAGCTTTTTCAAAACTCGTCCGAGTTTTGAAAAAGCCTCACATCATAGATCTTTTTTCGAATTGTCGAGACAACTTGCAGTCGAGCGTGCCAGAAGTTATTTCATTGTGCAGGGTATGTCGACAGAACCAATTCGGCACGGCTCCATTGAAGGGACTCGACCTTCGAGGACTCCATGGCGCTCGTGAGGCCCTGGACGAAGATTCCACGCGTACTCACGGCCACGTCATGACCTGCCGGCAGTACCTCCACCAGTTTTGCGAACTTGGCCTGCAGTGCGCTCTCTTTGGTCGATGCAATCGCCTCTATCCGATCGTCCCCGAAGGGAGCCTGAACGAGGAGCTTGAAGGTTGCGTCAGTGGGGGGAGGAATCTGAACCAGGCTTCCTGCTTTTACAAAGCTTTCGGGATGAAAGCGGTTAGGGAACAGAAGGACGGTGCTGCCGTCGCTCTGGTGATCTACAAGTACGAGATAGCAATCCTTCTCGGCTCTGAGCGTCAGGGTGATCGAATCGCCTTCGCGGTACTGGCGCCTGTTGTCGCCCGTCAGAAGCGATAGACCGAACTGTACGGGCACGTTCGGCTCACGGCTGCGGAGGTCCTGCATCGAGGCTATCGATGCCTTCCAGCGGTCCAAGAGTTCCTTCTTCCGTTCTTGCGGATACTTAACGAGCACCCATGCACTCCAGCCCTTGGAAGTCTTTTCCGTGCTGTTCGCGAAGACATTGAAGTCTACGATGGCGTATTCCGCCGATGAATCTATCCCGGATTCGGTGAGAGCCGGCACGATTCCGATCCGCTGGACTAGCATATTCTTGGCCGCACCCACCGCTTCGAAAAGAGCAGCCTGTTCAGTCTGTGCGTTGACTGAGGATCCCCGTTCATACATGTCATGATCGTCATCTTGATGAGGATTCGACCACCAATATGGTTCCTGAGCTGTGGCGATGCCGATGGACAACAAGGCTATGGAGGCAAAAAGAAATAGACGTCCGTGGTTCATAGAACCTCCATCGAATGATGGCTATGCAGGGAGATGCTATAACAAGTTCTCTGGCTGAACTATATGATAGGTCCCCCAATTCAGGCTGTCTGATAACTCGGTTAGTTATCAGACAGCCTCAATTAGAATGCTTTATCCCACTGACTAAAGGGACTGATTAACCGACAGGACAAAGTTA
>Ga0326728_10021378_pt1 | contig 12171 bp, 20 predicted proteins | sample MB3enrmetagenome_FD_207602 | JGI IMG/M metagenome (GOLD analysis project Ga0326728, IMG submission 207602) | Lab enriched peat soil microbial communities from McLean, Ithaca, NY, United States - MB31MN | ecosystem: Environmental > Terrestrial > Soil > Wetlands > Peat | place: USA: New York...
TCTTCTACAGAGCGGTTCAGGTTCTCGTTGTGCAGTTCCGGGCCATCCAGCAGATCGTGGCCCACCTCCATCTCCTCTTCAAAGTTGATGAAGATGTTCATGTGGTCTTTGAGCAGCTTGGCGGAGAGGCCAAGCGCATCGGCTGGGAAGACGCTGCCGTTAGTCCATATTTCAATCGTCAGCTTGTCATAGTCGGTGATCTGGCCGAGGCGTGCTGCTTCCACCAGGTAGTTCACCTTGCGCACCGGCGAGTGGACGCTGTCCACGGGTATGAACCCGAGGCCCAGGTCGGCGTCGAAGTTCTTGTCGGCGGAGATGTATCCGCGCCCACGTTTCAGGCGCATCTCCATGTCGATCTTTCCGCCTTCGCTCACGGTGCAGATGTACATGTCCTTGTCCAAGATCTCAACGTCGCCGTCCGCCTCGATCATGCCAGAGGTAACTACGCCAGCCGCGTCGGCACGCAAGTACAGCGCCTTGGGACCTTCGCCCACCAATTTGAACGGAATCTGCTTTAGGTTCAGGATGATGTCGGTTGCATCTTCCACCACGCCGCTGATGGACTGGAACTCGTGCAGCACTCCCTCGATGCGTACTGCAGTGACGGCAGCCCCCTCGATCGACGACAGCAACGTGCGGCGAAGTGCGTTGCCGATCGTGGTGCCGAAGCCGCGCTCAAACGGCTGCGCGGAAAATTTTCCATACTTCTCGGTCAGTGTTTCGTTATCAACAGCAAGACGCTTGGGTTTCTGAAAGCCTCTCCAAAGCATGGGTGTTTCTCCTTTATCCGGCTCATTCGCGATGCATTTTGCGAAGGCGGGGCGGTTCGGTTGCGGGCTAAGTTGTAGGTGATGCTACGACAGCCTCCGGGTCCCGGCCGTTAGCTCTTAGATAAAGGCTAAGGGCCAGAGGCTGATTGCTGCATTACTTGGAATACAGTTCGACAATAAGCTGTTCGTTCACCGGCAGGTTGACGTCCTCACGGGTGGGCAGTGCAACCAGTCTTCCGGACAGATTCTCGCGGTTAATGTCGAGCCATTGCACGGCGCGCTGGCCACTGGCGAAGTTCCCCGACTCTTCCAGAATGATGAGCTTCTTCGATCCTTCGCGGACCTGGACCTCGTCGCCCACCTTGCATTGGAAGGATGGGATGTTGACCTTGCGTCCATTCACCTGGATGTGTCCGTGGCGAACGATCTGCCGGGCCTGGCGGCGGCTCATCGCAAAACCCAGGCGATAGCAGACGTTGTCCAGCCGCGTCTCCAATTGCTGCAACAGCAGCTCGCCGGTGACACCTGTCTTGTTCGCGGCCTTCTGATAGTAGGCGCGGAACTGCGTCTCCAGCGTGAAGTAGATGCGCTTCGCCTTCTGCTTCTCGCGAAGCTGCAGGCCGTAGCCCACCACTTTCTTCACCTTGCGCGACTGGCCGTGCTGGCCGGGGGGAAAGTTGCGCTTCTCAATGGGACATTTATCGGAGAAACACTTCGCGCCCTTGAGGAAGAGCTTGGTTCCGTCGCGGCGGCAGAGGCGGCAGACGGGTCCTGTATAACGTGCCATTCGTATTGCTCCTTTACTTCAGGTGACGATCGGTTTACGCGCTTGTCGCGCTTCGTCCCGATCCAGTTTGGTGATGCCTTGTCCGTTCTTCTTTGACAGTTGTTCGTAAGACTAAAGCACGTTTCTACGATCACCGGTGAACGTACACCGGACAACCGTTTTTCAAACTCTGCGCCGCTTGGGCGGACGGCAGCCATTGTGCGGCATCGGCGTGACATCCCGGATCGAACGCACTTCCACGCCTGCCGATGCCAGCGCGCGAATAGCCGACTCGCGGCCGGATCCGGGCCCCGACACGCGCACATCAACCGAGCGCAGTCCATGGTCGCGTGCTGCATTGGCTGCGCCGACAGCGGCCTGCTGCGCCGCAAACGGAGTCCCCTTGCGGGAGCCGCGAAAACCGAGAGAGCCCGACGATTTCCAACTGAGCGTGTTGCCCGCCTGGTCCGTGATGGTGACGATGGTGTTGTTGAAACTCGCCTGTATATAGACCAGCCCGAACGGAACATTTTTCCGTTCCCGCTTCTTGAACTTCTTGCTCTTGCCTGCGGTCTTGGCGCCGCCTGCCTTGTTCTGTGTCTTCGCCATGGGCTATTTAGTCGCTTTCTTTTTGGCGGCAACCGTGCCCTTGCGCGGGCCTTTACGGGTGCGTGCGTTGGTGTGGGTGCGCTGGCCACGGACGGGCAGCGAACGGCGATGGCGGAGTCCGCGGTAGGACTGGATCTCGATCAGGCGCTTGATGTTGAGCGAGACGTCCTTGCGCAGGTCGCCTTCGATCTCGCCCTGGGCCTCGATGACGTGACGGATACGGTTCAGAGCGTCCTCGTCGAGGGCGCCAACCTTGGCGTATGGATCGACGTTCGCCTCGGCAAGGATCTTTGCCGCGCGAGAGTTGCCGATGCCGAAGATGTGAGTGAGTCCGATGCGCACCTGTTTCTGATTGGGTACATCGACTCCAGCAATACGAGCCATAAGGTTCCTTTTCGTTTGTGCTTGTGGCGCTGTGGGCCACGGGAGCGGGGTAATCGGTTTGCGGATATTCCACCGGGTTCAACGCAAGCCTTGACTTCGGCTAACTAGCCTGGCGGGGCCGGGAAAAACGGTTGCTGGTTGCAGCTGGTTGGTTGCCAGAAAGAACTACCCTTGACGCTGTTTGTGCTTGGCGTTTTCGCATATAACGCGAACCACGCCGCGGCGGTGAATGACTTTGCACTTATCGCAGATCTTCTTGACGGACGCGCGTACCTTCATAAAACTCCTAAGTCAGCCGTTAGCTTTTAGCCCTTAGCTGTTAGCTAAAGACGGCTGGCGTGCTCATTGCATTGCTCTTGTTTTCAGCGAAAAGCTAAGAGCTAAAAGCTAGTAGCTAAAAGCTGCCTCTCGTCTACTTGTAGCGGTAGACAATGCGGCCGCGGTTGAGGTCGTACGGACTGAGCTCGATCGCGACGCGGTCGCCGGGGAGGATACGAATGAAGTTCTTGCGCATGCGTCCGGAGACGTGGGCGAGGGCCTGGTGCTTGTTTTCAAGCTCGACCTTGAACATCGCATTGGGCAGCGTCTCAACCACCACCGCCATCACTTCAATCGCATCTTCCTTCGACAAACGCTCTCCTTCGAGTGGCGGGGACGCCTCGTACGCGGCCCAAACGCCCGTTGCCATGTGCCTGCGCACACAGCATTTATAAGTATACCCTGAAACGGGGCCGGAATCCTAGCGAGTCAGTACCCGCGGCCCGTCTTTTGTGATGGCGACGGTGTGTTCAAAGTGGGCGCTGAGGCTGCCGTCGACGGTCAGGGTGGTCCAACCGTCGGGCAGGACCTTCACAGCGGCCCCGCCGGCGTTGATCATCGGCTCGATGGCCAACACCATGCCCGCCTTCAGGCGCGGCCCTTTGCCGCGTGTGCCGTAGTTGGGCACCTGCGGGTCTTCATGCATGGATTTGCCGATTCCGTGGCCGACAAACTCGCGGACTACGCCGAATCCCTCGCCCTCGCACATCTCCTGCACTGCTGCGGAGATGTCGCCAAGTCGTCCGCCCACCTGCGCCTGCTGGATTGCCCGCTCCAGCGATGCCCTGGTCACGTCAAGCAGCTTCTTGGTGGCGGCGCCGGGCGTGCCAACCGCATAGGTAACGGCAGAGTCGGAAAAATACCCATCGATAACCACGCCGCAATCGACCGAGACAATATCACCCTCGGCCAGGATGCGAGTGGCCGAAGGAATGCCGTGGACAACCTCGTCGTTGACCGATGTGCACAGTACCGCAGGAAAGCCGTGGTAACCCTTGAACGCGGAGATGGCGTGCAGCTCCTCCATCTTGGCCGCCGCAACCTTCTCCAGATCCATGGTGCTGGCGCCGGGCACAACAAACGGACGGACGGCCTCATGCACCCGATGCAGCGCCTCGCCGGAGCGGCGCATCTTTTCAATCTCTGCAGCGGTCTTGATGAGTATGGCCATAAGAACAGTTGTACGTTGTCAGCGAGAAGCACGGCGCAGCTTGAGGATGGCCTGCTCGACGGCGATGTTGACTGCCTCCACGCCCTGGTTTCCATCCGCCTCTTCGAAGCGCCCCAGATCATGGTAGTGGGACACCACCGGAGCGGTCTGGGCCTCGAAGGTCTTCATGCGCTCCACAAACACCGGCTCGGTGTCGTCCCCGCGCTGCGTCAGAGTAGCTCCGTCGAAGTCGCACACTCCCTCGATCTTGGGAGGGTTGGAATATATATTGTAGATGTGTTTGCACTCCGGGCAGATGCGTCGTCCCGTGATCCGCCGCAGTAGTTGATCGTACGAGACCACAATGCTTACGGCGATGACCGGAAGACAAGGCAGAAAAACGGAGTCGGCAAGGGTATGGTCAAGAAATTTTGCCTGCTCCAGCGTGCGCGGATAGCCATCCAGGATGTATCCGCGATGGATATCGTTCTCCTGCAGCCGGTGCAGCACCATCTGGTTGACGATCTCGTCGTCGACCAGGCGCCCACTGCTCATGATGGCCTTCGCCTTGAGCCCCAGCTCAGTGCCCCGGGCGATGTTGCCGCGCAGCAGATCGCCAGTGGATATCTGCGGAATGCCGTACTTGGTGACAAGCAGTTGTGCCTGCGTACCCTTGCCAACGCCGGGTGCGCCTAAAAGAAGAACAGGCCCAGGCAGAAAGTCATTCCCTGCCAGGGCCGTCAGATGCAATTCGGATGTTTGCGTCAATGGGCCCGTCCTACCAACTGCGTCGTCCGCGAATGCGGCCGCTCTTGGGAGAGAAGCCGTCGTAGTGGCGCATGATGAGTTGCGATTCCACCTGCTGCACAGTGTCCATGGCTACGCCGACAACGATCAGTAGGCTGGTGCCGCCAAAGTAAAAAGTAAAACCGAAACCATTAGTCATAAAATTCGGGAGAGTGTCGAAGAAGCGTCCAACCAGCCACAGATGGTTGAAGTGGATGCCGCTCATGAGCATCGTCGGAATCATTTGAATGACAACGAGGTAGAGCGCTCCTACCAGCGTGATTCGGGTGAGGACGTCATTGATGAAGTCCGAGGTGCGGCGACCGGGACGGATCCCGGGAATAAATCCGCCGTACTTGCGCATGTTATCCGCAATGTCGTCGGGGCGGAAGACGATGGAGATGTAGAAGTACGCGAAAAAAATAATCGCGAACGCGTTGAGAATGACGTACCAGGGTTCGCCGGGAACGATATTGCGGAAGATGGGACCGAAGAACGTGGTGTCCTGCAGCTTGGCGCTTCCAAAGAAGCTCATGCCAGCGAACAGCAAAGGCGCCGAAATAATAGAACTAGCGAAGATGATTGGCATGACGCCGCCCGAGTTCACGCGCAGAGGAAGGTGGGTGGACTGGCCTCCCATCATCTTGCGTCCCACGATGCGCTTGGCATACTGCACCGGGATGCGCCGCTCGGAGCGTTCCACGAAGACGATGAACGCAACCACGGCCACCATGCCTGCAACCAGTATTACCAGCACCAGTGGCGTCAACGGCCCCCAGGTCTCGTCGCGCGCCTTGTCGAAGATATCCTTGATGCCGCGCGGCAATCCGACCACGATTCCGGTAAAGATTAGCAGCGACATGCCGTTTCCTATGCCGCGCTCGGTGATTTGCTCGCCCAGCCACATGATGAACGCAGTGCCTGCCGTGAGCGTAATGACGCACATTGGAATGAACGCGCCGCGCGAGATGGTCACCAGCGACATGCCTGAGCTGGTCAGCGTCAGGGCAATGGCGAAGGACTGAATCACGCCCAACAGCACCGTGACGTAACGCGTCCATTGCGTGATCTTGCGCCGGCCCAGCTCACCTTCCTTCTGCAGCTTGGCCAGCGGCTCATACACAACTGTGAGCAGTTGGAAGATAATCGACGCGGTGATGTAGGGCATGATGCCCAGCGCGAAGATCGTGAGCCGGCGAAGATTGCCCCCGGTAAACAGGTCGCCCAGGCCAAGCAGCGAGCTGGAGTTGGCGTTGAAGTACTGCGCCAGCGCGTCCGCGTTGATGCCCGGCGTTGGAATGAACGCCCCCAGGCGATACACCGCCAGCAGCCCAGCCATGAACAATACACGCTTGCGCAGATCGGGAATACGAAAGATGTTGGCGAATTTCTCGAACATCGGGACCTCTTCGCTGTTGTCGGAAGCCGGCCTTCGCGCGCCGCGCATCCTGGGCTGAACCCTATCCTAGTCGAAAGTACCGGGCAGTTGCACTCGGCGGAGCTGCTAGCCAATCACAATCGCCTTGCCGCCGGCCTTCTCGATGGCTTCCTGCGCGGCCTTGGAGAACTTGTGCGCGTGGATGGTAACGGGTCCTGTCAACTCGCCGTTGTTGAGCACCTTGATCAGACCGCCCTTCCTGCGTAGCAGGCCAAGTGAGACGATTGTGTCCAAAGTGAACTCGGTGCCCGGCGCTGTCGCCAGAATCTCGGCGACCCGGTCCAGGCCGAGTACGGTGTACTCCACGCGGAAGATGTTGTTGAAGCCGCGCTTGGGTAGACGGCGGTGCAGCGGCATCTGGCCGCCCTCGAAACCGCGCATCAGCGACGAGCCGGAGCGCGATCCCTGCCCCTTGTGGCCGCGGGTGGATGTCTTGCCCATGCCAGACCCCATGCCGCGGCCGACACGCTTCTTGTTTTCATTCGCCTTCTTGGGGGCTCGCAGATTGGAGAGATTGCGGATTGCCATTTCGTGTTTCCTCGCTAGTACGCCGGTAGCTCAACGGCTCGCCGACTCGCATATGGTAAAGCAGTTGATCTTATTCCACGACGCGGACCAGATGGGGCACCTTCGCCACCATGCCGCGGACAGAAGGCGTGTCTTCGCGCTCGACGATCTGGTTGAGCCGGGTAAAGCCAAGCCCCTTGATCACCAGTTTGTGCTTGGTCGGAGTGCATATCTTCGAACGAAAGTATTGCAGCTTGATCTTTGCGATGGTAGTGGATTTGGCCATGGCTAGAACTCCTCGACAGTCTTGCCGCGCAGGGCGGCTACTTCGGCCTTGTTGCGAAGCTGGGTGAGGGCGTCGAACGTGGCCTTGATGACGTTGTGCGGGTTGGCCGATCCAAGCGACTTGGTCAGCACATTCTGCACCCCGGCCGAGGTCATCACGGCGCGCACGGTCTTGCCGGCAATCACCCCGGTACCTTCCGGCGCGGGCTTCAGCATCACCGAGCCTGCACCATAGTGACCCAGCACCTGGTGCGGAATGGTGGTCTGCGTCAGGTTGATCTTGAACAGGTTTTTCTTGGCCGCCTCGATCCCCTTGCGGATGGCCTGGGGAACCTCCTTGGCCTTACCCGATCCGTACCCCACGATGCCTTCGCCCGGATCTCCCACTACCACCAGCGCTGCAAACGACATGTTCTTGCCGCCCTTTACCACCTTGGTGACGCGATTGATCGAGACCACCTCGTCCTTTAGGTTGAGCCGGTTCGCGTCCAACTTTTTCTTCATCATCGCCATCTTCCGTTCCTCTCTTGCATCCCGTTGGGGCGCAACCAAACCTGTCGCTTAGAATTCCAGCCCGGCCTCGCGCGCCGCATCGGCCAGCGCCTTCACCCGGCCGTGATACAGATAGCCGCCGCGATCGAAGACCACCTTCTTGATCCCCTTCTCCTGCGCCCGCTCGGCAATCAATTTGCCGACCAACTTGGCCGCAGCCACGTTGCCGCCGTAGTGTTTGTCCTCAGCCTTCTTGCCCAGAGAGGACGCAGAGACCAGTGTGACCCCGTTTAGGTCGTCGATCAGTTGCGTGTAAATGTGGTTCAGCGAGCGGTAGATGTTGAGTCGGGGACGTTCGGCGGTGCCCGACATCTTTGCGCGGATGCGAGCATGCACACGCTGGCGGATGACGTTGCGTTCGCGGGGTTTCAGCATAATCTTTCGTTCCTTCCTATTGGCGTCGCCAGAGTGCTGGAGACGTTCGGGTTCATACTGTATGTAGGAGTTGTGAGCACTTACTCATCCCTCACAACTGCCAACTCACAACTGTCTTATTTCGCTCCGGTCTTGCCGACCTTCTTCTTCAGCCTCTCACCGCTGTAGCGGACGCCTTTGTTCTTGTACGGATCGGGCTTGCGCAGCGAACGCATGTCCGCGGCCACCTGGCCAACCTTCTGGCGATCGATGCCGGAGATCGTCAGGTGCGTCTGTTTGGGGTCGATCACCACTTCGATGCCGGTGGGCAATGGAAACTCGATCTGGTGCGAAAATCCCAGAGTAAAGACGACCGTGTTCTTGCCCTTCATCTCGGCGCGGTATCCGATGCCGACAATGTCGAGTTCCTTGCTCCAGCCGGTGGTCACTCCGGCAACGGCGTTGGCAACCAGAGCGCGCGCAAGTCCATGGAACGCGGACTGATTGTCGTTCTGACGTTCGGCCACCAAGTTGCCGTCTTTTTGCACCAGCGTGATTCCGCCGGGAAGCATGGCGCTGACCTTGCCCTTGGGCCCTTCCACAAGCACCGTGTTGCCATCGCTGCTGACTGCGAACCTGACTCCTTTGGGCAGCGGAACTGGTTTATTGCCAATACGGGACATTCGATCTTCCTTTTGTGGCTTGCGAGTCGCTCAATGCAAAAGCCGGTTGAGTTCCACTGCAGCCTGGGCTTGTGCCCATCGTTCTAACCTTCGTGTCCGGCATAAGCAAACCGCCGGAGTAAGTCGTACCTGCCCGCGAACCTCCGCGCATAACGCGCCTGTCGCAGCAGGCATCACCAGACTTCGCAGAGGATCTCCCCGCCCACGCCTTCGCGGCGAGCTTGGCGGCCGGTCATCACGCCCTTCGGGGTGGTCAGGATCGAGATGCCCAGCCCGCCCTGCACCCGGCGAATCTCATCGCGGCCAAGATACACACGGCATCCGGGACGCGAGACGCGCTGCAGGTCGCGAATGACCGCCTCGTTGTTGGGGCCGTACTTCAGATACACGCGCAGTACTTTCACCCCGCCCTCTTCGGTTGGCTTGTAGTTGGCGATATAGCCCTCCTCCTTGAGGATGCGCGCAATCTCGCTCTTCAGCTTGGAGGCGGGCACGTCGAGCTTCTGGTGGCGCGCGCGGATGGAGTTGCGGATGCGCGTCAGAAAGTCAGCTACTGGATCGGTCAGGTTCATTCATTCTCCTTCATCCCCCGTTCGCTCGACCGTGTGCTACACGCCGAGAACCTGCGGAAATGCTGCTGCAATCATTTGAGGTTGCGATTTGCTTCCTCTACTAACCAACAACTCCCAGACTTCTGCACCACGGGCTGGTGGGGTCTCTGGAAGGGTGAGACGGTCGCGACAACCTATTCAGTATACAGGTTGCCGCATCCCTGCGTTTACCAGCTTGACTTGACGACGCCCGGAATCTCGCCCTTGAGCGCGAGCCCTCGGAAGCAGAGACGGCATATCCCGAACTTGCGCAGGTAAGCACGGGGACGGCCGCATAGCTGGCAGCGGTTGTGCTGGCGGGATTTGAACTTCGGCTTGCTTGCGTCCTTAACGCGTTTTGCGGTAGTTGCCATAGTGTTTACTCTCGATCCATCGTTGCAATTGCTGTTGTCGCCGTGCCGGCAGAGCAGTTATGCTCCAGCCCGGAACGGCATTCCGAAACCCTTCAGGAGCGCGCGTGCGCCGTTGTCATCGGCCGCGGTGGTGACAATGGTGACGTTCATGCCCTTCAGCTTGTCCACCTTGGCATAGTCGATCTCGGCAAAAATAAGCTGGTCGCGCAGACCCAGCGTATAGTTGCCGCGTCCATCGAAGCTCTTCGACGAGACGCCGCGGAAATCGCGCACACGCGGCAGAGCAATCGTGATCAGCCGGTCCAGAAACTCGTACATCTTGTCGCCGCGCAGCGTCACCACCGCGCCGATCGGCATCCCCTCGCGCACCTTGAAGGCCGCAATGGACTTCTTGGCCTTGGTTACCACAGGCTTCTGCCCGGCAATCGACGCCAGGTCGGCCACCAGCGGATCCATGATCTTGACGTTCTGCGTGGCTTCGCCCAACCCCATGTTGATGACGATCTTCTCCAACTTTGGAATCGCCATCGGGTTCGTGACCCCCAGTTCCTTGGCAATCGCCGGCCGGATCTCGCTCATGTACTTTTCTTTAAATCGTGCCGCCATAATCGACTTCGCTTTCTCCACGATTTCCGGAGTGGGTTTTGAAACCCGTATACCGATTCGTGGGGTGAACCTGTTTGTCCCCAAAAACCAACTTGCCGATGATGCTTTACGTCTTCTTCTCGGGGATAGTGTTTCCACTTACCTTCGAGAAGCGTACGCGCCGCTCGTCTTCCACTCTCGTCCCTACGCGTGTTTTGTTGCCTTCGCCGTCCACCAGCATCACATTGGAGATGTGAATGGAAGACTCCTGCTCTGCAATGCCTCCCTTGATGTTCCGCTGCGGGTTGGGCTTCACATGCTTCTTGATCATCATGACGTGCTCCACCAGAAGACGGTCTTTGTCCGCCAGGATGCGAAGCACGCGGCCTCGCTTGCCTTTGTCTTTTCCGGCGATCACTTCCACGGTGTCATTGCGCTTGATCTTGATTCCTGCCATCGTGCTTCCTTCCTCGGCAATCTGTCGGAGCCGGAATCCGCATGGAACCTCTGGCCTGTAGGCCCTCGCGTTCTTTTGTTTCAACTAGTCACTAACAACCAGCAACTGACAGATGTCTTTAAATCACCTCAGGCGCCAGGGAAACAATCTTGAGAAACTTCTTCTCGCGCAACTCGCGTGCTACCGGGCCGAAGACGCGCGTGCCCACCGGCTCATTGGTTTCGTTGATGACCACGGCGGCGTTCTGGTCGAAGCGGATGTATGTGCCGTCGCGCCTGCGATACTCCTTACGCGTGCGCACGATGACCGCCTTCACCACCTTGCCCTTCTTCACTGTTCCGTCGGGCGACGCTTCCTTCACTGCCGCCGTCACCACGTCGCCAAGGCCGGCCTTCTTGCCCAGGCCGCCGCCCAGCGGCAGAATCACCTGCAATTTGCGCGCGCCGGAGTTGTCGGCAACATCGAGCATGGTTCTCATCTGCACGGACATATTCGTTCTCCTGGGCCTATAACCCTGGGGCCGTCGCCCCATCCAGTTCTTCTCTCGATCGCAGGGCAAATACCCCGCGCCGATTCCAACCTACTTCACTTCCCCGGTAAGTTCCTTCTCGTCGAGCTGCGAGAGCGAGGAGCGGCGTACGATCTCCTCCAGAGACCAGCGCTTCAGCTTCGACAGCGGACGGGCCTCGCGTATGCGCACCACGTCGCCAACCCGCGCCGAGTTCAACTCGTCGTGCGCGTAAAACTTCTTGTTCGACTTCATCACCCGTTTGTATTTGGGATGCGCCTTGCGCATCTCGATCTCGACCACAATGGTCTTCTGCATCTTGGTCGATACCACTAGGCCCACCTTCTCGTTGCGGCGGGATACCGGCGTCTCCGGAGCTGCGGTGTTGGTTGTGTTTGCCATGGTCAGTCCTTCTTCGCTTTCTTGCGCGCCGTTCGCGTGCTCGCTGCCGGGGCCGAGCGAACCGATGCGGGCGATGCGGCATTTGCCGAGGCCAGTGCGCGCTGCCGGGTCGCGGTGTGGATGCGCGCAATGTCCAGCTTCAGTTCGCGCAACTTCTTGACGCCTTCATTGTTGCCCAGGCTCTTCTGAAAACGAATACGAAAGAGCTGTTCGGCAGACTTGGTTAGCTGTGCGGGCAGTTCGTCGTCAGTGAGGTTGCATATCTTTTCAAATTCCATCTTCATCTTCTTTCCTAGCGAATTCTTTTCCTCGGCCTGGATCTTCTCCGAAGCCGCTACTTGACAGCCACGCTTGCCTTGACGGTGTGGCGCTGGACAAACATCGTCTTGAGCGGCAACTTGTGGGCAGCCAAACGCATGGCTTCCTTCGCCAGTTCAGGCGCAACGCCCTCCATCTCGAACAGGATCTTGCCTGGGCGAACCACCACAACCCAGTGGTCCGGAGCGCCCTTGCCCTTGCCCATACGCGTCTCGGCGGGTTTCTTGGTGATCGGCTTGTCGGGAAAGATGCGCAGCCATACCTTGCCCCCGCGCTTGATAAACCGCGTCATCGCGATACGGCTGGCCTCGATCTGGCGGTCGGTAATATAGCCG
>Ga0326728_10021380_pt1 | contig 12170 bp, 15 predicted proteins | sample MB3enrmetagenome_FD_207602 | JGI IMG/M metagenome (GOLD analysis project Ga0326728, IMG submission 207602) | Lab enriched peat soil microbial communities from McLean, Ithaca, NY, United States - MB31MN | ecosystem: Environmental > Terrestrial > Soil > Wetlands > Peat | place: USA: New York...
TTGACGCCTATTGTGGGGCGGACCCCCTGGTCCGCGGCCGACGCCCTCGTCGGCCCTTTTTGAGATGACGTGATAAACCTGCTTTGCAGCCGGCCGGGGGGAGTTCATTCTTGGACAGTACACTAGTTACGACGATTCGACGAGTCCCGGCCCGGGTCCTTATCTCTCTCCAGATCCAATCCCGAACCGGCCAGCGGGGATTCCATCAGAAATTGGGCGAAGTTTTTGCGCGGCTTGCGGGGTACCCTTGGCACCTTCTCCCGCAATGCTGTCAGAGCGTGATCCAGCACCTCGTCGGCGCTGTGAAAGTGGCCGCACTGGATCTCCTCCCGGATGATCCGCTCCTGCTCGGGCTTGAGTTGAATGGTCATCGCTTCCATCTTCTCGTGCCGCCGCGCCCCGCTCCCGACTACACTCCCAGCAACCGCGCGGCATTGCCTCCCAGGATCGCGGCCTTCTCGCCGGCCGAAAGATCCATCCCCTCGATGGTCTCCAGCATCTTCGGAATGCTCCCGATCTGGTGCGGATAATCGCTCCCCGCCAGGAGGTGGTCCACGCCCGCGAAATCCATCGCCAGCCGGACCGCGCGCGGATCGAAGTTCACCGTGTCGTAGTAGAACTGCTTGAGATAATCGCTCGGCGGCCGCGATATGTTGGCCCGGCACTCGCTAAACGCCTCGAAGCCGCGGTCCAGGCGTTCCGCCAGGTAGGGAATCGCTCCGCCCAGGTGGCATAGCGCCCAGCGAATTCGCGGAAACCGCTCGGGCACGCCGCTGAACACCAGCTTGGCCGCGACCAGGGTGGTGTCCATCGGGAACCCCACCAGCGGCATGAGCCAGAAATCCGTCATGGCCTCCACTCCCAGCGGATGCGTCGGATGGATGTAGAGCACCGCGCCCAGTTCGTCGGCCGCCTCGTAGAGCGGCCAGAATCGCTGCTCGTTCAGGCCCATGCCGTTCACGTTGCTGAACAGCATCGCGCCCCGCAATCCCAGGCCGCGGCACGCCCGCTCCAATTCCTTCACCGAGGCCGCCGGGTCGTTGAGCGGCAGCGTCGCCAGAGCCGCGAACCGTCCGCCTTTCGTCCGCACCACCTCCGCAAACGCATCGTTCACCAGCGCGGCGAATTTCGCCGCCGTGGCCGGAGCCTCCACGTGCGTGCCCGGCGTGGTCAGCGTGATCACCTGCATATCCACGCCGTGGCGCATCAGCACCTGCTCGCGGTAATCGATGTCGCGATGGCCGGCGACCGCGATGTTGTAGTCGCCCGGATAGTAGATCCGCGGATTCCCGTCGTCGTCGATGGTGACTTCTACGGCGCTCGATCCGGAGCGCAGCGCATCCAGGTAGGCCGGGGGGTAGTAGTGATTGTGAAAGTCAATGACTGGCATGTTTGGTCCGCACCCACAGGTAGTAGACTGGCAATCCTAACACGACCATGAGCAGCCCCGTCGCCGCCCGCGATGGATCGGCCGCGATCTGAATTGCCGCCACCACCACGGAAGCGCCGATGAAGAGCGCGGGCGCCACCGGGTAACCCCAGACGCGATAGACCGGCACATAATCCGCGCGTTGGCGGAGCCGGAACAGTCCGATTCCCATCAGCGCGAAGAAGATCCATTCGGTATAGATGACGCGCGTGAATAGGTCGCGGTAAGTGCCGGTTCCCACCAGCACGCACGACCACGCGGCCTGAATCAGGATGGCGCGGTCCGGGGTGTGGAAGCGCGGATGGATGTGCCGCAGCCAGCCGAACGCCAGGCCCTCGTCGGCCATGGCGAAATACGTGCGCGGGCCGGCCAGAATCACGCCGTTCAAAACCCCGATGGCCGAAAGAATCACCAGCGCCGAGATCGCCCCGGCGCCGCGCGCTCCGGCCATGGCTTGCGCGGCGTCCGCCGCCACTCGCGCCGACGAGGTGACCTGGTCCAATGGAAGCAGGTAAAGGTACGCCGCGTTCAGCGCGACGTAACAGGCGGTTACCACGACGGAGCCGATCACCAGGGCCTGGGGAATGGTCCTGCCGGGGTTGCGGGTCTCGCCCGCCGTGTAAGTCACCATGTGCCAACCGCCGAAGGTGAACAGGGCGGCGCTGACCGCCAGGACGAACTCGCGGAACGATACCGCGGTTGCCAGGGCTGCCGGGGCCGGCCTTTGCGCCGGGGAACCGAAAGCCAGCACCATCGCCAGAAGCAGCCCGATGGCGATCACCTTGGCAACCGTCACGGCGGTTTGCAGGAGGCTTCCCTGGCGCACGCCCAGGTAGTTGACGAACGATAGCACCAGGATCCCAGCCACCGCCGCGGCGCGTATCCCACGGTCGCCCAGCGGCACAAAGAACGCCACGTAGCGCGCCAAGATCACCGAACTGGCCGCAATGATGCCCGAATGCGCGCTCCAGAACATCGCCCATCCCCAGAGAAATCCCCACGCCGGCGAGAGCGTCTCTTTCAGGAACACATATACCCCGCCGGTCCGCGGATAGGCCGACGACAACTCCGCGCACACCAGCGACCCGGCCAGCGTCAGGATTCCCGCCACCACCCACACCGACAGCACTCCGGCGACACTGGGCACATGCCGGTTGACCTCCGAGGGCTGCACGAAAATCGACGCCCCGATGATAATCCCCACCACCATGGCGGTGGCATGGAGCGGGCCGATCGGGCGTTCCAGCGCGGCTCGTTTTGGGGGGGCGGACAAGATGCGCCAGTGTATCACGGGGCGGCTTCGCCGCAAGCCTTCAGCGGTCAGCTCCTCGAGGACCTCCGGTAAGGGTTGGGCGCTGCCCCCCATAGCCGAGGCCGCCTGTCCCCGCGGCCGAAGAGCTGACGGCTGAGCGCTGGACGCTGATCGCAAACCCGAAAATCTTCGCCATTCGAAGATTTTCGGGTTTAGTGTCACGGGCCGCCCGATAGTAAACTCGATTCGAGGAGAACCGCTTATGAACTACTCGCGCAGAGAGCTGGGAATCCTGTTCCCCGCATTGGCTGCCGCCGCCGCCCCGGCCCCCGAAGGTCAGCCGCTTCCATCCAAAGCCTTCCCATATGACGATCTCCCGGTGACGGTGAACGGGCAGAACCAATCCCGCGCGGTCCTGGACGGCCTGACCCACTCGGGGTTCCCCGTCGAACTGCACATGACTTCGCTCGGTCCCGGCCAGGCCCCCCACCCGCCGCACCACCACGTTCACGAAGAGATTCTTCTGCTGCGTACGGGCGCCCTGGATGTCACCATCAGCGGCCGGACCACCCGGGTTACGGCCGGATCGGTGGTCTCGGTGGCCTCCAACGTCGAGCACGGCTGGAAAAATGCTGGCGCCGAACGCGCCGAGTATTTCGTACTGGCGCTGGGACAAAAGGCCTGAGCAGTACTTACTTTTGATTACTCTCCAACCTACCCAAACATTTCTATTGATTTTAAGTCGAGAATTCTGATACCCTCCAACAACCATTAGATGTCTTTGTCCGATAAGGCGGGAAAGACCGAAGGGGAGGCCTCATGAAGAGAACGGCTGAGGTTCGGGAAACCAGAGGCGAGTACCGGCGCCTGCTGCTCGATAAGCGGGCCGAGGTCATGGCCGGGCTGGGCGTCAGGTTCGACACCTTGGCAAGGATGGGGCGCGTGGCCGAAGAGGACCAGGCGCAGATCTCCCACGATGAATTCGTGTCCCTGCGGATTAATGGCCTGGATTACGCGCAACTCCGCCTCATCGAAGAGGCACTGGACCGCCTGGATTCCGGCGATTACGGCATCTGTCTGGCCTGCGAGCAACCCATCGCCCCTAAGCGCCTGCGTGCGCTCTCCTGGGCCCGTTACTGCGTTGCCTGCCAGGAGACGGCAGGCCGTGAGATGGACCGGGACCTGGGTTTCGAGCCGGCCCGCGTGCCCGTATCCGTGAGGTAAGGGGCTGCCGCCGGGCTTCGCCCGGATCGGCCTTGCACAAAAGAAAACCGGGACCCGTTCTGGAGTCCCGGTCTGCCGCAAAGCTGATTTGTAATTGCTGAAGGGTGACCTACACGTGGGGGTCCACCATTTTCTGCAAATCCGACTTCCCGACGGCTCCCACGCGCTGCTCCACGATGTTCCCGTCCTTGAACAGCAGCAGGGTCGGGATCCCTCGAATGTTGTACCGCATGGCCGTGCTGCCGTTGGCATCCACGTCCAGCTTGCCAACCTTCAACTTGCCGGCATACTCGCTGGCCACCTTATCGATGGTGGGCCCCATTTGCCGGCACGGGGCGCACCAGTGAGCCCAGAAATCCACCAGAACCGGCACCTCCGACCGCAGCACGTCCTGGTCGAATGAATCATCGGAAAAGGTGAGCGTATTCGGACCTTCCATTTGATCTCCTAAGTATTAGAATCCCGTTGCCACGAAAGGATTCAGGCTCGGCCGAGCAACCGCCGGTAGAGCGCCGAATAAGCGGCGGCGGACGCTTTCCAGGAAAAGTCCTTCGCCATCGCCCGGCGCATCCTCCGATGCCAGCCGTCCTGGTCGGAGAACGCCTGGACCGCCGCCCGGATCGCGCCCAGAAGAGCCTCACCGGAATACTCGGCAAACTTGAACCCGGTATCCTCTTCGATAGTATCATCCAGGCCGCCGGTCGCGCGAACCACCGGCACCGTCCCGTAGCGCAGGCTGTATACCTGGTTCAGGCCCCCCGGCTCGTAGCGGCTGGGCATGAGGAACATATCGGCGCCGGCTTCGATGCGGTGCGCCAGCGGATTATCGAAGCCGATCCGCACGGCAAACCTGCCCGGCAATTCCGCCGCCGCGCCGCGGATCAGGTCCTCGGATTCCGGGTCGCCCGTCCCCAGCGCCACCATGTAGGCGTCCTCAGCCGCGATCCGGCCCGCGACCTGGCAGATCAGGTCCGTGCCCTTCTGGCTGGTGAATCGCGAGACCACCCCTATCACCGGCCGCTCCATGGCTTCCGGCGGCAGGCCGAATTCCTCCACCAGGCGGCGCTTGCACACCTGCTTCCCGCTCAGATCGGCGGCCGAGTAGTTCGCCGGAATGTGCGGGTCCACCTCCGGGCTCCACTCCGTATAATCCACGCCGTTGAGAATCCCGGTGAGCACATCCGCGCGGGCCCGCAACGCTCCGTCCAGGCCGAAACCATATTCGGGAGTCTGAATCTCGCGCGCGTAGGTGGGGCTTACCGTATTGAGGAAGTCCGCGAAGGCGATTCCGCCTTTGAGATAGCTGACGCGGCCAAAAAACTCCAGGCCATCCGGCCGGAAGACATCCGGGTCGAGCGCCACTTCGGATAGCACCGCCTTGGGGAACAGGCCCTGGTAGCCCAGGTTGTGGATGGTGAACAGGGTCTTAACCCCCAGGAAGGTCGGGTCTGTGGCCGCCGCCGTCCGCAGATAAGCCGGCACCAGTCCGGTCTGCCAGTCGTGGCAGTGAAAGATTTCGGTGAAGAACAGGTATCGCGCCACCGCGAAAGCGGCCCGCGCGAACACCGCGAACCGGATGTGGTTATCCGGGTAATCCACGCCCGCTTCCCCGTAGAACCCTTTGCGATCGTAAAGCGGCGGGCAATCCAACAGGTAGAACGGATACTCCGCGTCAGCCTGGTAGAGGGAAGCCTCGTACCGCGCCAGCCCGAGATAGATCGAGAGAGGGTCGTAGACCCGCCGCGCGCCTTTCAGATCGATCGAGCCGTAGCGCGGAATGAGCACCGCCACCTCGTCCCCGAAGGAGCGCAAGGCGGCGGGAAGGGATCCGACTACATCGGCCAGCCCGCCGGTTTTCGCCAGCGGCGCCGCTTCCGAAGAAACCATCAGGACACGGGCCACACCCGGATTGTAGCAGGGGCGTGGCGCAGCGGCTTCGCCGCAAGCTTTCAGCGGTCGGCTTTCAGCGGTCAGTTCCTCGAGGACTCCGGTAGGGGTGGAGCGCTGGTCCCCCACATAGCCGAGGCCGCCTGTCCCCGCGGCCGAAGAGCTGACGGCTGATCGCTGATCGCAAACCCGAGAATCTTCGCGCACCGCGAAGATTCTCGGGTTTAGTAATGCAGGCATTCCCGCCTGTGTGAGCGCCTTTGGGCTATCATGGGCGGCATGAAGGTCATCCTGGTTCTCGCGTTTGCCGCCATGACGCTCAATGCCGCCGACACGCTCCGAGCCTTCGGGCGCGAATGGCAGGTCCCGGTTGGGACGGATTGGAAGGTGGACCGGGATAATGGTACCGAAGTTCTGCGGCTGATCCAGTCCAGGGGACCTTTGCCGGGACCGCGCCGGCCCATTCAGTTCGCGTTGGCAGACGTGGACTACACTCACGTGACCGTGGAAGCGGATGTGAAGCCCCTCGCCAGTTCCCTGGTGATCGTTTTCGCGTACCGCGATGCGGCGCACTTCGACTACGCGCATCTCTCCACGGATACGGGGACCAAGCAGCCGGTGCACAATGGCATTTTTCATGTCTACGGCGGTGAGCGGGTTCGCATCAGCAATGAACGCGGTCCTGCCGCATTCGCCGCCACCGGGCGTTGGTATCACGTCCAACTGACGCACGATCCGGAGTCGGGTACGGTCGGCGTAATTGTGGATGGTCAGGCGCTACCCGCCCTGAAGGCCGTAGATTTCAGTCTCTCCGGCGGCAAGGTGGGTATCGGTTCCTTCGACGAGACGGCCGAGTTCAAGAACGTAAGGATCACGGCGGCCACGGCGCCCTCGATGCGGTAATTCGAAAGCCGGGCCGACGCCTCCCTGGCCGGAACGTCTCCGGCGGCAGAAACCCAACACGTGCAGGAAGGCCTGTGCCACGCTGGCTCGGCCTACAGAATAATCTCCGAATCCTTGGACTTCTTGGGCGTTTTCTTGTCCGGTGCAGGCGGAACCTCGCTGGGCAGCGTCCCCTCTTTGCGCACCGAGACCGAGCCCCGGCTGGCGGTGAGCCGGATGGTGGGGCCGTCGCCGACCTTGCCCTTGAGAGTCGCCGCGTGGCCCTCGACATCCGTCTCCACCGGTGGGCCGAAATCGTTCACCGCCTCGCCGTGCTCGGCCGTGGCCTGCAGATCGAAGGCCGCCTTGGCGGGCAGAATCAGGTCGATGCGGCCGATTCCCGATTTCGCGTCGATGGAGGGCAGCGGGGTGTGCGCGGGCGTCAGCTCGATATCCCCGCGCTGGGTCTCCAGTTCGAGCGACTGCGTGAACTGGTCCATTTTGATATCCCGTGAGCCGGTGACAAGATGCACCGGGCCCACCAGGTTCGTTCCGCTGAACTGGCTAAGGTCCATGGTGATGCGCCCGGGCACGGCCTCGGCATTCAGTTCCGTGTTGCGCGTGCCTTCAAACCGCAGGGGCTTGGCGAGGTTCTTGAACTCCAGGGTTCCCAGGTAGGAGCCGTTGATGGTGACCTGCCCCTGGATGTTTTCCAGTTCCACGTCGGAACCGCGGCCCTGCAAGTCGATCTTGCCCTTCACGTCGGTGGCGCGGACCACATCGCTGCGCCCGATCTCCAGCAGCGCGCTGCCGCCGATGCGCGCCAGCCGCACGTCGCCGCGGTCCGTGGCCAGTTCCACGTCGCCGGTAACGTCGCTGATTTCGTAGTCGCCGGTGCGGCCGCGCGCCTCGACGCTCATTCCGCGCGGAACCGTTACTTCCAGATCGTCCGAGATCCGCTGGTTGTCAGGCGCGCGGTCCTGGTTGGAGCGGATCAGCAGCCGGTCGCCCTGCGGCACGATCTCCACCGGCGTGTTCTGGTTGGCCCGGTCGGCATCCTGGCGCGACCAGGCGCGGATGGCTTTGTGGCCGTTGACCGAAACCTCTGGCGAATCGCCGCCAATCACCTTGATGCTGCCGCGCGGATTTTCAAACGTGACGCGGTTCATGCCGGCGGCGGAACCCTGCGCGGAAACCGAATAATCGTACTGGTCGCCGAATACGTCCAGGCCCTGGGCGTTGAAGTGAACTCCGTGCTGGTGCGCCTCCCAGAGCGCCGATCCGGCGATGCAGATCATGATCACCAGCACCACCTCGCCTCCGGTGAAGCTCGCATACCCCTGGTCCCTCCAGACGGCCGCTTCGACCAGCCGGATCAGGCCCCAGCCGATGAGCAGAAACGGCCAGTAGCGCGCCACCAGGTCGAACACCGAGGATTCCGGGTGCAGGTTGTTCCACAGAAACAGGCCCCCGATGATCAGGAGCATCAACGGCCCGGTGAGCGATCGCCTTCTCATCGGGAGCCTCCCGGGAAAGGTTTGGATCCCGTCTCATCGGACTGCGGCGCGCCGCTGGCGGAAGTGCCGGTATACGGACTCTGGCGATAGCCGCCCGAAGATGGTGGCGGCGGGGGCGGCGGCGGAAAGCCGTACGGGGGGAATCCCGGCCTGCCCGGAGCGGCGGAACGCGAAAGGTTGTCGCTCCCGCGGCCCGCCAGGCTCAGCAACCCAAACACGATCAGGAGCACGGGCCAGGTCTCATGGAAGCGGTAGCGCGTGAAGTTGTTCAGCGCAAACAGCACGCCCAGCGTGATCAGGATGACAGGGCCGCGGATGGCCCGCACCAAGCGGGCTTCACTGACGCTCATGGCGCACCTCGGACGGCGCGGCATCGTGCCCGGACAGTCTTCCGTAGAGCAGCCAGGCGCCGGCCGCAATCAGCAGCACCGGCCAGTAGCGCGCCACGTAGGCAAAATCCAGCAGGTCGAGCGTGTGCAGCAGCAGCAGGACGCCCAGGACGATGAGGGCGATGGCCGCCACGGGAACGTTGCTCTTCCGGCCGCTGGTGTAAAACAGGCTGGAATACTCGTCCACCGGTTCGCCGTATTTTCGCTTGCGGGCGGTGTGGTAGGCCTCGAACGCCATGTAAAACATCCACACGGCGATTAGGATCCCGAAGATCGGTTCCAGTCCGTGGGTCGCGTTGGAATCCACAATGCTGACCAGGATGCCCCAGATAATCGCATGCACCAGGCCCTTGGCGTACTGCCCGTTGTAGATGGCGCCTACTCCCGGAATCCAGCCGAGGAAAAAGGCGAGACCAGGCGAGACGTCGGGATTCACCACGGGAGGCGTGCCCGGCGGGGGCGGCCCGGGCGGAACCCAGGGGCCTGCGGCGGAGGCCGAGGCGGCAGGAGCAGGCGCGTGCTCCGCGCAAAAGACGGTGCCGTAGGCGTCGCGGCGGCATTCTTCGCATAATGGCTTGCCGCACGAGCGGCAATAGGCCGTGGCCGGCACTTCCGGATGATTCTGGCAGTTCATAACGTATCCCTCAATGTGGTTCTCCCGATGGGTTGGAAAGTGGCGCTCCCCCGGGTGCTGTGGCGCCTGGTAACGGAGCAGTTCTAACAGGCAGTTTCCGATCGTCGGCGCCGGGTTGGGCAGCCTTCCGATCGTTGGCCGGCCTCTGGTCTTCGTCTTGCTGCTGCCAATCGCGCAGCATGGTTTGAATCTGGTAAACGAACTTCAGGTTTTCGTAAAACTTCACGGAACGGCCCCACGCGCGCACGGCGCGCTCTTCGAGACCGGCCCAAATCCTGGACGGCTGCAGGTCCGCGGGCTGCAACGGGGGGACGGGCGCCACGAACCGCGCCAGCATGGAGATGGACAGAACCGTCATGGCCATGCCCATGGCGTACTTGGGCTGCAGGATCGGGCTGAGCAGCGCTACCAGCCACGACCTTCGGGGTTTCGCCAGGCCGCGCTGGACGGTGCGTTCGAACAGGATCCGCGTGATCAGCTCGGGGGGCGGCTCGACATCGGCGGCCCGCTCCATGAAGGCCACCGCGGCGGCGGAATCCCGCGCCAACTCGGCGCAGGCCGGGCACTCCGCGAGGTGACGCTCCAAGCGCGCCTTCTCGGCCGGCGCGAGCGTGCCGTCCACGTAGTCGCAGATCAGAATTTCCATCTCTGCGCAGTTCATACCGCCAGCTTCTGCTTCCGCAAGAGCCGGGCCAACTCGGCCCGTCCCCGGTTGATCCGCGATTTCACCGTGCCTTCCGGAATCTGGAGGACTCCGGCAATTTCGCGGTATTCCATCTCCTGCAAGTCGCGCAGGATTACCGCCTCCCGCAAATCCGGCGAGAGTTTCTGCAAGGTCGCCTGGAGGATCTCGCTGGCTTCCCGGCCCGCGATCGCCTGGTCCGGCCGCATGGTTCGGGCGGCCCCGCTTTCCTCCAGCATGGGCAATTGATCTTCGATCGAATCCGTCACGCGCTCTTGTTTGGAGCGGCGATAGTGATCGATCAAAAGGTTACGCGTCACCCGCGCCAGCCACGTCCCAAACGACCCTTCCGCCGAGCGGAAGGTGCGCAGGGTGCGAAAGACCCGCAGAAAAACTTCCTGGGTCAAATCCTGTGCTTCCGACCCGCTGTTGGTGAAACGGTAGCACAGAGAATAAACTTTCCTGGTGTGGACACGGACCAGTTCCTCCCACGCCGGCTCATCGCCGCGCAGGCAACGGGAAACGAGACTGGAATCGGGATCCAAAGTACGTTCTAGCAGATTGCCGCTCCCGCCGATAGCCGGGTAAAAAGCTTGGCCGCCGCCCCGGTGGCTCTCGAAGCTTGCCCATGCTAGCGTTGCGGCTGCCATATCTCGTTTCTTCCATCTAGAGAAACGAGGCTTTATCATAATAGGTTCAATTTTTCCGGCATGCCAGTGATTTTCGAGGCACTTCCGGCGGAGGAAATGCGATTCGGCAGCACACCTGGAAATGGCTGGCCGCCTGCCTGGCGGCGGCCGGGACCCTGGCGTGGTTCCTGTATGCCCAACTGGCGTCCCGCGGATTTGACTGGCGCCTGGCAGGACGCAGTTTTGCGGACCTGGAATGGGGCTGGCTGCTCGCCGCGCTGGCGCTCATGGGCGCCACCTATGCGGTGCGGGCCTGGCGGTGGGCGGTGTTCCTCAAGCCGCTCAAACCCCATCCGTCGCGCTGGAACCTGCTCTCCGCCACCTTGATCGGCTTCACCGCCATCACCCTGTTCGGCCGCCCCGGCGAGTTCGTCCGCCCTTACCTGATCGCCCGCAAGGAGCAGGTCCCCGTTACTTCGCAGTTCGCCGTCTGGCTCTTGGAGCGCGTTTTTGACGTAGCCATGGCGCTGGGGATGTTCGCCTTTGCGCTGACCCGAGTGCAGGCCACGGGGGTGCTGGAGGGCACGAAATTCGCCTGGGTCCTGGCTGTGGGCGGCTGGATCGTCGGCGTGGCTTCGCTCGGCGTGCTGGGTCTGCTGCTCTCTTTCCGGCACCTGGCGGAACCCCTGCGGGGGCGCCTGTTGATCCTGCTGCGCTTCCTCCCGGAGGCGCGATTCCTGGAGATCGAGCGCTTGACCAAGGCGTTCGTGCAAGGGGTTGAATCCACGCGCAGTGATGGCGCACTGCTGGTGGTGTTCCTGTACTCCCTGCTCGAGTGGGCGCTGATCGCCGCTTGCTACTGGTGCCTGGCACTGGCCTTTTCCAGGTTGTTCACTTTGTCGCTGCTGGACGTCCTTACATTTATGGGATTTGTTACAGTCGGATCGGCCGTACAGATTCCGGGCATCGGAGGCGGTCTCCAGGTGGTAGCGGCGGTGGTGCTGACGGAAGTCTTTGGCGTCAGGCTGGAAGTGGCCACGGCATTCGCCCTTCTGACTTGGATTCTTACATCTGTAGCAGTTATTCCAGTGGGTTTGGCGCTGTCCCTGAAAGAAGGCCTGGACTGGCACAGCCTGCGCCGGATCGGGCGTGAGGTTTCGACGTGAAGTGCCCTTTTTGTAACCACTTGCAGGACAAAGTCGTGGATTCCCGGGAAACCAAGGAAGGCGACACCATACGCCGCCGCCGGGAGTGTCTGGGGTGTGAACGCCGCTTCACCACCTACGAACGGATCGATGAAGTTCCCTACATGGTGATCAAGAAAGACGGCAGGCGCGAGAAGTTCGATCGCCAGAAGGTACTCGGCGGCTTGCTGAAAGCCTGCGAGAAGCGTCCGGTGAGCATGGCGAAGCTTGCGGACCTCGTCAACCAGGTGGAATCCAAGGTCAGCGATTCTGCCGATCGGGAGATATCTACTATAGATATAGGAGAATTCTTGATGGTGAGCCTCCGGGAACTCGACAAGATCGCCTACGTACGATTCGCGTCGGTCTACCGGGACTTCCAGGACGAGGAGGCGTTCTTCAACGAGCTGAAGAACCTGATGCGGCTCAAACAGGGGCCAGGGGCCGGGGGTTAGGAACAG
>Ga0326728_10021383_pt1 | contig 12168 bp, 11 predicted proteins | sample MB3enrmetagenome_FD_207602 | JGI IMG/M metagenome (GOLD analysis project Ga0326728, IMG submission 207602) | Lab enriched peat soil microbial communities from McLean, Ithaca, NY, United States - MB31MN | ecosystem: Environmental > Terrestrial > Soil > Wetlands > Peat | place: USA: New York...
TGAAACGATTCGATCGGTTTGTTCATGTGCTAGGAAGGGCAGTATTCGGCAGGGGAGGCGCTCTCTAGTGGATCATCACGCTGAGCCCCAGCGCCTCGAGCTGCTCCTTGCGGGCATTCATAAGCTCGTCGGAGGGCGGCTCGGCCTCGACTATGGGAGCGCTCCGCTGCAAACGCTCGTACTTCACCGTGCCTAGATTGTGGTACGGAAGAAGCTGGACCGCTGTCACGGCGTCGCCGAGCTCGGCCACGAAGCGCCCCATCTTCGCGAAGGACGCCTTCGAGTCATTGAATCGCGGTATGGTGGGTATTCTCACCTGCAGTCTGCCCCCGTCCCTGGCAATCTTCTTTGCGTTTTCGAGAATCCGCTCGTTGGGCACACCGATGACCCTCTTGTGAAGGGCGCTGTTCATGCTCTTCAGGTCGTACAGGAAGAGGTCCGTGTAAGGGAGGACCGCCTGGATGTGCCTGTAGTCCACGTCGCCCGCAGTGTCCACCGCCGTATGAATGGCGTGCTCCTTGCTTGCTTTCAGCAGGGACAGGGTGAAGTCCGGCTGGCAAAGGCATTCCCCGCCGGAGACAGTCACGCCCCCGCCGGAGCGGTTGTAGAAGGGCACATCCTTCAGGAGGCGCTCCACTACCTCGTCAACGGTGTAATCAGTGCCGCACATATAGAGCGCCTTGGCCGAGCAAACCCCGGCGCAGGCCCCGCAATCGTCGCACCTCTGGCGGTCTACGACGATCATCTGCATCCGGCTCCCATCAATGGCGGACTCTTTGATGCTGCCCTTCGAAACAGCGCCCCTCGGACAGGCGGTCAGACAGAGGCCGCACTTCTCGATTCCGACGCATCTCATCTCCATCCAGCAAAGCTCAGTCTGAAACCTCTGCGATTCCGGGCTGTGGCACCAGGGACAGCGCAAGTTACACCCTTTGAGAAACACCGTCGTTCTTATGCCGGGGCCATCGTGGACGGAGAACCCCTGAATGTCGAATACCTTCCCTGTAGAGGCCTTTCTTGTCATTCAATCCTCTTTCCGTTCGGATGCGGCTATTTTTTTTGGACGCCCCTTGCGTGAGCCCCGGGAGATCTCACGGAGGTAGTAGCTCTCCTCCTGATGGGTCCTCGATTCCCACACGCCATTGTGCAGCTCGTCGAAGATCCGGTTCAAGCCGTATTCGGGGAAAAGGGTGGAACCGCGATAGAAGGACGACTCATACATTGGCCTTATCTCTCCTCAAAAGCAAAGAAGTCCCGCTTCACCTCATCCGCCCAATAGGGACGCGATTCATCATATGGGTCATCGGTACCATAGAATAGCACGCGGAGAAGGCGTATGTCATGACTGTCCGCAGCTCATCCTATCGTTCGTACGGCCTCAAGCTCGCCGCCTTTCAGAACGAGGAACGTTCTCGCGGAGCCTCCCTTTATAGTACCGTTCAACGCGGCATGGGGCAACAGAAAATTAGATGGAGTCTCTGCTTTCTACCGTTCCCACCATAGGAGGTCCCTCGCCGAAGGTAAAACCAATCCGTGAATTATCGTATACTATATTGTCAACAGGAATCGCCAGGACCGCCTCAAGTGAGGCTATTTCCAGAACGTGACCGCACAGTCCGCCACATTTGTCTTGAAAGATTGGCGAGCGTATGCAAATATGCTGAGGACCGCTGCGAGCGCCAACTAAGGAAGAGTAACCGGATTGTCTCCTCCTTCCAAGGAGGAGACATGGAAAAAGGTGACGATTCCCTGCATATTTTGTTCAGGAGGAGAAGTGATGGCAAGGAAAGGACAATTTGAAAAGCTTATGGAGCCGGGCCGGATAGGCTCGGTGAGCACGAGGAACAGGATCATCAAGACAGCTTCAGGCTACGGGCTCGCCGACCCTGACGGCACCATGGGAGAGGCACCACGGGCCATCTATGAGCGCATGGCCGCCGGCGGCGCCGGACTCATCATTTTCGAATTCACCACCGTGGAATTTCCGCGCGGCGCCCGCCGTCCCTCCGGCACTGACTCGCGGATGCACGACGACAGGCTGATTCCTTCATTCAGCGAGCTGACCAAGGCGGTGCACAAGCACGGATGCCCCATATTTCTCCAGATCCAGCACTCAGGTCCGTGGTATGCGCCGGACGAACCCCGGGAGCTCGTAGTCGATCGTGTCTCCTCCTCTGCCCTGACCGAGAGCCAATTGCGACATCGCTACGAGGTTGTGCCGGAAAATCCCGTTCTTCCGAGGGAACTCTCCCTAGCCGATGTCGAAGAGCTCATCGACAAGTTCGGACAGGCGGCCGTGCGGGCGCAAAAGGCAGGATTTGACGGCATAGAGATAAACGGCTCCCATCACCACCTCATCAACACCTTCTTTTCCCGTGTCTGGAACATGCGCCACGACGAATACGGGTGCGACAGCCTCGAGAACCGGTCGAGGTTCATGTGCAACATCATACGGGAGGTGAAGAAGCGGTGCGGCCAGGATTACCCGGTGAGCTCCCTCTTCAATGCCGTGGAGCTGGGCATAGAGAACGCCACCACCCTCGAGGACGGCAAGGGCTTCGCAAAGCTTGTGGAGAAGGCCGGTGCCGACGCCGTTCATGTGAGGATGGCAGGATACGGCGAGTTCGGCATCAACCTCCTTCACGCGGAGAAACTCCTCCAGCCAGAGCTCCCGGAGCACTTGAGGGTAAAAGAACTTGACTGGAGCCGGAAAGGCAGAGGATTTTCACTGCCCCTCGCTGCAGTGAAGGAAGGCGTCTCGGTGCCCGTTTTTCTCGCCGGCCGCATGGACGCGGAATTGGGCGAGGAGGTCCTGAAGGAAGGCAAGTTGGACTTCATCGGCATGACCAGGCGCTTGCTCGCCGACCCCGAATATCCGAAGAAGATCGCAGAGGGCAGGCTGGACGAGGTCGCGCCTTGCAGCGGGTGCCTCTATTGCTGGGATGTAAGGACCTTTGACAGACCCATCCGGTGCCGGATCAACGCATCCCTGGGACGCGAGGTGGAATTTGCGACAAAGCCGGCGCAGGCGAAGAAGAAGGTGTTGGTGGTCGGCGGCGGTCCTGCAGGGATGGAGGCAGCGCGCGTGGCTGCCTTGCGAGGCCACGAGGTGCTCCTCTACGATAAGAGCCATCAACTGGGCGGCCTGATGCCGCTTGCAGCCCTCATCAAAGAGCATGAGTCTGAGAGCATCCTCGACATAATCGGCTATTTCAAGACCCAGCTGAGGAATTTGGGCGTCTCCATACGGGTGGGCCATGAAGTGACAGGGAAGGTGGTGGGGCAGATCAAGCCTGATGTGATCGTGGTCGCCCCGGGCGGGGCGCCTGCCTCGCTTACCTTACCCGGAATGGATAATCCGAAAGTTGTCGACGGCTCCAAAATGCACGCCAAGCTAAAGAGCGCCTTAAGGTTCCTCGGACCGAAGTCACTCGAGCATCTCACGAAATTGTGGATGCCCGTGGGCAAGCGGGTCGTCATCATGGGCGGCGCCGTCCAGGGGTGTCAGCTCGCCGAGTTTCTCGCAAAAAGAGGAAAAGAGGTCGCCATCGTCGATGAGGCGGATAAGCTGGGAGAGGGTCTTTTCGGCGAGGACGCGGGCCGCTTATTTCCCTGGCTCGAGAAGAAGGGCGTTACGATGCTGGCCGGGGTGAAATACGAAAAAGTGACTGACGAAGGCCTGGTGCTGACCACCAGGGAGGGGCAAAAACGGACGCTCGCCGCGGATAGCATCATGACGGCCCTGCCACTCGTGCCGAATGTGGCGCTATTCAAGGCATTCGAGAACATGGCAAAAGAAGTTTACCAAGCGGGAGACTGCAAGCAGCCGGGCTTCATGCATGATGCGATTTCGGACGGCTCGTACGTGGGGCGCCTTTTCTAGGGCGTTTCGCTAAAAATTTAGCGACTCGGTGCACCTGTTGGCCTTATCACCGGGCGGCCCGCCGGTCCGCAATAGACCATGGGCCGCCAGCTACTGTGAGCCTCATAGGACGTCGCCCAGGGAGAGCCCCGTCCCCCACCTGCGCGCTGCCTCGGAGCCGATGCGCTCAAGCTCGCCATCCCCGGCGGAAGCCATCGCCTCCTCGGCCATTTTTCGCGCCTTTTCCATGAGATGGCCGTCCCGGATGATGTTTCCTATCCTGAAATCGGCAATGCCTGTCTGCCTCACCCCGAACATGTCGCCGGGGCCTCTGAGCAACAAGTCCTCTTCGGCGATGACAAAGCCATCACCCGTCTTTTCGAGGACCTTCAGCCTCCTGCCCGCAATCGTGCCCGCATCCGCGGACCCGACGAGCATGCATTGGGACGGGTAACTCCCCCTGCCCACACGCCCTCTCAACTGATGGAGCTGGGAAAGGCCGAAGCGCTCCGCGTGCTCGACCACCATGAGGGTCGCGTTCGGCACGTCGATTCCCACTTCCACCACGGTGGTGCAGACGAGCATGTCGATCTTCCCCTCCCGGAAAGACATCATAACGCGCTCTTTCTCCGCGGGTCGCAGTCTCCCATGGAGGAGCCCAAGCCGAAGGTCCGGGAAGAGCCCCTTCCATGCCTGAAAACTCTCCTTCGCGCTCAAGAGGCCGGAATGCTCGGATTCATCGATGACAGGACAAACAACGAACACCTGGCGACCTTTCCCGGTTTCCTCCAGGACCGCGTCGTATACCCTTTGCCGCTCCGTCTCGTTCACGACAAGGGTCCGCACCCGCTGCCTGCCTTCCGGCATGCCGTCGATGGAGGAGACGTCAAGGTCGCCGTAGACGATCATCGATAGGGTCCGGGGGATAGGGGTGGCGCTCATCACGAGCACGTCGGGGTCAGCCCCCTTTCCTTTCAGAAGCTTCCGCTGGATCACCCCAAACCGGTGCTGCTCGTCGATGACCGCGAGGCCGAGCGAATGAAAGACGACATCAGGCTGCAGCAGGGCGTGAGTGCCCACGATCACCCTGATGGAACCTTCCCTGATCCCCTCGAGGATCGCGCCCCTTTCCGGCCCCATTCCCCCTCTCAGCAGCACAGGCGCAGCGCCGATGGCCTCCAGCATCCTGTGGCTGCCCAGGTAGAGCTGTTCCGCGAGGATCTCCGTGGGAGCCATGAAGACCACCTGGCGTGCGCTGTCCAGGGCTACGGAAGCGGCAAGGAAAGCACAGATCGTCTTGCCGCAGCCCACATCGCCCTGAAGGAGCCTGTTCATCGGCCTGGGTGAGGCCATGTCGCGTTCGATCTCCCCCCACGCCCTCTCCTGGCCCGGGGTCAACCGATAAGGCAGGGACGCCCGCAGGCGCTCGTGGCAGGCCCCCGCCTTCAGCTCGACACCCTCGCCCCGACCGATCTCCCTTTTCCGCTGGAGCAGGGCGCATTGGAAGAGAAAAAACTCTTCCAGCACCAGTCTGGCCCGAAAGGCGTCTCCGTCGGGAACCTCTTTCCGCCTTTCCGGGGCATGGCAGTCCGCCAGGGCCTCGACCAGATCGGGCAGCCCGTGGCTTTCCGTGATCCTATCCGGGATGAGACTCGCTATGTCCTGGCCGCACAAGGTGAACGCCGCCTGTGCGATGTTTCGCAGCACCCCCTGTTTGACACCCTCTATCTCAGGGTAGACAGGGATGATAGTGCCCACGTCCTCCACGGTCCGGCCCTCGCCCATGACCGTTACCCTGGGGTGTACGATCTGGAGGTCGGCCCCGTACCTGGAGGCAATTCCAGCCACAAAGAGCAGGTTGCCGAGTCTGCACATCGAGGTGATCCACGCCTTGCCGAAACGAAACCACTTCAGGGTTATTGCCCCTGTGGCATCCTCGATCCGGGCCCGAAAGATCCTTCTTCGGCTGGCGCGCGAGTACACCTGCCCGGAATCGACCACTCGGCCGAGGAGCACGTTCTCTTCCCCCTCCTTGATCTCGGCCACGGTGCGAATGACCCTCTTATCCTCGTATCGCAGCGGAATGAGATAGAGGAGGTCCTCCACCAAGCGTATCCCTCGCCGCTCAAAGGCCTTCGCGATCGCGGGACCGACGCCCTTTATCTCTGTGATGGGCCACAGGAGCCTGTTCGCGGAAAGCGTCTCTGCCGGCAACCGCGGCACGGCACGTGCCGCGGTTTTCGATGAATTGCGCGCTGTTTTCCTTCGACGGCCCTTCATGAGAGGTGTTATACCATATTGCGAAACGAGGGAATAATGGTATACAATAGTGGGGTCAACCGGGGCACATGGAAATCTTGGCGGAAGTCCTTTTCAAGACGACGAAGGTCCGGGTCATCAGGGGAGACATCACCGAGGCTCCGGTGGACGCCGTCGTCAACGCGGCGAATTCCCGCCTGCAGCATGGCGGCGGCGTGGCAGGCGCCATCGTGCGGAAGGGGGGCAGGATCATTCAGGAAGAGAGCGACCGCATCGGCTTCGTGCCGGTGGGCGAGAGCGTTGTCACGGGCGCCGGCAGCCTGCCCGCAAAATACGTCATACACACGGTAGGGCCACGGTGGGGTGAAGGCGATGAGGAGACCAAGCTCCGGTCCGCTATCAGAAGCACCCTCAAGCTGGCAGATAAGATGGGCCTGACCACGATAGCGATGCCTGCCATAAGCGCGGGCATTTTCGGCTTCCCCAAGGACCGGTGCGCCCGCATCATGATGGAAGAGATCGCGGCAAAAACGAAAGGGTCGACCGGCCTCGGCACCATCGACATCTATCTCATGGACCCTGAGATCATCGGCTATTTCTCTGAAGAAATTAGGCTCAAGGATAAGGTCTCCTGATAGGTTATGTGCGGAATATTCGGGGTATTCAACCATGGGGAAGCGTCGAACCTGACATACCTGGGGCTCCACGCCCTGCAGCACAGGGGCCAGGAAAGCGCAGGGATAGCGAGCACCGACGGCACGTCCATGTACAGCCGTCGTGAGATGGGCCTTGTTTCCGACATATTCGACGAGCAGGTCCTGCAGGACGTCAAGGGACACGGGGCCATCGGCCACGTGAGGTATTCCACGGCCGGCTCGAGCGACATCAAGAATGCCCAGCCCTTTGTCGTAGGGTATTCGAAGGGCCCTCTCGCCATAGCCCACAACGGGAACCTCACCAACGCGAAGATCATTCGCGAGGAATTGGAGAACTGCGGCTCCATCTTCCAGTCGACCATCGACACCGAGGTAATCGCCCACCTCATCGCCCTTTCCCACGAGAACGCGACCCTCGACAGACTCATCAGCGCCCTGCGGCGCATCCAAGGCTCCTACTCCCTCCTCCTCCTCACCGACAAAGACATGTTCGCCGTCCGGGACCCCCATGGGTTCAGGCCCCTCGTCATGGGGAGGCTGAAAGACGCATTCGTCTTTTCCAGCGAGACCTGCGCCTTCGACCTCATCGAGGCAGAGTACCTCCGCGAGGTCGAGCCCGGGGAGGTGATCCACGTGACCGGGGACGGCATAAACTCCTATACGCCTCTGAAGAAAGCGGAGCAGCACCGATGCATCTTCGAGTACGTATATTTTGCCCGGCCGGACAGCGAGGTGTTCGGCAGAACGGTCTACGGGGTAAGGAAAGCCTTTGGAAGGGAGCTTGCAAGGGAAAGCCTCGTGGATGCGGACATAGTGATCCCCATACCCGACTCGGGCATCAGCGCCGCCATAGGGTACTCACAGGAATCGGGCGTGCCTTTCGAGATGGGTCTCATCAGGAATCATTACGTGGGCAGGACATTTATCGAGCCCAAGGAATCGATCCGCCATTTCGGGGTGAAGCTCAAGCTCAACGCAGACCACGAGACGGTCAAGGGAAAACGGGTCGTCGTGATCGATGATTCCATCGTGAGGGCTACCACGGGAAGGAAGATCATCACCATGCTGCGGCAGCAGGGCGCGAAGGAGATCCATTTCAGGGTTACCTCCCCTCCCACCAAGTTCCCCTGCTTTTACGGCATCGACACCAAATCGAGAGCGGAACTGATCGCAGCAACCCACGATTTGAAGGAGATCAACACTTACATGACGTCCGATACCCTCGAATACCTGAGCATAGAGGGCATGAAGAGGGCCATCGGCAACGGGTCAGAAGATTTTCGCTACTCTTTTTGCGACGCCTGCTTCTCCGGACATTATCCCTTGCGCTTCCCCTGGGGCATGGAGCTCGAGCAGATGGAGCTTTTCGTGAAAGGCTGAACCGATTGACGACGAGGTGATCGTGGAAGAAGACAGGCGGTTGCTGAAGATCCTCAAGGACCTATCCTATGAGGAAGGGGATTTCCTTCTCGCGAGCGGGAAGAGGAGCACCTTCTACATTGACTGCAAGGAGACCACCCTCAACCCCGAGGGCATGTACCTCGTCGGCCACCTCATGTATCAGCGCGTGCTCAAGGTGCCCGGCATAGAAGCGGTCGGTGGGGTGAGCATAGGGGGCGACCCCCTGGTCTGCTCCACGGTGATCGCCTCCTATGCGCTGCGCTCCCCCATCCCGGGCTTCTTCATCCGCAAGGAGCCGAAGGGCCATGGAAAGAACCTTTGGATCGAAGGGGCGAAGAACCTGCGCAAGGGCATGAAGGTGCTCATCCTCGAAGACGTGGTGACAACCGGCGGCTCTTCCCTCAAGGCCATAGAGGTGACCGAGCAGGAAGGCCTTGTCGTGAAGGGCGTCATCGCCCTCCTCGACAGGCTCGACGGAGGCAGGCAGGCGATAGAGCAGAAAGGCTACCTCTTCACGTCCATCTTCACCCTCGACGATATCAGGGGATAGAAAATAGCAGATATCTTTGGACGGACCGGACACGCCCTTTTTAGCCCAAAAATGGCGCCGCAGCGGACATCCGGATCGGACGCTACTGACTCATGAGGAGATCGACCCTGAATTGGGGACAGGTCTCGAACTCCACGAGGGATGTTCTCCCCGTGAGTGGGCAGCACTTTCCGCACTTCACCCATTTCTCGCAGGTGACGGGCCCACGGCAAAGCTCGCAGGAGGCAGAATCGAACCAGGTACATGCTGCGCACCTGGGCACCCCTTTCCGTCTCGCCGTCTCTCCCCGGAAGAGCACCTCCAAATCCTCGTGTGTGTAGGGCACCCCTGTTCCGTAATCAAAGACTTCGTTCATCCCCGTCACCCTATAACGACGTTGCCTTTCCCGGATGCGTCTATTTCTCGTCCAGCGCTGCCCCTCCGTGCGGCTCGTCGGGAAAGAGCCCCACGGTCCTCTACAAGAATCATGCCTGTTGTCGCTGTGGGGGGCTCTCTTATTGAGCGGCAGCAGAAACGGCCTGTCAGGCGGTTTCCGCAAGACTCGGGAAAAGAAAATGTCTCCCATCCCGAGACATATGTCTCGTAGGGCAAGACATTATTCTCAATCCGCGAGACACTCGTGCAGCATGTTGCACCCGATTTCGCCGCGGCGAGCACACCCCAGGAGATGGGCATCAAGCTTCCTTTCGATACCGCCGTCGAATGGGTTTTCTCGTCTGCTCTCCCCGCAGCACGGGGCTCCGTTCCCACGGGCTCGTCTGCCAATCCGCCAGCCGGTCCGCGTCCGGTATCCACGGCGGCAGTGGCAGGCAGAAGTAGTCCGCCAGAGTGTGAATGTAAGGCTCGTAGGATTCGCGAAGCCTCTGAAGCCTCTGGTCCGCCTGCTCCACCATGGTAAATCCCAGGCCCGCGGAACCGAGCATGCCCTGAAGTGCGCGAAAACCCTCTTCGTCGAGCCTCTCGGGTGTCCGCCTCATCGGCGGCAGATTGAACACGGCTGCAATATCGACCACGGCGTGACGAGCCATGGCAAAGGTCAGCTCCGCCTGCCGGCTCTCCACGCCCTCGATGCCGGCGAGCATGAGTGCGCTCATGTCCATGACCGCGGTAAGGGCGGCTAGCCAGGATTGGTGATCGTGCTGTGAACGGTAGTACGCGAGCACGGGGTACGAGAGGTGGCTTTCCAGAAGCTCCGCGGACCACTGCTCCCAATCCATCAGTTGTTCCCGAAGCTCGCCGGCTCCCCCTTTGTGGTTGTACCCCTCCAGCAGAAGCACGCCCACAGGAGGAGAGCCGGCACGGGAGTCGAGTTTCGAGATGCTCGACTCCCGGCGGGAAAAAGACTGGCTGAGGGCAGGGAAATAGCCTATGACGAGGGCGAGAAAGCCGAATCCCATGCCTGCCTCGATCACTGTCATGGCCTTCGCAGCTGAACCTATGGGCCTTACGTCCCCGAGGCCGAGGGTAAAAAACGTGGTGCCGCTCAAGTAAAGGTCGATGGCGAAAGACCGGCCTCCGTCTGCGCTGACTACTTCCGATCCGAAGGCCCAATGAACGAGGGCGAAGCCGAAAACTAGTATGGCCACCCAAAAGAAGATGAGAAACAAGAGAGACAGGGGACCGAAGACGCCGAGAATCGTCTCAAGACGGCGATCGGAAAAGCAGCGATGGGCCAGCCGCGACCAGGGCAGCCACGTGGAGCGGTAGAAGAGGCGCGTGACCCTCAGACGACGAATCACCCTTCGCGGAAGGACCATCGTTTCGAAGCCCTCCCACAAAACGACCAAGACGAGTATGCACCCTATGATTCCAACAAGAATTCTGATAGAGCCTCTCTGCGCGGACGAAGACTGGCTGTCTTTCTCGCTTTCCCGATCATGAATATAATGGCCGGTGATCGGGGAAGCAATGAAAACGGCCTCATGGCCAGGTTTGAGACCACACTGGGGGCGCAAGATTAGCTATGTTTTCTTCTTCTTTGATGATACTATAGTAGGCAAAAAGAGGAGGTGCCCTTGGCAAGACGCGGCAACTACAGAAGCGACAAGAGGAGAAAAGAGACCGACCGGCTCAAGAAGCAGGAAGAGAAGCGGCAGCGTCGCTTCGCAAAGGGCCGCGAAGGGGAAAAGGGGCCGGAGGAAACTGAAGAAGGGCAGGAAGGGCAAGAAGGGCAAGAGGGGGGAGAAGGGGAATCGGTAGAAGAGCCCGCCTAGAGGAAAAACTCGTCCGACCTTCGAACAAGGGCATGGTCGCTGTTGGTGCAGAAAGCCCCTTGGGGATACGCGTCAAGGGACATCGATCCCGTTTAGAAAGGCATTCGCCGTTTTCGTGGAGGGTTCCTGATGGAAATGAATCGGATTGACGGAAAGGATCGTGGGGATGTTACGCTCTTCACGCTGAGCACCTGCATCTGGTGCAAAAAAACAAAGGCCCTTCTCCAGGAAATGGCCGTCGCCTACCGGTTCGTCGATGTGGACCTTCTCGATGGCGCCCAGAGAGAAAAGGCCCTCGAAGAGCTGAAACGCTTCAATCCACTCTGCTCTTTCCCTTCCCTCGTGGTGAACAACAGCACGTGCATCGTCGGTTTCGATGAGAAGAAGATCAAAGAGGTGCTCGAGGGAGAATAATGAGCAGGGAGATTGCCCCCGAAGAGATAGACGACCTCTACGCGACCATTCGCGAACAAGCAGCCTCATCCGGCTATTTCCTCAATCCGGACGAGGCCTTCACAAGAGATCTCGTGCGGAGCCTCATCGTCAACCGCCAAAGGTACGGCTATCCTTCCTGTCCCTGCAGGCTCGCCTCGGGCATCGCGACAGAAGATGGCGACATCGTCTGTCCCTGCGATTACCGTGATCCCGATCTCGCGGAAGCCGGTGCCTGCTTCTGCGCCCTCTACGTTTCGGAAAGCATCGCAAAAGGGGAAAGAAAGGCGGGTCCGGTTCCCGAAAGAAGACCCACCCCCGAAGAGCGAAGGCCCGGAGGCTCAAGCGTACGGAGCCCTAGTGCCTCCCTGTCCTATCCTGTGTGGCGGTGCCGCGTTTGCGGCTATCTTTGCGCGCGGGACGAACCGCCCGAGATCTGCCCGATCTGCAAGGTTAAGAAAGAGCGGTTCGAAAGATTCATGTAGCGAGACTGTCGCGCTTTTCCTCCCTGGGGGCCGCTGGTCCTTCGCCATCAGGTTCTTGAGGGGACTGTCCAGTGTCCAGAGCTTCTTCCTTGATCCTCTCGCAAATGAGTCCTGCAAGTGCGTTATCGTGACTCGTCCAGATGCCAATCTCCGTTATCTGGTCCGTGAGCTTGACGATGACGACCCTTATCTTCGTCTTGTTGGCCACGCCTTCAAAAAGACCTCCGTCTCCCTGGGCTGTCTTTTTGCCCCTGATTTGTTCGATGTCGAGATCCACCAGGGTCGTGAGGCATGCGTCCCATGCCTTCTC
>Ga0326728_10021384_pt1 | contig 12168 bp, 6 predicted proteins | sample MB3enrmetagenome_FD_207602 | JGI IMG/M metagenome (GOLD analysis project Ga0326728, IMG submission 207602) | Lab enriched peat soil microbial communities from McLean, Ithaca, NY, United States - MB31MN | ecosystem: Environmental > Terrestrial > Soil > Wetlands > Peat | place: USA: New York...
CTTGGCCAAATCATTCACATGGCCGCGCATGCTGGCCAGATGCTGCTTGACAGCGGCGCTGCGTTCGGCGTCGGCGCCCGCGCTCACATAATCGGTGTAGGCGGTGAGAGAAACCTTGGAATCGATGACCAGATTGCGCCCGCCGGGCAAAAAGATGATGACGTCGGTTCGCGCCGACTTCTTCTTTGCGCCGTCTTCGCTTTCGAGGTCGGAGAAGGTTTGCTGAAAACTGTACTGCTCTCCCTCGCGGAGGCCAGCCTTCTCCAACAGGTCGCGTAGGATAAACTCGCCCCAGTCGCCCTGGGTCTTGGCGGAGCCGCGCAGCGCCATGGTCAGGTTTTCCGCTTTCTCGCTCATCTGCTTGCTTTGTTCAGCAAGAGCTCCCATCAACCCCCGCAGTTCGGCGACCCCCGTCTTCGAGTCGCTCTGCGCCTCTTCCACTTTCTTGCGGAACTCCCCGATCTGCGTCTTCAGCGGCTCCAGCAGTGTGCGAAGCTCGTTCTGGCTGCCTTCGGAAAAGGTCTTCGCGTTCTCTTTCAGGATCTCGTTCGCAAGCAGCTTGAATTGTTGTGTGAGCCGCTCGCCGTTTCCTCTTTCATTGGCGAGGTCAGACTCCAGCTTGCTGTTCTGCCGCGCCAGGTCGAGAATCTCAGTGGCTCGCTGCGCCGATTCGCTCCGCGACGCATTCAGCGCGTCGGTCAGATCGTGATTGCTCTGATTTAGGAGAGCTCTTTGCGTTCTCGCCGAGGCGCCTCGCAGCCAAAACCCCACGAGAATTCCCGCAATTGCCGCAACGGCGCCAACGATCAAAAGCTGCATCATGCTTACACTCGCCCTCTTCGCCAAATATACGCCCGGCGGCTGTGCATTTCGTGGCAAATATCCGGCCCGGCCTTTTGCGTGCCGTGTGCGGCGGGGGGCCGATGACGGGTAGGGGGCGCGTGGCTGGCGATTCCGGATTGCCGGTTCGTATTCCCTGTTTCTCCACGCCTTTACACCCCCCGGCCCTCCCGGTAGACTTGAAGATTCGGGGCCATGCGCATCTTTTTTGGCGCGGTGGTTGTCATCCCCTGCCGCGGGCGGGTATGGTAGGCTCGCGGGGCGGGATGAGATGTTCAAGTCCCCGAAGCGTTTTCCTAAGTTCCTAACAACACGAGGAGAAGCACGCATGGCTGTTGAAGAAAAGGTGAAGCAGATCATCGTCGAGCAGTTGCAGGTGGACGAAGCCGAAGTCACCCCCGGCGCCAGCTTTCAGGAAGACCTGGGCGCCGATTCGCTCGACGTGGTCGAACTGGTGATGCAGTTCGAGGAAGCGTTCGACATGGAGATTCCCGACGAGGACGCCGAGAAGATCAAGACGGTGAAGGACGCCATGGACTACATCGAGAAGAACGCGAAAGGCGGCAAGTAACAGTTGACCCAGGCCCCTCCTCAGGCATCGACACGCAGAGTCGTCGTTACCGGCCTCGGGCTGATCTGCGGTGTGGGCAACACCGCATCCGAGGTATGGCGCCAGCTTCTGGCGGGCGCCAGCGGCATGGCGCCGATCCGGGGCTTTGACACCACCGGATTCCCGGTCACCTTCGCCGCCGAGGTAAAAGACTTCGACCCCCTGCAATTTGTGGACAAAAAAGAAGCGCGCAAGATGGGGCGCTTCATCCACTACGCCTTTGCCGCCACGCAGGAGGCGATGGGGCAGTCGGGCCTGAAGATCAGCGAAGAAAACGCCGACCGCGTGGGCGTGTTCATCGGCTCGGGCATCGGCGGATTCGAAATCATTGAGCGCGAACACAACAACCTGCTGCAGGGCGGACCGCGCAAGATGTCGCCCTTTTTCATTCCCGCGGCCATTGTGAACATGGCTGCCGGGCAGATCAGCATCCGCTACGGGGCGCGCGGGCCCATCTCCGCCACCGCTACGGCCTGTGCCACCAGCGCCAACTCCATCGGCGACTCGGTGCGCATGATTGTGCACGGCGACGCGGACGTGATGATTGCAGGCGGCGCAGAGGCCGCGGTCACGCCGATGTCGGTGGGCGGATTCGCCTCGATGCGCGCACTTTCCACCCGCAATGACGATCCCACCCACGCCAGCCGCCCCTTCGACAAGGACCGCGACGGCTTTGTGATCGGCGAGGGCGCCGGCATCCTGATTCTCGAGGAGTTGGAGTTTGCCCGCGCGCGCGGAGCCAAGATTCTGGCGGAGGTGATTGGTTACGGCATGAGCGCCGACGCCTACCACATGACCGCTGTTGCCCCCGAGGGCGCAGGAGCTCAGCGCTCCATGCGGGCCGCGATCAAGGATGCGGGCATCCGGCCGGAAGAAGTGGGCTACATCAATGCGCACGCCACCTCGACGCAGGCTGACAGCAACGAGTCGCGTGCGATTGAAGGCGTCTTTGGCGAACACGCGCTCAGCCACCGGCTGAAGATCAGCGGCACGAAATCGATGACCGGCCATCTGCTGGGCGGCGCGGGCGGACTCGAAGCCGGCATCACGGTGCTGGCGCTGGTCAACCAGCAGCTTCCGCCCACTATCAACCTCGACAACCCCGATCCCGAGTGCCGGCTGGACTACGTGCCCAACAAGGCCATCGCCCACTCATTCGACGTCGGCCTGTCGAACTCGTTCGGATTCGGCGGCATCAACGCCACACTCATCATGCGCCGATGGACCGCATAGCGATTCCCTCTCTTCAGCTCAACGTGAGTGACGGATCGGCCGTCAGTTCCGGCGGGGCGAAGTCGCGGGCCCGCAGGCGCGGCCAGGCGGCGGCGGCAATCATCGCGGCATTGTCAGTGGAGAGCGCCAGGGTAGGAAAAGCGATGCGCAGGCCGCGATGTTCGGTTTCGGCGGTGAAGCGGGCGCGGAGCTCGCGGTTGGCGGCCACCCCTCCGGTGACAAAGATGCGCATGGCGCCCAGCGACTCGGCCGCGGCGAAGGTCTTCTTCATCAGGTCGCCGACGACCGCGTGCTGAAAACTGGCGATGAGGTCGAGCGTGGGCTGCGAGCAGAGCGCGAGCGCTTCTTCGCGGGTTTGCGGGGGATTGAAGTTGGCCAGCACGCGGGGAACGCGCGCTTTGGCTTCGGCGCGCAGGCCGTGCAGTTCCACGTAGCGCAGCACGGCGGTCTTGATTCCGGAAAATGAGAAGAGAAAGTGCGGATCGAGGCGCGCGATCGGCGCGGTTCTGGCGGATTTGGTGCGCGGCGGCTTGCCGCCGAGGTGGACCTTTGGCTTGATTTGCGCGAAGGAAAAAGGAACGGCATGCGGGTTGCCATATTTCGCGAGCGCATCGATCCAGGGACCGCCGGGATAGCCGAGGCCAAGCAGCTTGGCCACCTTGTCGAAGGCCTCGCCGGCGGCGTCGTCGACGGTGCGGCCCATGAGCGTGTAGCTCCACGTGCCGTGCGCTGGGCGCGCAAGATAGAGATGGGTGTGGCCACCGGAAACGACTAACGCGAGGGCAGAGCACTGCGCATCCAGCGAATCGGATGGGCTGTGGCTCGTCCCCTGGATTGCCGGAGCCGAGCTTCGAGTCTCGGACTCGCGTTCGTTCAGTAACACTGCGTGAATGTGGCCCTCAAGGTGGTTGACGGCGATCAGAGGAAGGTTGTGCGCGAAGGCGAGGGCCTTGGCGTAGGTGATGCCGACGAGGAGTGCTCCGGCGAGCCCCGGCCCGGCGGTGACAGCGACGGCGTCGAGGTCGCTGAGTCCGATGCCAGCTTCGGCAAGCGCGGCGCGGACCACGGGAACGATGGCGCGGAGATGTTCGCGGCTGGCCAGTTCCGGAACGACGCCTCCATAGCGGGCGTGAGTCGCGATCTGTGAGGCGACGACGGAAGAGAGTGTGCGCGCGCCGCGCTCGACAACGGCCGCGGCGGTTTCGTCGCAGGAAGTCTCGATGCCGAGGATGAGGCCGGAGCCGGGCATAATCTCAGTGTAGATTGCGAGCAGAGTGGAGTGGGAAGAGCGGGGAGCAAGGGAGCAAGGGAGCGAGGCAGCAGCGTAGGCTGCCCACTTAGCGCGCGGGGAGCGAGAATAGAAGGATTGAGGATGGCGGGATCGGTCCAGTTCGAAGCGGCTCTCCGGATTGTGCAGACGCTGCGCGGGGCGGGATACGAGGCATATCTCGCCGGCGGGTGCGTGCGCGATCTGCTGCTCGGCCGCGAACCGGCCGACTACGACGTGGCGACGAGCGCGACACCGGATGTGGTGCTGGATCTGTTTCCTCGGACGTTTGCCGTGGGCGCGCACTTCGGAGTGGTGCTCGTCGCTCCTGACGCCGAGGATGCCGGATTTGTTACCGAGGTGGCCACGTTCCGATCGGATCTTGCGTACTCCGATGGACGGCATCCCGATGGGGTGCGCTATACGAAAACCGCCGAGGAAGATGTGCGGCGGCGCGATTTCACGATTAACGGCCTGCTGCTGGACCCGTTGCATCGGGACGAACCTCTCGACAAGCACATCGGGGATCCGAAGCTGCTCCGCGCGGCGGTGCTCGATTATGTCGGCGGTCTGGCGGACCTGGATGCAGGCGTAATCCGCGCCATCGGCCGGCCTGAGCCGCGCTTTGAAGAAGACCATCTCCGCATGCTCCGCGGAGTGCGGTTCGCGGCGCGCTTTGGCTTCGAGCTGGAGCCGGAAACCAAGCGCGCAATCCGGTCGCTGGCTCCGCGCATCGCCGCGGTGAGCCGGGAGCGAGTGCGCGATGAGCTGACGAAAATGTTGACCGAGGGCAGCGCGCGGCGGGCCTTCGAGCTGCTGGACGAGACGGGGCTGCTCGCCGAGGTGCTGCCGGAGGTGGCGCGGATGAAGGGTGTGGAGCAGCCACCGCAGTTCCATCCCGAGGGCGATGTGTGGGTACACACCCTGATGCTCCTTGAGCAATTGGAGCCGGGATGCTCGATGACGCTGGCATGGGGCGCGCTGCTGCACGATGTGGGTAAGCCGCCGACGTTCCGGCGTGGGCCGGACCGCATCCGCTTCGATCATCACGTAGAGATGGGCGTGGCCATGGGCGCAGAGATCTGCCGGCGGTTCCGTTTCTCGAACGAGGAGACGCGGCAAGTGCTGGCGCTGATCGAGAACCACATGCGGTTCATGGATGCGCAGCGCATGAAGTCCTCGACATTGAAGCGATTCTTCCGGCTGGAGCGATTCGAGGAGCACCTGGCGCTGCACCGCATAGATTGCCTGGCGGCGAGCGGCAACCTGGACCACTGGGAATTTGTGCGCGAGCGCTGGAAGGCGACACCGGAGGAAGCGGTGCGTCCGCGTCCGCTCATCACGGGGCGGGAGCTGATTGCGGCGGGATACGAGCCTGGGGCGCGCTTTCGCGAGATGCTGCGCGCAGCCGAGGACGCGCAGTTGGAAGGGACGATCGCGACGCCGGAAGAAGCGTTGAAGCTGGTGCGGGAACGATTTCCTTCGTGAACGGTGGCGAGTGCGACGCAGAGCGGGCTTTGGTGCGGCTGCCTATGCCACGGACTCGCGTTGGCGGGCCATTCTGCGGCGTGCAGCCCGGTCAGAGAGCTGGCTGCCTGCGGTAGCCGACTGCGCCCCGCCAAGATGCGCGGCGAGCGCGCTGACCGTTGTGTATTGGAAGAGATCGAGGAGAGAAATCTCGCGGCCCAGGGCCTCCTGGAGCTTGGCGTGCGCTTCGGCTACGGTGAGGGAGTGCGCGCCAAGATCGAAGAAGTTATCGTTGAGGCCGACCGAAGGAACGCCCAGCGCCTGTTGCCAGACACGCGCGACAACGCGCTCCATTTCATTGGCGGGCTCGGCGCCGTGCGCGGCGGCGGCTGACGCAAGGTTTGGCGGGGGAAGCTTAAGCAGCGCCTTGCGATCGATCTTGCCGTTGCCGGTGAGCGGCAGAGAATCCAGGAAGACGAAGGCCGAAGGAACCATGTAGTCAGGCAGTTTGGCGTCGAGCGCGGCGCGGAGCGTGGCCGTGGCCGCTTGGTCTGTGCTTTCAGCTACGAGGTAGGCGACGAGACGCTTGTCGCCCTCGCGATCTTCGCGTAGCACAACCACAGCCTGGCGAACGCCGGGACATTTCTCGAGCAGCGCCTCGATCTCGCCCGGCTCGATGCGATGGCCGCGGAGCTTGATCTGATAATCGGCGCGACCCAGGAAATCGATATTGCCATCAGGGAGGAAGCGCGCCAGGTCCCCGGTGCGATAGAGGCGCTGGCTGGAGAGCGCGGGAATGGTGAGAAAGCGCTCGGCGGTGAGCTCGGGGCGCTTCCAGTAGCCGCGCGCCACGCCGTCGCCGCCGATGAAGAGCTCGCCGATTTCGCCGGGCGGGACAGGATTGAGGTCCGCATCGAGCATGTAGATCTGGGTGTTGGCGATGGGCCGGCCGATGGAAACGGACGAGCTCACTTCTTCAACGCGGCAGGTGGTAGACCAGATAGTGGTCTCGGTGGGGCCATACATGTTGTGAATCTCGCCGTGGAAGACCTGGCGCAGGTGATGAATGAGCGCCGCGGGAACGGCCTCGCCGCCCAGCAGCATCTGCTTGAGCGAACCGAGTGCGGCGTAGGCGCGCCGATCCAGCGTCAACATCCGCGCCAGCGATGGGGTCATTTGCAGATGCGTGACATCGTAGCGCGCGATTTCATCGGCGATGGTCGACGAACCTTCGTCGCCATGAACGACGACGGTAAAGCCGCGGGTGAGTGTCCAGATCAGCTCGAGCACCGAAATGTCAAAAGAAACACTGGTGACGGCCAACCACACGCCGGGTCCGCAGCCGATCGCACGATCCATGCCGGTAAAGAAATTCACCACGTTTCGGTTCTCGACCATGACTCCTTTGGGCCTGCCCGTTGAGCCGGAGGTGTAGATGACGTAGGCGAGGCTTTCGGACGTGGCGGTGGAGGCGACGGCGAGCGGGCTTTCCTGGGCGATCGACGAATCTTCGGCGTCAAGGATGGAGAGGCCGGCGGCGCCAGGCGGAAGATGGGCGCGCGAATCGTTCGTGGTCAGCAGCACCGACATCCCGGAATCCTCGATGACCAGCGAAAGGCGGTCCTCGGGAAAGGTGGGATCGAGCGGAACGTAGGCTCCGCCGGCCTTCAGGATTCCAAGCAAGCTGGAAACAAGAGTTGCTGAGCGGCCCATGGCCACGCCGACCAGCGTGTCGGGCTTGACGCCGAGCGACTGAAGATGGCGTGCGAGGCAATTGGTGTTTTCGTCGAGTTGGCGATAAGTGAACGAACGGCCCTGGGAGATGAGAGCGATGGCGTCAGGCGTGCGCGCTGCCTGGGCGGAAAAGATCTCGGCAATGGTGCTGGTGCGCGGGTAATCGGCTTCGGTCCGGTTCCACTCACGCAACTGCGCGGGTAACATAAAAGTTCTCCAGGAACAGGTACTCGATGCCGGTGCCGAGGAACGTTGCGATGGCTTCCTCGGGAGTGTTCACGATGGGTTGCCCTTTGACATTGAAGCTGGTGTTGAGGACCATTTGACGGCCCGTGGTTTTGCCCACGGCAACCAGGAGCGCGTGAAAGTCAGGATTGTCTTTGACGCTGACGGTCTGCAGGCGCGCCGAGCCGTTGACGTGAGTGATGGCGGGAAGCTGGTCGCGCACCTCGGGGCGAACGTTGACGATGCTGATCATATAGGGGAATTCAGCGCCGGGAGGCACCTCAAACCAGCGGTGCGCTTCTTCGACGCTGCAGGCAGGCGCAAAGGGGCGGAAGGCCTCGCGCTTCTTCACCATGGCGTTGATGCGGTCGCGCATCTCGGGATGGCCGGGATCGGCCAGGATGCTGCGATTGCCGAGCGCGCGCGGGCCGAACTCCATGCGGCCCCGCGACCAGGCGATGACGCGGCCGTCGGCGATGAGCTTCGCCGCGGCAGCGCAGGTTTCATCGAGTGTAGCGTAGTGCTTCCACTGGACCCTGCCTTTGAAGCGTTTCAGAGCAGACTCAATCTCGGCGGCGGTATACTGCGGCCCGAAGAGCGGAGCAGGGAAGCGCTCGTTGGGAATCTTTTCGGCGAGTGAGGTGCGATAGAGCGCAGCGCCGAGAGCCACGCCGTCGTCGCCGGCCACTGGCTGAATGTAGACTTCGTCGAAAAGATGAGAGCGGGTGAGCTTGCCATTCGCGGTGCAGTTGAGCGCCACGCCGCCGGCCAGCGCGAGGCGCCGCAAGCCGGTTTCCTGGCCAAAGTGCTCGCAGACGTGCATCACCACGCGCTCAAGGCACTCTTGCAGCGCCGCGGCCACGTCTTCGTGGCTGGAGTTTACCGATTGATCGGGAGCGCGGTGCGGGATGAGGTACTCGTCGAGAAAGGCGCGAGTAGCCGTGTAATTCTCGCGTTCTTCGCGCGTGCGGTTAAGCTTCAGGATGGGAATGCGGATGGAGCCGTCGGGGCAGAGCTGCACGGCGTCCTGGAAAAACTTGCGGAAGCGCGCCGGGTCGCCGTACGGCGCGAGGCCCATGATCTTGTACTCGTCGGAGTTGAAGTCGAAGCCGAGGTGGAGGGTGACGAGGGAGTAGAGAATGCCAATGGAATCGTTCGCACCCACGGTACGAATCTTCTCGAACTCTCCATCATGAAAGTCGTAAACGCTGAGGCTTTCAATCTCGCCCATGGCGTCGTTGACGACGACGAGACACTCGTCCCAGCCGGAGGTATAAGCGGCGCTGGCTGCGTGCGCCAGGTGATGGCCCACTTGGTGGACCTTGTCGAGCGGGAATCCCGGCAGATCGCGGCGCACCTGGGCCAGCAGGGCATCGCGCGAGAAGACCTTGTCATACAGCTCGGCCGAGATCTCGTCGCCGGCATAGAGGCCGCGGTAAGATGCGTAGTCGAATCCGTGCGCGAATTCGTCGATGTCGTCGATGGATATGCCGGCTTCAGCCAGGCAAAACCGGATGGCGTCAATGGGAAAATCGCCCGTATGCTTTTTGCCGCTGAAGCGCTCCTGCTCGGCAGCGACGGCAAGCTTGCCGTCGATAACCAGTGCGGCCGCAGCGTCCATCCCTTGCGCGATGCGGTATTCGCGCTCATCGAGGCCGGGCCAATGGGCCTTCTTGAACGCCATCGAGTTTTCCAGCCCGCTGATTCCGATGACCTTCATCGTTGCTTTCCTCGTACCAAGCGCCCCAGCCGGCTTTTGGCCCCCGGGACGACACTCGACATCGCGGCCACCCGCAAAAATGATCCCAATTTCCTCGTGCTCGCAGATGGGGTTTTAGCGGATCCGCCTTTCCGCGTCACAGGCGAAAAGCGACACGTCCGGCGTACTGCTCACTCCTCAGACTAGCATTCAGATCAGCGTCAGGAATCCCACCTATTGGGGGCTCACCTCCCTTTTCAGTAACCAGCCCAGCAGGTGCCTTTCGGGGAGTGGCGGCTGCACCTCATTTCACACCATCGTCTGCCGCGCTCTCCAGCCTTCACCGCAACAGGCGGGACCGCGCCCAGGCGGACGGCGGGCAGAGTACCCTCGGGTCCGCGTATTCGTTGCGAAACTCTAGAACCTAAAGCGCAGGCCAAGTTGAATCTGCCTCTCGCGGTAGAAGTCGGTGGCGTTGATGTTCAGCGGCTGGCCGAAGGCGGAAATTGGTAGTCCGTTCGTAGTGTTGGTTTTGAGTCCGGTGAGGAAGTTCAGCGTGGGCGGCGATGTGGAGCTGCCGGACTCGATGGTATAGCCGGTGGTTTCAGTTTCAGTCACGTTCTGGTGGTTGAAGAGGTTGAAGCTCTCGGCAAGCAGCTCTAGCTGGCGCATCTCGCCGAGATTGAATTTTTTGCCTAAGCGCAGGTCGGCCTTCCAAGTTTCGGGATAGCGAAAGGTATTGCGGCCGACGTTGTAGATCTGGCCGCTGCTGCCGAAGCCGTAGACGCGATTATCGCCACCGGAGCCGTTCATGCCGGGCCGCAGGCCGACAATTGTCGCGCTGCTGGTGGTTGGATTCAGCCCCGGGTTCGCGCATGGGGTCACTCCCGCACCTACGGTTACAGTGCACTCGGGCAACGAGCCGGTAACGCGCATGGAGTAGGGCAAGCCGCCGCGGAATTGCCCGATGCCGGAGAGCATCCAGTCATTGGCGAAGAGGCCGGCGAAGCCGCGCAGCTTCCAGGGCGCTTCATAAATGACCATCACTGCGGCCGAGTGGCGCACATCCAAATTACTGGTTCCGTATTCTTCTCTGAAGTTGGCGGCCGGATCCAGCGGGCTCTCGTTCGGGTTCCAGTCCATAGCGTGCGCGTAGGTGTAATGGGCGTGCAGGCTCAGGCCGCGGCTGCCATAACGCGTGAGTTTGACCATAGCTCCCTCGTAGGTCGAGTTGGCCTTACTCGTGATCTGGTCGATCTCTTGATAATCCGGGTTAAGCCATCCCGCAGATCCGGTTGGCGTAGGCCATGAAGCGTAGAAGGGAACCGTGATCGTCGAGGTCTTGATAGGGCCCAGGCCGAGGTTGCCGCACGGGCCATTGGTGTTGCTGGACTGGCCGTTGCTGGTGGCGCCCGAGGAAGTAGAGTTAACCTCGTCGCACACGGTGTAGGTGATGGTCCCCGGATTGACGGCGGGGTCGAAGTTGGCGTCGATGAAGACGGGCAGGCGGCGACCAAGGCTGAGCATGGCGCTTGCCGTGAGTTCAACGCGTCCCGGCAGCGGCTGCTCGATGGCGGCAACGACCTGGTGGATTTCGGGGTTGCGGAAGTTGGGCGCGAACTCGACGACGCTGGGCTTGACGACGCTGGAGGGCTGGCCGGTGAGCACGTAAGGAAACGGCGGCGCGGCGCTGGTGCCGTCGATGGAGGTATAGCCGTCGGTGGGCCGAATGAAATAGTTAAGGTCGCCGTTGAATGAGCCGGTTTGGGTGAGCGCGGTCTCGATGGTGGCGTTCTCCGTGCGGCCGTAGTACATACCGTAGCCCAAGCGCAGCACCGGCCAGCGCCCTCGGGCGTCTCCGATGGCGAGGCTGATGCGTGGACCCCAGTTATTGCCCAAATCCGGCAGCTTTTCCGTTAGCGGGAGTTCCTGGTTGGCCAGCGTGGCAAGGGGCGGCGGCATCTGCTCACGCTCCCAGCGCAGGCCGATGGCGAAGACGGCGAGCTTGCTGGCCTGCCACTGCGCGGTCGCATAACCGGCCCAGTCATTGGTGCTCAAATGCCAATTGCTTGGACCGATCATCTGCGAGTAGTGGGAGTAGCAGGGCAACGCGCCGAGGCCCATGAGTTGGCCGTTCGAGGCATACCAGGGCTTGCCGGTTGGGTCGCAGTTATGGGGATTTTGCGGGTTCAACAGGTTTGTGAGTCCAAATTTTTCAAACGCCAGCGCGTCGGAGATAAAATTCTGCACCTTCGAGTAAGAGTAGGTGCCCGTCTGGTTGCGCAGGAGGCTGATGGCGTCAGCGTTATGGTCGAGCTCAAAGCCGGCCTTGACCAGCAGCCGGTTGTGGACCCAGTCGAGCATCTCCTGTCCGTGGAAGAGGCGTTCGTCGGGATAGTCGCCCTGGCCGAAGCGCGAGGGATTGCCGATGGTGAAGCCATAGCGCGAATCCACAACGATCTCTGGCAGTTGGGCATTTCCGTTGAGGAACCCCTGCTCGAATGCCGACGGCGTATCGGGCTTTGCGCTGAGGACGGCGCGCCCCGCGGAGCCCTGCGTGACGGCCAACAGGTTGGGCGTGAGATACGCTTCCCACCGGGCCAACAGCCACTGCTGGCTGGCTTCACTGGAGCCGAAGCTGTGACTGCCGTAGGTTTCGGAAACGCGGGTGAGTCCTCCGCCGGGCGAGTTCCAGTCGGCGCCGATGCCTTCGAGCGTAAAGTGATGGCGCTCGGCCGCCTGCCAATCGATGCGGCCAAAGCCGACCCATTGCGCGGCCGTGCGCGGCGCAGGACCGAGGAGGCCCGCCAACTGCCCCAGCATGTTGGAGTAGGGTACGAGCGCCTCGTCCACGGGACTGGTGCTGGGGAGATCGAGCTGTGCGCTCAACAGCTGCATCTGGGCGTCGGAAGGTTGGGCGAAGAGGCCGGTGACTGTTGGGGCGCATGGGGGAGTTCCGCATTCGTTCGGCGTCTGCAGATAGGGGTATTTCACCATCGCCAGTCCCGGCTCGTTGCGGTGGTAGCTGTCAAGGGCGGCGAACCAGAAGAGCTTGTCGCGGCGGATGTGGCTGCCCATGCCGAGTCCCCAGAC
>Ga0326728_10021385_pt1 | contig 12167 bp, 11 predicted proteins | sample MB3enrmetagenome_FD_207602 | JGI IMG/M metagenome (GOLD analysis project Ga0326728, IMG submission 207602) | Lab enriched peat soil microbial communities from McLean, Ithaca, NY, United States - MB31MN | ecosystem: Environmental > Terrestrial > Soil > Wetlands > Peat | place: USA: New York...
GTAAAACTGGCGCGGTTTCCGCTTCGGTCCTGCATGCTGCACAGTGGGTGATACCTTTGTCACAGGGGCTTATCGGGCTCCCGTGCGGGCAGTGCGACGGCGCCTCGAGCATCTTACAAAGGGCACACTCGGTTTCTGCGGATATTACGTGCTCCATCCTGCACGCCTCGTCATGCACGTTTTCCCGACGGATCTTAAGGACATCAGTCAGGAACACTTCGAGGAGCCGGTGGCGGCGTTTGATCTTTTCAGCAATCTCCCTTCCCGCGTCCGTGAGGGTTGCCCCACGGTACGGTTCGTAGTTTATGAGATTTTTTTCCGCTAAGCTCTGGAGTTCTCCGGTCACGCTTGCCGGAGCGACCTTGAGGCACTTTGCAATAGCACTGGTTTTTGCGGTGCCACTACTCCCGGCGATATCGTAGATCGCTTCGAGATATTCCTCAACGTGTTCCTGCGCCATCCTGATCAATAATTAGGGCGCCCTAAATTATTAAAGATTTAGGTTGACCAAAAAATCCATTAATACAATGTTCCCCGTTTGATTCAGAAAAAGGGTAATAATTCAGGGAACACCCTGAAGCTTCATGAAAAACAACCCTTGTGCAGTCACATAGTCTTCATCGGTCTGGTTTCCGTGAACAACGGAGACCGCGATACCGTTTACATTGTCGACTTTACCATTCATCTCATAAATGGTGATTATATCAGGCGATGTATTTACCAAAAAGGACCACGTGTTAACACCGGTAGCATTGTTCTGAACTATTGTATTTCCGTTATAATACTGGTTAAATCCACAACAGCCTATTGTTCCCGGCCTTCCTTCCTCTGTGCAAGCCGGGATTGTACATGTTGAAGATAACTCAAGAGAAAGTGGTTCGCCGGCTTGAAGATTGGTAGTCCCATTGATGAAGAAGGGTCCAGTGTAATTGTCTCTTTCCTCTTGTGGAATGGTAATGTTCATGAGGGAATTCATATGCAACCACAACGATTGGGCTGCAGATGCTTGTCCCGAAGACTGGTGAGTTACAACCTCTACCGGTGTTTGAAGGGAAAATGTCGGTGTTACAGTTACATTCGTTTTTACCCCATTTACAGGTGCGTTGGCTTTTGGGGAAGTCACGCACCCGGAACCTGTGATCAAAATTATTGTAACAACGAAAACTGCCACTGGCACAAACGTTAGGATCCTTTTTCCATGAAACAACGTCATTGGGAAATCACCGTTGAGAAAATTACAATGATACATCTCTTTTTCATAAATAAGGAACTAGTTTGTCAGACTCTGGAGACGCATATTATTTCGAAGACACAAGCATATAATATGAAAAATCACACAATTCATATTTCTTTTTCACGGTAAATCCTCATTTTCTTCCGTAAAACAGTAGGTCTACAGAACCAAAAGATCCTTTTTTGCAATACTGGCAAAAATCACCGGCGTGATTTTGCTCACGTGATTAGTGCATACCGCTATATTTACCGTCGAATATAAAATCTGTGCAGGATGCTCATAGGGACAGGCAAAAATCGGGAAGTCTGGAGAAAAGGGACTTACCGATCAATAATCCTGATAAACATCGGCATCAAACGACTACCAACGAATCCCGGAAAAATGATGCATATCCCGATGCACCCTGACGGGACTTTTTATGGCAGAACCAGGTGACAGACCATGATCCTTAAGGAGTTTCTCAAAGAAGCAGGAACGGAAAAGAATCTTGCCAGTCTTATTCTCTTCCTGAGTGAACAGGCAGCTGAAGTAAAAAAGGGCTTTCTTTTGACCTGTTCGAACACGGCAGCATGCGGCACCCAGAACATCTTCGGGGAAGACCAGAAGCCACTCGACAAATACGCCGATGAAGTGTTCATCAACGCTCTAAAAGAGTCCCGGCTGGTCAAATATATTGCGACCGAAGAGCAGGATCATATCATCGAAGTACCCGGGGCCAGGAACAATTTTGGTGTGGTGATCGATCCCCTCGACGGTTCCTCTCTCCTTGACGTTAACCTCTGTGTCGGTTCTATTATCGGCATCTATCCCGGCCATGTTCTTGAAAAGGGATCAAAGATGATCGCAGCCCTCTACATACTGTACGGGCCACTCACCCTCCTGACGTTCACCACAAAACACGGCGTGCATGAATTTATCCAGCGCCAAGACGGCGAATTTTTCCTGTGCCACCGGGACCTGAAGATCCCGGAGGGAAAAATCCACTCGCCGGGCGCACTCCGCAAGGATTACCTGGCACCTCACGCCCAATGGATCAGCCACCTGGAAAGCGAGGGGTACAAACTCCGGTTCAGCGGCTGTTTTGTGGCCGACGTCCACCAGATCCTCCATAAAGGAGGTGTGTTTACTTATCCCGGGTACAAAGGAAAAGAGTCAGGGAAACTGCGCCTCCTGTACGAAGCAAACCCTATAGGCATGATCATATGCGAGGCCGGGGGAGCAGTCAGCAACGGGCATACCGATTACCGGGAGATCATGCCGGCATCGATCGGCCAGGTAACCCCCCTTTATATCGGCGGTAAAAAAGAGATCGCAAAGATTGAAAAATATATGAAGGAAGGATAAGTACAGGGTGCATCAATTATGGATACGAAAACCTTTGGCCCGATTCCCGGTTCGACTATCTTAACCGGGGTTTCCGGCAAAAAAGCCATTGTTATGGCCGCTAACGTCCGTATTGCAACGGTTGCGGAAGGCATTTTCAAGGCAGCAACAGATACCGACTCAGCGGTTTTCATGGAACTTGCCCGGTCAGAATCCGATCTTTCCGGGGGATATACCGGGATGACCCCGCAGGTCTTTTCGGAGAAGATGCAGGCAGCAGCGAAAGCTACGGGGTGTGATATCTGGGCACTCCATGCCGATCACATATCCATCAAAAAAGGGGACGCCGCTGAGATCGCCGGGACAAAGCAGCTTATAGATGCACAGGTAAACGCCGGGTATACATCCTTTGCCATCGACGCCTCCCACCTCTTTAACTTTCAGGGAAAAAATGTCCGGGAGGAACTGGAACTCAATATCCAGGCCACATCTGAGATTGCCCGGTATATCAAACAGAAAATGAACGGAAGTGAATTTGGCCTTGAAGTGGAAGTGGGCGAGATCGGAAGAAAAGACACCGAAGGCCTGATCCTGACAAAACCTGAGGAGGCAGTCGGATTTATCAAAGCGCTCAACGAAAACGACGTTTATCCTCATGTTCTTGCTATTGCTAACGGGAGTTCGCACGGTCATTCCTATGATGCCAACGGAAACGTGATCGAACAACTCTCAATCGATATCCCCCGTACCCAGGAGATTGCAAAGGCTCTCCGGGACAACCATCTCAAGGTCGGGATCGCCCAGCATGGTATCACCGGCACGCCGCGGGACCTCATTAATCTGCATTTCCCCAAAGGAGACATCATCAAGGGAAATGTCGGAACGTTCTGGCAGGACGTTGCGTTTAGTATCCTGAAAATCTACGAACCAGCCCTGTACAAGGATATCATGGACTGGACACTTGAGAAATACCGGCCGGAAAACCCGAATAAAAAAGACAAGCAGATCATCGACGGTAACTGCAAGAACGCGATAAAAGTCTTCTATAAAGAGATTTACGGGGTCGATGAAGAGACAAATAAAGCCATGAAGGCGATGGCCTACGCAGAAAGCCTCGTCTTTTTCCGGGCGTTTGGCGCATATGGTACCGCATCAGCCATACGGAAATCCCTGCACTGATCGGTCAAGCATCCCCAACCATTTTAGTATCCTGAAACGATCACTTATTATTGAACGCGTATGCCAAAAACAACGATCTCCGTCATTAAAGCAGATGTGGGCAGTTTTCCTGGCCATTCCCGCACCCATCCTAAGCTCATTGAAAAAGCAGCGCAGATGCTCAAAGCCGAACGAGGTAAACTCCTTATTGATTCCTTTGTGACGCACTGCGGCGACGATCTCGAACTTATCATGACCCATAACCGGGGCGTCGACAACAAGGAGATCCATAAGCTTGCATGGAACGTTTTCCTGGAATGCACAAAAATTGCCAAAGACCTGAAATTATACGGTGCAGGCCAGGACTTGCTTGCCGATGCGTTCGCGGGGAATATCCGGGGCATGGGCCCGGGTGTTGCCGAGATGGAATTTGATGAGCGGAGTTCGGACCCTGTCCTTATTTTTATGGCAGATAAGACTGAACCCGGCGCGTGGAACTTCTACCTGTACAAGATTTTTGCCGATCCCTTCAACACGCCGGGCCTCATTATCGACCCGGCCCTCCATGACGGATTTGTATTCGAAGTCCATGATCTTGTCAAAAAACGAAAGGTGCGGTTCTCCTGCCCAAAAGAGATTTACAGCATGCTTGCCTACATCGGGGCACCGTCCCGGTATGTAATCAAGCATGTGTACAAAAAGGACGGTGTTATAGCTGCCGCGACCAGCACCCAGCGGCTCAACATGATTGCAGGGAGATACGTCGGAAAAGATGACCCGGTCATGATCGTGAGAGCCCAGAGCGGTTTTCCCTCGATGGGCGAAGTGATCGAGCCGTTTACCACGCCGGTACTGGTCGCAGGCTGGATGCGCGGATCCCATCACGGTCCGTTTATGCCGGTCGGTCTGTGCGATGCAAACTGCACACGGTTTGACGGCCCGCCCCGGGTCATCTGTTTTGGGTTCCAGGTCAGCAACGGCGCCCTTATAGGCCCTGCCGATATGTTCGATGACCCCGGTTTCGACCGGGTCCGGGTGCGTTGCAACGAACTTGCAGACACACTCCGCGCCCAGGGTCCCTTTGAACCCCACCGGCTTTCACTTGAGGAAATGGAATACACGACCCTTCCCCTGGTGGAAAAGGCGCTGGAAAAACGCTGGGAAGACATTGCAGAGTGAGGAGCCCGCACACATTTTTCTTTCCTGCCGGGAACCTCCTTTATCCACCTAGCAAACTTTAATTATCTTCCGACCCAAATCAGGACAGATGGTTAACGGAATTGTTTTGCCTATAAAGAAAGTGTTTGCCCTCGTTGATTCCAAAATAATTGTTGAAATCAAGGATGAGGGGCGTAAACTCCAGGGCCGGCTTGTAGCAGTGGACGAGTACCTCAATATCCATATGGACGAGACGATAGAATTTGTCAACAACGAGCGCGGGCGCAGTCTTGGCACCGTTGTTATCCGGGGCAATAATATTCTTACCATAGCCCCGGTTCTCTGAATGAGGAAAACGAGGTATACCTGCGATGCCTGAAGTTGAAGATGATGCATTTGTCCTGATCCAGTCCCACCCGGAAGGGATGCTCCAGAGTGAACTCTGGAAGGAACTCGGCGTAGACAGCCGTAAATGTTCAAGAATCGTAAAGAAACTCGAAGAGAGCGGTCTCATTGACCGTGTCGAATTTAAAAAAGAGGGAATCAAAACCTATCTCTTAAAGGCAAAGATGCAGCCTGTCCATCCTGAGGACCTGCTTGCCGGCGATGAGCTGATTCCCTGTATCGCATGCGACCTTGAATGTGTCGTTGACGAATGCCATCCCCTTATGGACTGGATGTACCAGCTTGCAATTGTCGGGAGCGGCAACCAGTGACCGGGGCAACACCCGGTTTCAATTATTCTCACCAGTCTTTTTTCCTTCCATGACCCGCCTGAAGCTGCCGCTTATCCTGGAATGCCTTCTTTTTTTTGTGCCGCTCAATATCTATATTATCGGCAATCATATGGCAAACGGTATCCAGTGGGCCTTTTTCCGGTACCAGCAGAGTTCCCTTGGAAACAGCCTGATCCTTGTGTACAAAGATATCCATTATGTCGCAGACAGTCTTCTGACGGGGTCAAGTGCTTACGGGACCATTATCTGGGTGTCCGGGGCAGGTCTCCTTTTTATCGCGTTGATTATCCTTGCAATTGCTTTTGCTACAGATAATCCCGGCCTCGCAAAACCCGCAGGGGGGCTCACCATTGTCGCAGGAGCTCTCTTTTTTATCGCGATGCTCGTCGAATACGGACCCCTTTTTGCAAACGAACATGGATCTTCCATTCCGGTGGGCATCCCCCTCGTAATCGGCGCCGGCATTTGGTTACTTGCAGGAGATTTCGAAGACGAGGATGAAGAACTGGTTGAATCAACCACCTCCTGAAAAGAGTGCATTCCGGCCATAAATTGGAGGAAATCGGCAATTTCCCCATCATAGAAGTCAACTATTTATTGCAACGATATCAGATCATAGGTATACATGCAGGCATGATGCCAACCCCGGGAAGTTCCTGATGATATCCGTCCTCTTTGTCGATGACAACACCGACTTTCTTACCCAGTTTCGTCCAGTGCTTGAAAAGACCGGTGAGGTTCGGATGGAGACAGTGGCCTCTGCAAAGCAGGCAATTGAGAAACTTAAAAGCAGAAGCTTTGATGTCATCGTCTGTTATGAGGAGAATGCACCGGTCAACGGGATAGAATTTGTTGCCGATATGGACGGTATCGGCTTTTTACGGTATATCCGCTCCATGGGAAATCCGACACCGGTCATTATCTTCCACCGGAAAGGGGATAGCCGGGTCACCTTTGAGGAGGTCAGTAACGGTGCCGAGATTGTGGTCCAGCGGACCGGCGACCTCCGCTCACCTGGGGCTGACCTGGTCACCCTTATCAAACAGGCAGCATTAAGAAAGAAAGCCGAACGGGACGTAAAACTGGAAAAAGACCAGCTGACTGCGATTCTCTCGGCAACACCTCTCGGTATATTCCAGATGCGGAACTCTGTTATCGAGTGGATCAATCACCCGCTTGCCGCTCTCCTTGGGGCACCGGAATCTTCGATCGTGGGAAAACCCGTCCGGTCACTTTTTAAGACCGATGAAGAGTTTATACAGGTATTCCGTGACCTCCAGATCCACCGTGATGTTCTCGGGAACGGTTGCGCGGAATGCGAACTAGTCAGGCCGGGCGGCAGTATTATTGCCTGTACCCTCCAGGCCCGGCTCCTCGATCCGCTTGATGCAAAAAAGGGCGGCACTGTCGTCGTAACCGATATTTCCGATAAAAAGAAGATGCGGGATGCCATCAAGGAAAGCGAAGCAAAGTACCGGGAGATGATGCAGAACACCCAGAGTATTATCGTCCGTATGGATGTCCAGGGTGTCATCACCTATGTCAATACCTATGCGGCTGCATTCTTTGATTATGCCGAGGCCGACCTCGTGGGAAAAAATATCGTCGGTACTATTACCCCGGAGAAGAACCGGGGCGGCCACGACCTCTCGATGATGGCAAACGACCTGGGTTTTAATGCCGAAGGATATGCCATTAACGTCAGCGAAAACATCCGCAGGAATGGCGATATCGTCTGGATTGCCTGGATCAACAAAGCGATCCGCGATCTGCAGGGCCACATCGTTGAAGTCCTGTGTATAGGCCATGATATTACTGACCGTAAACAGACCGGTGAAGTTCGCATCAGCACCGATACCTGGAAAGATCAGGTCGTTGCCGATACTGATGTGCGCCAGGAAGTGTTCGATTCGGTGTTCCACATCTGCACCGAGATCTCAATTGAAGGAAGAGAAGGAAAAGCGGTTGGCACGACATTTCTTATCGGCGACACCAAAAACGTGCTCGCAAAATCCCGGCAGATCATGCTCAACGCTTTTGAAGGCCACCAACCTGATATGCGTATGGTTACCAATCCCGATTTAAACGAGAACATCAAGGAATTTGCCCAGCTCGATGGGGCATTCGTCATCTCCGGCGATGGTTTTATCGAAGCATCGGGGCGCTATATCACGGTCGACTCAAGCAAGGTAACGCTGCCAAAAGGTATGGGTACACGACACAATTCGGTTGCGGCTATCACGAGCGTTACCCGGGCTGTTGGTATCGTCGTCTCCCAGAGCGGCGGCGGGATCACGATTTTCAAGAACGGGCAGATCTTAAAGAAGATCAGTCTGTAATCTTTTTCGCCGGCATCTACCGGAAATGATTTTTTCTTGCTAGAGGAACTTAAACCGGAAATTTCATGTGGAAATGCCCGGTTCGTGATCGTTCTGTTGACGGTATCAGGACGATCGGCGAAGTAAATGTTGCCTGAACCGGAGCTACACCGCCGGGTGCTGAAGTAATCGTTACGGAATAATTCCCTGACCAGAATGAAGTCGTATCGGCAGTAAGTGTCCATTCATTTGCTGGTGACCCACCAGTTACATTTGCCGATCCCAAGAAATCGCCACAAAAAGTGTCCGAAGATTCGCATTTTATCCCGGCAAGGGGTTCATGTTGGATCGAGACTGATAGCGTCTCACCCGGCTGGAGGGTTGTCGATCCGTTGACGGTTATGGTATTGTTTGCAGCAGAAATGTTCACCGGGTCAATGGAAATAGCCGAACTTCCAACTGGAGTAATCCCCGGTGGTTGTGCCGCCGTTACGGAAAAAATATAATCTGCATAGGTATCATTCACTGCCGGATCGTTTAAGGCAGCAATTAATGCTGAATATGCAAATGAGGACTCCTGTTCACCGGATGTGCTCAGGTTAAACAGGACCGCAGGCCCGGACTCATTCTTCGAATCGATCACGTCATTACCCATAACCATGACGTCAAATATCCCGTTATTACCCGGGTACTGGATTACAAGGTGATATGGCCCCGGAGTCATATTTCTTGTCTGCCACGGATAGAGTGCATAGACAAATGCGGATTGTGGATCTACCTGTTCCGTAGTCGTTGAAATCTCATGAGGACCGATAAGCCAGAACCTGAGCGCCGTTGCATTGGGTTCCATTCCCTGGAGCACCAATGACTTGCCTTGGGAAATGGACGAGGAAAACAGGACAATTTCCTGGTACGGGGGAAATTCCCAGGCATGTGCATACGGTACAATAAAACATGCAAGAGATACCAGTACAATAAAACCCAGAAGAGCACTTTTTCGAATAATCCGATTTGCATGTTCCATTATGATCACTGGTGTGTAACAGAAACATCTGTATTATAGTATAGGATAGTGCCGGTTATTTCAGTGTTCTACCGGGTACCCTGCACGAACCCACGCCTGCATACCGCCAAGGACATTGGTTACATCAGTAAACCCATGCATTGCAAGCACACTTGCCCCAAGGCTTCCCTTGTATCCGGAATCGCAGTACACGAAAACCGGACGATCTTTTGGAATCTCTACGAGGTGTTGTAAAAGCTCACCGATATACACCGATGTAGAACCAGGTATATGCCCTACCTGTTCCCTGTTTTTTCTGTCCCGGACGTCAAGGAGGAATGGTTTTTCATGGAACACGACATCATAGAGTTCCTGGACTGAACAGGTGCCGGTCCTCTCGACCGGTTGTGCAGCACGGCACCATGCGGGAAAACCACCGGCAAGCCAGCCACTCAAAGTATCATAACCCAACCACACGAAGTGTTGAAATACGGGTTCAATATTACCAGAGAAGTCATCGATAAGCATAATCGGGCGTTTATAATCAAGGAACCAACCGGCAAACGAAGGGATGCCGTCACGCCAGATCGAAAGGCTGCCGGGAATGTGTCCTGCGGCAAATGCAGTTGGGGAACGTATATCCACGATTTGACCACCGGAAGTAATAATAGAGGTTACGTCAGCAGCTGATAGCGGGTGTGGCCTTGTGAGATCACGGAGCAGGGAAGGGCCTTCCCTGTTGACTTTTTCCATTTGCCGGAAATAGGGCGGCAGGTACGGGGATTCAGTGGTACGCCGGGCGATGAACGTATCGTGTCCGAGTGCCAGGACAGGATTGGAACGCTTTTCGTACCCGATAGTGGAAAACGGATGATCAGCAATTTCCTCTCCGCACACGGATCCCGCCCCGTGTGCCGGGCAGAGAATGACACCGTCGCCAAGCGACAGGATCTTTCGGGTAATGCTTGCATAGATCTTTTCTGCCATCACCGCTTTTTGATCCGGCCCGGCTAAATCCGTCCGTGCAATATCACCGGCAAAAAGCGTGTCGCCGGAGAAGACCAGGTATGGCTCACGTGAAACCTCATTATCTACTAGAACAAAAGTCAGGCTTTCTTCAGTGTGCCCCGGGGTTTCAAGGACTGATATTTCCAATGTCCCTATCTTGAACCGGGCGCCTTCGCGGGCAATATTACCGTACTCAAAATCCATCCGGGGGCCATGATAGATCGACGCATTACTCAGGTGCGCAAGTTCCATCGCACCGGACACATAATCCTCGTTCCGATGTGTTTCAAAGATATGGGTGATTATAGAATCATGCCGGTCTGCAAGCTCAAGATAGATATCACAATCCCGCCGTGGATCAATAACTGCCGCTCTTCCCCCAGAGCCAACCATATACGAATTATGAGATAACCCTTCAGAAACGACACGCTCAAACCACATACGGCAATGAACCCCGCATAAATCCAGAAAAAATTGTCAGGTTACCGGGGATTTTTTCCGATTATAGTCTTGTTGTCAGGATATGACGACCATTCAGTAAAACCGCCTTCATAGAGAACGACGTTATTGTAGCCCAGGTAATATTTGAAGAGCAGGAACTCGTTTGTTGCTTCTCTTCCGGTACCACAGGAACAGATGATGGTTTTCTCTGGTGTGGCCCCGGCAGCCTGCACCAGTGACTGGATCTGGTCGTCTGGTTTCATGAGTTTTTTATTTTTATCATCCATAAGGCTCTTCCAGGGAAGGCTGACCGCACCGGGAATGTGGCCGGGCCGGATCCAGGGGCCCTGACCTTCATAGACCGGCGAGGGGCGTGCATCCAAGAGGACGACATTGGCCTCGTCCTTCATCCTGAGGAATTCATAATAATCTATGAAAAAATCTTTTTGCAAGTCCACCGTAAACGATGACGGTTTTGTAAGATCGAACTGACGGGTAACAGGACGTTTTTCCTCCTTCCATTTTTCAAGCCCACCGTCAAGGAGAAACACTTTCTGATGCCCATACCGGGCTAGAGTATAGGCAACCATGGTCTGTTCAAGTCCGTCGCCAATGAAATTACCGCACGTGGTCAGGGGGCCGCTGCTTGAGTATACAACGGCCGGTTTGTCCGGTTCCAGTCCCAGGGTCCGGAACAGGATCTCAGCTGCATCAGCAGGAATCCATCGCGTCGGAATCGCACCTTCATGAATGCGGAATAAGTTTTCATGTGCAAAAAGAGCCCCGGGAATGTGATCCTGGATATACTCGTGGACGTTTGGCTGACAATCTATAATACCAAGACCTTTGTCATGGAGATGGTTTTCCAGCCATTCAGTGGAAACCCATGCCATCGTTCCGTCGCCTTTTCCATAAGGATAGGTTTTTTCCATTTTTTTACCTCCTGTATGCCGATAGTAAGGATAACTTCGTATCAGTATCGGAGCTAATAACAGTTGGGATAGGACTCATTTTTTGAAACATTCGGTGAAACCCGACAGAAGAATACGCACCCGATCGCTCGGTATCAAACAAGAAGAGAAAGGAAGAGCAGCACATAAAGCGAGAGCGAGAGCGTCGGGATGATACGGATCGACCAGTAGTTGACTTGTCCAACCCGGTGAGGATTCTTGTCCTCCGTGAATTTCAGGATAAGAATACCCGAGACCAGTACCATGACGAGTGTCGCATAGGTGATGATCATAAAGAAATCCAAAAACGTCGCGTAGGCAACAAGCGGAATGTCATCGGCAATACGCCAGTGGATAAGTACCGCGGCAAGGAACATCGATCCGTTCAGGCCAAGCCGGGAGGAGACTTTCATCAAAAGCGAGGCTAAGGACACAATTACGATAAGCGAGATAGGCAGGAAGAACTTCAGGATAGTCGATTCAACATCCCGTTCGATACCATAATTGAACACAGCCCGGGAATAGGGAGTTTCCCCTGCCACATAGGTCTTATTGGTTACCAGGGCATCCATCCCGGTAATAGCCCAACCCGGGAGGTTTGCTTCGGAATCAATGCCGGTATTGTTCTCGTCAATGACGAAAACCATGTCTTTTTCGGTATAGATCTTCGGTTCAATGAGAATAGGAAGCGTGTGTTTGTCGAAAGGGAACAGGCGCAGATCGGGATTTGCCGTCATGACGGCAAAGATGCGGTAATTTTTTTCCTGGGGCGTATTGGTGATCGTATCTATTGATGTTACGTGGCCGTTCATGAGCTCGAAGTCGTTTATAGAGACA
>Ga0326728_10021387_pt1 | contig 12167 bp, 8 predicted proteins | sample MB3enrmetagenome_FD_207602 | JGI IMG/M metagenome (GOLD analysis project Ga0326728, IMG submission 207602) | Lab enriched peat soil microbial communities from McLean, Ithaca, NY, United States - MB31MN | ecosystem: Environmental > Terrestrial > Soil > Wetlands > Peat | place: USA: New York...
GAAAAGCAGCGCATCTTCACCCGCTTTTCCTACGACAAGTTGAAGTTTTCCACCGCCAACGTCTTTCCCAGCCCAGGCTGGGACCCCGATTATGCCCTGAACACCACGAACGGCCGCAGCGCCTTGGTGGCTGATGACCTGACCCTGAATGCTTCTACCGTCCTGAACTTGCGCTACTCGTTTACCCGCCGCTACGAACGCCAAGGAGGTCCGGCGTCGTACTTGAGCGCCGATATCACGAACCTGGGCTCCGTAAATGGCACTACGGTTGGTTTTCCCGCCGCGCTGGCTGCGCAGCAGGTCTACAAACAGATTCCGTTCATGCTTTTCGATGACTACGGTGGCGGAGTTGGCGGCACTGCCGATTACAACAACTTCGTCGATGCCAGCGAGAATAGTGACGCCAACGTCACCTTGACGAAAATTCACGGCAAACACCAAATCTCAACCGGCTTCGAATGGATGAAACGCTATTTCAACGTGGGCCAGCCCTACGCCCCGGCCGGCACCTACAGTTTTGGTTATGGTGGTACCGACCAGCAAACCTCGCCCGCCTCGGGCAATCTAGTCGGCGGCAGCGATTACGCTTCCATGCTCATCGGCATGGGAGATAGCGGCACGTTCACTCGAGACATATTCGGCGCCGAATCCAACCCCTATTACGCGACGTTTATCGAAGACACTTACCACGCCACGCCGAATTTGACGATTACAGCCGGTCTGCGCTGGGACATTTTCGGTGGGCGCAACGAGCGCTTCAACCGCCAGGAGTACTTCGATCCCAACGCCAGCAATACCTATCTGGGAGTTTCGTACACGGGGGCGGAACGCTACGTGAACAGCAGCAACCGCTCTCCTTTCAAAACCAACATGCACGACTTCGGGCCCCGGTTGGCTTTTGCTTTCCAGCCCATCACCCATTTTGTAATCCGCGGCGGCGCAGGCGTCTACTATGGGCCCAGTACTGAGATGGCGGCCAGCGCCGCCATCAATACCGATGGATTCTCTTCCAGCACCCCGCAGAACTCCAACTGCCCGAACCTCGATAGCAATTGGGTCTTTTACGGTTCATCGGCGTGTACCATCACAGGAGGCGCTACACTCCCCGCCGATAATTTCACCGTGCCGTATTCGCTAAGCAATCCCTATCCCAATGGGCTTATCCCCATTTTCACAACAGCACCCGCAGGCTTGGCCAATAATCTGGGAATCAGCATCAGCACCGTGCAGCATGCTCAGCGCACGCCCACCACCTACAACTACAACTTTGGTCTGGAATATGAACTCCCGCATCAGATAGTGGTGAGCGCTGGATATGTGGGCAGCCGCGGACTTTTTCTGCCTTTCGGCTCCGTGGATCAGAACATGCTCGATCTCGGCACAATTGCACACTACGGCGCTTCGTTGTGCTCCATATTCAACCCGAGCTGCGCGGTACCCAATGCATGGGAGGCAATTCAGCCCTCGACGAATGCCTGGTACGGTAAATCGACTGTGCCGCAGTGGATGGCGCTCGAAAAATATCCTCAGTTCGGCAGCGGCGGCTTCGGAAGCGGCGTCGTTACCTCCGGGTATCCTGCGGGAGACTCTGAATACAACTCGCTACAGACGAAAGTGCAGAAGCGCCTGACGGGCCATTTCACCACGCTGGCTACTTTTACATGGAGCAAGCTGATGACTGACGACGGCAATCCTCCCCTGGGTTTCGTGGGCAGCCACAGTGGATCGGTTCAAGACTGGAGAAATCTGGGCTATGAACACGCCATCAGCCCGCAAGACGTCAAGTACTCATTCACCGGGCAAGCATCTTACGACCTACCCATTGGCAAGGGTCAGGCAGTCAATCTGCATGGAGTCGCCAACGCCGTTGCGGGCGACTGGACTGTGAACGCCATTCTCTATCTCAGTACAGGAGTTCCAATACACGCTCCCGGCTCGGGAAATCCGCTGACCCCCTTCAATCAGCGGTCCGATATGATCTGCGATCCTTCGAAAGGGGCTCCGCACATGGTTAATGACTGGTTCAACATAAATTGCTTCGTGCAGCCTGGCACCGAAAACGGGGGCAATCCGAATCCTTACATTCCGGGAACTGCTCCGTCCTATCTCGACAATGTTCGCACCCGGGGGGCGCGCAATCTCGACCTCTCCATCTACAAAACGTTAAAGTTCACCGAAACGAAGGCGCTGCGCTTCGATATCTCGGGCTATAACATGAGCAACTACGCGCAGTACGGATACCCGAGTGTGAACAGCGTAGTCGGCGTGGCTAGCGAAGGCGAATCGTTCGGGGTAATCAGCAATAACGTCAATACCCCACGCCAGTTTCAGTTTGGAGCGCGGTTTACTTTCTGACGCAATCAGAGTAGCTGAAAGCCTGGCTTCGCAAGAGGCCGGGCTTTTTTTTCGCGCAGTTGACAATCTGAACCCCAAAATCGTCATGCGGTCGCGGTATGTGGCCTACGCCGATCGTCAGTTTCGCAGGCTTGCCCAGTTTGCCGCCAAACGCCCGACGCTGCCGAGTCAATGGTGTCGTTACTTCCGTCATCTCGTGCGCGGCGGCGGTTCGGGTCATGATAGGAGCGGTAGCTGGAGTTCTGCCCCGCATGAATATCGACGATTTGCTCCGCATCGCCATGGAGCGCCGCGCTTCCGACTTGCACCTGAAGGTTGGGAACTATCCGCACCTGCGCATCGATGGCGAACTGGTGCCGCTGACCGAACAGTCGCGTGTCACCGCCGAAGACATGTTGAACATGGCGTTCAGCATGATGTCGGCGCGGCAGAAGCAAAAATTCAAAGAAACCACCGAAATCGACATGGCCTACGGCGTCGCCGGCCTGGGACGCTTCCGTGTGAACGTGTTTCAGCAGCGCGGCAACGTGGGGTTGGTACTGCGCGTGATTCCGACGAAGATCCGCGCCCTCGACGAACTGTTTTTACCGAAAGTGGTCGAGCAGATTTGCGATATGCCACGCGGTCTGGTGCTGGTGACCGGAGTGACGGGCTCGGGCAAATCGACGACGCTGGCCGCCATGGTCGACCGCATCAACTCGACTCGCGCCGAGCACATCATCACCATCGAAGACCCGATCGAATTTTTGCACCGCGACAAAAAAGGTTATGTGAACCAGCGCGAGGTGGAAGTCGATACGCCGACGTTCTCGGCGGCGCTGCGCGCTTCTCTGCGTCAGGATCCAGACGTGATTCTGGTGGGCGAAATGCGCGACCTCGAAACCATCGCGACGGCGCTGCACGCGGCCGAAACCGGCCACATGGTTTTCTCCACGCTGCACACGCTGGATGCCGTGGAAAGCATCAACCGCATCATCGCCATTTTTCCGCCGCCCGAGCAAAAACAGATCCGGCTGCAGTTGGCGGCGGTATTGCGCGCCATTATCAGCCAGCGCCTGGTGCGCCGGGCCGACGCCGAGGGCCGCGTGCCCGCGGTCGAAGTCATGGTCACGACGGCTTACATCCGCGAGTGCATTCTGGTGCCCGAGAAGACGCGCGCCATCCGCGACGCGATTTCCGCCGGCACCTCGCAGTACGGCATGCAAACCTTCGATCAGTCGCTCTGGGATTTGTTTCAGGCGGGATTGGTCAATTACGAGACCGCTCTCGATAGCGCCTCGAACGCCGATGAGTTCAAACTGCGCATGCAGGGGATTGCGTCCACCTCGGACATCTCGCGGCAGTCGATGCAGTCGGCGGGTTTTGGGCGCTGAAGATTGAAGTGAGACTGAGTTTGTCCTGCTGAACGTTGTCGTTTCTGAGCTTTGTTTCCTCCTGAATCTTGGGCGCGCTTCGGCGCGCCCGTTTTTTGGGGAATAGTTGCCGAGAGACTCAGGTTTTGTACCTGGGCATCGCGTCAGCGCGTGTAGAGACGCGGCTTGCCCATGAGGGATCGGCCGGGTTACTCCTTCAATCCATGTGGAGACGGCTTCCAGTCAGTTGGGCTTGCGGAACTTACTGTCGGCGAGATAACGGAGCATAATGGCGTCGGTGGCGTTTTGAAATTGCTGCTCCATCTCCGGAATTGGCGCCGGGGCGTCCTGGCGCAGGGTCTGGCGGAACTTCTCACCCATCTCGGAATCGCTGGTCACCACCTGCATGTAGAACCACAGGAAATGGCGCATCTGGTCGAGGGCGCTCTTGAGGACCTGAATGGAGTCCATCTCCGGCTGGTCGGCGAGGGCTTCCATGAGTTCGGGGTCGGTGGGGGCCTGCATAGCGGCGCAATTGAGTTCGCGCTGGATCACGCGCAGGTCGTCGGTAACGCGCAAAATGCGGAGATGAATCTCTTCCATGCTTTCCCGGTTCTCATGGTCCATAAGGCCCTTTCCGTTCCTACCCAGCGTTCTCGATTAGTGCGTCCTAACCAAGATCGCACTTAAGGGCGCATGCGGAAAGGTTCCCCGTGTGCATGGGCTTCGGTAATTGAAGTTACCTTCGGTCGAAACCCGTATCGGGCGGGCGATTTCACAATCCGCGGGAAAACCCAGCATAGAGCGGATTGCTACGGAAAAACCTGACATGATCCGGTTTTGGGAAGGGCACGAGTTTACTCGTGCCACTCAGCCATTGGAAATGTGTCCGCGCCTGAGGTGCACTTCTTGAGCCCTCGCGCCATGGCATCGCTTTTCACGGGGCTGCCGTGCGACACTCTTGGGGGAGCCTGTAGCAACCAGAATTCATGCGCATCATCATCGCGGGCGGAGGAACGGGCGGGCACGTTATTCCGGCGCTGGCTATTGCCCAGCAGCTCAAGAAGCAATTTGGCGCCGAGGTTCTTTTCATCGGCACGGCCCGCGGCATTGAAACGCGGCTGGTGCCGCAGGCGAGGTTCCCGCTGGAGTTGATTCAGGTCGGCGCGCTCAAAAACGTCAGCCTGATGACGCGGGTGAAAACGATGTTCGATTTGCCGCGCGCGATCGCGGCTTCTTCCCGGATGCTATCGTCTTTCGATCCCGAAGTTGTAATTGGCGTCGGAGGCTACGCCTCCGGTCCCGCGATGGTGGCCGCGATTCGCCGCCGCCTTCCAACGCTTGCCTTCGAGCCCAACGTCGTGCCTGGATTTGCCAATAGAATGATCGCGCACTGGGTCTCGGCGGCGGCAGTGCATTTTGAAGAGACTTGCCAATATTTTCCCAAGTGCCGCGTAACCGGCGTTCCGGTTCGCGAGGCCTTTTTTACTATTCCCGCGAAAACTATTCTTTCAACAACCGGCGGCGCGCCGACTCTACTCGTGTTTGGAGGCAGTCAGGGCGCGCGCGCCATCAATCAAGCAGTCACCGAGTCGCTCACCGGTTTGCGCGAGAAGGTTCCTGGCATCCACATCATTCATCAGACGGGTCAGCGTGACTATGACCACGTACTTGCCGCCTACCAGAAGTCCGGAATCTCCGCCGAAGTTCACAAGTTCATCGACGATATGCCCGCCACGTTTGCCCGCGCCGATTTGCTCGTCTGCCGTTCGGGTGCAAGCACGGTCGGTGAGATCACGGCGGCAGGGAAGCCCGCGGTTTTCGTGCCCTTTCCAGCCGCTGCCGACGACCATCAGAACGTGAATGCCCGCGCTCTCGAACGTGCCGGCGCGGCCGTGGTGGTCGAAGAAAGCAATCTGGGCGCGGCTTACCTCGTCGACACAATTGCAGCCCTGATCGGCGACGCACACCGTCTGCATAGCATGTCCGCGGCGGCGAAATCTCTGGCCCATCCGAAGGCCGTGGAAGAAATCGCGGAGATGGTGGCGCGGCTGGCTGGCGGCGAGTAGAACTTTTTCACCGCCGAGACGCCGAGTTCGCCGAGAAAGGCTTAACCACAGAGGACACAGGGAAACACAGGGGAAGCCCGAGCCTTCTCCGCGCCCTCGGCGTCTCGGCGGTGAAATGTTCTATCATCAGCGTTCAGCATTTATCCGGGGATTAAGTTTTCATGTTCGCCAAGATCCAGCGCATACATTTCGTGGGCATCGGCGGCATCGGCATGAGCGGCATTGCCGAGGTGCTGCTGAATCTCGGCTACCGGATCTCCGGCTCCGACCTGAAGACTTCGGCGGTCACCGAGCGGCTGGCAGCGCTGGGCGCGCTCACTTTCGAGGGCCACGCTGCCGCCAACGTTGCCGGCGCGGATGTGGTCGTCACCAGTTCGGCGATCAAGGCCGGCAATCCCGAAGTCGCCGAAGCTCGCCGGTTGCATGTTCCGGTGATTCAGCGCGCCGAGATGCTGGCCGAACTGATGCGGCTGAAGTACGGCATCGCGATTGCCGGAATGCATGGCAAGACCACGACGACTTCCATGGTCGCAGCCGTGCTCGCCGCTGGCGGCCTCGATCCCACGGTCGTAGTCGGAGGGCGCGTCGATGCGCTGGGCTCGAACGCGCGCCTCGGCAAATCGCAATACCTGGTCGCCGAGGCGGACGAGAGCGACCGCTCCTTTCTGAAGCTCTCGCCGATCCTCTCCGTGGTCACGAACATCGACCGCGAGCACATGGACACTTATCGCGACATGCGCGACGTGCGCCGGACGTTCCTCGAATTCATGGAGCGCGTTCCGTTTTATGGGGTGGTCGTCGGCTGCAATGACGACGCAGCGCTACGGCGCTTGCTGCCGCGTGTCCATCGCCGCGTGACCACCTACGGAACCAGCGCGGGTTCCGATTTTCTGGTTCGCATGGCGTCGCCGCAGGTTACATCGGCGCAATTTAAATTGCCGCAACCGGCCGGCGAACACAGCCCACTCATCCGTTTTCAGGTCACGTACAAAGAGAAGGACCTCGGAGAGTTCACGCTGCATGTGCCGGGCATGCACAACGTACTGAACGCCACGGCGGCCATTGCGGTGGGCACGGCGCTCGACATCCCGGTGGACCAAATCCGTTCCGCGCTCAACGACTTTCGCGGCGTGGACCGGCGCTTCCAGTTCAAAGGCAAAGCTGCGGGCGTCAGCGTGATCGACGATTACGGGCACCATCCGACGGAAATCCGCGCCACGCTAGCCGCCGCTCGCCAGTGCGGGTTTCGCCGCGTGCATGTGATCTTCCAGCCGCACCGCTTCACCCGCACGCGCGATCTGATGGACGAGTTCGCGACCGCCTTCGCCGATGCCGATACGCTTTGTCTGCTCGACATTTATCCGGCGAGCGAGAAACCGATCGAAGGCGTCACGGCGGAGGCGCTCGCCAGCCGCATTAGCGGGGCAGGGAAGCGGAGCGTCGCCTATGCTCCCTCTTTTATCGACGCTGTCGCCAAGGTTACCGCGCTCGCCCAACCGGGCGATATGGTGCTGACGCTCGGCGCGGGCAGCGTCTCGCAACTGGGGACCATGATTCTGAGGCAACTGGATACCGCAGCTACTCCGAGGTTGCGGTGACCACCGGGCAGGTGCCGAGCTGCGCTCAACGGTAATTGTAACTCCCTTGGGTTTCTCTTCATTACGGGCGTAATCTTGCCCGGTGCAAGGATGGACACGCACACTGCTGTTGAGGTGGTTGTATGAAGTCATTGCCGCTCTACGCTGGTTTGATCTTTATCCTCGTGTCTGTTGCTTGTACGTCCACCAGTCCGAGATTCAAGGAAGAGGACATCTCAAAGACGGAGACGGACATTCGCACAAACTTTGAACAGCACGGTTTTATAGTTGAACAGGTCAGTTTAATCAAAGAATCTGACCGACGGTTGTCCGGTTACGTCAAGATGAGAAAAGCCGGGCTGTTCAGCAAAATTCCACTGACGAAAAACTGCATTGCAACTATGGACGCGGATTCCTCAAAGTACATTTGGGAATGTAAATAGACAGGTGGGGGTTAACAAATGCGGAACGTCCGTTCCTACATGCGCATCGTTAATCTCAATCCGAACCAACTTGGCACTGTCTCAAAACGCGAAAACCGGTTATAGTGGTTTTGCTCAGCGGTTTTCTGTCGACAACTGACTCTAAAGAGTGGCGCGGAAATCAAGTTCCTCTGCCGTTCAGGAAGAGTTGTATACGCTTCCCGGGGACGCATCCGACCACGAGGCTCCCGAGCGTGAGCCTTTCGACGACGCGCGTCTCGTCGATCTTGAAGCGGAGCAGGAATCCCCATTCCTGCGTGGACAGAAGCGCGTCTCGGTGCGGCGCGGACCGCTCCCGAAAAGAACTGCCATACGGTTGAAGTGGGTCGCCCTGGCGCTCGTGGTGCTTGCGATCCTCGGCGCCGCCGGCGCGGGCCTCTACGATTACGGTAAGCACTCCTGGCGTTTCCGCATCGATTCCAGCGATCAGATCGAGGTCAGTGGCGCCGAGCACGTCGCCCACGCGCAGATCATGGAAGTCATGGGCGGAGACATTGGCCGCAACATTTTTTTCGTTCCGCTGGCCCAGCGCAAACAGCAACTGGAGCAAATCTCGTGGGTGGAATCGGCGAGCGTGATGCGCTTTGTGCCGAACCGCCTGCGCATTGAGATCCATGAACGCACGCCGGTCGCCTTCGTCCGCATCGGCTCGCACATTTCGTTGATCGATGCCGGGGGCGCGCTGATGGATCTGGCTCCGGGCGGCAAGCACAAGTATTCGTTCGCCGTGATTACGGGCATGAACGCGGGTGAGCCGCTCTCCACCCGTGCCGCACGCATGAAGAATTACAACGAACTGGTGCGCGAACTCGATGCGGGCGGCGCCCATTATTCGCAGGAGCTGAGCGAAGTGGATCTCAGCGATCACGAAGACGTGAAGGTGCTGGCCGCCGATGCAAACGGCGAAGTGCTGGTGCATCTCGGCTCGGGGAGTTATCTGCAGCGCTACAAGACCTACGTGACGCATGTGCAGCAGTGGCGGCAGCAGTTCGAGAAGCTGGAATCGGTGGACTTGCGCTACGACGGCCAGATCATCGTGAATCCCGATCTCAACGGAATCGCTCGCCAGCCCGTCTTGACGCCAACCGCAGCCAAAGCGGCGATGGCGGCGGGAGTGAAAACCGCAGCCATCGTGAACTACGAAAAATATGTATCCCATCCCGCAGCGCCGGTGCCGGCGAAGAAGGATGCGAAGCTCAAGCCGAAAGCTGGGACGAAGGCCGTAATTCATCGCGCGGCAGTTCATCATGCTCCGGTCAAACAAACACCAGTTAGGCAAGCTTTGGCGAAACAGGCTTTAGCGAAGCCAGCACCGGTGAAACCAGCTCCGGTGAATCAAACCGCGCTGAAGCCCAATGGAAACGCAGCGCCGGTCGTGGCCGCGCAGAAAAGCGCATCGCCGAATTCGGCAGCGTCCACGCCATCCGCTGCCACGGGACAAAAGAAACCGAGCGCTGGAATTCCGAAGGAGGCTCCGCAGAACTAGCGGGCATCATTGTTATTATGCCGAGCTTTATTTATGCCGAATCATGAGCCCAATTTCATTACCGCCATCGACGTAGGGAGCGCCAAGACTTCCGTTCTGGTGGCCGAGGTGAGCGAGAACGGATTGCGTTATCGCGGCCACGGCATCGCCGAATCGCGCGGTATGCGCAAGGGCGTGATTACCGAACTCGACAAGGCCGTCGGCTGCATTCAAAAGGCGGTCGAACACGCGGAAGATGTGGCTGGCATTGCCATCGAACATGCGCTGATCGGCATTGCCGGCGCGCACATCCGCGGTATGAACAGCCACGGCGGCATCGCCTTCGGCGCGCGTTCGCGTGAAATCGCCCGCGACGAAATCCGCCAGGCCGTAGACAAGGCCCGCACTGTGCCATTACCCGCCGATCGCGAAATTCTTCATTTGCTGCCACAGGAGTTTATTCTCGATGGCCAGCCCGGCGTGCAGGATCCCACGGGCATGATGTGTACGCGCCTCGAAGTGTGCGTACATATTGTGACCGCCTCTTCGAGCGCGACGCAAAACCTGGTGACCGCCGTGAACCGGGCTGGCGTTCATGTGGACGATACGATTTTCGAGCCGCTCGCATGTGCGGACTCCGTATTGCGCTCCGACGAACGCGAACTCGGCGTCTGCCTCGCCGATCTCGGTGCCGGGTCGTGCGATCTCATCGTTTTTCAGCAAGGCGCAGTTGCGCATACCGCCGTCATTCCCATTGGCGGCGACCACTTTACCAGCGATCTTTCGGTCGGCATGTGTACGGGACTGGCGGACGCGGAGACGCTTAAGAAAAATTTTGGCAACGCGGTGCCAACGCTTATCCCCGAGGGCAATCAAGTCGAAGTGCCGTCGGTCGGAGACCGGCCTTCGCGCATGATGCCGCAGCGCATGGTGGGCGAAATTTTGGAGCCGCGCGCCCGCGAACTTTTCGAGATGCTGCGCGACAACCTTCGTCACGCGGGCGTTCTCGAGCACTGCATCGCCGGGTTCGTTTTAAGCGGCGGAGCGTCGCGGCTTCCCGGCATTCTCGACGTGGCGGAATCGGTGTTGCGCAAAGCGGCGCGGCTCGCCTGGCCCACGCCCATGGCAAAGATGCCGTCGTTTATGGCCGAGCCGGAGTTCGCAACCGTGCTGGGCATGGTCTATTACGGCCAACGCGCCCGTCTGGCTCGCGGCTTGCAAGAGCCCAGTTTCGGCTCGCGCATGAAAGCGCTGTTCGCGAGGAAGGGCGCGTAGAGATTGTACTGGTGGAGCGACGGGCGTCTCGCCCGGCCAAAAGTTGGGTGGCCGGGCGGGGACGCCCGGCGCTCCATTGAGAACTGGCAACTGAGAAACGATTTACGAGGTGAAGTATGAACGAAGACAACGGACTCCGCATCTGCTTCAACGAAGAAGCGCGCAACGACGCCCGCATCAAGGTCATCGGTGTCGGCGGCGGCGGCAACAACGCCGTCAATCGCATGATCGACTCCGGCATGGAGCACATCGAATTCATTGTGGCCAACACAGACTTGCAGACCTTGCGTATGTCGCGCGCCGCGACCAAGATCCAACTCGGCGTGAAGCTGACCAACGGCCTCGGCGCGGGAGCGAATCCCGAGATTGGCCGCAAAGCCGCGCTCGAAGATTCCGACAAGATCATCGAAGTCCTCGAAGGCGCCGACATGGTTTTCGTCACCGCTGGACTCGGCGGCGGCACCGGCACCGGCGCGGCCCCCATCATCGCCTCGCTCGCCAGCGAAATGGGCGCGCTCACCGTCGCCGTCGTCACCAAACCTTTTGCCTTCGAAGGCAAACGCCGCATGCAGCAAGCCGAGCGCGGCATCGCCGAACTCATGGAATCGGTCGACACCACTATCGTGATTCCCAACGAAAAATTGCTTGCCGTCGCCGAGAACGCGGGTTTCTTCGAATCGTTCCGCATCGCCGACGATATTCTTCGTCAAGGCGTGCAGGGCATTTCCGACATCATCACTATTCCCGGCATCATCAATCGCGACTTTGCCGACGTGAAGGCCATCATGGCGGGCATGGGTTATGCCGTGATGGGCACGGCCACCGCGTCCGGCGAGCATCGCACCGTAGAAGCCGCCCAGCGCGCCATCGCTTCGCCGCTGCTCGAGGCCGGCGCCATCGACGGGGCCCGCGGCATTCTCATCAACATCACGGGATCGAATTCGCTGAAGCTTGCCGAAGTGCAGCAGGCTTGCACCATCATCCAAAACGCCGCTCACGAAGATGCCAACATCATTTTCGGCGCGGTGCAGGACGAAAAAATGAAAGACACGGTCAAGATCACGGTGATCGCGACTGGCTTCAAAGAGGCTGAAATGCGCCGTCCGCGCCACCACGAGAGCTTCGATCCGGTCATTATTTCGCGCGAGATTTCGCGCGAAATGTCGAGAGATGCTGCCAGAGAAGTTTCGCACGAAGTTGAGCGCGATGATTTCGACGGGCCCGAAACGCTGCCCGATCCCGAGCCCGTGTTTGTGCCCGAACCGGCCTTCGATTCCAATCCCGCGCCGGTAGCGTCACAGGAATCGGCGTTGGCTTACGCGCCCCACACCGCCGAGGTGATTTCGCTCGATGCCATGCGCTTGTCCGCTCCCAACTACGAAGTGGAGGACCTCGACGTTCCCGCCTTCCTGCGGAAACGCAGCGAAGTAATGTAGGAAAAGGTTGAAGGCGATTCATTTCTGTAGAGACGCGGCAAGCCGCAAGGCTGTCCAAATTAGCCGGACGAGGCGGGTTGTGCTGTTGCGGTTTGGGCAAGAAAGCTGGTTTCGATCATAGTTTCTGGTTGAGGTTGGGCAGCGGCTGTCCGAATT
>Ga0326728_10021389_pt1 | contig 12166 bp, 10 predicted proteins | sample MB3enrmetagenome_FD_207602 | JGI IMG/M metagenome (GOLD analysis project Ga0326728, IMG submission 207602) | Lab enriched peat soil microbial communities from McLean, Ithaca, NY, United States - MB31MN | ecosystem: Environmental > Terrestrial > Soil > Wetlands > Peat | place: USA: New York...
GGAGGGCCGTCATGCAATATCCACTTGGGCGCGCCCTTGCGCAGCGCGCGCAGCTTCTTATAGATGCCCTGCTCCTCCCAGGCCTTGAGCTGCTTGGGCTCGCGCTCAGAGAGGCCCGCCTTCAGCGGGAAGTCGGTGCGGGGCAAGAGGACGGTCTTTGAATAGTCGGGCTTTTCTTCAGTCATAGCCTGCCAGGGAGTGGAAACGCCAAGACCCGCCCTAAAGGGCGGGTCTTACTTTATAGCACCCTGCAAGGGTGGGGTCAATGCGCGCCCCAGCTGGGCGGCTCAGGCCTTTGCCGCGGGCTTCAAGAACCCCCGCCCTTCCTTCATGAAGGGCCTCAGGTCCTCCATCAGCCTGGCCTGGGGCCGGCAGCGGAGCACCATGCCGTCCATGTACATGAAGGCGCGGATGACCGGGAAGATGCTGCGGGGGAAGCGCAGGCCTGAGAGCACGCCCAGGCGGATGGTCTCCATCATCTTGCGGCTCAGGCTGGCCTGGGCCACGGTCTGGCCCTCAAAGCCGTCATAGACCTTGATCAGCGCGGAGCGGAAGGCCTCAAAGCGCGGGCCCTGCAGGCGCTCCAGGCTCATGGCATTGAGCTGGCCGGCGCAGCCGGCGTAGTCATAGCGCACCAGGCAGTCGAAGAACTCGAAGAGCCCGATGCGGATGGCGTCATCCACCTCGGCCACGAAGCCGGTGTCAACCCACCAGAGCTTGCCGCCCGAGAGCAGCACATTGCCGGGATGCAGGTCGCCATGGAAGAAGCCGTGGCCAAAGACGAAGTAGGTGTGGGCGCGGAAGAGCTCGAGCAGGTCGCCGTAGCTGAGGCTCCCCTGCTGCAGCAGGGCGTCAAAGCTGGGGCCATCGACGAAGTCGCTCACCAGGATGCCCTCGCCCAGCAGCTCGCGGTGGATGCGGGGGAAGGCCAGGCGCGCCAGGGGCGCGGGATGCCCGGCGGCCACGGCCGCCAGCCTGTCCTGGCCCTGGGCCTCATGGCGCAGGTCCAGCTCGCTCAGGGTGTAGGCCTCCACATCCTCAAGGATGCCCAGCGGGTCGCCCAGGCGCTTGAGCGGCGGGTAGAGCGCCAGGGAGAGCCTGAAGAGCCGCTTCAGGCTGGCCACATCCGCCTCAAAGGCTCGGCGGCCGCGGGCCTTGACCAGCTTCACCACCACCTGCTGCCCATCCTTCAGGCAGGCGCGGTGCACCTGGCCCACCGAGGCGCTGGCCAGGGGTGCCACGTCAAAGCTCTGGAAGGCGGCCCGGCCCTGGGGCAGGGCCTGCCCCAGCAGGCGGTCGATGGCATCCGGCGGCAGGGGCTGGTTGGCTGAGAAGAGGCGGGTCAGGGCCAGGCACTTCTCAGGCGGCAGAAAATCCGCGCGCAGGGCGTGCATCTGCCCCAGCTTGATCGCCAGCAGGCCCTGGCGCTCGATCCAGGCCGCATCCACCTTGCCCGGCCCATAGAGCTGCCAGACCAGGCGCAGGAATGAGGCGGCGCGCACGGCTCAGGCCAAGGGCAGGCTGAAAGCCGCCGGCTCTTTGAAGGCCACGCCCTGGTCGCGACAAAGCAGGTTGGCCGAGATGCGGCCCGACTCATAGATGGTGGGCAAGCCGCTGCCGGGGTGGGTGCCGCCGCCCACCAGGTAGACGCCGCCGATCTCCTCAAAGCGGTTGTGCGGCCGCAGGTAGAGCATCTGGTCCAGGCTATGAGCCAGGTTGAAGGTGGCGCCCTTGTAGACGCCCAGGCTGTGCTCCCAGTCCCAGGGGGTGATGCAGCGCTCCTCGCGGATGTGGCTGCGCAGGCCCTGCATCCCCAGGCGCGCCTCCACGATGTCGAGCACGCGCTCCCTGAAGCCCGGGGCCTCCTGGGCCCAGTCCAAGCCGCTCTCGTTGTTGGCCACCGGCACCAGGATGTAGAGCGCGCTGTGGCCCTCGGGCGCCAAGCTGGGGTCGGTGACGCTGGCGTTGCGCACGTACACCGAGGTGTCCTGGCTCAGGCGCTTGGCGCGCGTGATGTCCTGCAGGTTGCGCTGGTAGTCCTTGGCAAAGAGGATGGTGTGGTGGGGCGCGTCGCGGTAGAGCGTGTCCAGGCCCAGGTAGAGCATGTAGGTGCTGCAGCTGAAGGGCCGCGCGGCCAGCTTGGCCGGGGCCCAGCGCTTGAGCAGGCCCGGCTCCACCAGGCTGCTCATGGCATGGCCGAAGTCGGCGTTGACGATGACCGCGTCCGCATCCAGGCGCTCGCCGCCCTTGAGCAGCACGCCCTTGGCCCGGCCCTGCTCCACCCGCAGGCGCTCCACCTCGGCGCCCAGCCGGATGGAAGCCCCCTGCTCCTGGGCCACCTTGGCCATGGCCTCGCTGATGCGCGAGAGGCCGCCCATCACATGCCAGACCCCGTAGGCGTACTCCAGGTAGGGGATGATGGCAAAGGCCGCCGGGCAGTCCCAGGGCGACATGCCCAGGTACTTGCTCTGGAAGGTGAAGCTCAGGCGCAGGGCCTCGTCCTTGAAGTACTCGGAGAGCTTGCCATAGAGGCTCTTGCCCAGGCTCAAGTAGGGCAGGGCCGCGATGAACTCGGGCCGCAGGAAGGCCGAGAGGCTGGAGTAATCCTTCTGCAGGCAGGGATACATCTTGTTCAGGCGCTTTCCCTCGCCGCGCAAGAAGGCGTCCAAACCCGCGGACTGCCCGGGGAACACGCGCTCGATCTCAGACTTCATGGCCGCCGGGTCGCTGGAGGGATGCAGCACCTTGTCGCCAAAATCAAGGCGGTACATGGGGTCGAGCTTGACCAGGCTCAGGTAATCTTCCAGCTTGCGGCCGCTCTCTGCGAAGACCTGGTCCAGGATGTGCCGCATCATGAGGAAGGTGGGCCCTATGTCATGATGATAGGGCCCGGCTGTCAGCTCGCCGTTGCGGCCACCCACCTTGCCCTGCTTCTCCAGCACCGTGACCTTGAAGCCCCGGCTCGCCAGCAGCATGGCCGAGGTGAGCCCGCCCGGCCCGGCCCCGATGATGATGATGCTCTTATCCGCGCCTGCCATGCCTGCCTCCAAGATCGGATGTCAATGCCAGCTAGCCAAGGCCAGCCCCGCCGCCGTATGGTCCAGGCGCAGGCAGCCCTGCTCATCTGTACGCATGATAGCAGACCCGGCGCTCTTTAAGCGCTGCAAAACCTCGGCCCGCGGGAAGCCGAAGCGGTTGTTGCGCCCGGCAGAGACCAAGGCCAGCCGCGGCCGCAGGCGGGCCAAGAAGGCGGCGGAGCTGGCGCCGGCGCTGCCATGGTGGCCCAGCTTGAGCACCTGGCGGCTACCCAGGCCGGGCCAGGCCTTGAGCAGGGCCTTTTCGCCGGCCTTGCCCAGGTCCCCGGTCAAGAGCAGCCAGCCCTCCACATCCAGCACCAGGCTCTTGTCATTGCGCTGGCGCGCGCTCTTCAGCGCCCATCCCGCGCGGGGCGGCCAAAGCACCTTCACCTCAGGGAAGCCGGGCATGCTGTCCCCTGCCCTCAGCACGCTGTAAGCCAGGCGCTGGCGCCGCACCAGGCTGCGCACGCGCCTGAGCAGGCCGGCATCGCCCTCGGCATTGGGCCGGGCATCCTCTGGCGCCGAGAGCCCGGTCTCATACACCCGGCCGCAGGGGACCTGGCTCAGCACCCATTCCAGGCCGCCCAGATGGTCGGCATCGGCGTGGGTGAATGCCACGCCGTCCAGGCGCGAGATGCCCAGGCTGCGCAAGGCAGGCTCCACCACAAAGCTGCCGGCGTCCGGATGCCCGGGCCCGCCATCCACCAGCAGGGTGCGGCCGTCCGCGAACTCCAGCAAGATGCCATCGCCCTGGCCCACGGCCAGCGCATAGGCGCGGGTGAGGCCAGGGTGGGAGTGCGGAAGGCCAGCGGCCACGCGGGCGGCCAAGAGCAGGGCCAAGCCCAGGCCGCAGGCAAAAAGCAGCCAAGGCTGCTTTTTGCGCTGGAGCAGCAGCCAGGCGGCCAGCAGCACGGTCAGCGCCCAGGCCAGCATCCACGGCATGCAAGGCTGTCCGCAGGACCAGCCTGCGCCCGGCAGCTGCGAGAGGAGCGCGGCTCCCTGGTCCAGAAGCTTGCAAGCCCAGCCGAGCAGCAAGGCCGGGCCAGCGGCCAGGGGCGGCCACAGCCACGCCAAGGGCGCGGCCAGCAGGCTCAGGCTGATGATGCCTGGCAGCAGCAGGAGCGCCAGCTGGCCGCTGAAGAAGCCGGGCCAGCTCAGCTGATGGAAGTGCCAGGCCACGAGAGGCAGGGCCGCGGCCTGCACCGCAAGGCCGAGCGCCAGGGGCCAGGCCAGCCAGGCTGGTATTGAGCGCTTGAGCCTTGAGGCCAGGGGCCGCGCCAGCAGCAGGCTGGCGGTGACGCAAAAGCTCATCTGAAAGCCCGGCTCAGCCAGGGCCCAGGGCTGCCAGAGCAGCACCAGCGCGGCGCCCGCGGCCAGGCTCACCAGCAGGTCAGCCTCCAAGTCAAAGACCCGGCCCAAGAGCCAGAGCAGCAGCAGGCTGCCCGCGCGCAATGCCGGCACCGGGCAGCCGCAGGCCAGCACATAGGCCAGCCCCAGCAGGATGCAGCCTCCAGCCTGCCAGCGCCGGCTGGGCGTGGCCAGGCGCAACAGCGCAGAGAAGAGCGCCAGGGCCATGGCCAGATGCAAGCCGGCCACGGCCATCAAAAAGGCCAAGCCGCTCCTGGCATAGCCCTCCTGCTCCGCCTTGGGAAGGCCGCGCCGGTCGCCCAGGCTGAAGGCCGCGGCCAGCCGCGCCTCTTTGGCTGGCAGGCAGGCGTTCAGGCCGCGCAGCAGCCCCTGGCGCAGCGCATCGGGCCAAGCCAGCGCGTCCCAGCCAGCGGCCCTCTGGGTGCATCGAGGGCCGCTGGCAAAATGGGCAGAGGCCAGGCCTGTGATGCCCCGGCTCAGCAGATAGGCGCGCTGGTCGAACTCGCCGGGATTGTCCGGCGGCTCTGGCGGCCGCAGGCTGGCCAGGCAGGCGATGCGGTCATGCGCGCCAAAGGGCCCCGGCGCCATGGCCGCCTGCCAGCTGAGCCGGGCCTGGCCCGCGAAGGCCTTGGGCCCAGACCCTTGATCCAGTTGCACCTGGTCCAAGACCAGGCTGGCGCGGCCATCCGCATCCTGGCCCAGGTCTTCCACCACCCTGCCCGTGATGCGCGCCTCTGCGATGCGGCCAAAGCCCGGGTGCTGCAAGCGGGCCAGCATCGGCTGGCAGCGCCACAAGCCCAGGCAGAGCCCTGCCAGCAGCCAAGCCAAACAGGCCTGGCGCGGCAAGGCCTTGGCCAAGGCCCAGCAGCCCAGGCCAAGCAGGGCCAGGCCCAGGGCAAGGGAAGCCAGGGCCTGGCCGCCAGCGAGCTCAGGAGCCAGGCCGATGCCGCTGGCCAAGCCCAGGGCCAGCAGGACCAATGGGCGGTCCAGGATTTCCTTCACCCATTGCATGGCAGGAGTGCTTATAATGAGGTCCTCGCCCACATCCTCACTCAAGAAAGAATCATGAGCCTCTTCGACCGCGCGGAATCAAAGCTGGGCCGCTTCGCCATCCCCAACCTGATGGCCTACCTGGCCCTGGGCCAGGCCATCTTTTTGGCCCTGGGCTTCATCAAGCCCGAGATCATCAGCCTCATCACCTTTCAAGCGCCGCTGGTGCGCGGGCCCGAGCCCTGGCGCGCGCTCAGCTGGCTGCTGCTGCCGCCGCCGGGCGGCCCGCTCTTCGCCTTCTTCGCCATTTACATGAATTGGTGGATGGGCTCTGCCCTGGAGCAGTCCTGGGGCGCCTTCCGCTTCAATGTCTTCTACTTCACCGGCGTGCTGGCGCACGTGCTGCTGGGCCTGGCCCTGCCCTGGGTGCCCATCACGCCCTACTACCTGAACCTGAGCCTCTTCTTCGCCTTTGCCGCGCTCTACCCGGACCTGCAGCTGCTGCTCTTCTTCATCCTGCCCATCAAGGTGCGCTGGCTGGCCTATGTGTCCGCCGCCTTCCTGCTCTGGAGCCTCTTCACCTCCAGCCTGGCCAGCCAGCTGGTCATCGCCGCCAGCCTGGCCAACTTCGCGCTCTTCTTCATCCCCGAGGCCTGGCGCCGCGTGCACCAGGCCCGCGCCGTGGCCAGCAACCAGGCCGTGTTCCACCGCGCCGAGGAGCAGGTGCGGCGCATGCCCGTGAAGCGCTGCGCGGTGTGCAATGCCACGGTGGAGACCGCGGACATCAGGCTCTGCGACTGCGCAGAGTGTGGCGAGGACGGCCGCTTCTGGTGCGTGCCGCATCTGCAGGAGCACCGCAAGGCTTGAGCAAGAGCCCCTGAGACAAAAAAGGCCGCATCCATCGGATGCGGCCTTTTTTGCGCCTGCTCAGTGCAGGACCATCTGCCCCTTGGCCAGGTCATACACCGCGCCATCGCGGGCGCGGAACTCATTGGCTTTGACCGGCGCGCCGCTGGCATCCACCACCTGGGCCAGGCTCTCGTTGGCCGTGCGGATGAAGCGGGTGCCGGCCCCGAACTGGGCGCTCTGGCTGGCCCAGTCCAAGGTCAGCGAGGGCCCGTCCGCGCGCAGGCCCGGCACGCGGGCCTGCACCAGGCCGCCAAAGCCGGCCAGGTGCTGGGTGGTGTTCAGGTCCCATTGCACGGCCTGCTCCACCACCAAGCCGGCCTTGGGGTCGCTGAAGGCATCGCCCTGGTCATCCAAAGGATAGCCTTCCAGGGGCTGGCCGGGCTGGGTCAAGAGATGGATGGCGCTGGCCGCCAGGCTGCGCTCAGCTTTGCTTGCGGCCTGGCTGCGGGCAGCGGACAGCTCGGCGGCGGCCTGCGGCGAATTGCGGGCCTCCATGGCGCTCTGAAAAGCATCCCAATCCCAGCCCGCGGCAGTGGCGCGGCCTTGCGCCGCTGGCAGGGACAGGGCCTGCGCCGCTCCCGCCGGGCCCGCGGCCGGGGCATAGGCGCTCTGGAAGCGCTGGCCGCCAGTGCTGGCCTGCTGGACCGAGGCAAAAGGCTGGCTCAGGTCGCGCGGCATGGGGGTGAGGCTGGATGCCTTGGCCAGCTCTGGCGCGGGCGCGGCGAGCGCCGGGGCCGCCAGATCCGGCTTGGCCGTGGCAGCTTGCCCGGCCGATGCAGGCATGGCAGCGCTGGCAACAGCGGGCTTGGGCGCCTTGGCCTTGGCCGCGAGCGCGGGCTTGGCCTTGGCCACAGGAGCCGAGGCGAGCGCGGGCTGCGACATGACATGCGGCAGGCCGGGCTGCTCATGGATGGCCCACAGCAGTCCCATGGCCAGGCAGGCCGCCACCAAGCTGGTGGCCGGCACGGGCCGGGCCACCTCGGCCAGCAGGCGCTGCCACCAGGAAGGCTCCGGGGCCGCCGGGGCCTGGTCCAGGCGCGCGCTGATGGCGGCCCACAGCCGGGCCGTGGGCACCTCAGGGGCTGCCGAGGCCAGCAGCCGGCTCAGGGCCTGTTCCTCGCCTTCTGCCTCGGGCTGGTTGTGGATGCTCTTTCTCATGGCGTTCCTTGGGCCCTCCTGGCTGGCTGACGCGCCAGCCGGCCAGGGGGTTCCTGAAATGTATCCATTCCTATCAAAAAAAACGCGGCGCCTAGAGCAGGCGCTTGAGCCGCTGGCCCAGCATCTGGCGGGCGCGGAAGAGCCTTGATTTGACGGTGCCTTCGCTGATGCCCAGGCGGCTGGCGATGGCGTCATAGGGCAGGTCCTGCCACTCGCGCAGGGCCACGATCTCGCGGAAGGGCTGGGGCAGGGCCGCCACGGCCTGGCGCACCAGGGCCGCCCGGCGCTCGGTGTCCTGCAGCTCCTCGGGCGTGGCCATGCCCGAATCCAGCCGCTCCAGCAGGGGATGGGCATCCTCCGCGGCCGCGTCCAGGCTGGTGGCGCGCCGCACCTTGTCGCGCCGCAGGCGGTCGATGCCGGCGTTGCGGGCCATGCGGAAGAGCCAATGGTTGAAGGGCGACTGCTGGCGGTAGGAGCCGATCTGGTGGAAGAGCTTGACGAAGACGTCCTGGGCCACGTCCTCGGCCGACTGCGGGGAGCGCAGCACGGAGAGGAGATAGAGGAAGACCTCGCGGTGATAGCGCCGGTAGAGGGCCTCAAAGGCATCGCGGTCCCCGGCTTGGGCCAGGCGGATGGTCGCGGCTTCCTGGCGGTCCTCAGGCTGTTGGGCGGGCGTGCTGGCCACAGGGCTCCTCAACCGTTGCAGCGGGACATGATGGGCTCCAGGGCCTCGCCCAGCACAAAGCGGCGGCAGGCCTCCTCGGCGCGGGGCAGGGCTTCCTGCAGGGCCGCCCATTCCTCGGGCGGAAAGCTCTTGAGCACATAGCCGGCCCAGTCGGCGGCCGAGGCCGGCGCGCCCACGCCCAGGCGCAGGCGCGGGAAATCCTGGGTCCCCAGGCAGGCGATGACGCTGGCCAGCCCGTTGTGGCTGCCGGCGCTGCCGCTCTGCCTCAGGCGCAGGCGGCCGGGGGCCAGCTGCATCTCGTCGCAGGCCACCAGCAGGTCGCGGCTGGGGTCCAGGCTGCGGTAGCGCACCCAGGCGGCCACCGCCTCGCCCGACAGGTTCATGTAGGTGGTCGGCTTGACCAGCAGCACGCTCTGGCCCCCCACCTGGCCCTCGCCGAAGAGGGCCTTGCTCTTCTCCCGCGCGGGATCGATGGCGATGCCCCAGGCCTGGGCCAGGGCATCCACCAGGCGCCAGCCAGCGTTGTGCCGGGTGTTGAAGTATTTCGGCTCGGGATTGCCGAGCCCGACGATGATCTTGGGTGCCATGCGGCCATCTTAAGGGCGGAGGTGCGTTCAAGCAATGCCCAATCAGAAGCAAAAGAGCCCTCCGTTGCCGGAGGGCTCTCGGGCTCGCTCGCTGCTCGGCTTACTTCTTGCCAGGGGCCTTGGCGGCCGGGGCGGCCTTGGCGTCCTTGCCAGCCGGGGCGGCTTTGGCATCCTTGCCGCCAGCGGCGGGCTTGTCGCCCTCCTTGGCGGTGCGGGCAGCCTCGCGCTCCTTCTCGCCGATGACCTCGGGCGCCACAGCGCCCTCGGCCGCGACTGGGGCCTTCTCCTCCTCCACCTGGGCCACATGGGCCAGCACGGTGTGGGCATTGTCCAGGAAGGTGACGCCCTCCATCTTGGCCAGGTCCTGCAGCAGGATGTTCTGGTCCATGGCCAGATTGCTCACATCCACCTTGATGGCCTGGGGGATGGCCTTGGGCTGGCAGCGCACGCGCAGGGTGCGCACGCCATGCTCCAAGATGCCGCCCTCCTTGATGGCGGCCGGCGTTCCCACCAGCTGCACGGGGATGCGCAGCTTGATCTCGCTGTCGAAATCGACGTTGTAGAAGTCCACATGGATGACGTTGTTCTTGACCGGCTCCTTCTGGTATTCCTTGAACATCACCGTCTTCTCGGTGATGCCGCCCTTGCCATCGTCCACCTTGGCGCTGATGAGGGCGTTGAGGCCCCAGGTCTTGGCGATGAGCATCTGGATGGCGGCGGCATCCACCGCCAGGTTGAGGGGCTCCTTGCCCTGGCCATAGATGACGGCCGGGATCTTGCCGGCGCGGCGCAGGGTGGCGGCCGAAGCCTTGCCCTTGCCGGTCCTCAGGGTCGCCTTGAATTCGTGCTTGCTCTGCATGGTCTTGCCTCCTACATGGCCGGGTTGTTTAAGCCCGGCGGAAAGGGCCCCGTATTCCGCCAGCGCGCCCATGCAAGACGCCTGCGGAGCGGGGCCGCGGGGTGAAAGTCAGGCGAACAGCGAGCTCACCGAGGTCTCGTTGTGGATGCGCAGGATGGCCTCGCCGAAGAGGTTGGCGATGGACAGGGTGCGTACCTCGGGCAGCTGGCGCTCGGGCGGCAGGGGGATGGTGTTGGTGACCACGATCTCCTTGAAGCCGATGCCCTTGAGCCGGCTGACCGCGTCGCCGCTGAAGATGGGGTGGGTGCAGCAGGCGTAGAGGTCCTTGGCGCCGTTCTCGCGCAGGAACTTGGCGGCCGTGGCCAGGGTGCCGGCGGTGGCGATCATGTCATCGGGGATGATGACGTTCTTGCCGCGCACGTCGCCGATCAGGGCCATGGCCTTCACGTCCTGGTCGCCGCTGCGCTTCTTGTCCACGATGGCCAGGCCGGTGCGCAGGCGCTCGGCGAACTGCCAGGCCTGCTTGATGCCGCCCACATCGGCGGTGGCCACCATCAGGTCGGGGATCTTGAGCGTCTTGAAGTAGTCGATGAGCACCGGGGCCGCCAGCAGGTGGTCGAGGGGGATGTCAAAGAAGCCCTGGATCTGCATGGCATGCAGGTCCATGGTCAGCACCCGGTGGGCGCCGGCGGCGGTCACCAGGTTGGCCACCAGCTTGGCGGTGATGGGCACGCGGGGCTGGTCCTTGCGGTCCTGGCGGGCGTAGCCGTAGAAGGGGATGACCGCGGTGATGCGCCGCGCCGAGGCCCGGCGGAAGGCGTCGATCATCACCAAGAGCTCCATCAGGCTGTCATTGACCGGCGGGCAGGTGCTCTGCACCAGGAAGCAGTCGGTGCCGCGGATGTTCTCGCCGATCTTGACCTTGACCTCGCCCTCCGGGAAGCGGCCCAGCTCGATGCGCCCCATCTGCACGTTCAGGTAGGCGGCGATCTCGGCGGCCAGCCCGGGGTTGGCGGAGCCAGAGAAGATCTTCAGCTCATTGCTCATGAGAACCTCGCTTCAGCGGGCGGGCGGGCACGCCCACCACGGTCTGTCCGGCCGCCACCGTGCGGCCCTTGAGCACCACGGCGCCGGCGCCGGTGCTGCTCTTGGCACCCATGCGCGCCGGGGCCACCAGCACCGTGCCGCTGCCGGTGAAGACCCCCGCGCCCAGGATGGTCCTGTGCTTCTGCCTGCCGTCGTAATTGGCGGTGATGGTGCCGCAGCCGATGTTGCTGCCGGCGCCCACCTGGGCATCGCCCAAGTAGCTCAAGTGCCCGGCCTTCACGCCCTCGGCCAGCACGCTGTTCTTGACCTCGACAAAGTTGCCCAGGCGGCAGCCCCGGCCCACCTTGGCGCCGGGCCGCAGGCGCGTCCAGGGCCCCACCATGGCGCCCGCGCCCACTTGGGCCTGGTCCAGCACCGACTGCTCCACCTGGCAGGCGTCGGCCAGGCGGCTGTCCTTGATGCGGCTGAAGGGCCCCACCCGGCAGCCCTGGCCCACCACCGTGGCGCCCTCCAAGAAGCAGTAGGGCAGGATGATGCTGTCGCGGCCCACCCTCACCTGGGCGTCGATGCGGGTGCTGGCCGGGTCAACGATGGTGACGCCCGAGGCCATCAGCGCCTGGGCCTTGCGCTGCCAGAGCAGGGCCGCGGCCCAGGCCAGCTCGGCGCGGTCATTGACCCCTCGCATCGCATCGGCATCCGGGCAGGCCCACACCGCCACCTTGTGCCCGGCCTGGATGAGCAGGGCCAGCGCATCGGTCAGATAGTATTCGCCCTGGGCGTTGCTGGGCCGCACCTTCTCCAGGGCCTTCCAGAGCGCGGGCGCCTCAAAGCAATAGACCCCGGAATTGACCTCGCGGACGGCCAGCTCAGCGGCCGAGGCATCGCGGGCCTCAGCGATGCGCTCCAGCTCGCCAGAAGGGCCGCGCAAGATGCGGCCGTAGGCGCCGCCCTGCGGCAGCACCGCGGACATGACCGTGGCGCTGGCCTTGGACGCCGCGTGATGGCGCGCCAAGCCCTTCAGCACTTGGGCGCTCAAGAGCGGGCTGTCGCCCCCGGCCACCAGCAGGGTCCCCTTCCAATGCTTCAGGGCCGGCCGCGCGCAGAGCACGGCGTGCCCGGTGCCGCGGCGCTTGGCCTGCAGGGCCGCCACGCAGCCCGCGGGCAGCGCGGCCCGCACCTGCTCGGCGCCATGCCCCACCACCACCACGCGCTCCTTGCATCCCGCGCCGGCCGCGGCATCCAGCACATGCATGAGCAGGCTCTGCCCCGCGGCCTGGTGCAGCACCTTGGGGATGCTGGAGCGCATGCGGGTCCCTTCCCCGGCGGCGAGCACGACTGCGGCAATGGGCTTCAAATCTGTCAGGCCTCTCGTGAAAGGCAACAAAAAAGACGGGCCAAGGCCCGCCTTAAGGCGACAGAGATTAACAAATCAAAGATTCAACGTCAAGCATTCTCCTCTTTTTAGCCTGCTTAAGCCTGCCTGGCG
>Ga0326728_10021390_pt1 | contig 12166 bp, 8 predicted proteins | sample MB3enrmetagenome_FD_207602 | JGI IMG/M metagenome (GOLD analysis project Ga0326728, IMG submission 207602) | Lab enriched peat soil microbial communities from McLean, Ithaca, NY, United States - MB31MN | ecosystem: Environmental > Terrestrial > Soil > Wetlands > Peat | place: USA: New York...
CCCTTATTGCGATAAAGCGTCACGTGGCCGTAGCTCGTCACGATCAGGTCTGTGTAGCCGTCATTGTCGAAATCGGCCGCGACAGCGCTGAAACTGAACCCATCGCCGCCCACTCCGGCGGTGGCCGTGACATCCGTGAACTTGCCGTCGCCATCGTTGCGATAGAGATGATTCGTGGGCGGCTGGTCGGGCGCTTTCTTCAGCGGATACGGGTGCATCTCCTTGCCCAAAGGCCGCCCGCTTACCACGAACAGGTCCGGCTTTCCGTCGTTGTTGTAATCGAACCAGACGCAGCCCGCGCCGGTGCTTTCGAGCAGCGATCCCAGCTTTTCCGCGCCGAACGAATGCGTGAACCGAATGCCCGATCCCGCCGTGACGTCGTCAAACTGAATCGGTGGCGATCCGCCGCCCGCCAGCGCGCATGCCGCCGCGCAGACCGTCAGGATTCCGAACATTCGACCATTCATCATTTGGTTGCCCCTAATAATTTTTCGGGAACGATGCTGCGCAGCAGGACTTCCGGCACCTTGTTTTCCGGCGACCGCTCCGGCCCGGTGTGGCACCCTACGCAAATCCGTTGTTCGCTGGGGCGCATCCAAAACCAGCCGCGCTCGGCGCGGACCGTGTGTCCGGCCGCATTCAACAGCTCAATCCGCAACGGCTTGTCGGCCGGCACCTGCACGTAGAACGATCCATCTCCGGCGACTTCCTGCCGTCCCAACAGAACCGCGCCGCCGGCGGCATCGCGCGTATAAACCTGCACAGCTGCCACGGCCTCGGTAATGGGCTGATCCTTGGTCGCCCGCGCATCCAGGCAGAGGAGATTGCCGTTGATTCGCGTCTCCACCAGTCCCGAAGGAAACTGCTTGGCCCGGCTGCGTGGCCGCACGAGCGCCGGCTGGATGGCGTTCGCGCCCGCCGGAATTTCGACCGGCTCGAGACGGCTGCCTTCCCGCGTCCAGGAATAGAGTCCGAACGGACGATTCGCCTTGCGCAGGGCAATCAGCCAGCGATCCGGCGAAATTTCCGCAATGGGACCGGCCGACTCGCCCTGCGGCTGTGCCACATCGGTCTGCGACGCCAGCGCGGGCGTGAACCTGGCCAGCCGTCCTCCAATGCTGAAGATCACATCGCCCGATACAAGCTGGCGCGCGCCGGTACGATGCGGCCCATGGTCGCAGCGCAGCGATTCCACTCCCGTTCCGTCGGGATACACGGTGTAAAGTTCGCCGCCGGTCTCCATCAGAATACGTCCGTCGCGCAGCACATCTTGTGTGACATACCGGCCAGGCGCGAAAGTCAGCCGCTGGGGCGATCCGCCTTTCATGTCCACGATCTCGACATCCGATCCGCCGGAAGATGCCCGCGTGTACGCAATCCGCCCGTCCGGAATGTACACGGGATGGGTGCAATCGGTCCGGCAATGGACGAGTTGCCGCGGCGCCCCGCCGCCGGCGGGCGCCTCCCAGATTTGCCAGGGACTGTCGGCGCTGGGTTTTCCCGCGAACAGGATCTGCGTGCCGTCGAACGATACCACCGGGTCCGCGGACGCGTAGAAGTCCGGCGCGATTCGCTGCTTGCCGGATGCCGAGACCAGGATGACAGCCGCGCCTTTCGGGAAGCGGTTCAACCCTTTCAGCTCCGCCGCAGGATCGTACTGTGGGGCGCTCGTGTATAGGAACGGACCGATGGGTGCGTCGGCCGCTTGCACAGCCCAGCAGACGGCGGCCAGAATCGCCGCTGAAATGGATGAAATTACTCGCAAAATGCAGTTTAAGTCTATCGGACCTTATTTGCACTAATAGAAAAGAATTATCAGGATTCCGCCGCGTCGACGGAGCGGGAACCGATCGCCCTGGAGCGGGGCTCCATGGACGGATGGCTCAAAGGCGATTCCGGGCCGGTGTAGTGCCGGGGCCTTCGGCTTCCTTAACGTCTGCGCAAGCCTGCGGCTACAATATATTCGGAGCTGAGATTATGCTATTGGATACCCTCTGGCAGGATCTGCGTTTCAGCTTGCGGACGATCGTCAGGAACCGGGGCTTTGCGTCGACCGTGGTGCTGACGTTGGGACTCGGCATTGGAGCCACCACCGCCATCTTCACGGTAGTGAGCGGCGTGCTGTTGCGCCCGCTGCCGTTTCCACAACCGGAACGCCTGGTCTCGATCCAGGAAGACTTCGGTAGCGGACCGAACGTGTTCATCGGATCGCCGGCGGTGGTCGAGTGGCAGAAGCACAGCCGCACCTTGAGCCAGGTGGGGGCATATCTCGATTGCTCGGTGAACTTGCTTGGAGAGCAAAACGCCGAGCATCTGGATTGCGGCAACATTACCCAGTCGCTGTTGCCGACCCTCGGGGTGCGGCCCGCGCTGGGCCGGAACTTTTTCCCCGAAGAAGACCGGCCGGGTGGCCCTCCCGCCGTGATCCTCAGCCATGAGTTTTGGCAACGGCGATTCGGGGGAGACGCGTCGATCCTTGGCAAATCGCTGGCGCTGGATGACGGGAATCGCACCGTAGTTGGGGTAATGCCCGAGGGTTTTCGGATTCCTGGTGAATTCCGCACAAAGCAGGAACTCTGGCTGCCATTTCAGCTGGAAGAGGGTAACCGGCATTTCAAGGTGGTTTGGGCCGTCGGGCGCCTGCGACAGGGCGTCAGTATGGCGACTGCGCGCGCCGAATTGGACACACTCTTTCAAGCCACTCGCCGCGGCAGGAAAACCACCGCGCACGTGATGATCTCCGGGTGGCAGCAGCGGATAGGCGGGCGAGTGAAATCCACGCTGGTAATCTTCCTGGCAGCGGTCGCTTTGGTTCTGCTGATCGCATGCGTGAACGTGGCCAATCTGCTGCTGTCGCAAGCTACTGGGCGGGAAAGGGAAATGGCGGTGCGGCGCGCGCTGGGCGCGGGCGCCTGGCGCATCTTGTGCCAGCTGTTGACGGAGAGCATTCTGCTGGCGGTCTGCGGCAGCATGGCGGGGCTCGCGCTTGCCTTCTGGCTCAAGGATCTGTTAGTGGCAGTCCTTGCCGAGAACCTTCCCATGCTTCCGGCAATTCCGGTGGATCTTCGCGTGTTCGCGTTCAATTTGGGGCTCGCCGTGGTTTGCGGCATAGCCTTTGGCCTGGCGCCCGCGCTCCAAGCCGCGCACATTTCAGTGAACGATAGCCTGAAAGCCACGGGACGAAGCGCGGGCGGGAGCGGCGGCCGGGGCCGGCTGCGCGATTTGCTGGTAGTGGCGGAAGTAGCGCTGGCCATGACGCTGCTGATCGGTGCGGGGCTGCTGTTCCGCAGTTTCCTGGCGCTGCGCGGGATGGACTCCGGAATGCGGGCGGGCCGTGTCCTGACCCTCGTCCTGCAACTAAAAGGCGGAAGGTACGCGGCGACCCCAGGCCAAGTGGCATTTTTCCAGGATGCCATCGAGAATGTGCGCGGCGTGCCGGGCGTGGAATCGGTGGCCGCCGTGACGGCCAGTGGCATTGCATCCACCGAAGTCGAAGGGCGCGCGGACGCGCAGACCTCCGCCTCGTGGACCGAGGTCAGCCCCGACTATTTCCGCACGATGGGAATTCCGCTCCTGCGGGGACGCAACTTTAGCAATTCGGATACCGCGGCCGCGCCCGAGGTGGCCATCGTCAGCCAGTCGTTTGCGCGGCGTTACTTCCCCAATGAAGATTGTGTTGGCAAACGCCTGGCGAGCTTCTCCCGGAAGAACGGTTGGATGACGATCGTCGGCACGGCAGGCGACATCCGGCCGGATCCGGAGACGGATCCTACGCCGACGATCTACACTTTCTTTCTGCAAAGAGGCTCCGATGCGAGCGAACCCACCATGACGTTGCTCGCGCGCACCGCGGGGGACCCGATGCGCCTGGCAGGAGCGGTGCGCAACCGGCTTGCAACAATCGACCGTGCGCAGGCGCCCCAGCGGATTGAGACGCTGGAGCAAAGCATGGCGGAGTCCATCGCACCGCGGCGCGCCAACCTGGTGGTGCTGGTCTCGTTCGCGTTACTGGCACTGCTGCTGGGATCGGCGGGCGTCTACGGAGTGCTCGCGCACGCCGTCAGCCGGCGCACTCACGAGATTGGTCTTCGAATGGCACTGGGAGCCGACTCTGCCGATATCAACCGTATGATCCTGGGCCGCGGCCTTCTGCTGGTGGGAGTGGGCGAAGCCGCGGGGGTGGTGGCCGCGCTGGTGCTGAATCGGGTAATCGCCAGCATGCTCTTCCATGTGGCGACCACCGACGGCCTGACCTATGCCGCTGTAGCAGGCGTCTGGGTCATGGTGGGGCTGGCCGCGTGCTATATCCCCGCGAGGCGGGCCATGCACGTAGACCCCACGGCGGCGCTGCGCGCTGAGTAAGAGCTTCGCCTCGGGCGCGAGCCACCGCCGGCCGGAAGAAGAGCTCGCCCACGAATCGCCGAATCATCCCAGGCAAATCATACCCCGGCGGGCAGTTTTATGTGTGCGACGCCATTCCGGGCGTCTGCCATCGGCGTTTACTTCCCGCGGGGTCCCCCTCCGTCGTACTATTCATAGTTGGGGCCGCTTCACCAAACCCCATTCGCCACCGCGCCAACGGTTTCCGAAGAGGCTCCTTTGACCGAAGAGATTCTCCACTTTCCAACCGGATTTCGCTGGGGTAGCGCCACCGCCGCGCATCAAGTGGAGGGTGGCAACACCAACAACGACTGGCATGCCTGGGAAAAGTCCGGCAACGTCTATGACCGCCAGGCCGCCGGCAAGGCCTGCGACTGGTGGAACAACGCCGAGGCCGATTTGAAAACCGCCGCAGCGATGGGACAAAACACTCACCGCATGTCGGTGGAATGGAGCCGTATCGAACCCCGCGAAGGCGTCTGGGACGACGACGCCATCGACCGCTACCGCGCCATCCTCCAATGCATGACCGATCACGGCCTCGAACCGATGGTCACGCTCCACCACTTCACCACTCCTCTTTGGCTCACCCATCGCGGCGGCTGGGAGAATCCCGCCACGATCCCCTTGTTCGAACGCTTCGCGGAAAAAATGGCGCGGGCCCTCGGCGAATACTGCAATCTGTGGATCACCCTCAATGAGCCCGTTATCTATGCCGTTCTGGGCTGGCTCGGCGGCCAACCGCGCAATGAAAAGCAGCCCCAATCCACATTTCCACCCGGCAAGCACGATCTCCTGCTTACTTTTCGCGTGCTCGATAACCTGTTTCTCGGCCATGCCGCCGCGTCGCGCGCATTGCGCCGCCAACTGCCGGGGGTGCAAATCGGAATCGGGCACAACATGCCCTACATCGTCCCCCGCAATAGCAAGTCGCTGCTCGACCGGATCGCTGCCTACCAGCCCCGGAGGGTCCTGACTTGGGGAGGACTCGAAGCCAGCGAGCGGGGACGCATCCCCCGACTCATCGGTTCGCGCTACACCAAGGAACTGGAGAACACAACCGATTTCATCGGAGTGCAGTATTACCAACGCATCACCATGGCCTTCGATCTGGCGAGTCCCCGTACCCTCTTCGCACAACATAGGCTGATGCCGGACGCCCAGGTCAGCGACCTTGGCCACAGTGAGATTCACCCCGAGGGCCTCTATCGATTGCTCCGCCAGACCGCCCGCTACGGCAAACCGATCTACATCACTGAAAACGGCGTAGCCGACGCGCAGGACCAGCACCGTCCCGCCTTTCTCGTCGATCACCTCAGGCAGGTCTGGAAGGCGATTCGGGATGGTGTTCCGGTGAAGGGCTACTATCACTGGTCGCTGACCGACAACTTCGAATGGGCGGAGGGTTGGAATCTGCGCTTCGGCTTGATTGAAGTGGATCCGCTCACGCAGGAACGCCGGATGCGTCCCAGCGGGCAGGTGTACAGCGCCATTTGCACCGCCAATGCGTTAGTACCTCTCGCCTGATCTTCGAACGGCGAACCACATCGGTGTGCCAGGGTCCTGCAAGCTGGCACGCTCCGCTGGCGGAGGCAAGCTTTACCGGCCAATCCGCTTGTAAGGGCGCGAGTGGTCGGGCACTCGGGAACTGACTGGCATGGTTGGCCGATATGTGGGACTTCGAAGCTGACCCCTCATCAAGCGGGACCGTCACGGTGTGCCTTCCAGAAACGCCGTCTATCAGCCAGAACCGCGACTTTTTGCGCACTGGCGGCAATGTGGGGCATTGATCTTACGCGCGGGACCTGAGAAGGTTAGAGACATCATGTACGCAGAGCACTGCAACATCGACACCCCGCCCGATGACACGGTCGTCTGGCGATATATGAACCTCGAAAAGCTGCTGGCACTCCTCGGTTCCAGCGGCTTGCACCTTTGCCGGTTGGGCGACCTACGTGACCCGTGGGAGGGTAAGTGGTCACCGGCGGCGTTGGAGGCCTTTCGAGCAGGCGCTCCGCTGAACGTAGCGACCTGTACCGTCGAAAACGCTGCAAGAATCTTGAGTACGGGGCTAGGAAAATATTACGTGAGCTGTTGGCACGAGAGCCCTTCCCAGTCGGCTGCCTTTTGGGATCAATATCAACATTTCTGTGGAGTCGCGGTCAGATCGACCGTCGGGCGACTGAAGAAATCAAAGGGATCAGCACCGACGTTTTTTATCGGACGAGTGCGGTATCTCAACTATGAGAATCCGCAATCCGCGGAAGCGTTCTTTGCAGGCGGGTCTGTCAATAGCCTGATTCCCGTGCTCCTGAAGCGGAAGAGCTTCGAATACGAGCATGAGGTGCGCGTCGTTGTTTGGTCTGGGACCGAGGAGGAAGAGAGTGCTGAACTAAATTTGGCGCCTACGGCGAAGAGCTTCGAAATCCCCGTTGATTTAAGCGAGTTGATTGATGCCGTATTCCTTTGCCCCACTTCCGAGCCATGGCTTGTCGATCCGATAAAGGAACTCCTGAAACGATTCGGTCTCCCAAACACTCTGGTCATTCGCTCTGATCTGTACGACAAAAATATTCTCTGAGAGATCGCCTTGGGCGTATTCCGGCCACTCGGCGGCCTTCGCGGACTAGTCGGTTTTCAGTGTTTTGGAGCCGGGGTTCCGTCTTGAATTGGAGGGCCGAAAAACCCTGCATTTAAAGCGTATTCCCAAGCGTCCCGTCTCTGTGTCGAGCAGCCACACGACCGTGGCTACGGAGATGTTCGAGGGTACTGCAGTATTCCGCATGCCGTTGGAAATCCTTGAATCGTAAGGGGAGAACAGAGAGACATCGTGCTTGGTTTGGATAATCCGGAATCGGGGGCAGACTGCAGGCTGAGTTCCGGGCTTGGATCTATGCACCAGCACCCATGCAGCACTTGGCGCATCCGTCATTACCCATGCGTCTCCGGTCAACACATCTAGTTTGAACACCCGGTCATCGGCGTTCGCTAGTGTGAGCCTTTGCCAAGAGTACGGAGTATTGGCACATTGCGGGGCGCTTTGGGTCTGAGGCGGAGGCGGCGTGGGCCCTCCGGTTTGAGCGCGGCACGGCATAAGTTAGCAGCGCGACGGCTGCAACGGCATTTCGAACTTGGTTTTCCATGTCAGCGTCAGCTTCTTTCGATCAACCTCAGAGTACCTCTACCCGCTGGAAGGAAGGCCGACCTCTTGAGAAACCACGCTTGTCGAGAGTATGATGCTTGCCATGAGACGCAAAGTTCTTGAAACCTTCAAAGGGTGGCTCGACAAGACCCGGTTTGTGGAGATTCAACCGGATGAAATTATTGTGGTTGAAGAGACTTCGCCTATCGTCGGCAACCTAATCCAGGTGCAACGGAACGTGGTCACGGAAGGCTGGGGCTACGTGATGGTTGATCAAGATGAACTCGAATCCAACTCCGTCCCTATTTAAAGCTGCCGATCGCAATGCCAATAGCCCGCGCCGGCGTCGTGGCTCGCCTTTGTACCGCCGGAAACCCAGGCACCACAGGGTTTGGTGACCTTGAGCGGCGCTCGGCCCCTGACAACGGATCTGCCCTCTACCCGTTCTTCAAGGCGATTCCGGCTGGCAAGTGGGTTGTCGGAAACCAGCCTTTGGCATCTGCCGGGGCATTTTGACTCCCCATCCGTCCGAGTCTCCCGACACCATTCGCAGCGCTTCTCCGGGAATCTTCGTCATATCGTCAATCGATTACCGCCGCGCTCCCAAGCCCGACGCTCCACTCGATGGCAATTTCAAACTGGCATGCCCCCCGTTCCCGCCAAATTCTCCCCGTCGCGACAAAATGACGAAACGAACCCATGGAGGCCCGAAACTCGCAGAAATCACTGCCCTTACCGATCTCCAAACGAACCCACCAAAAGCCCCATCGAACCCAACTTGTTCTCAACCCTGCAATGGAGCTAGATTAAGCGTTCCCCAAGGTGACCACTTGAAAACCACGATTCTGGCCTGCACCGTCGCGGCCGCGATGGGTGGCCTGTTCGCATATCAGGATTCCGCCGCGTCGACCGAGCGGGAACTGATCGCCATGGAGCGAGCCTCCATGGATGGATGGCTCAAAGGAGATTCCGGGCCGATGCTGTCGGCAGCGGATCCCGATATCACGTTGTTCCACGTGATGACCGCGCAACGGCTCGAAGGAGTGGCGGCCGTCAAGGCGCTATACGAACCCTACGCCGGCCGGCCGCTGTTCGACAGCTACCGGATCGAAAATCCCAAGGTACAATCCGGCGGCGATATAGCCGTTCTGAGCTACCAATTGGTCACGCAGAACGGGGACCGAACGCGCCGCTGGAATGCCACCGAAGTCTACCAAAAGAAAAAAGCCGGATGGCGAGTGATCCATTCGCACTTCTCGACGACGGCGGAGAATCCGCAATAATGCGCCCGCGCCGCCTCGCCTTGATAGTTTCAGACCCGTTGATGCATGCTAATAAATGGGTGCTGCCACCGAACAACTCCGGCGTACATCTGTCCGCCGCAATCAGGAATTCCGAATGAGTACAATTGCCGTGAATCCCGTGGACCGCGCGGTAAGCTTCTACGCCGCGCCGATAGGCAAGAAGGCCGTAATGGCCGTTACCGGGTTGATGCTGGTGGGCTACGTCGTGGCTCACCTGCTGGGCAACCTTCAGATTTACTCCTCCAATCACGAGCAGATCAACGCCTACGCAGGCTTTCTGCACAATCCCAATAACGCGCTGGCGTTGTGGGTGGCGCGCAGCGTCCTGCTGCTGGCGGTGATTCTGCACATCGTCGCCGCGGTGCAGCTGTTTTTCCAGAACCGCGCCGCGCGTCCCGTCTCCTATTACAAAAAGGATGACGTGCCCTCCTCTTACGCGGCGCGCACCATGGTCTGGAGCGGGCCAATCGTCGCCGCTTTCGTGATCTTCCACGTGCTGCACCTGACGGTTGGCGCGGTGCTGCCCACCGTCGACATCGGCGGCAATCCCGCCACCCCCAACGTGCGCTACAACGTCATCTCCGGTTTCCAGAACTACGCCGTCTCCGGGTTCTACATCTTCGCCATGATCCTGTTGTGCATGCACCTCTATCACGGCGTGTGGAGCATGTGCCAGTCGCTGGGCATCAGCCATCCGCGCTATACCCGCAAGCTCAAGAAGTTTTCGGCGATTCTGGCCATCCTGATTGCCATCGGCAATTGCTCCATCCCCATCGCCGTCATGACAGGACTACTGAACTACTAAGGACACCAGCCATGCAACTTGATTCCAAATCTCCCACGGGACCGATCGAGAAGCGATGGGAAGATCATCGCTTCCATTTGAAGCTGGTGAATCCGGCCAACAAGCGCAAATATACCGTTCTGGTAGTGGGTTCCGGCCTCGCCGGAGGGTCCGCCGCGGCCACGCTCGCCGAGTTGGGCTACAACGTGAAGTGCTTCTGCTTCCAGGATTCCCCCCGCCGCGCCCACTCCATCGCCGCGCAGGGCGGCATCAACGCCGCCAAGAATTATCACAACGACGGCGATAGCGTGTACCGCCTGTTTTACGACACCGTAAAGGGCGGCGATTTCCGCGCCCGCGAATCCAACGTCTATCGGCTCGCGGCCATCAGCCTCAACATCATCGACCAGTGCGTCGCGCAGGGCGTCCCGTTCGCGCGCGAGTACTCGGGCTATCTCGATAACCGGTCGTTCGGCGGCGCGCAGGTCTCGCGCACCTTTTACGCGCGGGGGCAGACGGGCCAGCAGTTGCTCCTCGGCGCCTACCAGGCGCTGGAACGGCAGATCGGCGCCGGCCAAGTGGAGATGCACCCGCGCACCGAGATGCTCGATCTGGTGGTGATCGATGGCAAAGCCCGCGGCATCGTCACGCGCAATCTCCTCACCGGCAAGATCGAGACGCACATTGGCGACGCCGTGGTGCTGGGTACCGGCGGCTACGGCAACGTTTTCTATCTTTCCACCAACGCCAAGGGCTGCAACACCACAGCCATCTGGCGCGCGCACAAGCGCGGGGCACTCTTCGCCAACCCCTGCTTCACGCAGATCCACCCCACGTGCATTCCGGTGTCCGGCGAGTACCAGTCGAAGCTCACCCTGATGAGCGAATCGCTGCGCAACGATGGACGCGTGTGGGTGCCGCTCAAGAAGGGCGACAAGCGCACCGCGAGCCAGATCCCCGAGAACGAGCGCGATTATTTCCTGGAACGCAAATACCCCAGCTTCGGCAACCTGGTGCCGCGCGACGTGGCCTCCCGCAACGCCAAGCAGGTCTGCGACGATGGCCGCGGCGTGGGCGAGACCGGTCTCGCCGTCTACCTCGATTTCCGCGACGCCATCCAGCGCCTCGGCAAGCACGTGATCAAGGAGCGCTATGGCAACCTCTTCGACATGTACCAGCGCATCACCGGCGAAGACCCCTACCAGGAGCCGATGCGCATCTACCCCGCCATCCACTACACCATGGGCGGCTTGTGGGTGGACTACAACCTGATGTCGAATATCCCCGGGCTCTATGTGATCGGCGAGGCCAATTTCTCCGATCACGGCGCTAACCGCCTGGGCGCGAGTGCGCTCATGCAGGGATTGGCCGACGGCTACTTCGTCCTGCCGAACACCATCGGCGACTATCTGGCCTCCAATAAGTTCGATAAGATCGAGACCTCGCACGCCGCCGTGCGCGACGCCGAGTCGAACGTCACCCAGATCACCCGCAAACTGCTGGAAGCCAAGGGCACCCGCTCGGTGGATTCCTTTCACCGCGAGCTCGGCAAGATCGTTTGGGAATACTGCGGGATGGCGCGCAACGCCGAAGGATTGAAGAAGGCGCTATCGCTGATTCCACCGCTGCGCGACCAGTTCTGGCGCGACGTGAAAGTCCTCGGCGGCGGCGAGGAGCTGAACCAGTCGCTCGAGCGGGCCGGACGGGTGGCCGATTTTCTGGAACTGGCGGAACTGATGTGCCTGGACGCGCTGGAGCGCAATGAATCCTGCGGCGGTCATTTCCGCGAGGAATACCAAACCCCGGAGGGCGAGGCGGCGCGCGATGACGAGCATTATTCCTACGCCGCCGCGTGGGAATATGGCGGCCCCGGCCAGCCGCCCGTCCTGCACAAAGAGCCCCTGACATTCGAATACGTGCACCCGGCGCAACGGAGCTACAAATGAAAATCATCCTTCATATCTGGCGGCAGAAAAACGCGGGCGACAAAGGCCGCATGGTCCGCTACGAAGCTCCCAACGTCAACGAGCACATGTCGTTTCTCGAAATGCTCGACGTGCTGAACGAGGATCTGCTGGCCAAGGGCGAAGAGCCGGTGGCCTTCGACCACGATTGCCGCGAGGGCATCTGCGGCATGTGCGGCTGCATGGTGAATGGCGTGGCGCACGGTCCTCTGCCTGAGACCACGCTCTGCCAGCTCCACATGCGTTACTTCAAGGATGGCGACGAGCTCTATCTCGAGCCCTGGCGCGCCAAGGCCTTTCCGGTCGTCAAGGACCTCGTGGTCGACCGCAGCGCCTTCGACCGCATCATCGCCGCCGGCGGTTTTGTCTCCGTCGCAACCGGCAGCGCCCCCGATGGCAACGCCGTCCTCGTCCCCAAAGACAATGCCGAACGCGCCATGGATGCCGCCGCCTGCATCGGCTGCGGCGCTTGTGTCGCCATGTGCCCCAACGCGTCGGCATCGCTCTTCGTGTCGGCGAAGATCGCCCACCTCGGGCTGCTCCCGCAGGGCCAGCCCGAGCGCGAAACGCGAGCCGTCGCTCTGGTCGCGCA
>Ga0326728_10021391_pt1 | contig 12166 bp, 7 predicted proteins | sample MB3enrmetagenome_FD_207602 | JGI IMG/M metagenome (GOLD analysis project Ga0326728, IMG submission 207602) | Lab enriched peat soil microbial communities from McLean, Ithaca, NY, United States - MB31MN | ecosystem: Environmental > Terrestrial > Soil > Wetlands > Peat | place: USA: New York...
AGCGAATTCTGAAGACGGGAGTGGGTTTTTTTATTACGGCCCTGGTGATCTACATTGCGTGTAAGAAGGACGCGGGCATCAGGACTGCTGCCATCGCTTCCCGCAGCCGCGAGCCTCTGGCCTACGGCATAGCGCTGCCGATGGGGATCTATGAAGGGGTGCTGGGGTCGGGCAATGGGATTGCCTTTAGCGCGGTCTCGTTTTATGCGAAAGGGTTCGATTTCATGTTGGCGCTTGGCTATTACTTCACCATCTCTTTTGTCTGGTCGATTTTCGGCTCTCTCGTCCTGATTCACCGGGGGTACTTCAGCCTGGCGCTGATTGTTCCAGCCATCCTTGGTTCCGTGCCCGGCGCGTACATCGGATCCAGATATGCGCGGTACAAGGGGAACAGCTTTATCCGGATCGTTTTCCTGGTGATCGGGGGATTTCTGGGTTTGAAGCTGATTCTGGGATTTTGAGAAAACCTTTTAACCACAGAGACACAGAGAACACAGAGGAAAACCAACCACATTCTCACATGTCGGTACGTTTTTCTTTTCTGTGACTCAGGTACCAGCAGGGACTATAGCCGAGGTGGGGAAACAAGGAGTGAACGCACGTCTGGTTCTCCGCACCGCCGTAGTCGTATTCGGTTTTGCCGCCTTTTTCGTGAATGGCATAAAGGTTCTCGATCTGGACCGTCCCGAAAGGATTGTGTTTAGCGAGCATTCGGAGCTCGAGTACGGCATAGTCCGCGATGTAGGCGGCCGGGAACAACACGCAAAGAGAAACAATCCCGACGCGGAGAATGCGCTTGATTCTTCTGCCATCCGCCCAGCGGAAACCGTCAGCGCTCTTCGGCGAAACCGACCCACGGGTTCGGTCAACAATATCGGAAACCTGCTCGTAGAATTTGCGATCTGGCGTCATGAGTAATCCTGCCGTCTGGCAGAAGGCCTTGCACAAGGCCCACGGATGCATTTTACGCCTCCGGCGCCTTTGCCTGGCGGCTCGTAAGCTGCTCGTCTGAACTACGGTCCAGTTGAATAATGGCGCAAAATAACTTGTCGGTCTCTGGGTGTGCGTGCTCGCAGTTCATGGAGATGAAACTGCCTGATCCGCGGGAGAGAGCTGGCGAATTTCAGCTCTGCCGCCGCTAATCTTGCCAGGGCGGAGTCAACCGCCGGGGCGCCTGCGGCCTGAGCCGATCGCGCGGCCAGGGCCCGCTCCGCCACCGCGCTGATCTCATGCAGCAGCGCATTTCAGCAACTCAGGCTGCCGGGAACTCATCTGTTTAAGTATGCGCAAGTTTGACACGTTGTCGGAACGCGAGATTCTGGCTCTGGCCATCTCCCTGGAAGAGGAAGATGAGCGCATTTATGCCGATTTGGCGGAAGGACTGCGGGAAAATTTTCCCGCTTCGGCGGCAATTTTCGACGGCATGCGTAAGGAAGAATCCGGCCATCGCCGCCGTCTACTGGAACTGTATCGGAACAAATTCGGCGAGCACATCCCGCTCATCCGCCGGCAAGATGTGAAAGGATTTGTTAATCGCAAGCCAGTTTGGCTGGTGCGGCCGCTGGGTCTGGATGCGGTGCGCAATCAGGCCAGCGCCATGGAAGCGGAAACTCGTCACTTTTATGAGCGTGCGGCGGCCAAGGCTCAGGACGCGAGAGTCCGGCAGTTGCTGGACGATCTGGCCCAGGAGGAACGCGGGCACGAAGACCGCGCCGAGCAACTGGAAAAGGATAAGCTCCCCAGCGATGTGAAAGCACACGAAGACGAGGCCAATCGCCGCCTGTTTGTGCTGCAGATCGTCCAACCCGGCCTGGCGGGGTTGATGGACGGATCGGTCTCGACGCTGGCCCCGGTTTTCGCGGCCGCCTTCGCCACGCGCAGCAGTTGGACCGCCTTCGCGGTGGGACTGGCAGCCTCCGTGGGCGCAGGCATCAGCATGGGTTTTGCCGAAGCGCTGTCGGATGATGGCAGCCTTACCGGGCGGGGACACCCATGGGTGCGCGGAATTGTTTGCGGCCTGATGACCGCGCTGGGTGGAATCGGCCACACCCTGCCATTCCTGATAGCGAATTTCCACGCGGCGGTGTTCGCGGCCGCCCTGGTGGTGGTCGTGGAACTCGGCGTGATCTCGTGGATTCGCCACCGTTACATGGAGACATCGACGATCTCCGCCGCTCTGCAGGTCGGATTAGGAGGCGTCCTGGTGTTTGCGACTGGGGTGCTTATAGGAAACTCATAGGGGCAGTCGTTGGTCTGTGGTCGTTGGTCGTTGGCCAGAAAAGCAGTGGCCAGTGGCCAGACAAAGCAGCTCTCGGCTCTCGGCCAACACCAAAAACGATCTTTGGTCGTCGGTCGTCGGTCTTTGGCCAGCAACATGGACCACAGGGGCGCCCCTGCCCCACAGGTTGTGTGCCGGTGGAAAACATGGAGTTGCGAGAAAACTGGTGGTGCCGGCCGAAGACCAACGACCAAAGACCAACGACTTTTCTTAGACCGACGGCCGATGGCTTTACTCGCCCTCGACTGCAGAGACTTTCTCGCCGGTTGGAATGTGGATGGCCTTGGCTTCCTTGACTGCGGTTATGCTGCGCAGTTCTTGGATGACTTTGTCCGCTACGGGTCCGTCCACGCGCACCACCGCCACCGCTTCCCGCGGATGGGGGCCCTCTTCGGCGCGTCCCAGAGAAAAATCTGCGATATTTACCCCGTTCTTCGCCAGGGTGGTGCCAACGTGCCCGATCACTCCGGGAACATCCTGGTTCCGCATGTAAATCAGATCGGGCTCCAGGCGGGCTTCGACGTCGATGTCATTCACCGAGAGCAGGCGCGGCGACTTGCCGTGCAGCACGGTCCCGCGCACGTTGGACTCTTTTCCGGAGGCGGCTTTAATGCGGACCGAGAGCACGTCGGGAGCGCCGCCACCCTCCTTGCGCGTCCGCCCGGGCTCAGTGACGCGGATACCTCGCGATTCGGCTATCGCCGCGGCATTTATCAGGTTGGCATGTTCGGCCAAGACGCGGTTTAGCACCCCCATCACCGCGGCGTTGCGCACCAGGTCGGTCTTCCAGGTGGCAATTTGACCGCTGTAGCGCAGCACGATCTCGCGCACGTTTCCCTCGGCGACCTGAGCCACGAAAGCACCCAGGCGCTCCGCCAGGGCCAGGTAGGGCCGCATCGCCAGATACTCCTCGTAGGAGACCGAAGGAACGTTCACCGCATTCTGGAAAATACCTTTTGCCAGATACTCGGCCACCTGCTGGGCAATCTGCACGCCGACGGCATCCTGGGCTTCCTGAGTCGAACCGCCAATGTGGGGGGTCAAGATGACATTATCGAATTCCATCAGCGGCGAGTTCTTGAGTGGTTCCGACTGAAAGACATCCAAAGCAGCGCCGGCTACGTGGCCACTGCGGAGCGCTTCCGCCAGCGCTCCCTCGTCAATCAGTTCGCCGCGAGCACAGTTCACCAGACGTACCCCCGGCTTTAGCTTGGGCAACGAGCCGGCATTGATCATTCGTTCCGTCTCCGGGGTCAGACCCAGGTGCAGGGTCAAGTAGTCGGCCGCGGCGAATACCTCCTCCAGGCTCAGGACCTTAATCCCCAGGTCTTCGGCAACATCCGGCGCAACGTAGGGATCGTGGGCCACCACTTCCATGGCGAAGGCCAGGGCGCGACGCGCCACCTCCATCCCGATGCGGCCCAAGCCCAGAATGCCCAGGATCTTGCCACGCAGTTCGGTACCCTGTAGGGACTTCTTCTCCCACTTGCCCTCATGCATCAGCCGGTCCGCGCGTGACAGATGGCGCGCCAGAGCGATCATCATGCCGATCGTCTGTTCCGCGACCGCGACAGCATTGGCTCCCGGCGTGTTCATAACCGCAATGCCCTGCTTGGTAGCCGCCTCCAGATCTACGTTGTCCACTCCCACTCCGGCGCGGCCAATGACCCGCAGCTTCCGGGCATGCGCCAGCAAAGCCTGATCTACGTTGACCGCCGAGCGCACAATCAACGCGTCGGCATCTTTGAGTTGGCCGGCCAGTTCGCGGCCGATCTGCTCGGGCGTGATCACTATCCAGTCATGGTGCTGCTTCAGGAGTTCAATAGCTGGAGCGGCGATTTTCTCGGCGACAACGATCTTCATGTGACCTCTATCAGTGGTCAGTGGCCAGTTGGTCAGGGGCCGGTGTGGCCGGCACCAATTATAGTTCCCGGTTCTCGGTTCTCAGTAAACAACACCTACCACAGAGGCACAGAGACACAGAGGAGATTTGGGATTCCGAGAATGTGGATTTGGGATTTTGTGGCGTTGACAGCTCTTTTCGAAGCATTGGAGTTTGAATTCCACTGAAGCCTCAAATCCTAATTTCCTCTGTGTCTCTGTGCCTCTGTGGTAGGTGTTGGGAACTGAGAACTAGCGTAGAATTTGTTTGCTATGTCAAGCCTCTGGACTGAAGATCTGGTTTGTCCGGTATGCAAACAGCCTTTGACGCACGATGTGAAGCGAGGAGTCCTAAAGTGCGCCGGTTGTCATCGTGTTTACCCGATTCGCGACGGTATCCCTATTCTGCTGGCGGACGAGGCGACGGTGGAAAAGCCTTAGGAGAGTTCTCAGTTCTCGGTTCTCAGTTTGGCCGGTTCTCGAGTTGTTTTTCATCCTGGAAAGTCCCTGCTGAACATCTGGCTTCTGTGGAAAACCCAAAACTGAGAACTGGGAACTGAGAACTTTCTTCCGAGTGTGCTGTTTCTGAGGCACTCGGTTGCCCAGTGGTGCCAATTGCCGAACAGCATCCCAAGCCCGGCAAGCCTTGCCGTCTGCCGCTGTCTCCGGCTCCTGATGCGCAACCCTTGCGCCAGCTAGAGTTTAAGCGGGCCAAGGCGCGATCCACAGTCCCTTCGGACAGTCCCGGACGGCGGCAATCAGATTGCTTAGCAACAAAGTGCGCTGGAGCTGAGTCTAATAGAGTAGGGATTTGGGATCTGCGGGGCGGGGGTGACACATGGGTAAGGATAAATTTAGTCCTCCGGAAATTGCTGCTTTGCGAAGTGAGCTGCTGCAGTGCAGCACGGACGCTCGACAGACAGCCGAATTGTTCCAGTTATTCCTCATTGGACGCGGCTACGGGGTTTCGCCACAGGCTGCTTGGGATGTGGCTACCAAGGTCGGCGGGGGTGGCTGCTCGATCGAAAGCTTGCAACAGGAATTGGAGCGCATCGCATTGGTAATGTGAGAGTTTGCCCGGGCGGTGGAAAAAGCTGCCCGGCTGAGATGACGTCCGAACCAGGACGTTGATAGCGGACAGAAGAGCTGGGCAAAACTGCCCGGCTTTTTTGTTGATCGTTTCCCATTCCCCGTCTCCCGTTCCCCATTCCTCGTTCCAAGAGCAGCCTGGACCCGCCATCGGAAGACCGATAATCATCAGCAGGAAACGGGAAACGAGCGACGGGTAACGGGTAACGGGTAACGGGTAACGGTCTAAACCTCTTCCACTCCGCTGCAAGATTTTGCGGTTTTCCCCTAGCCGGCGCGCCGCCGGGAGCGGCGTCGTTCTGCCACCTCGTCGAGGACTTCACGAATTCGCCGCAATACCAGGTCAGGGGTAAAAGGCTTCTGAAGAAAAGTTGTTCCCGGCGCCAAAGACCCGCTGTGTACCAACGCATTGTCGGTATATCCGGACATATAAACGACCAGCATATCCGGGAACCGTTTCAAGAGCTTCGCGGCCAGTACCTGCCCACGCATTTCCGGCATCACGACGTCGGTAAGAAGCAGATCGATGCGCTTCTGGCCGGCGATCAGTTGCAAGGCTGCGGGACCGTTCTCGGCCGCCAGCACCTTGTAGCCCTGATCGCGGAGCACATGCGCCAACAGATCGCGCAAGCGACCTTCATCTTCGACCAGCAACAAGGTTTCATGGCCGCACAGGACCGGTTCCGGCCTGGCGGTGGCGCGCCGCGATGCCGCATCGGCGCTAGCCGGAAGATAGATCTTGAAGGTGGTGCCCTGTCCCGGTTCGCTGTAGACCCAAATGTGGCCATTGCTCTGGTTGACGATGCCGTAAACAGTTGCCAGCCCCAGGCCGGTACCCTTGCCGGCCTCCTTGGTGGTAAAGAAAGGCTCAAATATGCGGGCGCGCGTTTCGGCGTTCATGCCATGGCCGGTATCGCTAACCGCGAGCATGGCGTAATCGCCTGGTTGCACGCCGTGCTGCCGCGCTTCTTCGCCAGCAAAATTGACATTGTTGGTTTCCAGGGTCAACTTCCCCCCACCGGGCATGGCGTCGCGGGCATTCACCACCAGATTCATGATGACCTGCTCGATCTGGCCGGGATCGGCTTTGACGTGGTTCAGATCCGCGCCCGGTATGATGCGCAGATCGATATCTTCCCCGAGCAGGCGAGGAAGGATCTTGCCGATGCCGGCCATGACTTCATTCAAATCGAGCACCTCGGGGCGCATGACCTGTTTCCGGCTGAATGCCAGCAACTGCCGGGTCAGCGCGCCGGCTTTTTCGGAGGCGCTCATGATCTCGTCGGCGGCATCGCGCAAAGGCTCGTGCTCCGGCGTGCTGGAGCGGATTAGATAGGCGTAACCGACGATAATGCTCAGCAGGTTGTTGAAGTCGTGCGCTACCCCGCCGGCGAGGCGGCCAACGGCTTCCATTTTCTGCGAGTGCAATAATTCAGCTTCCAGGCGTTTGCGTTCCGTAATATCGCGCGCGATTACCGCCGCGCCCGCCATCTGGCCTACCTGATCACGAATCGGGGAGACGGTTAGGGCCACTTCGATGCGCCTGCCGTCTTTGCACCGGCGTTCCGTCTCCTGGGTCCAACTGACGCCCTCCCGCACCCGGCTCAGGTTTGCGGCCACATCGTCGGCGGCATCCGGCAAGAGCAGCATGCGGGCAGTTTGCCCGATCGCTTCCGGCGCGGTGTAACCGAAGATTTTTTCCGCTCCCGGATTCCAGCTCAGGATAATGCCGTTCAGGTCTTCGCTGATGATGGCGTCCTGCGACGATTCCACAATCGCCGCCATCTGGCGTAAACGCTGCTCGGTGGCGCGCCTCTCGGTAACGTCGCGCAGCCTGACGGTCATGATCCGTTCGCCGCCCGTTTCGAACTTGGAGATAGAAGCTTCGGCAGGAAACTCGGAACCATCGGCGCGCCGCCCAAAGATCGTGCCGCGCTCGTTCATGGTCCGCAGGGCGTTGCCCGACTTACTGAAGGAGGTTATATGGCCCGCATGGGCGAGGCGATAGCGTTCCGGCAGCAGCAGATTGATCGGCTTGCCCAGGATCTGCTCGGCGCGGTAGCCGAAGATTTGTTCCGCTCCGGAATTGAAGAGCGTGATGCGCTGCTCGTCGTCAATGGTAATGATGGCATCTTCCGAAATCTGGACCACACCGCCGAACCGCAGATACGCAGTGTGCAACTTTTGCGCCGTCCGCTGCAAAGCCGTGGCCAGCGCATACACCAGGGCGCAAATACCCAAAAAGCCGAGATAGCGGAGAAACTCATCTTTGCTCAAGGCAGCGTTCGCAACGGGACGAAACACGAACCACCCGCCCAACGCCGAGCTGAGCAGTAGAGAAATCAGGCCGGGTAACCAACCGCCAAACCAAGTGGTCAGCACGACGGCGCCTACTAAGAAGTAATAAGGCCGCCCTCCTGCGGAGGGAAAGATCACCGTCAGGGCCAGGGCGAGAACCACCACGCCCCCCGCCAGACCGTAACGAATTGCCGGCTCACGCTCATCGATGGGATGGAAGGGGCGGAAGATTTGCTTCCACTTGCGGCTTTTACGGCCCTGGCCGACGGAAACATCGGCCAGCTGCGGATTTCGGCTCACACTCATTATTGGATGGTGAAAGTTGCCGTTGAGGTACCTTCCTTCGGGGAAGACCACCGCAAAATTGTATCACTAGGTAGTGTGATATAACTCACAACGCGGAGCAGCAGGCTTGGATCCACGAGGCTGGCGCCGGCGACACACCCACCCTCGCCAGATCCTTCGCTGTGCTCAGGAGGCCAGGGTGGGGCAGCCGAAGTCACTGCCGGCGGGCGCGATTTCTTTTCTTGAGCTGCTTCTCTTTCGCGTGCCTGGCCGGTTTCTCTTTCGTAAGCTGCAGGTATGTGGCGGTGAGGTCAGCACTATAGGGATTGACAAATTGCGATTTCGTAAGCTCTACAAATGCGCCAACTGCCGCGGTGCGCGGAAGGGCTTTGAGCCGGATAAGCCCCTTGGACATCCGGAGCGGTACGCGAGCCTCGCAGAGCGGAATCAGGTGAACCTCCGAATCGCTTCCTACAGAGCCACGGCAGGCGATGCTAGCGACGTTATTGGTTTTCACCATGGTAAGCAGAGCAGGAAGATCGTTGATTTCCAGAAGCACCTTGGGCGAGATCTTTTCTTTGGTAAAGTGCTCGTCGATCAAGCGGCGGACGCGAAATCCGGCGCCGGGAAGGAGCAGCGGGAAGCCTCCGAGTTCCTGCACGTCCATTTCGGCCCGGTCGCCCAAGGTATGTTGTTGGGAGACGACCAGCACGAGATCTTCGGAAAACAACTCCTCGTATTCGATTTCGCCGGAGTCGGGCGGCATACAGGCAAGCCCGACGTCCAGGGAACGGGCCAGAACGCCCTGTTCGATGATCTGCGAGTTGCCCAGGTGCATCGAGACCTGGACCTCCGGGTAAGCGGCAGCATAAGCGCTGAGAACACGGGGTAAAAGTTTCTGGCTGAAAACATAGGTTGCCCCGACCGTCAAGGTTCCGCGCAACAGACGCCGTAGGTCCCAGATTTTCTCCTTCGCCAGTTCCAATTCCCGGCCCTTCGGCGGGGTCAAGCAATCCGGTCTGGGGCGTGAGGGTTCCAAGTATGGAATCGAGGAGTATCTCGAGATCAAGTACTTGTGTATGGGCGGAATCGAACGAGTCCCGCTACCTCATTAAGCCGCCGCCGTTCACGTCAATTGTTGCCCCAGTAAGATAGGAGGCTTCAGCGGATGCCAAGAAGGCAATTGCGCCGGCAACATCCTCGGCTTCGCCCAGCCGTTTGATAGCCAGAGGCTCCAGCAGCTTGTTCCTATCCGACTTCTCAACCCGTTCTTTGGTCATATTTGTATATATGAGTCCGGGAGCTATGGCATTGACGGTTATTCCGAAAGGACCCAGCTCATTGGCCATGCTCTTGCACATGGCCAGAACTCCTCCCTTGGACGCCCCATAATGAGCACGGCCCATGGTTCCGCCGCGCTGGCCTGCGGTGGACGCCAGGCAAATAATCCGGCCATATTTAGTCTTTACCATCTCCCGGGCCACCCGCTGGCAGCAGAGGAAGGTTCCTTTCAGGTTTACCCGGATGGTATCGTCAAACTGCTCTTCGGGCATGTCCAGAAACGCGGAATAGGTATAAATACCTGAACATTGCACCAGGATATCAATGCGGCCAAACTGCTTGATCACGCAGTTCACTACGCCGTCAATTTCGCCGGCCTTGGTCACATCCAGTTTGTATCCGACTGCTTTGCAGCCGGCCTGATTGATTGACTCGGTTACGTTCTTCAGGCGGTCTTCCTGAATATCGGTCAGCACTGTGATGCACCCTTCCTGGGCTAAACTCTTGGCCGCAGCTTCACCGATTCCCGAGGCGGCGCCGTTGATGAGGGCGATTTGCTTGTCGAATTTCATGGTTGCTCTCTACTTACCTTTGGATTGGGCCTGAGTTTTGTTGAAGACCAGAATGTCGCGGACGGTTTCACCGCGCGCCAGACGGTCGAAGCCTTCGTTGATTTCGTCCAAGGTGACGGTGCCCGAACGCAGGCGATTTATGGGAAGACGCCCCTGACGATACAGATCGATGAACCGGGGGACGTCGCGTTTGGCAACGCAACTGCCCATATAACTGCCGATAATGCCGCGTTCATCCGAGACCATGGCCTGAACGGGCAGCGGGAAAGTCGCTTTGGCGTCAGGCAGAGAGGCGACCACCACTAAACCACCGCGCCGCAGGACGGCATAAGCGGTGGCCACCCCAGCCATCACGCTGGACATTTCGAAAGCGTAGGCGACACCGCCGGAGGTAGCATCGCGAACCATTTCCACGCATTTGGGATCGCGCGCGTTAAACGCGTGGGTGGCGCCCAGTTCACGGGCCAGGCGCAATTTGTCGTCGCTGACATCAATGGCGACGATTCGTCCCGCCCCCGCGGCTCGCGCTCCCAATAAGGCGCTCAGGCCAACCCCGCCCAATCCCACCACCGCCACACTGGCCCCCAAGGGAACCTTCGCGGTATTCACGACGGCGCCAACCCCGGTGATGACCGCGCAGCCAAAAGCCGCGGCATCTTCCAGCGGGATATCGGGATCGATCTTGACCAGCGAATTTTGCGAGACGACGGCATATTCGGCAAAGCACGAAATACCGGTCCAGTGGTTCAGCACCAGGTCGCCTTTATGGAGCCGCCGTGCGCCGCTTTGGAGAGTGCCCTTCGACCGGGCGACCCAGGAGGCTTCGCACAGATTCGGTCGTCCGCCATAGCAGTGGTCACAATGGCCGCAACTGGCAACGAAGACCATCACCACGTGATCCCCGACTTTGAATTCGCTTACGTCAGGCCCAACTTCGCGAACGATTCCGCAAGACTCGTGGCCGACAACGGTTGGGACCGCACGCGGACGCAAGCCGGCAATGGCCGACAGATCCGAGTGGCACAGACCGGCGGCGGCGATCTCCACCAAAAGCTCCCCCGGCCCAGGACCATCGAGTTCGACCTCTTCAATGACGAGCGGCCGACTTTCCGCATACGGCGTCGGCTTTCCCTGTTCGTACATAACTGCTGCACGCATTTTCATAGTCCTTCTCCTTAAAAACGCCCCGCAAGGCGCGGCTCTCTACCGCTGACACGATTGCAGATCTACCACAACCCTATGATCTTCCACCAAATTGCTCCCACCCCGACAAACACCACCAAATTCAGAATGGCAACAATGAATCCGTTCCTCCACCACTCGGTCTGCGACACATAACCGGCTCCGAAATAAATAGGAGCGCCGGCACCGGCAAAGTGGGTCAACCCGCCGGACAGAGGAGCAAGAAAGCCCAAGGACAGCGCAACCAACAAAGGCGGTCGCGACCGAAAGGAACGGCACGTACATGGCGGTGGTGTGCACCGTCATGCTGGCAAAGGCATAGTGGGCGTAGAAGTATACGATGATCAGAATCAGCAGCGCCCACACCCAAGGTATCCCGACCAAGCCGCCACTGACGCTCTTGGCGAACCAGGGAATGAAACCGATGCGCACCAGGCCGTCCGCCAACGTCATCAGGCTGCCCATCCAGAGCATCGTGTCCCAGGCGCCCTTTTCTTCAAGTATGTCTTTCCAGTCGAGTACGCCGGTCAACACCATGGCTACAACGCCCAGCATGGCTACCACCATGGGATCGATCTTGTTAAAGCTGCCGGTACACCACAAGATGAGACATCCGAAAAATACGGAGGCAACCAGCTTCTCGGCGCGGGACATCGGGCCCAGCCGGGCAAGCTCGGTATCCGCAATGCCTTTGGCTTCCGGCGTGTTCTTCAGTTCGGGCGGGGACAGCTTGAACAGCAAATAGGGAATTCCCAGGATGGTCAACAGCCCCGGAATGGAAGTGGCCAAAGCCCACGTCTGCCAAGTGATTTCCACGCCTACCGTCTTCTGGGCAAACGCGGCAACCAGGGGGTTGGCGGCCATGGAAGTAAGAAACATCGCGCAGACGATATTGTCACACTGATACACCGCCTGCATGAGATAGGTGCCCATCCGGCGCGCGGTAGCTCCGGGCTCGGATTGGAACCCGCTGCATAGCCCGCGAGTGATGGGAAAGAGCACCCCGCCAACCCGGGCGGTCGCGGAAGGCATGGCGGGGGACATGATCAAATCACTGAATGCCAGCGCATAGGCAAGCTTCAACGTGCTATCCCCGAGCTTGCGCATCATCAGGTAGGCTACTCGCCTCCCGAGGCCCGTTTTCAGGAAGCCCCGGGCGAACAGAAATGCGGCCACGATCAGCCAGATTGTCGTGCTGCCAAAACCGGCCACCGCCTGTTGCGGAGTAAGAAGTTTGGCTAGAGCACAAACGGTCAAACCGAGAAATGCCATTGCCCCCAAGGGAAGAGGTTGCAAAATT
>Ga0326728_10021393_pt1 | contig 12165 bp, 12 predicted proteins | sample MB3enrmetagenome_FD_207602 | JGI IMG/M metagenome (GOLD analysis project Ga0326728, IMG submission 207602) | Lab enriched peat soil microbial communities from McLean, Ithaca, NY, United States - MB31MN | ecosystem: Environmental > Terrestrial > Soil > Wetlands > Peat | place: USA: New York...
AGACCCAGCTCAAGCACATGCACGAGAACCAGACCGTGAAGATTCACGTCGACGCAACGGGGAAGGACTATAGCGGCATTCTGAGGCAGATTGGCGGCGCCACCGGCTCCGTGCTCTCGCTCTTTCCCCCCGAGAACGCCACCGGCAACTACGTCAAAGTCGTCCAGCGCCTCCCGGTGCGCATCGACTTCACCGATCTCAAAAAGGAAGACCCCGACCACCAGCTCCGCCCCGGCCTCTCCGTCGAACCCAAGGTGTGGGTGAAGTAGCGCCGTCAGCGCCAGGTTGGATTTTCAACTTTCATGTTGTCATCCGGGGCGACCCTAGCGCCCGCCCAGGCGGGTGCTAGGGAATCGAAGGACCTGGATCGGGGCCCCACCCGCGCCTTTGATCTGCGGCGCAAACGACGCAGCCTTACTGCTGCGACTGCGATGAACTATCGGGAGGAAGCAATTTGATAGTGACCGTATTCGAGTAGACCTTGCCGACTCCTTGCGCATTGGGGTCCATGCCTTCCGGAATATTCAAAACCGGAACACTCCAAACCCTGATGGTATAGGTGCCAGGATGGTCAAAATCAAAATCATCGCTCAACGTCGCTTTGTCCTCTGTGCTCTCACCCGGACGAAGACCGCCTTGTCTCATGCTGCCGGGTGGGGTGGTAGGCAGCCGAAATTGCTCCCCGTTTGGCATCGTGATGTAGCGCGGCCCGAAACGCTGTACCAGACCGCCCTGCTCGTTCCGGATTTCGTATCCGTAGCCCTCCGGTACATTTCCGTGGAAATTAGCGCTGTAGACTATATATTCATTGGAGGTATTTGTCGTCTTAATTACGATCGTGACGTCCGACCCAAGAACAGCCTCTGGATTGACTGCAGTGATTGTAATCGCGACCGCCGGTTGTTCTTGCGATTCCTGCGCGCAGAGAATGGGTATCGGCATCAACAGAACCGATAATCCAAAGACCAGGGATTGACGAATCGTTGTCATGGCTTATCCTCCGCATCCTCTCCGAAGCGGCATTGAGAACGATGCGCCGCTACTGTTGCGGCGACGATGAACCGCTGGCCGGCGGCACGACGATGGTCAGGGTGTTGGATTTGATAGTCGGACCATGATCGATTTCACAAGGAAACATGTCCCTCGTAACGGTAACCTCGTAAGTGCCCGGTTGTGACAGGTTATACTCAAAGCCAACACCAAGTGGGAACATAACGCTCTTACCCGGTTGGATCGCCTCATCGCTTCCGCGACACGTATCTTGCTCTGTCGCGCGAACCTCGATTCGCGTACGATGGTCGTTTTTATCGGGGGGATTTTCGGGAGGTACTTTGGGTTTTATTCTCTCTAATTGCACTCCATCACGCAGAACGATCGTTTTGTACACCCATGGAGTTACAGCGCACCCGTCTTTCTGTGCCTCACCAGAGATGTTGATATATTGCACTCGAATCTCAAGGATTCCCGGAGCAGGTCCCTCATACTCATGAGTTTGTTCGATGTGCAATGCAAAAGTCGGCTCGATTTGTTGTTGGGCCCGCACAAACAATCCTGCGGCGAACGGCAGAAGTATTAATACCGGCAAATAAATCCAAAATCTCTTCATTGCTCTTCCTCCCCCGTATCGTCTTTGACCGGGACAGGGATCGAGGCCGTACAGGTGGTTCATGGTTGATTCGCGTCGGGAACAATTATGGTGATGGTGTTGGAACTCACGATCACGGGGGCCTTATTAGGAATTAACCGATTGATGTCGCGCGTCACAGTGACCTGGTAAGTGCCGGGCTGGCTCATGTCGTACATCGCTGTGGCCCACAACGTGAATTTCACGCTTTCTCCAGGATCAATTGAGTAGCCCACACCTCTGCATCCGTCCTGCTCGGTGACATACACGTGAATCCTTGGGCGGCCATCGTTCTCGCTGGGTTGTTCCTCGGTCGTTTTCTTTGACTTCCGTTTTTCGAGCGGCAAGCCATTGTACCGTACGAGGATGTCGTATGCCACCGGCGTGACAACGCAATAGTCCATCTGGGGTACGTTGGAGATATTCGTGTACGTTACCAGGATCAGATGCGTTCCCGGAGCGTTAAAGGCTTCAAGCGGCTTCTCCGCGATCGACAGCGCGAACGTCGGCGCTGGCCTGTCCTGAGCTTGCAGGGCCTGAAAAGAGGTCGTCAACAGGCTCGCAAAGACAATGCTGCGCAGACAGACGCTCGTCATGAACCGATCCTCCGTGCTCCTGTAGCAGAGCTGCCCAGAGTTTATTCCGTGATGGTGATCGTGATCGTGTTGGACTTCACGACCACAGGCTCGCCCGATTCGTCCTCTGTGTCCGGATCAACCCGGGATACCCAAACTGTATATTGACCCGGCTTATCGAACTTGTAGACGTTGTTGAGGTGTATCGTGTCCGTACGGCTTTCTCCTGGATTAATTCCGCACTGCTTATAGCTAAACGGAGGCGGCACCGGCTTTGACCGCACGACCTCCTCGGCTGGGCTGCCGTCCTCTTTAAAGACGTGGTAGTCGTAGATCAGATTGACGGCGTTCCCTCCGGCGTAATCGCAGCTTACGGAATGGTCCGAGACATTTGTTTGTACGATCTCGATCCAGACCGCTTCGCCGACATGAAGCTCGGCCTTCTTCGTGCTCAAATTCAGCGTGAATGATGAGGATGGCGTCGCCCCCTGTGCCGCAAGGTGATCGCCGTCCTGCGCCTGCAGAGGCCGAAAAGACGGCGCCAGCAAGCCCGCCAAGACAACCATGCGCAGACAGACGCTCGTCATGAACCGATCCTCCGTGCTCCTGTAGCAGAGTTGCCCAGAGTTTATTCCGTGATGGTGATCGTGATCGTGTTGGACTTCACTACCAAAGGCTTGCCCGACTCGTCGCTTGTGTCCGGATCAACTCGTGACACCCAGACCGTATATTGGCCGGGCTTATCGAACTTGTAGACATTGCTAAGGTGTATCCAGTTCTTGTTGGATTCTCCTGGATTGATCGCACCCTGCATATAGCTGAACGGCGGCGGCACCGGCTTCGACCACACAACCTTCTCCGCAGGACTGCCATCCTCGGTAGCGACGTGATAGTCATAGGCCAGGTTGACGGCGTTCCCGCCGGCGTAATCGCAGCTTACGGAATGGTCCGAGACATTTGTTTGTACGATTTCGATCCGAACGACCTCGCCTATCCGAAACGATGGCGCACCCGGGTTCAGCTGAAGTGTGAAAGACGCAACTGACTGGGCAGCAGTGTGAACCGTTGCAAACAGCGCACAGAACCCAAGAAGCATACAGAAAAGAACCTTTCGAAAACTCATCTTGATATCTCCTCCCTTATTACGGGCACACCTCGGTTGCGACGTCGTTCCATATCGGATATCCGTGCAAGTTATTGTCGGTGTCCCGTGAAGCGGCGTAGTCGCCTGTTTTGCCGTGGGCGGTCAGCGTCGGATTCTTCCACTTTCCGCTGCCGATTGGCTGTTTCTGATCAGTTGAGGCACTGAATGTCCATTGCTGATGCCCGATAGGTACAGGAATGGATTGGGTAGAGGTTCCATTCAATTGATCGGGCTGCCACAGAAGATACATCGGGGCAAGAAAATCTCTCTCAGCGCTGAGGTCGGGAGGCGGCAACGGGATCTCTGGACCGTCCGCCGCGGACGGGCCCTAGACGGCTGAAAGCGTATCGTTGTTTACCCCGTAATCGTGATCGTGATGGTGTTGGAGTACACCTTCACCGGATTGCCATCACTGTCCTTTGTGTCCGGGTCCCAACGCCATACCTGGACAGTGTATTTGCCCGGGCGGTCCAGCTTGAAAAGATCGTTGATTTCCTCTTCGCCCGTGAGGCTCTCCCCGGCGGCAAGATTGCACGGGTGAACGTCCTGGGGTTCGGTATCCATGTGCGGGCGCGTAACTGTTTTTGCGGATTTTCCATCCTCATCGGTCACTTCATAGTGGTAGGAAATGTTGATGCCATTCTTCGCAATTTCTGTGCAGTCGATGGAGTCGCTCGTTTTATTCGTCTGCATAATGGTGATCCAGATCGTCGATCCGATGCGGAAATCAGTCGAAGCCCTATTGCGTGTTCCTCCGCTCAAAGTGAGCGCGAATGCCGGTGTTGTCTCCTGTGCTGAGGCACCTTGCCCAGGCACCGCCAATGCACAGATGCAGAACATAGCTTGAAAAAAGCCTCGAATTGATCTCATTATTCCTCCCGACTGAACAAGGTGTTCAGATTAGTTGGTGCAACCGTTCTTTGCTTTGTGTGTCCATGACGGATAACCATACGATGGGTCAGTCGATTGAGATGGCACAAAGCCTCCAATATCTCCGTGAGCTGTCGTCGCGGGTTCCTTCCACTTATCGCTGCCTATCGGAAGCTTTTGAGTGGTTATTGCGGCAAACTGCCATTGTTGATATCCGATCGGCACCGGAATTGAGGCCAGGCCCGTGCCTCTGAGTTGCGGCGGTTGCCAAAGCAAATACATCGTAGCGTTGAAATTTCTGGCGCCCGTTGCATAAGGGGCAGGAAGGGGCATTTGAGGTCCGTCTTCGGCTTTATCGGCCGAAAGCAGTCCTTGGTATGGATAGGCGGTATCAAGCCCTGAGTATGGGCCACACGTGAAACCGCCTCCTGTCGGATATGTGTAGGTGCGGGAATCGGCGTTGATCAGCTGGACAAACACGTGTGTTCCACCCGACCCTTCTGTTGCCTCAAGTTCGATCCCCGGCGTCCCATCCTGTTTCCCTGTGCATACACCTAGGGGATAATGAAGATCGCCATAACCGAGATACGGCGCAGTTCCATTAACAGCGCCATTTGTACCACAGGTATTGAGCTGCTCAATCGTTCCTCTGCCATAATCCTCAGTGGAAAGCGAAGAGTTTGGCCCCGAGGCGTTAAACGTCGCCTTCGCCTGCGGCGACGCGCAGTACTGCGTTCCGTCGCCGCCCGTCGCGCAATAATCGTAGGTGGCGTTCAGCCCGTCATCGGGATAGAGCCAATAGAAGCTGGTGTTCGGCTTGTTGAGATCGGTTTTCTGCAGCGTGATGCCGCTGTCGTCGCCGGAATAGCTCTTGATCGTGGTTCCGTCGATGTTCCAGGTGCTCTGGCTTACCGTGAAGCCGCCGGGGAGCGTTGCCGGAGTCGTGGTCAGCTCGACAGGCTGGCCAGTCTTCACCTTTTGCGTCTTTGCGTTGTCCCCGCTGATCGTCTTCCCCCGCCACTGGATCACCGGCACCGGCAGCACTACCGGCGGGGGGCTGGCGGTGGCCGAGCCAGGAGAACTGCTCTTCGGCGGGTTGGTGACCGTGAGGGTGACGGTTTCCGCGGGCTCGTCCTTGGCGGGTTCCACTGTGGCCGTGATCTCGGTCGCGCTTACCACCGTCACGTTGGTCAGCGTGATCGTCTTCGATCCCGTGACGGTGAGTTTCGTCGGCCCATGCGGATCCGATGCGGTCAGAAAATTCGTTCCGGTGATCGTGATGTCCTGCTTCCGGCCGGCCCACCATGCCGGTGGCGCGACGGACGTGATCGTCGGGCCGCCGGCGACAATTTTCACAGGAAACGCGGCCACATAACTGTTACCAGTGCACGGATTGCCGGTGCCGTTGGCTAGCCCCGGAGGCGGATCCACTATAGGCAAACCGGATTTGGCCGCGTACATTGTCATGCTGATCACGAAGACGCACGCGTTTTCGGCGGGAACCGTGTTCGGCACCGTCACAACGGCATTGATTTGCGTTGGTTCATACACCAAATAGCTATCCGTTGGGTCATTCACACCATACACTACTTGATACGGAAATGAGACCTGCCCGGTGCTTTCAACAATTTGAGGTATGGCTAAATCACAAATACCCACCGTGGGGTCGATGAAGAAATTCGTCCCCGTGATTTGAACAACGAAGGTCTGCCCGGCGGACCACACGCTTGGGCTGACGGAGATGATGGCTGGCGGAGTGGTGCAGGCGACTTGAGCGTGGCACTGCGCGGCAGATGCGGCTGAGAAGAAAATAACGCCAGGGAGAAAAGCCGTGAGGAACTTCCTCCGTCTCCCAAGAAGCTTGCACATGGGAGCTGCCCTTTCAGTTGTGTGTGAGACTCGACGGAAGACTATCACATCGCTGCGCAACAACCTGCAAAACGCAAGTTACTAAAGGCCATTGTCCGAAAGTAACGTGAGCCGGCAAGAACGACTACCACCCAAGGCAACGTCCCCTTGGGAGTCCGGCGAAGAGCAACAGGTCAGGAGTTGCCTTTCCTTATAGACTGATTCTCAGCGCACCATGAAAGACTCCATCTACGTTTCGAAGGAGAACTACCTCAAGGCCATCCTCGAGGCCGACGCCGAGGGCCTCCAGGTGATTCCCGCCACGCTTGCGCACTGGCTCGAGGTCTCGGCGCCGGCCGTGACCATGGCCCTCAAGCGCCTCAAGCGCGACGGCCTCGTCCTGGTCGGCGCCGACGGCATCGTACGCCTGACCAAGCAGGGCCGCGAAACCGCCTATCGCACCGCCCTGCGCCATCACCTCATCGAGCGCATGTTGAGCGAGATCTTCGGCATGGAGTGGCACGAGATTCACGAGGAGGCCGAGCGCCTGGAGCACGCGGTCTCGCCGGCCTTCGAGGCCAAGCTCAGGGAGAAGCTCGGCGAGGGCGGCGCCTGCCCGCACGGCAACGCCGTGCTCCCCGTCAGCCCCGCCGCGCGCAAGCGCAAGGGCGAGCTCCAGCTCTCGCACGCGGCCGAGGGTAAGCGCTACGCCGTGGTCAGCCTGCACGAGCGCGATTCCAGGCTCCTCGCCTTCCTCCACGCGGCCGGCATCGGCCCCGGCAAATCCCTCAAAGTCCTTCGCCAGAACTACGATCAAACCGTCCTGATCGAGCTAGCGACAGGAAACTCCATCCTGGGCCGCCCCGCCGCCGATGCCGTCTGGCTCAAAGCGGAAAAGCAGGGAGCAGGGAAGTAGGGAGCAGGGAACGGAGATCGGGCAGTTTGAGCCAGGAGCCAGCATCCTCCCACCGCGAAGCCAGGTCCGCATGTTCATCAAGAGGCAATCTCTTCATCGCCGGCCATCCGCCTGGAAGGGGAAGCCTTGCCGGCATCCCGGTAAGAATCTGCCTTCAAAGAGTGCATTGGCGGCGATGCGCCAATTGAGTGCTGCATTCGGCCTGAACGCCTTCCACCGTCCGTTCTCCGAGAATAATGTTGTGCAGGAGTTCCCTGGGTTGAGGGAACTCCTGCCGGTGGGCGCTGCATTGGATTCAATTGCCGAGGGCGTGCCCGGGGACGAGGGCCAGAGCAATCTGGTTGGCCTTCGAGTCGCGCATGACCGACTCGCGGTTGGCGCGTCTTTCGGCGTTCGACTCGTTCACGGTGATGCGCTTGCCGTTGGCAATCAGAACTTCCTCGAGGAAGTAGCGATCGCCGTGCTCGCGGAAGATGGCCTGGCTGATACCGGGCTGGGTGGGTTCCCAGGCGGTCTCGACGACGGCCACGGCGCCATCTTCGCTGCCGCGAACGATGAGGGAATCGGGCCCGTCCATGGTGAGGGTGTAAGCGCCAGGCGCGAAGTGCGTCGTCCCGAAATCGAACGAGAAGGGCACGTTGACCTGGGCGTTGAGGGTCGTTTGGGCGCGCATCGCCGGTGACAGCGACGCAAGGGCTGCGACCAAAGTCGCGAGAGCGGTGATACGGAAACTGGACTTCATGGTGGTTTCTCCTCGGGAAGTGGCCTTGATGACCGTCTTCAATGAGGAGTGCGCCGTGGCGGGGAAAAAGGGGCAACGCAGGAGAGAAATTATTTTTCGGGGCTGGCGCCGCTGCCGCCAGCGGACAACGGCGTGCCGGAACGCAGGTCGCGAAAGAGCGCGATGCGGGCCAGGGACCAGTCGCGCTTGACGGAGCGGGGAGAGACTTCGAGGATGCGGGCGATCTGCTCGACGGAAAGGCCGCCGAAGTAGCGGAGTTCGACGACGCGGGCCTGGCGTGGGCTGGCAGCGCCGAGCCGCGTGAGGGCTTCATCGATGGACGCGACTTCGTCGAGGCGGTCGGGGGAGATGGCGAGGTCGTCGTGCATCTCGACGCGATGCAGGGCGCCGGCTCGGCGGTCGGCCCGGTGCTGGCGGGCGTAGTCGACGAGCACCTGGCGCATGACGTGGGCGGCAAGGCCGATGAACTGGGCGCGGCTGCTCCAGTCGATGTCCTCGCCGGCTAGGCGGAGGTAGGCTTCGTTGATGAGCGCGGTGGCCTGCAGGGTGTGGTCGGAGCGCTCGCGGCGCATGTAGGCCTGAGCCAGGCGGTGCAGCTCAGAGTAGACGAGTGGAAGCAGGCGGTCGGCGGCGGCGGGGTCACCTGCGCGCATGGCTTTTAGAAGCCGGGTGACGTCTCCAGGGGCCGATTCCATGGCTGCCCTCACGAGGGACATGCTACTCTAAAGGCCAAGTCAACGCACCATCTAAATTCCTGCCAGGACTTGCGCGATGAGCAACCAGGACCAGGCAGCGGAGCAGCTTTTCGGAGAGGCTCTCGATCAGCCTTCGGAGCAGCGGTGCGCCTTCCTGGATCGCATGTGCCAGGGACAGCCAGCCTTGCGCAAGATGGTCGACGAGCTGCTTAAGGAGAACGACCGGCTGCAGGGATTTTTGTCTGAGCCGGCATTCGCGCCCGGGGGCGACTCTGCCGATGACGCCGCGAGCCAGGGTTTGCCGAAGGGGACGCGATTGGGGCGCTACGCGGTTGTCGAGCCGCTGGGGTCGGGCGGCATAGGAGTGGTGTTTCGCGCCCTCGACACCGACCTGCACCGCGACGTGGCGCTCAAGGTGCTGCGTCCCGACCTGGCCGGCGATGCCGATGGCGTGGCGCGGTTCCGGCGCGAGGCGCGCGCGCTGGCGGTGCTGAACCATCCCAACATCTGCACGATTTACGAGATCGGCGAACAGGACGGCCGTGTGTTCATCGCCATGGAATTCATGGAGGGGATGACGCTGCGGCAGCGCATGGCGCAGAAACCGCTGGAACTGGATACGGCACTGGCGCTGGCCATTGAAATCGCCGATGCGCTGGATGCCGCGCACACTGCAGGCATCGTGCATCGCGACATCAAGCCGGCGAATATCTTCATCGCCCGCCGGGGGCATGCGAAGATCCTGGATTTCGGACTGGCCAAGGTAGTCGATGCCAAGGCCCACGGCGATGCGGCGAAGGCAATGGCGGAGCAGCTAACCAGTCCAGGCTCGCCGATGGGGACGGTGTCGTACATGTCGCCGGAGCAGGTGCGGGGCACGGCAGTGGATACGCGCAGCGACTTGTTCTCCTTTGGCGTGGTGCTGTACGAGATGCTGACCGGCGCGCGGCCATTCCAGGGAGAAACCACGGCGCTGATCTTCGAGGCCATTCTGAATCGAGCGCCGGCATCGCCGTCGCGGCTGCATCCGAATTTGCCGGTGGGTCTGGAAGACATCGTCAAGAAGGCGCTGGAGAAGGACTACGATCTGCGCTATCAGCACGCCGCCGACATGCGGGCGGATCTGAAGCGGCTGAAACGGGACACGGAGTCGGGACGGGTGGGTGTGTCTTCAGGCGCGCGGGCCGCAGCTGTGCTGACGGCGGCCAGAGCCGCGAGAAGAATTCCTGTTTGGGCGCGGCTGTGCGCCTTTGCTGTGGTGCTGGCCGGCGCCTGGATGCTGCGCCCCACCCTCCCGCCGCCCCAGGTGACCGGAACCACGCAACTGACCCACGACACCAACCGGACACTCAGCGCGTCGCCCTTTATGGCCAGTTTCAAGCTCCTCACCGACGGTACGCGGATTTACTTCCAGGAGGATCGGAATGAGCAGTTGGCGCTGGGCCAGGTTGCCATTGGGGGAGGGGACTCCGCTCCGGTGGATGCGCCCTCCTGGTTTGACGGCCTGCACGATATCGCGCCCAACCGTCCCGAGCTGCTGGTCGCAGGGCCGCCCATTGCCGTTTACGATCGCGGCCTTTGGAACCTTCCGGTTCCTGGCGGCCAGCCGCGCCGCCTCGGTGCCATGCTGGCCTCCGATGCCGCATGGTCGCCCGACGGCGCGACCCTCTACTTCAGCTCCCACGGATCGATCTTTGCCGCCGACGCGGACGGCAATCGTGCGCGGAAGCTGGTCACCGTGGATGGCAATCCCTTCTGGATGCGGCTCTCGCCGGACCGGCGTTTTCTCCGCTTCAGCATCGCCGGCAACGGCCTGGCCACCAGCTCTCTTTGGGAAGTGCGAGCCGACGGCACGCATCTTCGGCGCCTGCTGCCCGGCTTCACCCGGCAGCCCAGCGACTGCTGCGGCAGTTGGACCGCAGACGGCAAGTACTACGTCTTTCAGGCCACCCGGGAGGGCGTCACCGCGCTCTGGGCCATGCGCGAGGCAGGCGACTGGTGGCATCGTGTCAGCCATGCCCCCGTCCAGCTCACCCCCGATCTGATCGCCGCGGCCCGGCCCCTGCCCAGCCAGGACGGCAAAAAAGTCTTTTTCATCGGCGCCACGCTGCGCGGCGAGCTCGCGCGTTACGACCCCAAAACCAAGTCGATGCAGCCTTTTCTCCCAGGAGTTTCGGGTCAGTTTCTCACCTTCACCCGCGACGGGCAGCACATCGCCTGGGTTTCCTACCCGGAAGGCATGCTCTGGTACGCCCGCAGCGACGGCACGGAGCCTCGCCAGCTCACCTTCGCGCCCATGCAGGCCGCTTTTCCCCATTTCTCGCCCGACGGCGCCCAGATTGCCTTCTGCGGTCGCAATCCGGGATCGCACTACCGGATCGACGTCGTGTCTGTCGACGGCGGCCAGCCGGAACCGCTGACATCGGGAGATTCCGACGCCTGGGAGCCCAGTTGGTCGCCTACCGGGGACGCACTCGCCTTTGGACCCAGCTGGGCCGACGCGACCACCGGAAAGACTTCTCTCCACATCGTGAATCTTCGCAGCCGTCAGACCACCGAGGTGCCGGACTCAAAGGATCTCTACTCGCCCCGCTGGTCGCCCGACGGACGCTACCTGCTTGCCATGCCCCCCCAGGATCCTCGCTTGACGCACCACGACTGGCCCCTGATGCTCTACGACTTCAGCCGCCACGCGTGGCAGGAGCTGATCGAGGCAGCCGGGGTGGCCCAGTATCCCGAGTGGAGCGCGGATGGGAAGTGCGTCTATTTCCATGCGCAAGTGCCGAAGAAGGCTCCGGAACAACGCGTTTGCTTGGCGGATCGAAAAATCGAGACCATCGTGGACATGGGGAGCGGCAACACTCTGGTCTGGGACGTCGGCATCTGGACCGGCGTCGGCCCCGACGGCTCCATCTACGCCCTGCGCGACATCAGCACCGAAGAGATCTACGCGCTGGACGTGAAGTTCCCCTAGACGCATGCCCCAGACTTGACCCTACTCAAAAGAACGAGCGCTCCAAGTCTCGCTTTTGAGAACTGGGAGAGAAGATGCTGGTGTGACCAAGGGACTCTTTGGCGACTCGACACCCTCGGTCCCTTGTTCAGTGTCTTTACCGTTTCGCCGATTATCTCTCGAATCCTGCTACCGGGGAACTGTGGCCTGTTTTTAAGTAAATCCGGCCTCCGGGCCGGGTCGCAAACAGGAAATGAATTAAAGAAGGATTTCATACCACCTGGGGTATATTGTTTGACATTAACTAGTTTGTTTTCAACAAAATAGTCTCACAATCGTGGTCAAATCTGGTCGAAATCTGTCACGTAGGCGGCGAGTTTTGGACCTCAAAACGCCTCATCGCCCACGCTTCCCGCAGCCGCCGGAACCGGCCGGGACGGTGACTCTGCCGGAAATTTTTCGTAATGGTACGTAAGAAAATGAATTAACCACGATTAACATTCCGTGGCATACTGTAGTTGAGAACCACATTCGAATCTCCTCCCAACTCCATGGCCACTGAAGTGGTAACCCGAACCGACCTCTCCGAGCCCTCCCTGCCCGAGGTGCACTCCACCGTCCGCATCTCCCGCTCGCCCATCTATTGGCGTCGCCTGCTCGGATTTCTCGGCCCCGGCTTTCTCATCTCCGTGGGCTATATGGATCCCGGCAACTGGGCCACCGACATCGCCGGCGGATCGCAGTTCGGCTACACGCTTCTGTTCGTCATCATGCTCTCGAACCTGATGGCGATCCTGC
>Ga0326728_10021394_pt1 | contig 12165 bp, 11 predicted proteins | sample MB3enrmetagenome_FD_207602 | JGI IMG/M metagenome (GOLD analysis project Ga0326728, IMG submission 207602) | Lab enriched peat soil microbial communities from McLean, Ithaca, NY, United States - MB31MN | ecosystem: Environmental > Terrestrial > Soil > Wetlands > Peat | place: USA: New York...
TGAACCCGGGTTCAAAACCATCGTTTTGGAAGAAACCGCCCGGCTGAAAGAGCATCCCGTCTGAGCGCATGAAACCCGCCGGTTCCCAGGTGGTGAAATTGGGACTGCTGCAGGCGGCTTGCGGCGCCGACCCCGCCGCCAACCTCAAGCGCACCCTTGCCCTGGCCGAACGGGCCGCCCGTTCCCAGGCGCAAATCATCTGCACCCAGGAACTTTTCCGCTCGCAGTATTTTTGCCAGAGCGAAGACCATAAAAATTTCGCGCTGGCCGAGACGATTCCCGGACCCGCCACCGACGCCTTTTGCAGGCTGGCGCGCAAACATCGCGTCGTCGTCATCGCCTCCATTTTTGAAAAGCGCGCCGCCGGCCTTTACCATAACACAGCCGCCGTCATTGACGCGGACGGCGCCTTGCTCGGCATCTATCGCAAGATGCACATTCCGGACGATCCGCTCTTTTACGAGAAATTTTATTTCACGCCCGGCGACCTCGGGTTCAAGGCGTGGAAGACGCGGCATGGAAGCATCGGGGTGCTCGTCTGTTGGGACCAGTGGTATCCGGAAGCCGCGCGGCTGACGGCCCTGGAAGGGGCGAACATCCTGTTTTATCCCACCGCCATCGGCTGGCACCCAGGGGAAAAGAAACGGGAAGGCGTCAAGCAACACGGAGCCTGGGAAATCATCCAGCGCGCCCACGCCGTGGCCAATGGCTGTTATGTGGCGGCCGTCAACCGCGTGGGCCATGAAATCATCGAAGGCGTGGGCGGCCCGGGCATTGAATTTTGGGGACAGAGCTTTGTGGCCGGGACTTCCGGCGAAATCCTGGCCCGGGCCGGCGCTGATTCCGAGGAAGTCCTCATCGTGCCCGTGGACCTTGGGGCGGTGGACCGCACCCGGACTCACTGGCCTTTTTTGCGCGACCGCCGAATTGACGCCTACGCGAACCTCATCCGGCGGTTCGTGGACTGATCATGCTGAGATTTCTGTTTCATCGCCCGAAGTGGATTGTCGTGGCCGTCGGGTTGCTCATTTTCTGGCTGACCCAGACTGAATGGCTCACCGGCTCGTATCTGTGGCAAAAGTCCGAGGGCATTTTGATTGACCGCCGGTATTCCCTGCGCGGATTCACCCTCGCAGACCCGGACATCAAGCTGGTGGGCCTGGATACCACCTCTTTCCAGCTCGACGATCTTTCGCCGGAAGAAATCGCGGCCTCGCCGACGCTTCAAAAGATGCAGCAGCCGTGGCCGTGGGACCGCTCCGTCTATGCCGCCATTCTGGAGAAGCTGATGCAGGCGGGGGCCAGGGTGGTGATGTTCGACTTCGTTTTTGCCAGCGAGACGGCGGGGGATGAGGTCTTTGCCGCCGCCCTTCAAAAATACCAGGACCATGTCGTCATCGGCGAGATGTTTGCGGATGAACAGGGCATGGACACCAAGACCAAGAGGCTGATCACCCCGAACACACGGCTCCTTTTGCCGGGAACCGGGTCCATCAGCGGCCTGGTGACCTTGTGGCCCGACCCGGTGGATGAGGTCGAACGGCGGGCGCGCTACCGGACTTCGATTGAAAGAGAAACACTGGAGGTTCCGGATTTGGACCCGCGGGTGGCGGCGGTCCTGCGGAAAATGCAGGCACCGGACAATCTGACGCATGTGACGGCCCTGGCCGCCAAGAAGTTCAAGGGCCGCATCGCGACGCCCTCGCCCGACAAACTGGCGTTCATCAGCTTTCAGGGGCCCATGGGAACCTACCGGGCGCTGCCGGTGGAGAACCTGTTCGTTGACCGCCTTTGGCAAAAACCCAGCACGAGCTTCAGCAACAAGATTGTCATCGTCGGTCCCATGGCCGAGATTTTTCATGACGTCCACAATACGCCCGTGGGCGAAATGCCCGGCCCGGAAATCCAGGCGCAAATGCTCGCGGCGTTGTTGCGCGGAGAGTGGCTGTCGGAGACCGGGGCCGCCACCAATTTCTGGCTGACGCTGGGCGCGTGTGCGGCTGGCCTGCTCATCTGCCTGGGCATTCCGCAGGCGCTGCTGAAGGGCCTTCTGCTCATCGCCTCCGTGGTCGGAGTTATTGCCGGCAGCCAGATGGCGTTCAATTATGGCGGTTGCGTGGTGCCCATGATGCCGCCGTTGTTTTGCCTGATTGGCACCAGTTCGTTCGGGATTATTTTTGAATATACGCTGGAACAATTTGAGCGGCGGCGTTACCGCAATGTGCTGGACCGCTATGTCTCCAAGAACGTGGCGAAGACGATTTTGGAGGATCGCCGGTCTTTTGTGGAGGCGCTCAAGGGCCGCAAGCAGCCGGTGACGGTCCTGTTTTCCGACATTCGCGGCTTCACGACCATGACGGAAAATTCGGACGCCGACAAGCTGGTGGCGCAGCTCAATGAGTATTTCCGGGACATGGTGGGCAGCGTCCTGCAAAACAACGGCACGCTTCAGAAGTTTATCGGTGACGCCATCATGGCGGTCTGGGGCGACACCTACAGCAAGGGCAACGCCGAAGACGCCCGCGGCGCGGTGACCACGGCCCTGCAAATGCGCGCGGCCCTGGCCCGGCTGAACGCGGCCTGGCAAAGCAACGCGGACCGGTCGAAGTTTTCCATCGGTGTCGGGGTAAACCACGGCGAAGTCATCGTCGGCAACATCGGCCATCCGCAGCGCATGGAGTTCACCGTGCTCGGCGACGGGGTGAACCTGGCCGCGCGGCTGGAGAGCGCCACCAAGCAATTTCACACGGACATTCTCATCGGCGAGCAGGTGGAAAAGCTGACGCGGGAACATTTTGTTTATCGCGCGGTGGACCTGCTGACGGTCAAGGGCAAGACCCGGCCGGTGGAGGTGTTCGGCTTGTTGAGCGACAACTCGGTCCCGCCCCCGGCCTGGCTGGAAACTTATCATATCGCGGTCAAAATGTACCGGCGGCGGGAGTTCCGGGAGGCGATTGACCGCTTCAGGTTCACACGGGAGCAGATGGGCGGCAGCGATTTCCTGTGCGACATGTACATCTCCCGTTGCGAGGCTTACCAGATCAGTCCGCCCCCGGAGAACTGGGACGGGTCCTTCACGCTTTCGGAGAAATAGATCGTGGTCTATTCCGTTTTCCGAAAGGAAAACCAGCGGTTCAAATTGTATTGAAGGAGCATGACCACCACCAGGGTGGCCAGTTTGGAAAGATATTTGTTGAAGCGATAGTCGGCGATAAAGACGTGCAACAGCGCGGCGGAAACCGTCCAGCCCAACAGCGCCACGCCGAAGAAGCAGGCCATTCTCCGGGGTATCCGGTCCGTGACGCAGAAGTTGAACCGCGCGTTGAGAATGAAGGAGAGCAGGGTGCCGCTGGCATAGCCGATGACATTTGCGGCCTGATAATCGAGCGCCCCCGTATGGAGGAGCAGCGAATAAACCGTAAAATCGAGCGTCGTACCGCTCATGCCGATGATGCAGTAGAGCAGGAACTGTTTGTTCTGGACCAGGAAGTTTTTCACTTGATGAGCATTCAATACTTTACCAAGGAGCGCACGGGCACGCCGTTGAGCTTGCTCCGGCCGTTCAGGAACACCAGTTCAATCAGGAAGCTGGCTTCCACAATCCGGGCGCCGAGCTTTTCCACCAAGACCACGGCTGCCGCGGAGGTGCCGCCGGTGGCCAATAAATCGTCAATCAGCAGCACCCGCGCGCCGGGGGCCAGGGCGTCCGTGTGAATGGCCACGACGGCATTGCCGTATTCCAAGGCGTATTCTTCCTCGATGGTGGTGAAGGGCAGCTTGCCTTTTTTCCGGACGGGCACAAAGCCGGCGTTCAACTTCTTGGCGGCGGCGGCGGCAAAGATAAATCCGCGCGCGTCAATTCCCACCACGGCGTCAATGGTTCCCCGCGCGAAGGGTTCGGTGAGCAGGTCAATGGCGCCGGAAAACAGGCGGGCGCTGGCCAGGACGGGGGTGATGTCCTTGAACTGGATGCCCGGCTTGGGAAAATCCGGGACGTTGCGGATGGCGGCTTCGATTTCAGCGGGCGTGACGATGGCGGGCATTAATTGGGCTCCTTCATTTTGGTTTTCTCGAGCCGTTCGATCATTTTGCGCAGCTTGCGCAAGGCCAGGTTCTGAATCTGCCGGACGCGTTCGCGGGTGACGCCGAATTTCTCGCCGACTTCTTCCAGGGTCTTCTCGTTGCCGCCGTCCAGGCCGAAGCGGTAGCGCAGAATGGTGGCCTCGCGGTCATCCAGATGCTTGACCATGTCCTGCAGCATGGTGATAACGGTCTTGTCCTCGAGCTCCTCGTAGGGATTGACGGCGCGCTCGTCTTCCACGATCTCGGAAAAATTATTGGAATCGTCGTCGCCCACCGGGGCGTCGAGCGAGGCGGGACGGATGGAAGCCGTCCGCATCTGGGCGACGCGGGCGGCAGTGGTGCCCAGCTCGGCGGCCAATTCCTCGTCGGTGGGTTCGCGCCCGAGGTCCTCCTGCAATTTCAGGGCGGTGCGGCGCATCCGGGAAATTTTGTCCACCAAATGCACCGGCAGCCGGATGGTCTTGGACTGATTGGCCAAAGCCCGCTTGATGGATTGTTTGATCCACCAGGAGCCGTAGGTGGAAAGTTTGCCGCCTTTCTTGGGGTCGAAACGCTCCACGGCCTTCATCAGGCCGATGTTGCCTTCGCTGATGAGGTCCAGCAAGGGCAGGCCAATGCCTTCGTAATCGCGCGCGATTTTAACGACCAGGCGCAGATTGGCCTTGATCATGTGTTCACGCGCCTTTTTGTCGCCTTTTTTTATGCGGGCGGCGAGTTCGATTTCCTCTTGGGGAGTCAGGAGCTTGACCTGGCCGATTTCGCGAAGGTAAAGGCGGATGGAAGTGTCGCCGTCGTGGCGTTCCGACTCGCGACGGAGAAATTGCGTGGTGTCACCCTCGGCCGGCTGTTTGACCGGAACATCCGCAGGCGCAGCCATTGAAGCGGGGGCCGGATGGGGAATGGGAACTAAAACGGGCGCGGGAACCGGCGCGGCAACAACCGCAGCCCTGGGGGCACGCAGGCTCTTTTTCGAAGCCGGCGGGCTCTTTTTCTTCGGACGCGCGGGTGCGGACCGCTTTCCTTTTTGTTTTTTAGCCGCCATGAGAGGGGAAAAGTTATGCTTTGTCGTGGCGGCGGCAAGCAAATTTAGCGGGAAAAGCTTCAGACAGGCTCTTAGCTTCGGTTGTCGCGGGCCATCGAGATGAAGTAAAGCAGCTCCAAAATTGACGTCGCCAGGGCGGCCACATAGGTGAGCGCGGCGGCGTCCAGGACGGAACTGACGCCGGCCCGTTCGTCTTCACGAACCAGGCCGAGGCGGAAAAGCTGTTCCTTGGCCCGGGCGCTGGCATCGTATTCCACCGGCAGGGTGACGAGCTGAAACAGGGTCAGAACCGCGAAAATACCCACCGCAATCAGCATAAAATGAGGAATGATATGGAGAACGAACCCCAGCAGCAGCACCCCCATCCAGGCGTAGCTGGCGAATTGGGTCATGGGCACCAAGGCCATGCGGAGGTTGAACATCGTGTCCTGATGCAGGTGTTGCAGGGCGTGCCCGGATTCATGGGCGGCCACCCCCACCGCCGCCACGCTGTTCCCATGGAAATTGTCCGACGACAGGAAGAGCGCCCGCTTGACCGGGTCGTAATGGTCGCTCAACCGGCCGGGAACCTCCTCGATGGGCACGTCGGTCAGGCCGGCGTGGTCCAGGATGCTCCGGGCCGCCTCGGCGCCGGTCATGCCCGATTCCACCGGTATCCGGCTGTACTTGCCGTAGGCGGACATGAGTTTCATTTGCGCCCAGAGGCCGATCAACAGGCCGGGCAACATCACGAACAAAAGATAGTGCGTATCCCAAAAATACATAATTACAGGCTGTTGGACAGTGGAACGCCGCTTTTCATTCAAGGCAACGCTCCTGTCCCGAATAATAGCAGATGAAACGGATTGTGCAACAGGGGGCCGGGGGGAACGCAGATAAAAAGCGGAAAGCGGGAAAGCGGGAAAGCGGAAACGGATAGGGAATGCGGATACTCCTTCGGGCTCAGGGCGCTTCCGAACCGTGCAAGTGGTTCCAGAAGTGAAACAGGCTGTTATCGAAGGTGAACTGGTAGGCCACATAGCATTGAAAATCCACGGGGCCGTCAATCGAGCGGCCGACTGAGAACAGCAGATGGTGTTGTTCGCTCAGGTCAATGACCAGGCCGACATTAAACGCGGTGCCGCTGTTGGGAAAATCAGTTTGGGAGTCGCTCTGGTGGTAGATTTCCGCGCCAAGGGCCACATTCGACAGGACCTGCTTTTGCAGCACGGCCCCGACGAACTGCCAGTTTCGGCTGCCTTGGGACAGCGAGTTGATGCCATAACCGCCGCCGCCGTAGGCAGTCCAACTGCCCCAGCTTTTCTGCAACCACAGCGGCAAATAAGCCTGCCAATGGCCATTGCCCAGATTTTCGCTCTGGCTGCCGGTGGGGACTTCCAGCAGAGGAAAAATTCCCGCCTGCGGGAGGTAATTGGTTTCCTGTAGAAAACGAAATTTGACGCCGAGTTCAATATCGCCCAGGTCGTACTGGCGTGGGCCGTCCGGGGGAACATCGTAGGCCAGCGGCGCGATGAGGTGCAGTTGAACGTCGGGCAGGACACCGTAATTGAGTTCAAAATGCGGCCCGGTGCCCGACCAATCGCCGCCCACCTTGGCATCTTGTGACGCCACGTAGAATTCCCAATGCTGGTAATCCACCGGTTCGGGATCATCCGTCACAAAAGGCGGTCCGGCGTGTGCCGGGCACGCGAGCGCAAGACCCAGCAGGGTTGACCATAGGAGCAAAGACGCGGGTCGAAACTGTTGCACGGAACGGATCATGCGGCAAAGAGACAGAATCCGACGATAATGAGTCCGCCCAAAACGACGCCGCCCAGAATTGTTTTAATCAACTGACTGACATTCAGGCCAAGGCCCTGGCCGCCTTTTTTGGTGGAAAACAGCCAGCCGCAGACGAAGAAAATGACGAGAACGATGACCACATGGGTGCTCCAATGATGGCCGGTCAGTTTCTTCATTTCTCCCATGACTGCGGGGTTTTTCTCTTTAAGGACCACGAGCAGGGCGTTTGCAACGCTGGCCACGGCCAGGGCCACGCCAAAGGATACGGTGGATTTAGTGACAGTGTCCGGTTTCATAGGATGCTCGGAGTTTTCATTGGCCATGGGGGTGTTACATTTCATCGCGGAATTCTCAAAATCATCGTCATTCGACACCAAAGAAGACGATTTGGGCGCCCGGTTTATCGAACGAGGCAGAAATAATCGCATGGCCGGCGTCATCAAACGAAACGGTCGCGCCGTCGGTTTTCCAGACCTTGTGGTCAGGGCAGGCAGCCGTGAGGTAGCGGTGGGTTCCCTGGGCGGAGAAGATCACGACCTCACCGCGGCCATTGGATGCGATTTTTTCATGGACCTCGGGATTTCCAGCCACCGGACCTTGTGTGACCGGAAAAGCGCGGACAACGTCCTCGCGCACTTGTTTGTATTTTCCCAGAATTGTCCCGAATCGCGAGAGGCCATCGGATGAAACCGCGGGAAGATCGCCCCAAATTCCGTTTTGCCCCAGTATCAGCGACCCAATGCAGAGCAGTTGGTTCTCCATTGGGTCGTCGGGAAGATAATGCGTCAAAAAGAGCGAAGACGGAATCCACTGGTCGAATGTGAGCGGTCCTCGACAAATCCAAGTGCGAGCGGGGCCAGGCCGGAAGAACAGATTCCAATTCCCATCCGGTGGCAGAGGATGGTCGTAATTCTGGTAATACGGGCCATTGTTGACCAGGAAGTATTTGCCGGCGGTGAGAAACGCCAGTCCGAAGGGGCGCCCGCTCTCGGTCATATCGAAGTCGCAAATGGCATCTGGCACGGCAGCGCTTACTCTCTCGGCAATCCGCGCCATCGCCAGGGGCATTTGAAACGCGTAGCAATCGCTTCGCTCTGAGAAAGAGTTTGTCTCGCCCCCGTGGCCGTGGCCGGCCGCGTTGCAGCCATATTGGCCGACGGCGTCCCACTTGAAATAGGTCACGCCCAGCTCGCGGTTGAGCCGGATCAGCTCGTCGGCGAAATCAGCGCCATACCTGCTGACAACGCAGCAGCCGATTGACTTCTCGCTCTCCCAAACACCCCACGGCTCCGGGCGCTTTCCATCCCATGTCATCACGCAATCGTCGTGGTCCTTGAGCATGCGCGAGCTTAGCGCGACTGTGGTGGGAGCAAACCACAGCCCCAGCTTCATCCCGTAGCCGTCCAGTTTTGCTTTGACCTGCCTCAATTCGTCCGGGAACCGCTCCTTGCTGGTCTGCCAATCGCCCGTCTTTTGGTACCAGCCTGTGTCAATAACGAACACCTCGATGCCCATCTTGTGCGCGGCCTCAATTTCTGAGAGCATGCGCGCGGTTGACATCTCGCTTAGGTAAGGCTTGTTTTTCCAGGCTTTGAGCCGTTCCTGGTAATTCCACGTGTTATAGAAAATCAGGGGCTTGCGGCTGACGGTTGTCTCGCTTAGGTGCCGAAGCACAAAATCACGGTAGCTCCGGGCCAGGTCCTCGCGAGCCCCCGTGACCGCCGCAATCTCGAACCAGATACTGGAAAAGGGCTTGCCCGGCGCAAGCTCCTCGCCATTCCAGTAATTGCCTTTGACAGCTTGAAGGTGAACGGTGTGGTCCGGGGCAAGCGAGTAGGTCAGAAAAGAGTCTGGCGCAGTCGAGCCGTGTTCGTAAGCGAGCAGAAATTGGCGCCGCGCGTCTCCCGCTATAAGGATGGGCCCCATCACCTTCTCGCGATCGGCAAAGTGCCGTTCTCCCAGCGCCCGCTCCACTGGCATATAGCTGTGGAACTGCTCGTTGAATTCGGAAATTCGCAGCTCGGTCACAGCGGGCATGTTCGACAGCGACGTTGCCAAATATTCCAAACGGTCCCGGCCCTCCGGCTTGGTCAGCCGCCGGGGAACGCTGCTCCGCACCTCGTAACGGAAACGGACTACCGGATCGTTGTCTTTGGCCACACGGAACGTCAATTGCATCGTGAGGCCTCTCTCACCTTTAACCTCGCCTGAAAAAACAGATTCGCCGCACCCGTTGGCCAGAGGCCGTTCGACGCCGACTTGCTTGATGTGCTCCAACTGGAGAGCCACATCGTGCCCATCAACGTTGATCACCGGATTGGCGATGGCATACCGCTCATGGCTGCCGCTCGAAACGTATTCCCAAAGGGTCGTTTCGCTCCCAACCAGTTGAACCGACGCCGACAAACTGGCTGGGGCGGTAATTTCGGCGGCGTGGCTTAAGGCGCCTAGAACAAGGCCGAAAACAAGCAACCAGATCCGCAGATGATTACTCATGGAGTTCTTAAGGTGATCGCGCGAATTTATGGATTTGACGTTATCTGGCCAGCAATCCCATTTTTACGGCGCCGTGGCCTTCAATCATCAAGCCCAGCAGGATGATCAAGGTCGCCACCCACAGCATGAGGCGGCGGGCGTCCTTGTTGGCGGCAAGATCATTCGCGGCGGCAATGGGCAGGTAGGTGGCCAGCATGAGCAACAGGATGACCAGATGCTCCTTGGATTCCATGAAGTATTCATGGGCGAAAGGCCATGGTCCTTTGAGGATGATGGCCTTGTCCGCCGGATAAAAAACGATGTACCAGCATCCGCCGGCGATGACGGCCAGCCACATTGCCGCGGCGGCGGCCCGGCTCATCCACTGAATGCGAACCAAATTGGCGGGGCTGGCGTTCAGCACGTCCACCAAAACCCAGACGGTGGAAAGGATGCATCCCACGCCGAACAACACATGAGCCATCAGAAGGATTTCACTCATAAAGATGGGCGCAAGTTCCGCTGGTCAGGCCACCTTGACCTTGACCTTGTGGCCTTTGATTTCGGCGCGGTTCAGCTTGGCAATGATGCTGTTGGCGTGTTCGGCGGCCACGTCCACAAAGAGATGCTTCTCCCGCACATCCACCGTGCCGACGACTTTGCCGGGCAAACCGGTTTCGCCGGCCACGCTGTTCACGATGTCTATCGGCTTGACGCCCTGGGCATCCCCCAAGTTCATCCACAGGCGGGTCTGGCCCTGGGGTGTCGCACGGCTGACCTTTGACTTATTAGGCGGAGCGGACTGCGGCTTTGGTTTCAGGAACAGCTTGGACTCACTCTTGGGCGGGGAGGGCGGGGGAGTGGCGACAGAGGCCAGGATTTCCTGGTCGGAAAAGGTTTTTTCCGCCGGCGCCTCGACGGGTGGCTTCGGGTCAACTTTTGGCGTGGTTTCGATCTTTTGCGGCAGAGCGGCTGCTTCTTGCGGCTTGCGCTGAAAGGGGACTGGAGCGCGGGCAGGGGCCGGGGCGCGTTGCGGACGTTGGGGGCGGTCGTCGCGGCGCTGGTCGAAGCGCGGGCGGCGCTCGTCACGCGGATCGCGCTCGCGCCGGTCGCGGGAGCGGTCCGGACGGTCATCGCGGCGCGGGCCGCCTTCGCGACGGTCATCGCGGGAGGGGCGGTTGAAATCTTCGGGGTGCGGCGCGGGCTTGGCGGCATCGCCGCTTTTCAACAGATGAATGAGGGCCGAGGCGATGTCGGTGGAGCTGAAACCTTCTTCCATCAGGCGTTCAACCATGTGCTCGGCGCTGGGGAAGCCGCCCTGGCTCAGGAGCGCCCGCAGTTTGTCCAGAAACACGTTCTCGCGCGCTTCGGCCACTTCATCGGCCGTGGGGACCTTGCCGCGCTCGATGCGCACCCGGGTGAAGCGCTCGATGTTCTTGATTTGAAAGAGTTCCCGGAACGGCACCAGCGAAATGGCCTTGCCGCTCTTGCCCGCGCGCCCTGTCCGCCCGATGCGGTGAACGTAATCTTCGGCATCGTAGGGCAGGTCGTAATTGAAAACCGCCTCCACGTCGTCCACGTCAATGCCCCGCGCGGCGACGTCCGTGGCCACCAGGAATTCCAGACCGGACTGCCGGAATTTGTTCATCACGCGGTCGCGCATGTTCTGGGTCATGTCACCGTGCAGGCGGTCGGCCTGATAACCGGCGGCTTCGAGGTAATCCACCAGGTCATCCACCATGCGTTTGGTGTTGCAAAAAATGATGCCGAGCTTGAGGTCGTAGAGGTCAATGAGGCGCGTGAGCAGCTCCATTTTGTGCCGCCGGTCCACCTCGAAATAGACCTGCTCCACGGTGGGAACGGTCATGGCCTTTTGCTCGATTCGGACCGTTTGCGGAGACTTGGAATACTTCTCGATGAGGTCGCGGATGGCCGCGGGCATCGTCGCGGAAAAGAACACGGTCTGGCGCGCGGCGGGCACGGCCTGCAGGATGGTTTCGATGTCGTCGCGGAAGCCCATGTTGAGCATCACGTCGGCCTCGTCGAGAATCGCCATTTTCACGGTCTCCAGCCGCAGGGTGCCGCGCCGCATGTGGTCCATGACGCGGCCTGGCGTGCCAATGACAATCTGCGCGCCCTGTTTCAGGCCGAAGAACTGGCGTTCGTAGGATTGGCCGCCGTAAATGGGCAGGCAGCGGATACCGGTCTTGAAGAGCGCCAGCTTGTGGATTTCCTCGGAGACCTGCACCGCCAGTTCGCGTGTCGGACAGAGAATCAATATCTGCACTTCCTTGCGGGCGGGATCCACCTTTTCCACGGCGGGGATGCCGAAGGCGGCGGTTTTGCCGGAGCCGGTCTGGGACTGGCCGACGATGTCCTTGCCGGTCATCAGCACGGGAATGGCTTCGGCCTGGATGGGCGAGGCCTGCTCGAAACCCAGTTTCTCAACGGCTTGAAGCAGTTCGCTGGAAAGCCCGAGTTCGGAAAAAAGTTTTGATGTCATGCGGAATATGCGTCCAAGCTGGCAAATATAGCAGAATGAACCGGCAAGGCGAGAGGTAATTGCGAACAATGCACAATCAATTTACGATTTACGATATACGATTTACGAGTCGCCAGACCGCCGGTACGGTCGCTTGTGTGCTGCCTCCCCCGCCGCCCAACCCGCTCGTAAATCGTAAATCGTAAATCGTAAATCCCCCGCATCGTCTCATCAGCAAACGCGAGCATCAGGATCGGCATCGGTCGTGCCGACAAGCTTTTCCAGGACTTCCTCCGACTTG